>Ga0255763_1000297_pt1 | contig 54584 bp, 39 predicted proteins | sample 041ome_2_FD_179963 | JGI IMG/M metagenome (GOLD analysis project Ga0255763, IMG submission 179963) | Coastal salt marsh microbial communities from the Groves Creek Marsh, Skidaway Island, Georgia - 041406US metaG (version 2) | ecosystem: Environmental > Aquatic > Marine > Intertidal zone > Salt...
TATACGTGCCGCGTGTCCGACATTGGATCTTGTATCGACGACGCTCGTCTCTCGTCTCTCGACTCTCGACATGATGGGTTGAAGAAGGGCTCGAGTATGGGAGAACGCCCCGGGTGTCCCCTGGGGTCGGAGACGCGGAACTCGACGACGACGCGGAACGACGGCACACGGCACACGGCACACGGCGACGACGACGGGCGAGGACGACGGGGGATGCGTCGGACATCGAGCGCGGGGTTTTCCCGCGCACCCGTCACGGGGGTTGTCCAGGCGTACGGCGCGTCGCGGCGCGCGCGGTCGTCGAGGATGATGATGATTGTGTTTGGCGTACCACTGGTGGTGCTGGGTATGGTGGCGTTCCGTGGGTCGGCGCACGACGGCTCGCGCGGCGTGGGCGTGGGCGTGCGAAGCGAAGGGGGTGGTGGCGCGTTGGTGTCGTCGTCTGCGGCGGCGTTGGTCGGGGGTGACGCGGGAGGTGTGCGCGATGTGCGTCCGACGCGAGAGGAAATCAGGATGGGCGTGCGCGAGGCGTTGCCCGCGGAAGACGACGCGAATGATGGCGGTGACGTACGGTCGTCGTCGTCGTCGTCGTCGTCGTCGTCGGTGGTGGTGGTGTCTGCGTCTTCTGCGTCGCAGCCGCCTTCGCCCGTGGCGACATCGTTGAAGACGCCGAGTGCGGGTGGTGAAGAGGGCGCGGGCGCGACGAGCGTTTCGGCGACGGATAAGTACGCCGTCGTCATAGACGCCGGCTCTACTGGGAGTCGCGTGCACGTGTTTGAGTTCGACGCGAAGGATATGAGGCTGCGTAAAGACACGTTTGAGGCGATAAAGCCTGGCTTGAGCGCGTACGCTGACGATGCGAACGCGGCGGCGGATAGTTTGAAGGCGTTGATGAAAATTGCCATGGACGCGGTGCCGGAATCCGCGCGCGCGACGACCAGCATACAGTTACGCGCGACAGCTGGGTTGCGTTTACTCCCAGGTCAAGCGGCGAAAGATATATTGGCTGCGTGCGCGAAATTGTTTGCGTCGTACCCATTCATGCGCGACGAAAATTCCATTTCAATCATGGATGGCGCAGACGAAGGCGCGTATCAATGGTTGACGATGAATTATTTGTTGGGGAACCTAGCGCCATCGCACGCTCCCGCTGCGACTTCGCCTGACTCTGCGAATAACATCGCCACCGTCGCCGCCGTAGACCTTGGCGGCGGCTCGGTGCAGCTCGCGTATCAAGTGACTCCGGAGACGGCGCGAAAGGCGCCGAATGGATACGTGTCAAAGCTTAAAGCGCTCGGCTCAACGTTCGATGTGTACACGCGTTCGCACCTCGGACATGGGTTGATGGCGGCGCGTGCGGCAATTTTGAATCAATCGGTGGGTAAATCGCCGTGTATTCACGAAGGACACACAGGGAAGTACGAGTACGCGGGCAAGGCGTACGACGCTTCAGCGCACGAAGATGGAATCGATCATGAATTGTGCACCAAGCACGTCGTCGCCGCGCTCGAGCTCGATAAATCGTGCGATCGCGAGGGCGAGTGCTCGTTTAATGGTGCCTGGGGTGGTGAGCCCGGTCCAGGGAGTAAGCGTGTGTACTTATCGAGCTATTTATGGGATCGTGCCGTAAACGTCGGCATCGTCACCGACCAAGAAATTGATGGTCGTTCAACCGTGCGCGAGTTGGGCGATAAAGCCAAGGATGCGTGTGCGCTATCCCTTACCAAAGTCACATCGACCTATCACGGCGTCGACGACGCTGACGCGCCCTTCATGTGTATGGATTTGACTTTTGCCCACGCGTTGCTCTCCGTCGGATTCAAGCGACACGAGTGGGACACGCTCACGCTGGTGAAACAAATTGAATACGGTAATAAACCTATCGAGGCCGCGTGGCCTTTAGGCGCAGCGTTGAACTCTATGGCGTAGACTCATAGAGTGATCACGCGCAACAGATTCTTTAGTAATACGGATTGAAAATTATTACATTTTTCGTACAGAGGCAAAAAAGCGCGCGGGCTGGCGGTTGTGTATACGACTATTGGCGCTTCAAAGCCGCCGCCGCCGCCGCCGCCTCGTCTTCTCTTCTAGTTTGTCATAATCTGAGATCTCCCGAAAGACTTCATATCAGACGAACACACGATCGATAGCGTGTACGTCAACGCTCGGAGTTCCTCCATTTTGAGCTTTTGTCTATCTTGCGCGCGCACGACTTCAAATTCCCACGACTTTCGCGTCTCCCCATCCGATCCAACGCTCGACTTGAGCGTACCGTTACGCACAATCATCCCGAGCCCCGTAAACGCACTTCCGATCGGGTACAACGAAATAGCCGACGATACTTTGTCGTTAATACGAACGCTCACAAACGTCGCATCCTTTGACCGCGTGTTGTCCACGAGCACGCCACCCTCGCACATCGACTCCACGCGTTCCTCATCATCCCCAGCGATGCAAAACGCCAGGTAATCATACAACCGATCACTCACAAGCTTAGGATCCTCAATCATCGTTTCCTTGTTTCCCACGCTCTCGCGCGCGGCGAACGTCATGGTCACGATGGAGTCGTCGCTCGTTTCAATCGACGCCTCGTGCACGACCACATCCATGCCGTTCAAAACCCACGCCACCGAACGCAACAACCCCGGCACGGCGTTGGATATCAACGAAATCACCGACAAGTTTTCACTCGCGCGCGTGGCGTTGTCAATCGACGCCTTGAGCGGACCCACGTCGCACGTTTGCCGCTTAATCACCGGTCCGCGAATCGGGCTGGCGGACGACGTGGTGATGATGGTCGTCATCGGTCTCGACGATCGCGCGCGTCGTCTATTCGCGATCGCGCGCGTCGGCGCGGGCGTCTGGGCGAGTTGATGTGCGACGAGCATGAGAGGTCTATCGCGCGCGCGCGTGGTGGCGGCGAAGCGTTGAGTTGTGTGGTGGCGGTGCCTTGGGTCGGCGTGCACTTTTACAGTTGTTGGTTTTGTGTGTTGATTGTGCAGTTTACGATGTCCGTCGCGTGTCGCGTTTGAAGTAATCGTGGAGGTCCTTTGCAGCCTTGGCGGCGTTGATGTAATCCATGTCAGGCATCTTCCTTTTGTGTCGCTCGAGAACATCGAAGAGATTGCTAATGTGCGCCTGTTGTGCAAGATTTGTGGCGTGTTTTTCGGCGAATGCCAATACATCTCTCTTCCCGCTCGCCCGAGCATTTTCGACAGTGTCGGGGTGCCATGGACAGCCTTCATCAGCGAGATAAAACAAAACGTCATAGTATCCTTTAAAAGCTGCGAACTTGGTAGCGTTCTCGCCCCACGGACAACCAATTTCACGTAACAACTTGACGCACGCCATGACTTTGTCAGCTCCAAATCCGCCGCGGTTTTCGAAGAGTTTGTCCATAAACGTGAACCAGGCGCTACAACACGAAGTTAATATTCTTTCTTTGTTCTGAGCGTGCCAGTACGGGAGAATCAATGCAAGAAACGCATGATTACAATCACGACACGTCTCCTCGACGACGTCGTCATCCACGCGAACCCCGCGCTCCACCGCGTACTTCACGCAGCTGTAATGCCCTTCAGTCCACGTGTGCATGTGCAGCGCCGTGCGATGCCACGCACACCCATTCTCAATCGCATACTTTAAACACTCGTCATGCCCGCGACGGATCGCTAGGACCGTGGTAAACGAGTTGAACGCACCCTTTCCAAAGGTGTCAAACGTCTTCGGCGTTCCCGCGCGCCATCCGTCGCGCAAGATGCACGCGCACGTCTCTGGACTATGCGTGAACGCCGTGCGATGCTGGAAGCCGCCGTGCGCCATGCACGCCGAGACGCCGCGTCGCGCGAATGTCGTCGCGCGAATGCCGTCGCCGTCGTCGTCGTCAGCGTGGGGTGCCCCGTTTCGGAGCCATATATTGATACATTGGTGGCGTCTCAAACCCTACCTAAACCCTAGCTCATGATGATACATTGGTGGCGTCCCGCCGCCGCCGCCCGCCGCCCGTCGTCGTCGTTCGTCGTTCGCCAGTCGCCGCCGCGAACGCGACACGCGCCCCCTGACGGCGCGACATGTTCGCCGCACGCGCGCGCTTCTTCCTCGCGCCGCCGCGCCACCGCCACGAGGATGCGCGACGACCGCGCACGACGACGATGACGACGCAGAGGCGCTGGAATGGCGCCCAGGCATCATCAATGGCGCCGCCGGCGCGAGCCGGGGCGATGCGGGTGATGCGCGCGCGCGTGGCGTCGGTGGCGTCACTGCCGCCGCCGCTACGCGCCGCGCGAGTGGTGCGTCGCGCGCGCGCGTGCGTGAGGGCGTTCGGGGATGACGAGGATGAGGATGATGGTTTTGACCCCGCGAGGCGCGGCGTCGAGGACGAGGACGAGGACGTCGAGGACGAGGACGCGGATGTGGATGTGGATGTGGATGGGTATGGGATGGATGATGAGGATGATGATGAGGATGATGAGGATGAGGATGATGGCATGGATAGCGTTGGGATGAAGTTTACGCGATCGATGTATGATGTGGATGGCGAAGCGGCGGCGGAGGAGGATGAGGACGCGGAGGAGGATGACGACGATTTGGACTTGGATGACGACGATGACGATGATTGGGACGGCCTGGGTGGTGTCGACGCTCGAGGGTCGTTTGGGGATATTGATCTCGTCGCTGGGCAGGAGGAGTTGGATGACGTCGAGCGCGATGTGCCCATTGAACAGTCGAGGCATTTTGTCGACGACAGCGGCGGGTTGCGCGGCAGGGCGTTGTACGTGTGTCAGCTCAACTGGTGGTTACGCGTGAAAAAGATGCAAACGTACCCACCGTCGAGGAAAGAGATTGCTGAAATGGTTGAACGCACTGGGGTGGCGTTCGAGGCGATTCAGACATGGTATGATGATCAATGCGAGGCGTATTCAGAGATGTCGCTCGCCGAGCAAGCGGCGTACGAAGCGGATTGCGCGAGACGGCAAGAAAAACTCGAAGAGCTCGTGGCGGATGATTTCCAAGAGCGCTCGTCGACGCATTTCATTGAAGAGGATATATTCTATGATGAGGCTGATCTCATGCACGAATCAGACATGGATGAAGAGCCTTTAACGTTAGCCATGGAGAAGCTCGAAGACGCGTTGAAGGCGGAGGAGGAAGAAGTTGCCGGCGACGAAGAAGGGGATGACGATGGGTTGGATGAGAATCAAATCGCCCGAATCTATCAAGACGGCTCCGAGAGCAATCCATTCTTGATTAACCCAAAGCAAGCCGTTGAAAGCGGGCATTGGTCGATACAAGATCAAGTTGATTCGTCGCACGATTCCGATGACGGGTGGCTCGGCGAAGGCGGTTGGGATGCGCTCCCGCACCACAACGCCGTGAGCGCCGTCGACGGAGGCTCTCTCGCCTTTGTTGGCGTGCTCAACGACGAGGTTGGCTCTGGACAGACCCCTTGGTTACGAGAACGAGCTTTGAACACCAGGGGATTGAAGTCAGCCGTGGAGACGCCGTCGAATGAAATCGACAGAGACCCAAAGCGCCATTTGGGAGATTTATCGCGTACGATGCATAACGCCATCGAAATAGGCCAAGAATTCGAAGCCACAGTTGTGGCTATGGACTTGTATCACGGCGCGTTGCTCGATTGCGGCACAGAAGTTGACGCATTGCTTCCGATTTGTGAAACCGATTGGGTTGAAGTGCGCGACCACATTAGCATCGGCACCACGCTCACAGTCAAGGTGACGGACATTCGTCCGAAATGGTGGAGATTTAGATACCCATTAGAGGTTATGCCTACGCGCCAGGATTTGTCGTTGATGATCAAGCGCCATCCGCACATGTATGGCTCGCCGATTAATATTTACGCCGGGGAGACGATGGAGGAGGCGTGCGCAGACGCCGGAAGAGAGGTTCGCGCTAGCGGTGAAGAGACGAATGAAGCAAATCAGCGCAAGGAGTACACCATTGATGATATTAAGCGCATGATTGCCTTTTCTGACAGACAAGAGCGCAAAATCACCGAGTATGAACGCGATCTACTTGAGGCTGGCGTTGACGACGAGAGAACAAACGTCAAGTTTACGCAGTCGCTTGAAGCGAGATTATCCAACGACGACGATGATGAGGGCGCGTACGACGACGAAGAGGATGCACTCTTTTCCGAAGAAGTAGAATCTCTGAAGAGTGAGGACATAGATGAAGATGAGGACGAGGACGAAGAGGACGTAGTAGACGACGAAGTCTCAGTAGACATGCGAGGCGGTTCGGTCAAGGTACGAGACGAAGCTGAAGTCGACGACGACGACGACGACGATTTCTCTCGCGATGACGATGACGACAACGATGATGATGACCCCAGACCATCGTCTCGCATGTATGCTCGATAGATTTTGCCACTACAATCCTCCTAGCTCCTAGCTCTACACATTTGATTTTCATATACTTTTATTATTTTTCTACACGCGACGTCGCAAACATCTAGCATCTACACGGCATCATCCCCATACGCTCCAAGCGTGCGACGATGCTTAAAAAAGTCCGACATAATCTTTCCACAATCCTCTGCTAACACGCCACTGCGTACTTCTAAATTTGGCGTAAACGCGTGCGGATGTTTCGGCGCCGTATCATCCATCCCGATGTCGTCCCTACGCATCATCGACACCCAACTCCCATCACCACCGAGTAACGTATTTTTTGCCCCGTACACCACACCACCCACACGACTTTGTAAAATCGCACCCGCACACATCGCGCACGGCTCTAACGTCACATACATTGTCGTTCGTTGCAACGCGCGCCAGCCGCCGAGCTTTTTCGCACCCTCTTGAATCAACGTCATCTCCGCGTGCGCCGTCGGATCACCGCTATGTTCGCACGTGTTACGCGCCTCACATATCACCGTCGACGTCTCGGCGTCCACGAGCACGGCGCCGATGGGCACTTCCCCCGCGCTCGCCGCGTCTCGCGCGAGTTCCAGCGCTCGGCGCATGTGTCGCTCGTCATCCACACCGACGTCTTCGCCCGCCGCCGCCGCCGCTGACGTCGACGCGCGCGATATCAATCGCGCGCGGTGCGCTCGAGCGCGCGCGACGCGCAACGCCGCGCGCGCTGGCGTCGTCGCCGTGCATCGGAGCATCACGGCGCGCGCAGACGTGTGACGGCGAAAAAGTGCTTTTTCCACTGTGCGCGCGCTCCATTCCCTGACGCGCGCGCGCGGTGTGTGCCGCCGAGAAGCGACGCGCGAACGCGGACTCGAGTGTGTCGTGATTGATATCCATCACCAATGTCGAGCGCGATGGGCGCGATGGCGTCGAGCCGAGGGGTGAAGACGTGCGTGGTGAAGATGGATAGCGCGCGCAGCTCGCGCGGGGCTACGGCGCGTACGCGCGCGCAGGCACCCGCACAGGGGTCGTTGATGCGACGAGAACGTCACACGACGCGCACGAATGCGTATCGTCACGCATTCGCTACGGGAGAAGCGATGGATGAAGCCGCGTTGAAGGAATTTTTGGATGGGTTAAAGTACGACGTCAATGGGTTTGTTGTCGCGATCGCGCAAGACGTCGATACGGGTGCGATTTTGATGCAAGGCTTTGCGGATCGTACTGCGGTTGAGTATACGTTGAAGAATCGCAAGGCGACGTTTTGGAGTCGGAGCCAAAAGAAGCTGTGGACGAAAGGGGAGACGAGCGGTAACTTTATCGAGGTGCAAAGCGTGCACTTGGACTGCGACAGAGATAGTTTAATCTATTTAGGAATTCCTTCGGGTCCGACGTGTCACACGGGCGCGCACACGTGTTACTATAAGCGCGTCGACGGCGTGGGCGGTGCGGCGGCGGAGAAGGATGGTGGACGACACGCGGCGGAGGAGGCGTTGACGACGCTGTACGAGTTGGAGGCGACCATCGAAGCCAGACGCGTCGAACAAGTCGACGACGACGCCAAACCCTCATGGACGCGTAGATTATTGGACAATCCAGAATTATTATGCAAGAAGATCCGCGAAGAGGCGGGGGAGTTGTGCCAGACGTGGGAGGAAGATGAAGGTAAGCAAGCGGCGACAAACGAAATGGCTGACGTCTTGTACCACTCCATGGTCATGTTGAACAAACAAGGCGTGCCGATGAGCGATGTCTTGGCCGTGTTGCGTCAGCGTTTCGGCACCAGCGGCGTGGCTGAAAAAGCCTCGCGCGCACCAAAGAAATAATACAGGAAACCATCGCGCAGTAGCTCTGTCATCATGTAATGGACGCGCGTCCCGTACGGTTTGAAACCATGATAAAAAAACGCTCATTTTTCGGTTACGAGTGTCTCGAAAACTCCTCACAAAGCGCGCGCGCGTGACGCGCCATCGACGACGGAAAGACTCACGCGAGGCGTACACACGCAATGCCTTTCGATCTCGTGGTATGCTATTGACGTCGCGAGCGATGCGTGCGCGAGTCGCGCGTGTATCGACCTCGAGGCGCGGGACGAGGCGCGGAGACTAACTGAGCCGCGCGCGCGCGCGTGTTTTCTCTCCGCTTCGACAGACTGGACGGTTCATCCCCGAGAAATCTAACATCTGGCGCGACTGTGTTGATGGGTATTACGATTGGGTGAAGGAGCACATTAACGAAGGGGCGCCGATTAACGAGTGTGATCACTGCGGGGATCCGCCGTTGGTGCTCGCCGCCGGCAACGGGCACACAAAGGTTGTCGAGCTTCTTCTAAACGAAGGTGCAGATATTCAGCAAAGTGGAGTCATGAAAGATTGTGCGTTGCAACGCGCGGCGCATAATGGTCACTACCACACCGTGCAGCTATTGCTAGAACAAGGTGCGGATGTGGATGCGCTTGATATGGGCGATAACACCGCGTTGCATTGGGCCGCGATGCGCGGGCACGTCGAAATCGTAAATTTACTGTTGCAAAGTGGAGCCGACAAAAACATCAAGAATAAGCAAGAAGAATTGCCGATTGACCTATGCAAAGCCATTTGGAGTAATTCGTACAAGTACGTGCGTGAAATCCTTGCACACTAATCTCAATTTCATTTCATCTCCTTTGTCTCGGCGTGTTCTTTGCGCTTGGGCGCGTGGTAGACAAAGACGTGAATCGGTGGTTCACAATCGTTTCCGATGATGTAATTCGACACTGACCCATACAAAAACTTCTCCAACCAAGATTTGTGATGCTGCGTGACGCAAATGAACGCCGCACCCGAGGCTTTCGCTTTCTGCAAGAGGAGCTCGCCCACAGGTTCCCACGAAAAGTCGAGGATTGCATCAAGTTCAATAGGCGGCGTAAACGGCGTCATGTCCCCGCCGCCGCTTTCATCGTGCGTCACGGCTTCGCAAAACTCATCCAACATTTCTTCCGTCTTCTTCACCGCGGATTTCCAAAATTCATCGCGCGCTTCGTAATCGAGATCGAGGTTGAATTCCGTCCCGGGCGGCGTCGCGAGCGAGAGGTACGCGCCAGCCGAGTCTGGCACCGCGATGTGCACGAGGTGCACCAAATCCCCAGATCTCACCAAGTGTTTAATCACAAACTTTGTGCCGTCGACAGATTCTGGGCTTCCATCGACGGCAATCATGATGTGCCGAGAGTAGGTGAAATCGCGAGCCTCAGGCGGAAAGAATCGAGAAAATTGTGCTTCGCCGCGGGCGAAACTGGAGGGTGTAAAGTCTGCGCCGGCGCCGCCGCGTTGAACTTGTGCGATGATGGGCGTGCGCGTGTGACGAAACGCTGGCGCACGCGGAATCGAACGCCGAGAGATGAGCTGTTGTGTGAGCTTGATGACGCCGAATCGCGTCATTGGTCGTGAGAGTGCGGACATGTTTGCGAGCGGCGCGCTTGGAAATGAAGCCCATTCATTCTCGGTTCTCCGTTGTCATGCATCGTCATCACATCCGTGTGCTTTATTTGCTACTGCCTAAGAGATTTCTGAAGAAGTGCACGCCTTGGAGAGAGAACACCACATCATCTTCTGTCGCTAAGAGTCGTAATTTGCGTAATCGGTCGTTATTTGCGTTGCCGAGTTTTACCAGACAGTGGTCGGCGAGCGCGGTGCACATGTTGCAAAATTCACCTTGAGGTAATTCTTTCACGCCAGTCTCTCTGCACAGGGCGGTGTACGAGTCATGTAACGCCCCGAGAGTGGTTTCCATGCTCTTTGCGTTCTGTTTAACGAGCCGCACGGCGGAACAGAGCACCATTTGCTGCATCTGCGGAAGAGCGCGGATGGAATCCACCACCGGCGACGCGTATGTCTTTGACAAGGCGCGCGCCATGTGAGAAATTTTGACAATACTCGCAGGTTTCATAGGCACCGTGTTCGGGTCGGTGTCAGCCAAATCTGACAACGACGCGTTTGCTTCTTGAACGCAAATATCAATCGCCGTGGCGCACACGTTGAGCGCTTTGCGCATGTCACCCGTCGCCGCGCCGACTTTTCGCGAACACAATTCGAGCGCGCTGTCTTCAAAAGCCGTAAACGGTAGCACCGCCAACCGTTGCTTGAGTAAAACTTTCAACTGTTTACCGACGTATGCGGCAAAAGGTACGAGTGCAGGCTCACATCCACGCGCACGAAGGCGCGGTAATACACGATCAGTGAGGTTCATGGCGTTGGATACGCCGGCGAGGATGCATCGAGAATTCTTCAACGCTGGAAGCGCAAAGAGCTCATACAAAATATCTTGCGCCTTGGTCACTAATTGGTCCATTTCATCGAGAAGAATAATGCACATGCCACTTTTGCTCGCCGTAGTCGCGGTGGTAACGATTCTTCGTAACGCTGACACTTCGGGAATGTCGCTAAATTCCACGACGTCGTCGCGCACTTCACGATCCTCCGGGAGTACGGATTCGCCCAATTGCTCGATAATCGCTCCAAAAATCGCCTTTTGATCGTACAAAGCCATGCAATTAATGAATGCCAATTGAGGTCGACTCTTCCCCGAAATGCCCCACTTTCTGCTCGTCGCTTCGACCTCTTTAAGCGTCAACGTCTTCCCGGTGCCGGGCAAACCCGCCAAGTACAAGCTTCCTGGTTTATGATCCCGCAAGCATCCTTGGATCAAATCAATCACTCTCCCGCGCTCAGCTTCGCGACATCGCACCTCAGCGGGCGCTGCAGACGTATGCAATGCCGCCTTGAGCGTCGCCACGGCTTTACCATCTCTAGGATCAAACGGCGGACGCGTGTCTACGTCGTCTGCGACGTCGTCACCCATGGATGTTGACGCTGGTAAAAGTCTAATTTCCGCATCTGTGCCCGAAATTTTCGGCGCCGCACCGGCGCGAGTACCCCCGCGCACGACGTCTGGCACCGATGTGTTCCCTAAAAATCTTGGCACGCGCCCGACGCCACGCCAATCCGCGCGAGAGACGTCTCCAAGCGCCGCCATGTCATCCGCCGAAGCCATCGCCGCCCGCTTTGTCGCCGCCACCAACGCGTGTTGAGCCGCCTTTCTCTCCTCGCCCAATGACACAGCGGTTCCATTGGGAAGTTCCTCTAACATCCCACGTCGCGAGCCACCTCCACGAGCGGCGGCGGTGCGATCAAACGTAAAAGAGCTCGATTTTGCGCTCTCCTTGGTCGCCGCCGCTCTCGCGCGCTCCTTCTCCAACATCTTTCGCAACTCAATAACATCCTTATAATCCGGTTCAAATCCAGTAATCGACATGAACTCCATGCTCAAACGATCCTCATCCATGTCCTCGTCAGCGACGATACCCGTCACTACGGCGCTCGCACTTTCCCGAATGACGACGGGCGCTCGAACCTCTGTCGGTGTCGGCGCGCTCAACGCCTTCCCGAGCTCATCGTCACCTTTACCCACCTTATCGCGCGCCTGACGCGCCGCCCCTGACCCCGCACCCTTACGCTTCGCGCCTCGCGCCGCGTGTCCCGTAGATGCGAGATACGTCACCACTTCCTTCATCGATCGCAATGCGCCTCCTCCGCAGGGTGGGTAAAACTGTCGATACGTCGTCCCCGCGTTTGCCCCCGAACGACGCGTGAACACGCGTACGGACCACCCATCGGTGGATATATCCACGCTGCACGCGCGCATGACGTCTGCGGTGAATTTCGCGAGGTCTTCGCATGGTGGTTTGGGCATGGTGCGGCGGAGAATGACGTCGCGACAGCTATCGAGGTGAAATTTGAATTTTTAAAATTCCACCCGCGCGCGTTTGGAGTTGATAATTGCGCGGGAACGTAAGCGAATGGGTGTGCTTTGATATTAAATGATGTACACAGAATTGTCGTCGTTGTCAATCATGATTTTATTCTGGCGCTGCATGATGTCGAGGAATTTAATGACTTCGATTTCGTCGTCAAAGTTTTCCTTTTTCGCTTCGACGAGCAACTCTAAGATGTCCTCTTTTTCTTTTCGCGTGGTGGAAAAGTATTGTCCCAAAAATAATTGGAATTCTCTAAATTTAAGTTGAAGTGAGGCCATTTCCTCGTTGCTCGGGGCGGAGCGCGATGCGCCGCGAGCGGCGGCGTCGGCGGCGGGCGGAGCCGCGACGGTTGTCGCAACGCGGCCGCCTCCGCGAGACACCACCGGAATCTCCTCATCCTCATCCTCATCCTCATCCATATCATCCTCATCCTCCTCGTCCTCGTCGTCATCATCCTCTTCACTTTCGTCATCCCAGAAATCATTAGGATCCATTTCCTCGTCTAAATCATCCACGTACTCCCCGCACGTGTCAAAGATCTCGCGCATCAGTTGCAAATACGGCACCATCGAGCTCCCGTACACGCCGTTATCCCGCATCTCCCGCATCTTCTTCCGCAACGGATCAGCCGGACAGGAAATAATGCATGTATTTATCGCGCCCTTGACGTGAAACCAGTCCAAGAGCTTGGCGCGACGAAACGTGTGAAGCTCAGCGAGCTCGTGTTCGGCGGTGGTTTTCCATTCCGCTAACGGCTCTGGCAACTCAACCGCTATCTCCGCCGGTGCGCGCTCGATGTTCGCATCCTTGGACTTTTTTGCGTGTGCGGTGGCGCGATCTTCGGTGTCGCGCGCGCGCTTTGCGTCGTCCTCGCTCGCGTCGACGCCGTGCGCGTCATCTTTCGCGTCGTGGGCCGAGGCACCATCATCGTTCGCAATCATGCGCGGTTTATCGGCCTGCGTCGTCACCGCCATCGTCGCGTTCACGCTGGTGGAGATGTCTTGCAACGCATTCGGCTGCGCCTCGTCGTCGTCGTCGTGTGCGGTCATCGCGCGCGAGACTCGAGCGTCGCGGAGTGAAGTGAGTTTTGCGCGCGAGTGTTTTTTAAAATTCGCGCGGCTGTCGCGACGACGTCGAGACGTTAAATGTGACAAGTCGTGGCATTACACGGACCATTTCTTGAAAAAGTCGTTACCTTTATCGTCAACAACGACGAATGCGGGGAAGTTTTCGACGTGGATTTTCCAAACGGCTTCCATGCCGAGCTCGGGGAACTCTAGGATGTCGACTTTTTTAATGTTGTTTTGGGCGAGAATCGCGGCTGGGCCTCCAATGGAGCCTAAATAGAACCCACCGTGGGATTTACACGCCTTGGTGACCGCGGTCGAGCGGTTACCTTTGGCGAGCATCACCATGGAGCCACCGGCGGCTTGAAATTGATCGACATAGGAGTCCATGCGACCAGCCGTTGTGGGGCCGAACGAGCCGCTCGCCATGCCTTCGGGCGTCTTGGCGGGACCGGCGTAGTATACCGCGTGATCTTTCATGTATTGCGGTAGCGGCTCGCCTCGGTCGAGACGTTCCTTTAATTTCGCGTGTGCGATGTCGCGAGCGACGACAAGCGGGCCCGTGAGGGTTAAGCGCGTCGTCACTTCGCACGCGCTGAGCTTTGCTAAAATGTCAGCCATCGGCTGGTTGAGGTCGATGTGCACGACGTCGTTTGATAGTTCCTCGGCTTTAGGTTCGGGTAAGTACTTGCTTGGATCGGTCTCGAGCGCTTCGATAAACACGCCGTCTTTGGTGATCTTTCCAAGCGCTTGCCGATCTGCGGAGCAAGATACGCCCAAGCCGATGGGGCACGACGCGCCGTGGCGCGGCAATCGAATCACGCGAACATCATGGCAAAAGTATTTACCGCCAAACTGCGCTCCGATACCCATGGCTTGTGATAACTTGTGTATCTTAGCTTCCCATTCCAAGTCGCGAAACGCCCGGCCCTGGGCGTTTCCAGAGGTCGGCAAGTCATCGTAGTATCGCGTGCTCGCCATTTTCACCGTCTTCAAATTTTGTTCGGCGCTCAACCCACCGATGACGATTGCCAAGTGATACGGCGGACAGGCACTCGTACCGAGAGTTTTAATTTTCTCCTCCAAAAACGTCATCAACGACGCCTCATTCAACACCGCCTTGGTTTGCTGGAATAAAAACGTCTTGTTTGCGCTTCCGCCACCCTTCGTCATAAACTGAAAGTGGTACTCGTTGCCTTTTGTGGCGTATAAATCAATCTGCGCGGGCAAGTTCGAACCAGTGTTCTTCTCTTCAAACATCGCCAACGGTGCGACTTGGGAGTATCGCAAATTCGTCGTTTTATACGTGTCGTACACTCCGCGACTCAACGCGCGTTCGTCTTCACCATCCGTCAACACGTACTGTCCGCGTTTACCCATCACGATCGCCGTGCCCGTGTCTTGACACCCGGGCAAGATCATCCCCGCCGCAACACACGCATTCTTCAACAACTCCAACGCCACGAATCGATCATTCTTACTAGCTTCGGGGTCGTCTAAAATCGAACGCAACTGCTTCAAGTGTCCCGGACGAAGTAAGTGACTGACATCTCGCACCGCTCGCGCCGCCAACGTCGTCAACGCCGACGCGTCGACGCGCAAAAACATCTTCCCGTCCACCCCACGCTCTTCGCGCACGCCATCGGTCGACACCAGTCGCCACGGAATGTCCTTTCCACTCTGTTCGAACAGCGGCTGGTACACAAAGTCATCGTCACTCGATGCCGCGCGCGCCGCCGCGGACGAGGACGAGACGACGCGCGCGCGCGACGCCATCGCGACTGACGTCGTCATCGCGCGTTTGCGCGCGCGAGAGAGCGCGGCGGCGAGCATGGCGGTGCGTGACTCGCGTTGAGCTCGCGCACAGTTGTTGAGGCGAAAAGTGGAGCTCGAGCCCTCCTCACTGCGCGACGCGACGCGCATTGGACGACGACGACGACGACGCGCGCATGGCGCCGCACGATGCCGACGATACTAACGATGGATCGTTCGCGCCGAGCGCCGAGCGCTCGCGCGCGTGGTTTGAAGAAAACGCACGAGTGACTGTTCATCTCCAGCACGCGCGCGGGACCGCGGCCGCGCGCATGGCACGCGTGTGTGCCGCCGCCGCCGAAGACGCCGCGCGCGCGTTGACGCGTGCTGACGATTCTCCGAAACCATCTCCACGCGTGGTGCGCGCGGTTGATGCTGGCGTGATGACGGATGCGGTACAAATGCGAGAGCGCGGGACGCTCGCGCGGGCGACGTGCCGCGTCTGCGCCGCCAACGTTCGCGCGTTGCGCGACGCGCATAGCGCCTTGCGCGCCCTTCGCGCGCGTGAACGAGAGTTGCGACATCAAAATTCTTCATCTACAATCGCGTTTGGATCGTCGACGACGATGAAACCATCGCGAGAGAGCGATGGGCGTCGGTCAACGTTGGTCAACGTCCCGTCTGACGTCGTCCGAACGGACGCGCGTCGCGTATGCATTGCAGACACCATTTCGATGCGTTCTCTAACGAGTACTCATATGGGAGAACTAGTGCATGATGTAGCACATGTACGCGCGCGCCACGCGCGTAAAACAGCGCTGATGGCGCGAAGGAGTAGAGAACGTCGAGCGTCGCGAGCCGCCGCTGCGTCGAGCGCGCCGGAATCAAACGTCTCGCAGGAAGTACGCGCGGGACGTGGGAAACCTGACTGGAACGATTGCGTCGATCTTAATGCCTCGCCGCGGATTAAAACTAATGACGAACACTTGGCTTTACTGCGTCAGCTCGTCGCCGCGAAAGATCGTGAGGAGAAAAAGATCAACGAAGAGCGCGCGCGAGAGAAGCGTCGTCGACGCGCGGCGGCGGTAGCCGCGGCGGCTGCGGCGGCGCGCGAGGCGGCTTCGAAACGATTCATCGATGACCAAGCAAGACCGATGATACGTGCAAGACGTGCAAGTTTTGATTCTTTACGTTCGTTTAAGTCTGCCGCGGAAAGCGTGGAGTGCGGCGCGCGGCTGGTTTTGGACGAGGGTCATCCGCCGTAGCGAAAGCCGCGTTATCGTCGCTTGAAACAAATGTTGTTCAAATCACAATGGGTGTAAGTTTGCTATAAAGTACATATAAAGGCGGTTGGGTTGGTATGCGTTTCGCTCCCGAACACGTCGTCATCGTTGTCGAAGGATTACTTGTCCTTCTTGGAGTCTCTTCGCACGTACAACTCGTCGTCTTCGAGATCATCCTCCAACCCAAGCAAATTCAAAATTCCTCCCAACGCATCGTCCTCGTCATCATCTTCCAAATCATGTCTCGTCGGTCGCTTAGGCTTGGGTTTCGGTGCTTCCTGCTTTGGCCCAGTCGTGCGCCTGTTGGCTTGCACCGCCATGCCGCCCGCGACGACGTCGGCGCGTTCGCGCTCCTCCTCGGTGATATCTTCCACCTCTTCACCCATCTCCTCTTCAGGCGGTCCCAAAATCTCCTCCGCAATCGCATCCGTCACACCCTTGACTTGTCTCGACACCTCAAGCGCTAAATACGACATCTGATTCGATATCCAATTCCACGTTTCGTCCACGTCGGCGTTCCCGGTGCCCGACGACCTCGACGCGTCGTCGCCAACAAGCCACCCCCACAGCGACTCCTCCTCTTGCCTAGGCGGGGGAACATTCGAGTAATAATCCGAAGACCCATGTCCACTGCACGTATACATAAAAAATAAAACACTCGCGCGTCAGTCACGTCGTACGTACGCTCGAACCGCGCGCGTTTCATTAAACCACCGCAAAACAATTCACACGATCACCCTCCCACCCTCTCGCACACGCACCTCATCGGGCTCATCCCCATCGCACCAGGCGCCGCCCCACCACCCGCGCCTCCACCGCGTCGTGACATCGCCAACAGCTTCTCCACCGCGCTCTCCACGTGTCCATCGCGCGCATCGAGCACGGTGCGGATCGTGTGCGGGTCAATATCTGGGAACATCGTCGTCAGCGCGCGCACGCCTTCATTGAACCCGCTATCGTACGACGACGAGGACATCGCGAGTGATTGCGAAGGTTTCCGAACGCACGGTGCGCTTCGAACGCGCGGGGCGTCGCCGGCGTCGGCGTCGTCGTGCGTCGCGCGCGGGCGTGTGCCGACGCGGTGCGGACGATGGGGGTGTGCCCTGAGGGACTCGCGCGCGGGGTCGTGATTGGTCGAATATCCGTGATTGGTCGATTGTGGAGTCACGGGAAAGGGGTAAAAGGCGATCGTTTGGAGCTGCGGGGTCATGACTCGTCAAAATCATCGCGAGTGGGTCATGTCATGCGCGCGCGCCCGACGCGCGGTCGTCGTCGTCGTCGTCGTCGTCAGTGCCCAGCGCCGCCGCCGCCGTCGTCGTCGCGATGCGGCGACAGCACCACGCCGCATTCCATCGCCGCGCCCTCGCCGCGCTCGTCATCGCGCGCGCGCTCGTGGCGGTGCATAACGTCGTCGTGCTCGATTGCGACGAGGCGTACAACTACTGGGAGCCGTTGCACTATCTATGGCGCGGCGTGGGATTGCAGACGTGGGAGCACGGCGCGGCGTATGCGTTGCGGTCGTATGCGTACGCGTTGCCGCACGCGGGGTTGGTGCGCGCGGGCGCGGGCGTGGGGTGGGCGCTGGCGCGGGGACTCGGGGTGAAGTGGTCGGTTGGACGTGTGGCGTTTACGACGACGCGGGTGAGTTTAGCGACAATGCACGCGGTTTTAGAGGCGGATTTATGTGTTGCGGTGTACGATACGCATAAATTGACTGGGGCGGTGTTGATGGTGGTGCTTGCGAGCGCGTCGGGGAGCGCGATGGCGGCGAGCGCGTTGTTGCCGAGTTCGTTTGCGATGGCGTGCGCGACCAAGGCGTGCGCGGCGACGTTGCGCGGGAAGCATCGGGTGGCGTGTGTGGCGTGCGTTATCGCGGTTGTGTTTGGATGGCCGTTTAGTGGCATCGCCATGGTGCCGTTCGGGCTGTATTCGATCTATGGCATAGGGTTTGTGGCGACGGTGAAGTGCGTCGCGGCGTGCGCGACGCTCGCCATGAGCGTCTCGGTGGCGTGCGACTCGTACATGTATTCTATGCCTGGATCTTTTCGAATCGTGAGTTCGGTGGTGAATTTGGTGCGCTATAACCTCGCCAGTGGGGGTAAAAGCGAGTTGTACGGCGTCGAGGGTGCGGAGTATTACGTGAAGAATTTAGCGTTGAACTTTCAGCTCGCATTCGCGTTGGCGTGCTCGGCGCCCTTCGCCGTAGCCGTGGCTGTCGCCACCAAGGCGTTCGTCTTACGCTCGCTCGCGCGGTCTGGGAAAGCCCCTAAAAATATCAAACTCACGACGGTGGTAGAGAAGTATCGTAACACATGGCGCACGCTGCTCTTTGTATGCACGCCGTTTCCGCTCGTCGTCGTGTTTTTCACCGCAATTCCGCACAAGGAGGAGCGCTTCTTGTACATGATTTATCCATTCGTGTGCTTGAGCGCGGCGATTGCCACAGCGGCATTCGCCGAAGGCGCGCTCCGTATCACGAGGCACGTGTTTAAGTCGCGCTTGCCCACGTTCGGCGTCGTGTTCGGCGTTGTGCTTGGGTTATTTGCGATGGTTGCGTTGAGCGCATCTCGCACGGCGGCGACGCTGAAATACTATAGTGCGCCGGCAACCATCTACAACGCTTTACCCGTACCGAGCGCGACGCCCGACACCGTGGCGTGGCCGTGGTATCTCGCGAACGAGTACATGGAAAAAGGGGACGATATGACGATTAATGTGTGCGTCGGCGATGAGTGGTACAGATTTCCGAGCTCGTTTCATTTCCCAACGACGCACTATCGCTTGCGTTTTCTCAAGACGAAGCAAGTGGTTCCTTTACCGTTGCATTTTGACACCGCGCGTGGAGGTACGGCGTACACACCGGTTGGATTAAACGATAACAACGAACAGCATGAAAACTTTTTCGTCGATCCAGAGGAGTGCGTGTACCTCGTCGAAGCGGCGTTTGAGCGAGGAAACGCGCGCGCCAAAGCCATGGGCGGGGAGTGGATCGACGTGCGAAGCGAAAAGTTTATACACGCGCGATTGAGTCCGATGCTATCGCGCGTGTTCTACATCCCTGGCTATTCTGAAAAGCACAACAAATACGTTGATTATACATTAAAAGTCTTGGCCTATCCGCGGAATACGTTCACAAAGACGGACCAAGACGCTACTCTCTAGCCTTCGTGTAACTATTAGTTGAAACAATCACTCCTCGCCATCCCACTCGCGCATGAATCGTTCTAAGAACCACACCATCGTTTCATGTCTCTTTTCAGCACGTTTTTTCGCGCTTTCCGTATTCATGAGGTTCTTCAACTTGAGCAACTTTTCCGCAAAGTGATTAATCGTCGTGTTTGGCCTCTCGACGTTTCCGTGACTCTCCATATACTCTTTCATCGTCATGTCCACCAACGGCTCCACCCCTGGCACGTGCATTGGATTTTTCTTTGCGCCACCAAAGCAAAACGTTCGTCCGATACCAATCGCACCGATCGCATCCAATCTATCGGCGTCCTGAACGCACTGGAACTCGACGTTGGACGCCAGGCGCGCCCGCGCCCGCGCCGACGCTTCATCCGCATTGAGCGAATCTTTGAATCCCATGTTGGCGATGATGTCGCAAATCGCTTCAATCTTAGCTTCGTCGTAGTGTTCACCGATGAGAAACGCGCGCGCGGCGTCGGCGCCCGCACCCGGCGCGCCAGAATATTTCCAATCCGCGACATCGTGTAAAAGCGCTGCGAGCTCCACAAGCTCGATATCCGCGCCTTCTTCGCGCGCCAACGCGCGCGCGGTGAGGCGCACGCGGTGAATGTGCCACCAGTCGTGTGAGCCGTCGACGTCGGCGAGGGCGGTGCGGACGAAGCGTTCGGTGCGTTGGATTATTGTCGTCATGGCGTGGTGTGAGGACAGCTGTTTGTTGGTGCGCGTTTGAAATCGCGTTTCGCAACGTTGTAAAAGTACTACTACACCACTCGTGACGAGAGCTACGACCTAATGCGCGTGGTGATGCTATATATATGTGTGTGTGTTGTACACGTCGCGTCAATGCGCTAGCGACGCTTGGATGATTTGGATTTAGACTTTGATTTGGACGTCGCCGAGGCGCCTGAAATGCTCGCGATGTCGCTCGCAAACATGGCAAACTGGTCAGCGATGAGTGAATCATCGCGACGCGTGTCCGCAGACTCGTCGTCGCGCGGTTCAGTGGTATTGCCGACGTCACCGGTGACAATGACGCGTTGACGCTCGCCGATGGTTGTCAGTCGACGAATGGAAATTTTTGCCTCGCGCTCGAGCTCGGTGATTTTTGCCGTCGCGTCTGGTTGCGGGAGCAACAGCGACACGCCGCGCACGGCGCACCCAGGACGCCCTGCGCGTCCAGCGCGATGCGAGTACGTGTCTGCCGACTTTGGCATGTCAGCGTGCACCACGAGTTCGACGCCTGGTAGATCCAAGCCACGAGACGCGACGTCCGTGGCAACGAGCACGTCGACGTCGCCCGCGCGCAAGCGCGTGAGCGTCGCGTCGCGTGCAGGTTGTGGTAAATCGCCGTGTAATGATGTCACCGTACGCATGCGTTTTCCTGCATTGAATTCCTGCGATGTGAAGAAAATAACGATACACTCGTCAGGTTCGCTCGACGGTTAGCGACATCCAAACGTCCCGCTCGATGGTTCAGTAACTTTGTTGTGCACATCGATCGAAGGATCCTCACCCTTCGACCTCGACAGTCTAACATGTGAAATAAAGTGAATCATCATCACCTTTGAGCGGAACGTCACGGGTGTTGCATGAAAAAAATCAAGAAAAGTGGTTCCATCATTTCCATAATGTCGAAGCGTCATAATCATCGTCGCGTCTCAGGGAATGTAGATAAGTATTTGGATTCAATCCTCTGGAACCAAACGCGTGCGATCATAAAAAATCAAAAAAAAACACCGTGTCTCGGAGAATTGTAGTCTTTGGTTACGAACATGGAACGGATTCCGATCTCATAAATCCCTTAAAGTTTTCTTCGTCATCGACAACGCGAGGGAAAAAACAAATGAGCGAGGCGAGGCGTGGATACGTACCGTTGTTAACATATTCGTCAGCGTCGCCCGCAAGCGTTCGGCGGATGATTTCGTCTCGGTGAATACGATAGCTTGCCCACCGACGTGTCCGTCAACGCGTTCGCTCGCGTAGGCATCAATTGCCTCCAATACCGCGATGCCTACGGATTCGTCCCCACCCTTGGCGGCGTACGACAAATGTTCCACACGTCCACCGACGTTGGACCCTCCATGACCGGAGTGATGCACCTCGACGTACCCTGGCACGAGCTTTTTCTCTAGAAACCGCGACAACGCCGCAGAAATCGTCGCCGAGAAGCACAGCGTCTGACACGACCCGGGCGGTTTCATCGCCGCCTCGACGTCGCCCTCAAACCCGCCGTCCAACAGCCTGTCAATTTCATCCAACACTTGAATCTTCACGCCGCGCAAAGAAATCACCCGACGTTCAATGAATTCTCGAATGCGCCCGGGGGTGCCGATGACCACGCACGCACCCGCGCGTATGGCATCTTCTTGCGGTTTCCCCGCGGCGCCACCCACACACAACGCGCACGCGCCCGTCCAGCTCAACCCGCAATATCTCTCCGCATGCGTCATCACCTGACTCGCCAGCTCACGCGTAGGTAACATAACAATCGCCTGCACGCCTCCATCGCGTTCGATCGCCATCGCAATCGGTATAACGTACGCTAAAGTCTTTCCGCTACCCGTCGGCGCCCGGCAGAGCACATCCTTCCCGCGCCCAATCGCCGCCTCCATGCACGCCTCCTGCATCACCGTCACGCGCGTCACGCCGTGTGCCACGAGCGCATCCTTAATCCCATCGCTCACGTGTTCCAAATCGCGCACGGACGTGCGTAATCCCTCCATCACGCACCGTCTTTCGCTCGAGCGCACTGGCCGCCCGGCGGCGGCGCGCAACCAATCTCCACACGCGTTCGCCCCGTCACCGCGAACTCGGCCGCGTCGAGCGCGCGATGCGACAACCGCGCGAACGCCACGCGATTCGATGCACTACGCGCGCGGCGTCGTCATATCCGTCGCCCGCGCGTCGACGTATGCCGCGACATCGAATTCGTTCTGGTCCCCGACCAATCATGAACTCAAGAAGAGGGGGGGGGGACGCAGCCCGTGTATGTACCTGGGTACACACACCCACGGGGGAACCAAAGCGACTTTTTGTGTGTGCCCACGTCGTCGTCGCGCCCGACGCCATTCCGCGTCCGCGTCCGCCGCCGCCACCGCCATCGCGCGCACGCACGACCGTGGAAATTGTCTCTCCCTCCTCTCGCGCGGTGCGAGCGAGGCGATCGCGCGCGATTCGCGAGCCATGCCGACGGCGAAAGAGTTGCTGGCGCTCGAGGACCGATTCGAGTCCCTGAGCGATGCACAAAAGCGCTGCGTGATCAAGGTGCAAGCGCGCTTGCGCGGTTGGGCGCAGCGACACAAGTCTCGACAACATCTCATTCGTGACGCTGCGGTGAAGGGCGGGGTGTGGGCGCAGTTTTCGTTGAGTACGACGGAGACGTTGGTGGAGACGTATCGCGCGCACGTGGGCGGTCCCGTGGCGAGCGGGACGGGTGATTTATACGTGACCGATAAGCGATTGTGCTTTTACTGCGAGAGCAGCGATCCGAAGATGCGTGATGGGATATTATTTTCGCCATCCAAGCCGAAGCGTGGGACGTCGTCGCCGATTTCGTTGAAGATTGCGTATAAGGAGATCAAGGCGATTACGACCAAGGCGGAGTACGTGAGCGAACCGGGCGTGGTGTTGGAGATGCGTGATGGGAGCTCGATGTGGTTTGGTGGGTTTTACTTTACCTCATCTGTGAAAGCGTTGATTGAAAATGAGTGGACGCGAGAGACGGTGGCGAAGTTGAATCACGCACAGGCGTTGCGTACGCAAATTTTAATGTCGACGTCTCGCGCGTCTGGCGCGGCGGCACACGAGCGCGTGGAAGCGTTGAAGGAGGAATTGGATCTCAGCCGCACTAAGCTGGAACGTGCGAACGCGCGCGAACGTGAACATGTGCTTGAGATTGAAATCTTGCGGGAGAACGAAGAGCGCCTTGAGCGACAAAAGAAGAAGCTCGCAAATCAAGCGCGCGATTTGGAGGAGGACATTGAAGCCGCGCGCTTGAAGCAAACTGCCGCGCTCACGGCGCAGCGTGCGGCGGAAAAAAAGTTGAGTGAAATTGAGGTCACATTTGAAGCCAAAATCGACGCTTTGTTGGAAGAGAAGAACATGACGATCGAGGAAATGAGCAAAGAGGTGAATAATTTCAAATCCATGTTGAGCGACGAGCGTGCGACGATGAAGGCAGATGTCGAGCGCGCGCGCAAGCTCGCGAGCGACTTGCGCGATCAGCGCGACGCTTTGATGACTGAAAAAGCCAAGTTGACCATCCAATTGGGTCAGCTCGAGACCGAACTCGCTTCGCGACCGGAAGTGGATGACTCAATCGCCGAGGAGCGCATCGCCGAACTCGAAGCCGCGCTCGAGGCGTTCAATGCTGAAAAGGAAAAGAACGCCGCTTCTATGGCGTCGCTGTCGGCCAAGCATAACAGTGCTTTGAGTGAAATTACAAACTTGCGCGCTGAACTCGCAACACGCGCTGATGTGGTGAGCACGAAGAAGGTGGACGACGCGCGAGTCGCCGAACTCGAAGCCGCGCTCGAGGCGTTCAATGCTGAAAAGGAAAAGAACGCCGCTTCTATGGCGTCGCTGTCGGCCAAGCATAACAGTGCTTTGAGTGAAATTACAAACTTGCGCGCTGAACTCGCAACACGCGCTGATGTGGTGAGCACGAAGAAGGTGGACGACGCGCGAGTCGCCGAACTCGAAGCCGCGCTCGAGGCGTTCAATGCTGAAAAGGAAAAGAACGCCGCTTCTATGGCGTCGCTGTCGGCCAAGCATAACAGTGCTTTGAGTGAAATTACAAACTTGCGCGCTGAACTCGCAACACGCGCTGATGTGGTGAGCACGAAGAAGGTGGACGACGCGCGAGTCGCCGAACTCGAAGCCGCGCTCGAGGCGTTCAATGCTGAAAAGGAAAAGAACGCCGCTTCTATGGCGTCGCTGTCGGCCAAGCATAACAGTGCTTTGAGTGAAATTACAAACTTGCGCGCTGAACTCGCAACACGCGCTGATGTGGTGAGCACGAAGAAGGTGGACGACGCGCGAGTCGCCGAACTCGAAGCCGCGCTCGAGACGACGCGCGCAGAACAAAAGTCTTCTGCCGCCGCGATGGCTGACATGAAATCCAAGCATAACGCAGCTTTGGCTGAAATTGCGAACTTGCGCGCGCAGAGTGATCACGTCAGCACAGTTCAAGCATCGGAATTGGAAGCGTTGCAATCCAAGTATGAAGCCGCCGTCAACGCGCTCACCGCCGCTCGTAATGAGAAGGATCAAGCCATGAAGAAGTGCGATGACCTCGCCAAGCGTGACGCTGAAGCCGGAAAACAAATCACGGGGAAAAACACGAAAATCAAGGCTATGGAAGTTGAACTCGATGCTCTTCGTGACACGCGTGAATCCAGCAGCGCGGCGTTGGCGGCTTTGACCGCCAAGTATGAAGAGGCTCAAAAGCAGCTCTGTGCGCTCCACTCTGAAAAGGCTGATTTGACCAAGAGGTCGTCTGCTGAACTTCAGCACCGCGAAGGAAAGTTACGTGAAGAACTTGGCTTGGCGAAGGCGAAGTGCGATGAGCTCTTGCACGAAATTGACGCTCTTCGTTTGCAGCGCGAAGAAAGCCGAGTCGCCATGGCGACGCTCGAAAGCAAGTATCAAGAAGCCGCTGGCAACTTGCAAGACTTGAAGACGCGTCATGCTGCCGATTTGGCCAAGTTTGACCAGGAGCGCAAGGTTCTCGAGTGTGCGCTCACGGAGTCCAAGGAGAGTAACAACGCCGCATTGGCCGCCGTGCAAAATGAGCGTGAATCCATGCGCTCTGCCAAGGAGCAACAAAACGTCTCCATGGTTGCGTTGAAAGCCAAGTATGAAAACGTTGGCAAACAGCTCGAATCTACCAAGTCTGAACTCGCCAACGCCATTTCTGCGCGTGAAAAGGCTCTCGAAGAAGTGCACCTTGCCAAGCAGTCGGAAGAAAAGGCCAAATCGCAAATGCTCGCGCATGAAAAGTCCCTGTTTCAAGCCGAAGCCGATGTTAGCGCTGCGCAAATCCAGGCTGCAGCAGCCATATCGAGTGCAAAGTCTGCGGAAAAGCGTGAAAACGTCATCAAGACTGAGCTCCAAGAATTGCGTCGCCAGAACGAGGCGCTGTTGAAGGATCACAGCACTTTGGAGGCACGATCAACGCAGCTCGAAGAAAAGGCTCAAATGCTCGTCAAGGTTGAGCAAGAAATGGCTGCTCTTCGAGCCGAGTTACAAGTGACCGCTTTGCAACAAGAAAAGTGGAAGCAAGACGTTGCGTACGCCAAGGCTGAAATCGAGCGATCTCGTACTAAGGCTGAGGCTGACGGCGAAAAGTTTAGCGAGCTGCTGAAGAACATGTCTGAAGCTGAACGCGAAGCGGCATCGGCGCGCGCGGCTGAATCTGTCGCTCGCGACTACGCCTCGCGTAGCAACGAATCAGCAAAAGAAGTTCAAGCGCGCGAACTTCGCATGCGTGAAGAGTTGACGACGATGCGCGTCGCATACGAGAAGTTGTCCACCGACTTCCGCGCCAAGACGGAGGAATTCTCCCGTGAAGTGTCTCGTCTCGAGAAAGCTGTGAGTGATGAGCAGAACAAGGTGAACGTTATCCAGCTCAAGCTCGAAGAAGCCCAAAAAACCGTTCAGACGCTCGAACAAGCGAACATTCACAGTCACAACAAAATTGGTACGTTAAAGGACACGTTGCGCCGTCAAAAGCAAGAAACGGACCAGTTGTACACCGAGTATCAAAACGTGTGCGCCAATCTTGACGAGACAAAGATGTTACTCGAACGAGAGCAGTCTGCGACGGCCGACATGCACAGGCAGAAGATGATGGAAAAGAGCCGATCATCGTCGATGCCAGGTTATCGAGCAGGGTTACCCGGCGCCGCGAGCATTTCGACGCGTTCGCCATTGGGCAGCGCCAACTGCAACCCTCGTCTTGGATTGCCATCGATTGAGCAACTCTTGCCTGCGCTCGGGCCAATTAAACCAGCGCTCGGCTCGCCACCTATTGCGAACACCGTCGACTAATCGCAGAGGTTGAATTTTGTAACTTAATCACATCGTCTTAAATAATAATTATTATTTTGCGTCGTCTTACAATTTAGTTGATATCCTTTGGTCTCGCAGGAGGTGCACGAATAGTTTTGTACAATCGGCCGACATTTCTCGCCACATCCGCCGTTTTTAATGCGTTGCGCGCGGCTGAAACACCCTTTTTTGTCGAGTTTGCGACGTTTGCGATGACGGGACCGCTATATTCCTCCATGTTTGCGCGTTCCTCCAACACACGCGTAGTTTCATTACGAACGGATCCAATTATCGGCTTTGCGCGTCGCTGCACCTCTGGAATGGCATTGCGCGTCACATTCGCCGCGTACTTTCCCAACGCCTGCGCCGTATTTACCGAAGCCGTTATCCCGCGAGTGGCACTTCGCACGCCGCCGCCCAAATCTGCCGTCAACTCCCCAACCTCCTCAATACAGTCCGTGAGCTCTAACCCAGACACTCGAACCGCGGCTAAAGTATCAGGCACTTCTTCTCTCACCGATGCCGCTAAATACGCAATCTCATCCATCGTTCGTCGCACGCTTTGCAACGTCGGTATCAACGAAAGCAAAACCGCGCTCAACGCGCTCCCTAACAAACACCCAACCCCACACAGGGCGTAAAACGCGAACGATGGCGTCATGAACTCCATATCTGGCGTAGACGCATGTCTCACCATCGCTGTCGTCGACGTGTATCGATTCGCTGGCGCGAGTTCTCGAGCGTCGCGCGCCGCGAGTTGACCGACGGGCGCGTTCTCAGCCCTCCTCACCGAAGACGAAGCCGTCGGCGTCACCGCGTCTCCAGCCATCGCGCATGTGCGCGAAACGATAGTAGACGCACGCGGTCGGCGCGCAGACGCAAGCGCGTGCGCGCTCTTCGCGGCAGTCGGCATAGACGGGGGTGTTTTAAGCGTCATCATGATTCCAGTCGTTTGCTTGAGCTTTTTGAACCTTTGCAGGCGCTGTACAGCGGCGAGAACGACGACGCGTAGAGATTCACGCGTGTATTGTGCTCCAATACAACGCAATGCGTGCGTGTGCAAAGTATCGCTGGCGCGCGTGGCGTGATGTGACGTCGAGGCGCGTTTGAGCTCGCGTGGTAACGGTTGAAAAGGTGGAATTCGCCACGCGCCGAGGCGCGCGCAGCAATGAACGCGTTTACATCGCCGAGAATAGGCCCTACGCGCACCGCCATGAAACGGTGCGATGCTAAATACTATGAAGCTATGTTTTCTTATACACGAGCGCCTCGACGTGACCCCAGGAGAAGGCTATTTCTTCTTCAGCGATGAAATCGAACGCGTGCGGCTCTGCGAGCGGGCACAAAACGGTGACGAAAATCGATCCTGAACGCATCGAACTCGCGGTTCGTGTCAATCGAGCAATCGTGGATTCATCCCACGTCACGCAGTTGCAAAACACAAAGTCCGCTTCGGTCCATGATGTGTCGGAGAAGATGTCCCCGAGACGCGCGCTCACCGCCGGCGTCGTCCCGTCGTCCCGCGGAGCCACGTCGCGTAAAAAGTCTTCAATCACGCACTCCGCGATGGCGTGTGCGCATGGTAAAATCTCAATACCATGGCACGCGCGAAAGTACGGCGAAAGCGCAGCGGTGACGACGGACTTACCAGCACCGCTGCCCAAGTCGTAAAAGACGCCGGGCGCGTTCGCGTCCAACGCCGCCGCTCCTTTCGCATACTTGTTCACAAACTCCAAGAACGCCCGAGCGTTGGTCTCACCGTACACCATGGTGTCTAAATCTTCGTCCCCCGTACCTTCTAGAGACTCCATGACGATGAGTTTCACGACGTCTGGGCGAATCTGCTCGAGTGTGGCTTCCAGCCGCGCGAGCGCCGTAGGTTGCGCGCAACCGGTATCGCGCGCCCACGAGGTCAAGTCGAAACGCTTTGCGATACCATTCTCAACGAGTTTTCGCAAGCGCTCTGTGGGGGTTGACATTGCGCGCACGAACCGCACAAAGTGAGGATGGGTGCTTTGCGCTCGGTTGTTAAAAAGTGCTCGCAGAGCTCGCAGATAATATTAAAATACGTCCAACACGCGACGAAATAATCACAATCTAAAGTTACATGTCAATGTTCATGGCTTCGTGGTCAGTCATCTCTTCAATCGTCATTTGTTGACGGTTTGATTCGATTCTTGCCGCACGTTGCCAGAGCGCTTCGCCGGCTTCGACGAGCGCTTTCTCATCCGCGGGCATGGTGGGTTTTCTGGACTCTTTCTGCTTCTCTTTGGCTGGTGAAACAGACACGGGCGGCACCTTGACAGGCTCACTCGGCGGTGTGCTCGTCGCCACGGGCACAGCCGCCGCGGCGATGAACTCCTCCGTCGCCGCCGTCGTGACGTCGTTCTCGGCGTCGTCGTTCGACTCCGCCGCATCCTGACCGAAGCCCATCAGCTGTCCCGCATCGACGCCTTCTTCATCGAGGACTTGCGTGAACAGTTCAGTGGCATACGTACTGACGAGAATGGAGATCCCCATGATGGCTACGGTTTCAAACACGAGCGCGCCTTGCGCTTGGTCTTTAATTGACCCTTCGTCGAGCACGGCGGAGAGTAAGATTGATCCCAAGTACGCATCAATAAACGCAGTCTTGGAGCTACCGATGAAGTGCGCGGCGAAAAATTCTTTGAATTTTAACGGCGTCAATCCGCATACGTACCAATTACCGCTGATTGGGATGGGTAAAATTGGACACAACCGAAGCAACAGGGCGGATTTAAAGCCTTCAGGGACGCGACTGTCGGGAAATTGTGACGAGTCAAATCTTCGGCTCAACGCACTGAACCACTTCTGCTCACTCACAGGATCGCTCTCACCCCACTTGAAATCCAATATTTTGTCTTTCAACACGTATCGTGCGAGGAAAAAGTTGACGCTCGCGGCCATCGTGCTCGCCAACGATGTCGCCATTGTCCCACCAAATACGCCTCCAAACACCACAGGAGAAATCACCGGCAACACGAATCCAATCGGTAAAAACTCATCCGTCATCGTAAGCTTCTCCGCCATGAACAATCCGACGTAAATAGCAAACACACCGAGCACGGGAAGAGCTTGTAACTGATCCAAGTACCCACTCAACTCGGCGCGCGGCGGCAACCCAAAAAACTCCGCCAATTCATCAAACCCACCAACGGCTTGCAACGCCGCGACGCGCGGTAAAAACAATCTCAACACAACTCCCGCGATGGCCACATTCACCGCGCTCGACACCAACGGCGCGGCATCTCTCACCGCTTGCGATTCCACCAACGCCTTGGACCGAGCGCTCCAATACTCCCCAACCAACCCCGGCACCGCCTTCACCGCGCGAGCGCGCATCTCCTCCCGTTCGGGCGTCCACACCTCACCATCCCCAGGCTTACGTTTTGCGAGCTCAAGCGTCGACAGCAGCGCCACGGCTTCGATGGATTCATCCTCGCGAAGCGGCTTGTATTTAACCTCTCGCCACAGCCCCGCGAGAATCTCCTTTGTCGGCTTACGCGACGTCTTCGCGCCACCGTCCGCGTTCGCCGCCGCACACACGCGACGCATGCGATGATGACGTGGTCGCCCAGCGCGCGACGCCGTCGTTGCGCGCGGCGCAGCGACGACGTTCGAGCCGAGCAACGCAGCCATCGTCATCGTCACGCACTTATCCGCGTATCCCGCCGCCGCGCGCGTGCCTCCGTCGTCGCCGTCGCGCGCGAGAGTCCCTCACGAGTTCGCGTGCGCGTCTGTCGCCGCTCGAACGCGCGCGAGCGTCGTCGTCGACGCCTCGAGACGCGCGAGCGTCGTCGTCTGACCACTGGCGAAGCTCGGCACATGACGTCGCGCGATGCGCTCGCCGCAGCGCGCGACGCGCTCGATGCCGCCGCGGGCGCGCGCGCGCGTGAATACTGGTCAACCATCCGCGCGCATTTCACCGCCGTGCGCGCCGGGGCGAGCGACGACGCGCGCGGGAGTCGCGTGAGCTTGGATGTGCTGGCGTTGGAGATTTTTGGGACGGATGCGCCGGGCGCGTTCCGCGCGCATCAGGCGTTCATCGAGCACTTATACGGCATGCTGCGAGCGGCAAAGGCGAAGGCAAAAGATCCGTCGCGACCGCGAACGCCGGATGTGAACGCGCGCAAGCGGGTGGGGATGCTGGAGGCGTCAGGGGTTGTCGCGCCGAGTCCCGAAACGACGACGGCGACGCGCGCGGGTGGCGAGCCATCGACGAGCGCGGCGTCTGTGCCCGTGACCGTGACACAAATAGCACTACATGGACCTTTAGTATCGTCTGCACCGACTGCACCGCGCGCGAAACGTGCGCGTACGATGACGGCGCACCCAAAGTCGTCAACCGCAAAGGCGGTCAAGTCGGCGTCGACGAGCTTCGGGCTACCGCTCGGCGCGATCGCGTCCGATTCGCGCGTACGATCGGGACTATATAGCGTAGATAGATTACAAGCGCGCGCGCGCGTGATGAATCGTGAGCTCGCGGCGTCCATGCGCATTCGTGAGGATGTCGTTGATGTGCTCCGAGCGGCGACGGCGTCGCGCGTGCGAGCCGTCGCTCGAGCCGCGCTCGACGCGTCTCGAGACGCGCTCAGCGACAGCCAAGACCGCTTTGTTCGCCGACGACGCGCATGGATATTGGATTTTATCATCTCTAGTGCTAGTACCAACGACGGCATGCGCGGGGTGGACCCATTCGGGGCGTATTTAGGCATCGCGTCTCGCCCGTAGACTTTGCGTCTTCGTAGTCACTCGTAGAGTGTATGTAGTATTACCGATTCGAGGTCAAAATTTCTATAAGCTATGCAAAGCGCGCGCGGTATTATCACCCCCCGAGCGCATCATAATCCTATATACATATATATCACGGGTATTGGAAGTGATCAGTCACGGTGATGGTACATATTGTATGCGGTAATACCTTTGCGTCGCCGTCCCGTCAGAGCGGTTCAAACAACCGCGACAACGCCTCGCCGCGTTCCCTCTTCACATTCCCCTTGGTCATCCTCATCGTCCTCGTTCTCGTGCGCGGCACGGTGACCAACTCAAGCACAGCCCCAGGCGCGCTCGCACCGTCCTCACTCGCGAACCGCGTCGTCGTCGTGCTTCCTCGCTTGGCGCCTCGAGACGCCCGCGCGCGTCCCGCGCGCGACGCCAACCCATCAAACACATCCTCATGCAACGGCGCTCGCGTCACCACCCCGTACGTTCGCGCGCCGGAACCATCGCGAACGCGAGAGACGCGTTCGGAGAGTTCGCCGAGCACGACCTCGTCGCCGCCGCGCGACGCAGCACGCGCCGTCGTCTCGCATCCTCGCGTGGACATCCAGGGGAACGGTGCGCGCGCTTTTGCTTGGTTACGCGCGCTTTTTGGCGACGACGGACGCGCGCGCGCGATCGATGCGTGTGCGGCGGTGCGGACCACGGTGGCGGACATGGTTGCGCGTGCGCGGAGACTGTGCGAGCACAGGTGCGCGGATCGCGGCGGTGTATGCGGCGTCGACGTGATGGGTGGATGGTTTGAAAAAGTGACAGCGCATCAAAATCGCACTTTTTGGCGGGAAAATGGAGACACATAAATATCTCACACGGAGCTTTTCGTCTGGAGCTTGGCTTCTGGAGCCTCGGCGCCATGGGACGGCGGGTGGTGTTCTGGGTGTATAGAGTACAGTATGGGTGGTATTTTTAATAATACTATGCATACTCGCCGTCGTCGTCGTCGTCGTCGGTGAGGTTGAAGCGGCGACCGCCGCGCGGGGCGTCGCGGCGACGGGTTCGATGTTGAGCGGCGCGTTTTGAACCGCCGGCTCTTTGACTGTTTTTCTTTGGGTCCGTCTTCGATGTGGTCGTCTTCGATGTCTTCGTTGATGATGGTGATGTTTTCATGAGTTTGATGTGGTCGTGGGCGGCGATGATGCCGTGGGCGTCGTAATCGATCTCGACGCCGCCGAAACCGACGGCTTTGAGGCGGCGAACGACGCCGGCGGCGACGCTTCCGCCCGAGGCGCTCTTCGGGTCGCCGATGTAGTGGTACACCTTGCCTTTAGGCTTGAGTATGCGCTTCAAGTCGGCGTAAAATTCGGCAGAGTAGAGCTCACCGGCGAGAGCGAACGTCGGTGGGTCGGTGATGATGCGGTCGAACTCGCCGTCTTTAAACGTCTTGACGACGTCGGCGCCGTTGCCGTACAACTGTTGAATACTTCCCGAAAATAACAACTTGGAGTGCGGATTCATGCGGCACATCTTAGTCATTGTCGTATCTAACTCTATCGTCGTCACGTGCGCTCCGCGCGCGGCTGCCATGCTCGCCGTGTACGCTAAACCGGTACATACGTCCAAAACGCGAGCGCCTTTACGAATTGGAGCCACGGCGCCCAGTTTCTTCTCTGTATCCTCTTTCGGATCCACCCCGACGCCGAAGCGATGCATACTAAACCCAGCGATTAATGCCGTCGGCCACGTTTTCGGCCCGCTCGGCATGAGCGATACCGCGCGCTCGGTGTCGTCGCTAAACGTCACGACTTTTCGCCACCGACCGCCGTCCCACGCCTCGCTCGGCTCAGGCTCGTATACCCCGCGCTCGTCATTCGCAATCGTCGCCACGACATCCCAGGGCATGACAAACGCACGACCGTTCCATGTGCTTGCAATCCCTCGCTCGTCCGTCGTCGACACGCGCGTCGTCGTCGCATAAAAGTCAAAAGAGACCTCGAGCGTGGTGTCGCTGGCGCCTTCGCTCACGCTCGACTCACGCGCCTCGAGCACCCGCCTTGCGTCGTAAAAGCAGAATAACGGCGGATGTGGGTCGAGCGGGTCGAGCGGCGGCGCGAACGGGCCGAACGTTTCGTCTGAAGGAGACTTTGGCTTGGCTCTCGCGACGGCGCGACGCCGACGACTGCCCTTCTGGACGTTGGACGACGACGACGTCGACGTCGACGTCGCGGTGTGCGTCGCGCGAAGCGACGCGGCGTGCATCGTTTTAAATACCTAGCGTTGCGCGGATGGGAATTCGATGGTTGAGATGACGCGCGCGCGAAAGTGTGGTCTAGTGTAAAAATTGCACTACAAAAAGCGCATTATAGTCCGATGGCGCGCGTCGCGTCTTCGGAGCTAAATCCGCCTATGCCTTCAGGGCTCTGTTTGTCAGGATTCCTGGGCGTAACTTTTGGAATTTGAATCGCACTCCCACTCTTGGACGACGCTCTGGATTCGACGAGCGCGCGGAGCTCTTCGCCGCCGCCGCTCGCTTTGATGAGGAAATCCTTGATGTAATTCGCGGCTTTCTTCTCGCTTCGCATCTGTCCGAGCTCACGCACGAATCCATCGATGGTCTCGCGCGTCATACCGGGGAGACTCATCAAAATTTGTCCCACGGATTGCGTTTTGGGTAAGAGCCAAATGATGACGTCGCGGATGACACCGAGAATATCCGCTTGATGGGCGGCGTTGGAACTTTGCGTGAGCGCCGTGAGCGTGGCTTGGAACACTTCTGCGCCGACGGTTTCGCGTAACGCTTGCGGGGCGTCGTTCGAACCCGCCGCAGCGGTTAGCGCACGAACGAAATTTACCGCGTGCCCGGTGGCTTCGGCATCTTCCCACGTGAGTGCGCATGTTCCAGTGGCGATGCCCGCGCGAATGCCCGAAGCATCGCCGGCGTTAATCCAGTCGAGCACGTGCTTGCCTCCAGCATACGCCGTCGAGAGCTGAGTGTTGGACATGTCGCCCATGACGCCAGTTAAGCCACTACCTTTGGTCTTGCGCCCGAACGTTCCCTCGGGTGAGGCAACGATGGCGAGTAATGCGCAATGGTCCCTCGTGATGTCGCGTAATATGCGCTCAGTAATTAAGTCATCCACCTGCGCCCCGGTGACGTCGTCGTCGTCGCCTCTATCCGCCGCTTTTTGCGCGTTGACGACTCGCGTGTCCATCCAACCTGTAGAAAGTCGTTCGTGTAACGATGCACACAGCGGGTTCACGAGCGTGGCATACCAGAGATTGCGGTGCGCCGCCGGACACCGCCCGATGATTGGACGCACCGTGGCGTGCACGCACTGCCGCACGTGTCTCAATTCCATGCATGGCAAATGCGCCAAAATGGATGCGCCGCAAATGGCGGCGATTTCAGGAGACGGATAAAAGGCCGCCGCGGCGTGCACGCTGAATAAGGTGAACACGGAATACGAACAATCGCGCAAGCACCGCATCCAATCGCGGGACGCCGCCGCGGTTTGCGTCACGCCTGGATCTTCGTCATCCAGGACATGCGTTCGCGCCGGACCGTGAACCAAGTACGCGGCTTTTTCTTCAGGGGACATCTCGAGCGATTTACCGAGCCCAATGGCGTGCATAGTAGCGCGACCTTCGGGAGTCCAGTACGTGTGAATAGTCTGTAACAGCGACGACACGAGGCGAATCGCCCACTGGATGTGGTCCGCGGCTGGGCACTCGCTGATCGGTGGCGGCGGGTCCACGGGCTTCATCAGCCCCGTAGGCAGGCGCGCCGATTCAGCATCGCCCAAACTTCGCCGCATGCATCGCTCGGTGAGTTGTATGTCGTGAAATAGCTCCCAATGCGCTGAAGACAAGCCTTGCGTGCCGCCCGCGGCTTCGCCCGCCGCCATGCCTTGTGGCGACAGCAAATGCGAAACTTCTGGCGACAACGCACCATTTGGCACCCATCGTTGACGCACCGGGGCGATAAGCCACTCGAGCACTTCACGCACGCGCACTGGACCCGACGGACCAGCTACTGCGAGAAGGGCTTCGGCGAGTGATCCACGTTCGGCGCCGCTGAGCTTGCCGCTCGAGCTCATAGTTTCAATTTGACCGGCAAAGTCTTGCAATAGTGGATTCAGCGCCTGTGTAAGGTCAAGAGTGCGGATGGTCAGTACGGCTTCACCGATGCATGATGTGCGCAGTGATACGATCGAAGCGCGCACGAGAAGATGTTGCGAATACGACTCGCACGCCGACGCCTCGAGAGGTTGAGTTCGCCGACGGTTGAGTTCGCGTTCGCGTTTCGTTGTCGCGCCCCAGCATAAAACGCATCAAGTGAGAGAAAGCTCGATGCGTTTTCTAAGGAGCGCTTTCACTGCGAGAGAAACACAAGATCTATGAATGAGCACACGAGTACGTACCATGGGTGCTGCTGAACATACAACGAGAATCGCCGCGCACACTTTTTGTCGAGCGGCTTGCCCGCTTCTGCCGCTGGCGATGATGTCGCGTTGTCGCACTGGAGGCGCTCCCGAGGTTAAATCCGCTGGAAGCTCGTTCAAAATCGTAAATAGCCGACTCATAATCGTTCTCGCAGCGTCCGGTCGAGTTCGGCTAAACTTTCCATACGTTTCCAACAGCTTGGCCACTTGCGCGTTGCTGTGTGGCGTCTTAAAATCAATCGTCACTAACTGACTGAGAAGCGTCTCGAGCGTGCTTGAAAACCCTTCAAACGACGGACCCTCCGTGGGTAAGGCAACCATGACTGCTTCTAAAAACGACGACGCGCCTTCGAGCGCGGCACAACGTTTCTCATCCGATGCCGTCGCTAACGGTCCACCCGGTTGCGTCCACGATAGTACGGTGAACGTATTTTGCGCCGCTTGATTGGCGGCGTTTGTGGGACACAACGCCGTGCACAATTTCACGACATCCATCCACTTGGCGCGAAGTTGCACCCACGTTTCTCTGAGTTCTAACGGACTTTCAAATTCATCACGCCATTCGTCAACCTTGTTACCCGGGATACCGCTGGAGTCGAACCCAGACGCAATACCCGCGCCGGCGTTGATCCACCACTTGCCGATTTCGAGCAACGCTTCGCTCGCGCCATTGGGAAGGATTCCATTCGGTTCAATTTTTTGAGAATTGTACGGGTTATCTACGCCCTGTGACGGGGGACCACGCGTGAACGTTTTTGGAAGCTCAGCGCCCATGGCACGAAGTAATACGGGCCACGCGCTGATGACGGCTTCCAGGACTTCCAAATTTGCGAAACGCGTGAGCCCGAGCATGCGCTCGAGAAACGTGTTACGAACGTTTTCATCGGTGATTGTGCTCAAATGATACGACGCCATGGTCAACAATGTCTCTGCAAGACGTCGGATGAACATCACTTCATCGGGATCGCTAGTCAAATCCTGTTGGTTTGGGTTTGACGTTACGCGTTCCGCGGCTGAAGACAACGCGTTTGCCGCTAAAGTCAAACCCTTAATAATGTCTGCGTCGTCCGTCGCGTCCGCACTTTGTGCAATATTACTACGACGGGTAATAACGTGTCGTAGCGCATCGCACGCAGCTAATCTAAAATCTGGGCTCGCCTGTGTGGAGAAGAAATGAGAAAATGCGCGCGCGCGGTTAGTCGGGGGCGGAGAAACGCTACCGCGCAACCTCGTCGCCGCGTGAAACGCCTCGGACAAGAATAGTAGATATCCACATTGGGATGTTCGGATGGTTGATCCTATTGTTATGTATCTTCATCGGCGTAAAACGTCCACACACGCACTCAATCGAACGCGCGCGGTTGTACAAGAAAAAGAAAAGTCAACGTACCAAGAGCATTCCGCACGCCTCTATTAAACCGCTTCGCATAAACGGCGCCAACGGAGCCCATTCGCCATACACCGCACACGCCCCGAGCGCAGCATTTACCGCCGCCACATGTGCCTTTTTCATCTGCATATCTTGACACCCTTGCGCCTTGACGTAATGTTTCTCCATCAAAGCGTAAATCGCCGGGAGCACCGCCGGCAACGTCGACGTCAACCCGCCCAACAACTCTCGCATCCGCCCTCCAATCATATCCTCGTTATGAATCGCCACATCTTCAGCTACGAATCGCACGACATTCATCCCTAACTCCGCGCACTGCCCTTCATCGCTGGCGCACATCTGCACTAAATCCGGAACCAACCGCGTCCACAAACTCGAGCCCTCCTGCCGAACAACCTCCGCCATGAGCGTCGCCACCTTTGACTTTACCGCATACGCCTCAATCACCCCTGGCGAGCTCACATCCACGAGCATAGAATGCGCTAACGCCGCTATTTCCATGCGCTCCTCCGCACTCAGCGCGCGCCATCGATGCTTCGCGACGTCCCGGAGCACGGCGAACCCAAAGTGTCGCGCCTCCAGCGCTCTCCCCCGCGCGCACAAGCTCCGCGACGCATCAATCGCCCGTCGCGCATCGCCCGTCTTCAACTACGAACACACGACGCGAGAACACACAAACACACACCTTCGTCAGTACGCCCATCACCACGCCCCATTGCGCGCGTAAACACACACACACACACCATACGCGCGGGACACACCACACAGCACACGACACACCGCGTGCGCGCACACCGCGTGTCTGTCGCTGGTCACGCACCTCATGCGACAACTCCGCCGCGCGAACGCGCGCCGCGGACCCATCGCTCCCGCTCGCGCTCGCCGCCGCGAGCACGTGCGCGCACTGCTCCGCCACCGCGTCCGACATGCCCGTGCCGACCTCTGCGGTGGTGCGCTCGCGGCAGCCTCGAATTTGGGCAAATCGACCAATCATGAACAGGAGAGCTACAAAATTTTAAAGGCATGGATGCTGCGCAAAGGGTGTCTGGGCGTCAGTGTGCGTCGGTCGTCGGTCGGTGGTGGTGCGACGACCAACCGGTGGCGCGTCGTGAGGCGTGCGTTCGTGTCGGTGTTGGTGTTCGCGCGTGCGTTCGCGTTCGGGGCTGGTGGTGTCGGTTGAGTTGGTTTGATTGATTGTTTTTTGATGATGATGATGATGATGTTGGTTGGTACTTCTCGGGCTACGTCGTCGTCGTCGTCGTCGTCGTCGTCGATGATAGATGGGTATCGTCGCGCGAGTGGACGTCGTTGTACGCGGTGTGTTATCGTTCGCGGTGGGAGTGAGCGCGAGGTGGTGGAGGAAGACGCGACGCGGCGGACGATTTTAGGCGTCGACGCCGCCGGGACGCCGATTCGCGATTGGGACGAGTGCGTGGAATGGGCGAAGCGCGCCAAGCCCTCGGCGGAGACATTAGGGTTGCTCGATGCGAGTATATTTGCGCTGGCATTGCCTGGGGTGGCGGAGTTGTTGCTTGATCCGGTGATGGGGGCGGTGGATACTGGTTTCATCGGACGGTTGCGCGGCGAAGGCGCCGCCGACGCGCTGGGCGGATTGGCGGTGAGCACGACGTGTTTTAACTTTTGCTTCAAGTTGTTCAATTTTTTAGCCGTAGTCACTGGTCCGCTCGTAGCGGCGAAGATTTCTGCGGCTGGAGGGAGGAATTCAGCCGGCGGGCGGTCGGCGGCGAAGGAGACGGTGGGGAGCGCGATGGCGTTGGCGATTGTGCTCGGTTGTGCTTCGTGCGCCGTGCTCGAAGTTTTTAGTGATCCGCTTTTGGAATTATGTGGAGCGCATCATCAGGTGCTTCTCACGGCGGATGGAGAGTTTACGCCGTCGCTCATGGATGCTGACGCGCCAAACGTGGACGCGCTGTACGAAAACGCTGAGGCGTACTTGCGGATTCGAGCGTTTTCGTTACCCGCGGCGCTCATCAGCACTGTCGGCGTGGGCACGTTCCGTGGGTTGCTAGACACAAAGACACCACTGTTCATCGCATGCGTCACGGAGGCGGTGCACCTTGGATTGGATCCGTTGTTAATTTTTGGAATTGGCCCATTCGTCGGCATGAACGTCACTGGCGCCGCGATTGCGACGACCGCCGCCGAATGGGTAGGCGCCCTGTGGTTTGTCAAGCTCATGCTCGACGAGCAAGTGCTTGATTTGCGCACCATGTTCAAAAAGCCCAAACAACTTGATGACCTCGGGACGCTCGTGCGCGGGTCGACGGCGCAGCTCACGCGAACAGTCTTTTTACAAACCGTGCTCGTGCGCGCGACAGCCACGGCCACCGCGCTCGGCGTCGCCGGCGCGCACCAAGTGTGTTTGCAATTATGGTGGATCACACTGTTTGGTTTAGATGCCGTGGCTGTGAGCGCGCAGGCGCTCGTAGCAGCGAGTTTGGGTAAGAATGACGTCGTCGGCGCTCGCATCGCCGCCGACCGCGCCCTGGGCTGGGGCGTCGGTGCTGGCGTCATCGTCGGCGCCGTCGTATTCCTCGCCGCGCCGTCGATTCCATATTTATTCACAGACGACGTGGACATTGCGACAGAGGCGGTCATGCCCATCCGAATTCTCGCGCTTTTGCAACCGCTCAATAGCGCCGTCTTTGTCGGCGACGGCGTCTTACAAGGCGCATCTGATTTCGATTACCTCGCCAAGGCCATGGCTATCGCCGCAGGCGCGGGTGTTTTAGCCATAACCGTCGCTGGTAACGCCGATGGTGCATCACTGGCGAGCGTATGGGAAGGCATGGTGGTGCTCATGGTTGGGCGAGCCGCGACGTTGGGATGGCGTTACTACCGCGACGAAACGTCGCCGATTCTTCCAGACTCGTCCCTCGAATGCGTGCTATATTACGGCGACACCGTGGAAGACAACGACGACGACGATACTACCGGTGCTTAAATGAATAGAAAACCCCACATATGTGGACCCTGGCGCCGACGCGCGTGTACGTATGTAATGTACGTCTCGACTCGGCGTCGTTTGTGTATTCTTCATGTTTTAGAATTTTATTAGATCGCTCGCTCGCGCGCGCGCGCGCGCCGCCGCGACGGCTTGTTGTAATTTAATCACACGCGAATCGCCGTCACAACGCGCACACCACGCATCTATGGTACAGTACAATGGTCTACGCTGCTACGCGCTTTTTCGCTTGACGTCCAACCTCAACAGCCTTTTCGGATACACCCCGACGCACCGCCCCACGTGCGCGCACGCGTGATCAAAAATCACCATCGCCCCTCTCGTCGGACGCACGCTAAACAACACCCCGTCCTCGTCGCCGCTATTCACATCCACTAAAAACTCCGTCTCGCCGCCTTCGCCCGGCGGGACAGTTGTCAAAAACACCAAAACCGACGCATCCGTCGTCACCCCCGTCGCCTCGCACACCCGCACGCCGTCGACGTGGGGTAAAATGAACCCCCCAGCGTCATAATCGATAAATCGTATGTCGCTGCACACCACATCGACGCTCGCAGGCATCGCTTCACAAATGTCTGCCGCGAGCGCAGCGTCGCGTATGAACCGACGCTCCGCCGCCATGTTTTGGCTCGCCAGGCTCACCGGCGCCGCCTCACGCGCGGCGTCGATGCGTTCGAGAAATGTGTCGTCGAATGCGCGCGGGAAATAGTGCACGCCAGGCGGAGGCGTGCCGTATGTCGCACATTCGTCATCGTTGGTTTTTTTTGGCACATCCATGCGGCGCGGACTGCGGGCTACGGCATATTTCGCCGCGCGAGTGGCATCAGGCGAGGTCGACTCGAGTCGAGGTCGACGCATACCGACGATGTACGGCGCATCGCGCGCGCTGGTGTCCGCGCCGGTCGCGCGCGCGGCGCGCACGACGTCGCAAACGAATGGTGCACAGGGTTGTCACGCATCCTCGCGCATCGTGGCGCGCGTGACGCGCGCGGTGCGCGGCCCGGACGCGTGCGCGCGCGATGGTGCGGTGACACGCGCTGGGGGTGAGTCGTTGGACTGGATGAATGACGATTTCGTGCCCGCGGGGAAGGCGAAGAAGAATAAAAAGGTGCCCAAGGCGCAGACGCAAAAGACGCCACCCGCGGCGCGGGAGGCTCCGGCTCCAGCGAGCGCGAGCGCGAGCGCGAACGGTGCCGGTGACGGTGCGTTAGATTGGGAGAATGATGATTTCGTTCCGGCGGGTAAGGCGAAGAAGAATAAGAAGGTGCCAAAGGCGACGGAGGCGAGCGCGCCAGAGGCGGAGGCGGAGGTCGAGGCGCCCGCCGAGGCGTTGGATTGGGAAAATGAAACGTTTGAAAAGCCGGTGAAGAGTAAGAAGAAGGCAAAGAAGCCAGCGTTTGTACCGCCGCCGGCAAAGGTGGAGGCGGTGGTGGCGCCGGTGGTTGAAGCGACACCGGAGCCCGCGCGCGAGGTCGTCGACGCTGAACCCGAACCCGAACCAGCGCGCGAGCCCGAGCCCGTGGCGGCGACACCGACGCCCGTGGCGAAAGCCACACCGCCACCACCACCGTCGGTCGTGGAACCGTCAAAACCCGAGCCCGTGGTTGCCGCCGCTGCGGTTGAAGAAGAGGCTGAAGACGCAACGGCGGAGGCGGCGGAGGCGCCAGCGCCCATGTTTGACGAAAACCACGAATACATCGGCCCTGCGATCGATTGGAGTGAACCCGACGAAGTCGAAGTCGAAGACGATGGTAATCCTATTCCAAAGTACTTGCGCGATATTTTCGCCAAGGATGCTAAGCCGTCGGCGAGACGAAGCTCGGGGAGCGTTACTACTGGCGTGCGCCTCGAAAACGTTCGCAAAACCTTCAAGAACATGCCAATCTTGGATGGTGTAAACTGGGATTGCAAAAAGGGCGAGCGCGTTGGCTTGGTTGGATGGAATGGTGCGGGTAAGACCACGCAGTTACGCATCATCACGGGTGAGATGGAGGCGGATGAAGGTGAAATCATGCTCGCGCAAGGCGTGAAGATTGGCTACCTCACGCAAGAGTTTGAAGTCAAAGAATCCAACACGGTGCGCGAAGAATTCATGGCGAGCTATGGCGATGAGACTGAAGTCATGAAGAACCTCGAACGCATCAACAAAGAGCTTGAAAACAACCCCAGCATGGAACTTGTGACGCTTTTGATTGACAAGCAAACTGAGTTGCAGCGCCAAGCCGACCGCATGGATTTGTTTAAAATGGAGAGAGCGATTGATAAAATCATGCCCGAACTTGGTTTTGTTCCCGAAGACAACGATCGGCTCGTCGCATCGTTTTCGGGTGGATGGCAGATGCGTATTTCACTCGGTAAAATTTTGCTCCAAGAGCCTGGATTATTACTCTTTGACGAACCCACGAATCACTTGGATTTGGACACCATTCAATGGCTCGAATCGTACTTGAAGTCTCTCGACGTGCCCATGGTTATCGTGTCGCACGATCGTGAGTTCTTGGATCAGTTATGCACGAAAACGGTGGAAATTGAACGAGGTATCGCGACGACGTACAAGGGCAACTATTCGCAATACGTTGCTGAGAAGGAGAGCAACTCGTCCCGACAATTGGTTGCGTACGACAAATGGGTTAAAGAAGTCGCGAGACAGCGTGATATGATAACGCGTTTAGCAGGCGGTGGACAATCCGGTCGCGCGACCGCGGCGCAGAAATCTCTCGACAAACTTCTTGAAGAGCCAGTGGAGAAGCCTTGGATTGCCAAGCGCCGACGCTTCTTCTTCCCCGATTGCTCGCGAAGCTCTCAAGTCGTCGCCAAGGTGGAAAATGTCACGCACGGGTACGATGAGAAGACATTGTTCAAGAATACATCGCTGCAAATCGAACGCGGTGAGCGCGTGGCGATGATTGGTGATAACGGCTGCGGTAAATCTACGCTCATGCGTTTGATTCAAGGACGAGAGAAACCTATTTCTGGTATCGCCGAAATCGGTGACAGCGACATGTGCAAAGTCAACTATTTTTATCAAAACCAAGCCGAAGGACTCGACCGCGACAAGGGCGTGTTACAAACTCTCGTCGAAGCCGCCCCAGATGCACAACTCAACGAGCTTAAGGCACTTCTTGGTCAAATGGCGTTCAGCACGCCGTTCCACGAAAAGCCCGTCAAGTTTTTGTCTGGCGGTGAAAAGGCGCGTCTCGCGTTGGCGAAATTCATGGTCACTCCGGCAAACGTGTTGCTTCTCGATGAACCAACGAATCACTTGGATATTCCGAGTAAGGAAATGCTCGAGCACGCGATACGTTCATTTCAAGGTACCGTGATTGCCATTTCGCATGATCGTTACTTTTTGCGTCAAATTGCGACGCGTGTTTTGGCGTTTGACGAAGGCGCCATCACCGACTACGCCGGCGATTATGCCTACTACTTGGGCAAAAACGACGAAGCGGGCGCGCGCGATGCCAAACTTGAATCCAAAAAGAACGAAATTGAAAAATCCCAGATCGTTGCAAAGTCTAAAATGAGCAAGGCTGAAAAAGCGGCGATGAAAAAGGAAAAGGCGAAATCTTTCTCTGCGGGCAGCGGCGCGGCGAAGAAGAACAAAAACGCCGGGCGATGGGCATAATGATAAACTCTCTGTCCGCCAAATGATTTTAACGAAATTCAAGCTGTACCAACACATTGGTAATTTTTTAATTTTAACGAATACGAATGCTTTCAACTTATGATCTACTCAAACTACCGAAATCTATTATGTTTGTTGTCCGTTGTCTAGTACCGTAACGCCCGTCATCAGAGTTTTTTCATAGGCGGCAACACGAAAACGGGTGCCGCTTTCTGTCGACGACACGCACAATTTGCCCCACACTCTTCTTTGGCGGCTTTTGAGTCTGCAGCCCATTGCGTACGCAACGACGTCGTTTTTTCTTGAATCATCTCTGTGTCTTCATCCAAATGCTTACCAGCGCGACTGATGGCGCGATGCGCCGCCGCTTCGCTCGCATCAGGAATCATCAATTCCTCGACGATGCGCGCATCACCTTGATGCGGATAAAACCCCCACTTAGCTTTCAAGTCGGTAGACGTGTCAAAATATGCGTCACCCATCCCCGTGACGTGCTCGTGCCCAGGCGCGGGCACTGGATGGTTCTTCGCATGAATATGCACGCTCACGTGTCGGCTTTGTGAGTCGAATGGTTGAATGTGCTTTCGACTCCAGTCGGCCGCTTGTTGCTTCGTAATGCCAGAAACCATGTGCGCAACATGACGTCCGCGGTGGAATTGGTACTTTTGATTGACGATGTGCGCCCAGTGACGCTGAGACTCGTCGCGAAGATTAATGTCTTCAGCCAAAATGTCGTCGACGACGCTTTGTCTCGTCTTTTCATACTCGGCATCAGATATATTCTCGAGCGCCTGCGGCCATGCTTTGAGAAAAGTTGCCATGCGACTAGAAACAAAATGTGGTGGGTGAAACGCCGACTCGACGAGCACGCGGAATCCTAAAATTTCATGCGTAGAGTCAAACGAACAATTTACGCTGTAGCCGAGTGTTTCTTTTGTTCGCAACTGATCAAAAAGCTTTTCATGCATGAGGGATTGCATCAAAATCACAAACGCGCGTTCAATCCACGTACTCACGCCAAGCTGAAAGTAGTAAATTACCACGTTGTTTGTCTCTTCGTCGTTGATGGCTTTAATGCTGAACAAGTGCGCGCCTTGCGGAACGCGCGCGATGCGCGTCTCTGGCCAAGCGTCGTCAGGAATGGGTGCTCCGGGCAACGACGCGCGAATGCGCTCACCGACGCGCCGCGCTTCGTCTTGCGTCAAGTTACCAACCATCTGACTTTCCACGTGCGCGTGATGCCAGATACCGTCGGCGAAGCTTTGCAAGTCTTTCACCGACATGGATTCGAGCGCGGCAACTTTTTCCTCCTGCGTGGCATCCGTTTGCTTTAGCAACACTTCCAAAGTACGCTTTGCGTGCTTCGATGGGTTCAAGCACAAGTTGCGACAATCTCGAAGACGCTCTTCCTTGCGCTTCTCGAATCGTTCGGCGTCAATGGTGAGTGATGTCATCGTTTCAAAGTATGACGCCGCCAAATCACCGAGCTTGTCGCTCAAACCTTCCAACGAAAGTACGAACCCAGAATACGAAGCCATGGCGCCAATGTCAACCTCCATACCCGCCAAGTGTGCGGGATAGTACAAAGACTCATTCACGGAGTCTTCAATCATCGCCACGAAGAGCTGCGTGAGCATCATACCAAAAGCTCCCTTTGGAATGTTTGGGAGCGAAATCTGAAAGTACATGCACGCGCGCGGTTGATTAAACCTATCGTCAAGGCGATGCCACAACCGCATCACTTTGCACTCGTGAACAATGTTAGGTGCAAAAAGCTGTTGTTCTTGATGCTCACCCGGTGTTGCGCGGAGCTCGAAATCGCGCGCAATGTACGGATTTGGATCGGGATAATGCAGGAGTGTACCCGCGTCGGCGTCTCTCCATCGCGTCAACGTCGCATCCGTGAGCTCCTGTTTTTTATATGGGAAACCAATCCATCGTTCTTTCTCAACGTCGTCGCCGTCATCAGTCCACGCGTGATTCTGTACGAGAATTAACGCCTTTTCGGGCGTCATCAAGTTGACGATTTCGCTAATTTCATCCGGTTTGAATGACTCAAATAAGTCGGCGCCGCGAAGCGCGTCTTCGGGCGCGTATTTGCGAATATCAGCGACAAGACGCTCGGCGTATTCGCTCGCATCTTCGGGCTCACGAAACCTGAAATCAATGTCCGAAAGCTGCTTGAGTTCGTTCCAAAACCATTCCTGCGGACCCTTGGCGCGAAGCATGTTGACGTACGCGAAGAAGAGCTCGACGACGTCGTCGACGTGCGCCAAGCCTTCATCCGTAAGCTTAATCATAGTGTTCATTAACGACCCCGCACTCGATGAATCAATACCACCGGCGCCAATGCCAGCGCGCAAATCGCTCGCCCAACCGCGGCGTTTGAGCTCGGCGAACAGCGACCCGTGTCCTTCGTGACCGAGTAAAGTTTCCACGTACGCCGCGGATTTGTGCTTGTAATTTTTGTGCGTCCACGCCGGAAGCTCGTGAGTAATCGCCACGTGCTGTCCATCCTTCACCTGCGTTGTCAACACGCGAAGTGGCACGACGCTCGCGTATGGCGACGATTCGGTCACCGTCAAGTCCACGGCGGCGTCCCCATCGCTACGCATCCCGCCAAAAATCTCTTCAATCCACGACTCGAGCGTATCCAAATCCTCCGCGCCGACAACTGCGATGGACATACGCTTGGCGTGATAGTGCTTTCGCCAATGCTCAAGCAACACGTCACGCATGCGACCTTCTTTGTATGGCGCACTTTGCGTCAGCGACGCGCGATTACCCCATCCAAACTTCGTAAACGGATGTCCCTTGCGCGCCACGCTCGACATCAACAACTCGGTTCTCACGTAGTCGTTATTCACCACGCGCTCAAATTCACTCTCTACCGCCGTCACCTCTCGATCCACGCTATCCAACTTAACCAGAGGATTTAAAAAGAATCCACTAAATATCTCCAACGCCTCGCGTAAATTTTTCGGATTGACATCGAAATAAAAAACCGTCGCTTCGCTATCCGTGCTCGCGTTGTCGCTACCCCAGTGTTGGTTGAGCCAGTCCCCAAAATAGTTCTCCCCAGGGAATTTCTCGCTCCCCATAAACACCATGTGTTCAAGAAAGTGTGACAATCCATCGCAATCGTGCGGGTCATCGAAGTACCCGACGTCAAAGGCGATACTGCACGCGGCGAGTTTCATGCCTCCTCCCGCGCCGTCGCCGGCTCCGTCGCCATCCATGTCCATAACGCTACCGTCGCCCTCGTCACTCGCGCTTTGTGATGACGCACCATCATCGTCATCAGAGACACCATCCGATCCATCTTCGGCGTCGTCATCCATGCCATCGCCGGCGTCGACATCGCCCGTCAACGATGCGTCATGAATCAAGAGCACCTCCATGCCATTGCTCGCTCGGCAGCGCCTGTAGCGCTTATCATCGCGTTCAGGCTTGTGCACGTCGGCGAGACGAATCATGCTCGATGGCATCGTCGTCCTCGGCGGCGCCCCGTCGTCGTCGTCGGCGACGTGGAGTCGAGAAGTGACGCTCGAGCGCGCGTCACTGTGCGCCTTTCGTAAGACAGCGATGGCGCTCGCGACGAGTTCGATGCATGCGGCGATACCCACGCGCGCGGTGCGCGGTTCGACGCCTGCGGTGACGCACGCACGGTCGACTCGTGCGCGAACGCGCGTGTTCGCGCGCGCGTCGGTGTCGGCGAGCGGGGATGATGAGATCGATGCGCTCAATGCAGCCTTTGCCATCAAAGACTCTGTTCGCTTCGCTCGCGGCAACGGTGGGCTTCCTGTGGCGCTTTTGACGCATAAAAATGGATGCACGAGTACGGTTTATTTGTTCGGTGCGTGTGTCACGAGCTGGACGCAGAAGAGCGGAGATGAGGTGCTCTACGTGAGACCGGATGCGGCGTTTGACAAGACGAAACCCATCGGCGGAGGCGCGCCTCTGTGTTTCCCGCAATTTGGTCCCGGTGCGATGCAGCAGCATGGATTTGCGAGAAATTGTGATTGGGAGGTGATTGGATCGAGCGCGGATGTCAATCCTGATGATCCTGAACCGGCGGTGATGTTGGCGTTGAAGCCGAATGACTTTACGCGTTCGATGTGGGACGAACCGTTTGAGGCGACGTACGAAGTGACGCTGCGACGGGAGAAATTGAAAATGGAGCTGTGCGTGAAAAATACGAGTAAAGATAAGCCGATTGATTTTACCGCGGCGTTGCACACGTATATTGAAGTGACAGATTGTGCGAATTCTGGGGTGTTTGCGCGCGGTTTGATGGGCAAGACGTACTTGGATAAAAATATTGATCCAATCAACCCGCCGCCGCGCGTGCAAGATCACAAAGACGTGTTCTTTGGGTTGGAGTTGTGCGATCGCATCTATCTCGAGACCGATCCCGAGACCTTGCTCTACGTCGGTAGTGGGGCTGCGGTGGCGGTGGAGAATACCGCGGGGTGGACGGACACTGTGGTGTGGAATCCGCATCTCACGATGAAGGAGTGTTACAAGAACTTTTGCTGCATCGAAAGCGCGGCTGTGGGAAAACCAGTTGTTGTACAACCAGGCAAGGTGTGGCGCGGCGAGACAAACTTGAGCGTCATTGACGTGTGAAGATGAATTGTAAATTATTCAAGATTCGGTACATTTTTTTACATCGCGCCACTAAAATTTTCTCTGGCATATTCGATACACTTGACGCGTAATCACGCCTGCCTCGCCGCCGCGTGCGACAAATCATTGTACGCGGGTGTCGGCGCGGCACCTGCGTAGCATACTAACACGCTGATGTCATCCTGTTTCCCTCCAGAGTACACCATGTCGAAATGTTCAGTCGCCGATAGCGAATATGGTGTTGAACGCGACTTGTCCATACTGACCTCGTACGCAGTTGTGAGTAGGTTTCTCGCCGCGACATCCATCGCGCGTTCATCATGCGCCGCGTTAATAGGCACAGACGACTCGATGCTTTCTATTATTTCGATTTCGCTCAAATTATCCCAGAGCCCATCCGAGCCCAGAACGACGATATCACCGTGTTCCAGATACAATTTGGTCATCATCGCGTCTGTCGCTTTATCACTCGCCTCGTGATGGCCGAGTTGGAACGGACAACCAAAATCATGCTCTTGCGGTGGGCTTCTGTGCGCGCAGTACCGTTCCCCGGGCGCGCCTCGAATGAGCATAAAGCCGCTGTCTCCGACGTTGGCGCAATACAACAACCCGTGCACCGTTTCGATGACAACAACACACGCGGTGGAGCTTCCCTTCACGCCCGCGCTGGTGACTGTCTTATGCGCGTGTTCTAACATCGCCGTAGGACGATTCATAATTCCAGAACTCAGGGCATCGGCGGCGGAGCTCATGAGCGCGCGGCTATATTCACCTGCGTCTATGCCCTGCCAACGCCACAAATACACCCCATCCGCGATCCCCATACCTATGACGTTGTCTGGACCTCGCACACTAAAGTACGCGTCTTCGCCACCGTGGCCGTGTGTGCGGCGCATCACTGCGCGCGCACCTTCTTTCATCTTGTCCATGTGCGGCACCGCCGCTCCAGCGACGGCGCACGCAAATTCCCCGCGCTCCTTCCTAATTTGCCCTTCTACCCACAGTGGCGATTGCAAATCTTCCGGGCGCTTGGACTCGAGATCTTGTGTGAACGGGCCATGCTTCCCATCACCTCCGTCACTGTGTCCGAACCATCCATGACACGGAAATAACCACTGTTCGCCCGTCGCTTCGCACGTCACTTTAATATCCTCCAAAAACCACCCGCGCCCAACTTCCGTGAGCTCCGGAATCAATCGCACGCGCGTGCGCTTCAAATCCCCCAACCGCGCGCTCGCAGCTATTCTAAACGGCAGCGTAGACCCTCGACTGAATCCAGGCGAGAATCCGTTCTCGTACTCCAACGACACGGGATACGTGATACCGTCCCCGCCCACAAACGTCACCTCTACCCGCCCGCTCGTGCCTGCGCCTCGATTACGCCCCGTGGTGACCTCGACGCGATAGCGACCGCTCGCACCATCCATATCACCGGGCGTGATCACCACGTTTGCCCGTCGCGGCGTTAAGGAGCTCACGTACTCTTCGTAGCTCGAGTCTCTCCGCGTCCGCGCCGCCGACGCCGCCGACGTCCCCGCACGCGCGTGATCGTCGTAATCGAGCGCGACGCCGAGTCCAACACCACCATCATCGTCGACGTCGACGTTCCATCGGCGCGAGGGCGTCGTCGCCGCCGCCGCTGGCGCATCGGGAGGTGACACAGAAAAGGCGCGGCGAGTCATCGATGCCGATGATGATGGTGTCGCCGCCGCCGTCGTCGCCGCGCACGTCGATGTCGCCGCGACCGCGCGGCGAGCGCGTCGCGCGAGGTACCGCCACATGTTCGCGTCGCGCGTCCGCGCACGCGTCGCGCGCGGTGGAGATGCCCGAGAGAGGATGACCGCGCTGCGCGTCACACTTTGACGCGCATTCGCGCGTCGCGAGCCCGCGCACGCGCGAACGCTGGACGCCGCACGACGCGACGCGACACGCGCGCGCGCACGCACGGCGTCTTTATCTCGCGCACGCGCGAGGATCGTCGCCGCGCGCGAGAGAGACGGCGTCGGGAGGCGACGAGATTTCGATTGGTTGTAATCAGATTGGCGCGCATCACCGCGGGCAACGTCGACGCGCGCGATGCCGCGGCGCGATGAGGTTGCGGAATTGAGTAAAACGTTGCGCGCGATCGCGGGTAAGCCTGCGGATGGGCCGAAGGCGGACGCCGCGAACGCGCAGCGGCGGGTGTTGTTTAGAAAGGTGCTGCAGTTGCTCACGGTGAACGTAGACGCGAGCTCTTTATTTCCCGATGTCGTCATGAACGCGCACACGTCGGATGTGGCGTGTAAAAAGATGCTGTATCACTATATCACGCATTACGCGCGACAGAAGAGTGATTTAGCGTTGTTGACGGTGAATACGTTGCAGAAGGATTGCGCGGATGTGAATCCGACGATTCGCGGGTTGGCGATACGAAGCATGGCGAGTTTACGCGTGGAGAATTTAAGCGAGTACTTGGTTGGTGCGGTGCAGAAAGGGTTGGTTGATAAACATCCGTATCCTCGACGCGTAGCTGCGATGGGGGTGTTGAAGATTTATGATTTGAATCCAACGGCGGTGCGCGAGACGTCGCTGTTGGATGATTTGAGAAAAATGCTAATTGCCGAGCTGGATGCTGGTGTGGTTGGTAACTGCTTGATTGTGCTCAAAGAAATAGATGGTGTGCGAACGCTGGCGACAAAACCCATTGTCTACGCGTTGATAAATAGGATAAAGTCGTTCAGCGAGTGGAATCAGGTGTTAATTTTGGATTTGGTGAGCGCGTACGAATTGGAGACGAGCGAAGAAACGTTTGACATCATGAACGCACTCGAATCGCGTTTAGGTGCGCCAAACTCTGCGATAGTGCTCGGTACGGTAAAAATATTTTTGAACATTACGCTTGGTATGCCGGACGTGCATCAACAAGTACTAGAGCGCATCAAGGCGCCGTTGTTTACGCTCGCCAATAGTGGCCTGGCGGAAACGGCGTACGCGGTGTGGGCACACATCCGGTTGCTCGTGAAACGCGCACCCATGCTGTTTTCGACAGATTACAAGAGTTTCTATTTCCGAGCGTCTGATTCCAACGCCGTAAAACGGTTGAAGCTTTCAATGCTAACTGAAATCGCTGACGCGCAAAATACGTACGCCATCGTCACCGAGTTGACCGAGTACGTCACCGACGTAGATGCGGCGATCGCCTGCGCAAGCGTTCGTGCGGTTGGAGCCATCGCACTCGTTTCCGCGGATGACATTGATGGTATCGTCGACCGCTTGTTGCTCTTTTTCGATCTCGATATTGATCACGTCACCGCGGAGACCATTGTCGTGGCGGCGGACATTCTACGCAAGCGTCCGAAACATACGGGAAAGTGTATAAAGGCCATGGAAAATATTGATTTGTATGACATCAGCGAACCCAAAGCGCGTATAGCGCTGATTTGGATTTACGGCGAGTACGGTGAGGACATACCCTCAGCACCCTATTACGTCGAGCAATCCTTGCTGAATTTGTCGGACGAAGTTACGCCTCGCGTTAGAGTCCAACTCTTGGCGTGCGCGATGAAATTATTTTTCAAACGTCCACCTGAAATGCAAGCGATGCTTGGTGCGGCATTGGAGGCAGGCGCGCGCGACCTCGATCAAGAAGTGCGCGAGACTGCGATGGTGTACTATCGACTTTTGGAGCGAGACGTTGAGGCGGCGGCGCGCGTGGTGAATTCGCGAGACAAGTCTCCGATATATACATTTAAAGAATCCACTGTCGATGAAAAGACATTCGACATGGTGTTTACCGAAATGAATACTCTGTCCGTGCTGTACGAACGTCCGAGCGAAACGTTTATAAATCCGGACGGCGCGACGAGACGCACATACGACGACGACGAGCCAGCTACGGAGACGGAAGACTTGGTGGGTTCTTCATTGTTAGATCACGCAGATATGATTGATTTTGGAACAGATGACGCGTCAGATAACGCGTCCGCGTCCGGAGGTTCCGCTGTGAACCTGATGTCACTCCTTGATATCGATGTCCCAGCAACCGCGGCTATGGCGACGCCGACCGCGTTCACTCTCACGCCTTCTCCGGCGCTCGACCCGGCGAGTTTCCAATCTAAGTGGGCATCGTCAACCATTGTCGCATCTGGTGTGCAGATTGCGCTCGAATCAACGAGCGCGCTCGCACAGTCGGGTCCTAGCGCGTTATCGCACCACATGACTGCGCACCACATCGCGACCATGGCGAGCGGAGGACAACCAGATGCGATGAAGTTTTACTTTTACGCGATTGACCGCGACGGTGCGCACGACACGTACCTCGTGGAAATTGTGGTCAATGTCTCGGCAAAATCGGCGTTATTCACCGCCAAATGTAGCGGTCGAGGATCGAATTTCACGCAGTTTCAGAATTATTTTCAAGACGCCGTGAGGCAACTGCGCTGAGGAGCGAACATTTTGGTAGCAAAAAACACACATGTATTATAATACAACATCATCAAGCATTACTAAATTTGATGGATCGTCACCATGAACGAGCTCGATCGCGACGGTGCATCCACAGCTAAGAGCGCCAGAGCGCGGAGCACGTCGTCGACGTCTAAATCCACTTCTCGAGCGCTGGCGAGAAGCTCGTCCAATCCACAACTATCGCACCGTCGCGATGCGAAGTAAGACGCAATCAGACGCATCGCCGCCTGTGAACGTTCACACTCCGGTTTCGCACGCGCCATACTCGGCGACGCCTGCCCCGCCGCTAAAGCCAAGGCTGCCTTGGCTTCGTCTTCGGCTCGAGCGACGCGTGCTCGCAACCCAGCCAAATTTGTATTCGCAATCGCCAACGACGCTTCAGCCTCACCTGCACGCACGCACAATTCCTCGACACGAATACGTTCTTCTCGAAGCGACTCGCGCAACGCCGACGCTTCGGATACCGCCTGCTGCTCGGTATCCGAAGCTCCAGGCGACGGCGTCTTCAAATTTGAACCAAACGCCCGCGACAGCGCCGTCGCGAAGAACCGTCGCGTGAACCCCATCGGCGTCGACGCTGGCGACTCTGACGCGCCAGATCCGTGCGTGCGTTCCTTCGCGTCGCCGTGTCCATCCGTGCCTCGACGACGCACCGTCGTCGGTGGCGAGTTGAATAATCGATCGCCATCGTGTTTTTGCGGCGTTCTCGCCGCTGGCGTGTGCGGCGTCAACGTCGCATCGCACGCGTTCGGGGTCGACGACTTGATGCGCTTGGCGTCGCCATGAACGGGCGTGCGCGCGGGTTCGGCGGCGCGCGCGCGACGCATCGCGTGGAGTGCAGTGAAGACGAGAGCTCTGTGTGTGCATTAAAAATATCTCGTCCAAGCGCGGCAGAACTATACATAAACTATACATTCACCGCTACGCGTAACAAAGTGTTGAGGATGGTACCTCTAATAAACTCTAACATGCTTTACACGCGAAACAGTGACAGAACGATAAAAGACGCCCGGTGACGTGCATTATTCTTCGCGAGCCGCGGCGCGCTTCGACCGGCGCACCGCCTCGGAGGCGCGCGCGTACGAGTTTCCCGTCTGAGCCGCGTTCCAAACTTTCATATACCTCGCATTATCACTCTCCGCCTCGAGTCTCTTCGTTCTCTTGCGCTGTTCATAATTTCTATGCTTCTCCAAGCACGACGCGCACGTCTTCTTCCCGGGCGCAAAGTCGACATCCTTCACCTTGGTGTGCTTACACGACGAACATTTCAACTTCACATCCTTCACCCGCACCGCGTTCACGCGCACATCCGCGCGTCTAATCCCTACTTCAATATCATGCTCGATCCTATTCATCACCTCCTGGAACGTCACATCCTCCACATCCGTCAAGCGCAACGTCGCGTCGTCGTCGCCCTCGAGCCCTCGCGCGTCAAACTCTCGCAACACGCGCTCAAACAAATCAAACTCCGACGACACGCTCGGCGAGTGCGGCGCGTCGAGCGACTTCAAGAAGCCAAACGCATCGCCCGATCGCGCGCCCGATCGCGCGCGTTTCGTGCCCCGCGGCGCCGTCGCGCGAGAGACATTATCGGCAATCATCCTCCAGACCGTCTCCGTCCCCTCTCGCCGTCTCGCCGCGTCTCGCCGTCTCGCCGTCTCGCCGTCTCCGCGTGCGTTCAAGATGCGTTCGCCTCGGTGCGATCGGGTGCGTTCGCGGTGCGCACACGTTCCGCGTCGACGACGGACGTGTGACGACGCACGACGACGTGTGACGACGCGCGACGACAGACGACGCCATCGCCATCCGTCGGG
>Ga0255763_1000300_pt1 | contig 54334 bp, 33 predicted proteins | sample 041ome_2_FD_179963 | JGI IMG/M metagenome (GOLD analysis project Ga0255763, IMG submission 179963) | Coastal salt marsh microbial communities from the Groves Creek Marsh, Skidaway Island, Georgia - 041406US metaG (version 2) | ecosystem: Environmental > Aquatic > Marine > Intertidal zone > Salt...
GGAGGGCTGGAGGCGATGGACGCGAACGCGGCGGCGGCGCTGGCGCGCGACGCGCACGCGCACGCGAGCGCGGTTTTCGAGACGGCGGACGTCGGCGCGCTCGCGGACGCGGTGCGCGCGGTGAGCGATGCGAACGGTGCGGTCGGCGGTGGGGCGATGGCGGTGGACGCGGACGCGCTGAAAGAGGCGATGAGCGCGGTGACGGAGGCGGAGCGCGCGGCGAAAATCGCGAGCGGGGAAATCGCGGCGCCGCAGAGAATGGAGGGATGGCTCGCGCCCGTGTCCGACGCGCTCGAGGATCTGTTGTTTGCGATTCAGGGGCAGTTGCAAGGGCTGGGGGTGCCGTACTCGACCGGGAACGCGATCATCATCGTGACGATTTTGGTCAAGTTTGTGACGTATCCGCTCACGCGAGATCAAGTCGTGAGCTCGCTGAATATGAAAAACTTGCAGCCACAGATCGGGGCGATTCGTGAGAAGTACGAGGACGACCAGGAGCGCATGAATAAGGAGATCAATCGCGTGTACGAGGAAAACGGGGTGAACCCGCTCGCGGGGTGCGGTCCGGCGTTGTTGACGTTTCCCGTGCTCGCCGGGTTGTATCGCGCGTTCAACAACGCCGGCATCGACGGCGCGTTTGACGAGGCTTGGTTTTTCTTACCTTCCCTCGCAGGTCCCACGGACGCGCGAGATTTGAGTTGGCTGCTGCCGCTCGACTCGGATTACGCGCCGCCGATCGGTTGGGAGGAAGCGTCGCTGTATTTGATTTTCCCGGTGCTGACGACGATTTCGCAATTCGTGAGCATGGAAGTGTTGAAACCGGAGGAGACTGAAAAGACGGATGAGATGAAGAATCAGTCGGTGTTGCTCAAGTTGCTTCCGCTGTTCATCGGCTACATCTCCCTCACCGTTCCCGCCGGGTTAGCTCTGTACTGGTTCTGGAACAACGTATTCACGACGGGGATTCAGGTGTTTTTGCGCAACGGCGGCGCGAAGGCGACGGTGGAGGCTCCGGACGACATTAAGATTAAGATTCCTCTCGGATGCGTGGTGATTCCGGAAGACGCGGAGATCATACCGGCCGGCACCACAGACTTCGGACCGAGCATCATCTGGGACGAGGAGTGGCTGGCGAAATGGCGAGAGGAGCAAGTCGCCGCCGCGCCACAGTTAGCGGCGCAAAACGCCATCGCCGCGGGCATGAGCGAAGAAGACGCCAAGACGATGGAGGAAGCCCTTCGTAACCGTCTTCCGCGCAAAAAGAACATAGAAGAGCGCAATTTAGCCACAGAAACCGAGTTAAAGTCCCTGATCAAGGAGTTCAAGGCGCAAGGCAAGGACGCCACCGTGCTCGAGGAGGGTCTCGTCGCGCTTCGAGCGTACAAGGCGGAACTCAAGGCGAAGAAAGAAGAGGCCCCATCCGAAGCCGCGACGCAATAACGCAGATGTTTCTAGCCATTGATTGTTACACGTCGATTCTAAAAGATTGCAGCTGCAGAGTTGTCCTCACGCCGCTCCCGCCCCGCCGTACGCCCCTTTCACGAAGATGTACGCCTTGAAATTTTGTCCACCAGTCGTGCGCATCGTGAACGAGTGCACGTGCTCGACGTTTCGCAAACCTAATCGTCGCCACAACTCCACGCGCTGGTACGTCACGAGCACCTGGAAGTTCGAGCGGTTGAGCTGCTTGGCCAAGAGCGCGAGCGTCTTTTCGTTGAAGACGCGATCGTACATGTAAATGTGCGAAAACTTGAACGCTCCGCGAGTCGTCGCGTCGCCTTGCTCCAACTCGCACCTCGGCGGAGACACGAGTTCGCGTCCCTCGTCCGTCATGAACGCTCGATCGCCGTTCAAAAGTTCAGCTTGGACTTCAGAAGCCTTTTGCGCTCGCGAAGGAACGTATTCGATCCCCACCGACTTTGCCACCTTGGCCGAAAGCGCGGCGTGAAACACCACCTTCCCGTATCCGCTCCCGACATCGATGAACGTGCTGTCCTCGCACAGGTTGAGATCGGCCCACATCTCCGACATCGACTTCCCCTTCACGGGCGTTCGCACGGGCAACGGCGCGTCCAAGTCGGCGCTCGACAAACCTCGCAACAGCTGCAGCAACCGCTCGATCGACCCCTCCGTCATCTCTCCGTACCCCTCGCTCGCCGCGTTCTCATCTTCACCCTCCTCCGTCGCGGTCTTCGCCTTCTTCGCTCGCCGAGCGTCGTCTCCGTCCGCCTCCTCGCGCGCCCGCTTCGCCGCGTCGTCGTCGTCGCCGCCGATCGACCGACGCTTCCTCGGTCCCTCCACCGACCAATCGCTCGTCAGTCCCCAATCCAAGTACGTCTTCTTATCGATGTATCGATACACGCCCTTGACCGCCGCGTCGACGCGCACGGGCGCGCCCTTCGTCGGCGTCACCGGCGCGTCTTCGCCGCCGCGTCCGCGATCGGTCTCGAGGTCGCGCTTCGCGGGCGTCGACGGCGGCGACGCCGCGCGCGCGCGCGCGGCGAACGAGAACATGAATGATTTTCGAGTCGATCGCCCGCGACGCGCGCGTCGGTCGGTTCGGGACGCGTCGCGAGCGTCGCGCGATGCGGATCGCGTGCATCTTAACAATTGGATTTTTCCCGCCTTTTTCCGCGCGACCGCGAGACGCGTCGAACGGAACGCGCCGTCGCGACGACCCGCTCGACGCCGAACGTAAACGCGAACGAACGAACGAAGGAAGAAGCGAAGGCAGCGAATCGAATCGAATCACGACGCGCGCCGCGCGTCGCCGGACGCGAACGGCACCGCGGGATCCACCGTCGGCTCGCCGAGCAACACCTCCGCGGGCACGAACGCGGGCGCGCCGTACCCTTCACCGCCGTGGATGAAATCCGACCCGAACAAAAAATACGTCGCGCAAAACACCACCGATATCGCCGCCACGAACGGGCCGAACCCGAGAAACACCGCGAATCCCGTCTTGAGCAGTTCCGTCGCGCGCGCCGGAAATCCCTCCAGCCCCTCGCTCTGCAGCGCGCGCGACCGCGCGAGCTGATCGCGCTCGTCCGCGCGTCGCGGCGCGCTCGGATTCGGCGCGAACCGCGGCGGTTTCGGCGCATCGCTCGCGCCGTCGCGATCGAACGGGTTCGGATTCGTTCGCGTCGTCGACGCGCGCGCGCCGCCGCGTCTCGCCACCTCGTCCGCGAACGAGCTCGACAGCCCGTCGTCGCCGTCGGTCGCGCCTCGGTCGTCGTCATCGTCGTCGTCGTCGTCGCGCGCGCTCGATCGCGCGTCGTCCGCGTCCGCGCGTCGTCGCGCGTCGCGAATCCGCGTCGACGGCCATCGCGTCGCGAATCCGCGCTTTCGCGTCGCGAATCCGCGCGCCGCGAGGCGCTTCGACGCCGCGGGCGTCGCGCGCGACGTCGACGCGCGCGCCGTCGTCGTCGCGCGCATCGCGAACGCGCGCGACGCGTCGGTGTGACGCGGATTCGCGACGCGCGTGACGTCGCGACATCGCGACGCGCATGGCGTCGCTCCCGCGCGTCATGCGCGCCGCGCGCGCGTGCGCCGAGACGCGCCGCGTCGCCGTCGTCGCCGACTGCGAGGTGCCGGCGATCGGCGCGCGCGACGTGCTCGTGGAGGTGCGATGCGCGACGGTGAATCACATCGACGTCAACGCCGCGCGCGACGGGTACGCGGTCGACGTCTACGCCGGCGCGCCGCGCGCGCGACGCGCGTGGACGCCGGGACGAGAGTTCTCGGGCGTGGTGCGCGCGGTCGGCGCGAAGACGCGAGGCTGGCGGGTCGGCGACGAGTGCTACGGCGCGACGGCGCCGACGACGCGGCGCGGCGCGTGGGCGACGTACGCGAAGGCGCCGGCGCACGCGGTGGCGAAGAAACCGCGAGGAATGACGCACGAGGAGGCGAGCGCGATACCGTTCGCGGCGCTGACGGCGCACAGGGCGGTGATGGAGCGAGGACGGGCGAGGGCGGGGGAGCGGGTGTGCGTGCTGGGCGGCGGCGGCGCGGTGGGGACGGCGGCGTGCGCGCTGGCGAAGAGCGCGGGGTGCGAGGTGGTGACGACGGCGCGCGCGAGCGACGCGGTGAGACTGCGAGAGGTGATCGGGGTGGACGAGGCGCACGATTACGAGCGAGAGGGGTTTTCGTTGCGGCGGGCGACGGCGGCGCGAGCGCCGTTTGATTTGGCGGTGGATTGCGTGGGGACGGCGCGGACGGAGCGGAGCGCGATCGAGTTGTTGAAGTACGGCGTCGGACGGTACGTGACGCTGCACGGGGATTTGGGCAAGCACATCGCGAGCGAGCGAGGGATGGTGTACGGCGCGATGAGGGGGGTGGGCGAGTACGCGCGGAAGGCGACGATTACGCGTTGGCAACGCGACGTCGGGTACGAGCAAGCCGTCATGCGTTTAGATCCGGACGCGATGATCGATATCGCGCGTTTAGTCGAGAGTGGTAAGCTGCGCGTTCCCGTCGGCGAGGTTTTGGCGTTGGAGGACATCGAACGCGCGTGCGATTTATTGCGCGATCCCGCGGTGTTTGGGAAAATCGTCGTTCGCGTGTCCGAGGGGTAGTCGCGAAGCAAACGACAAAATTTGTACAACAACCTCACTAGTAGCTCTACCATCGACCTCCGCGCTCCCACGTGTACGCGTCTTCGGTCGGCTGCGCGCCCTTCGCGAGCACGCTCGCGATCGCCGCTCGATCATCGGCGTCTAAATCAAAGTCGAAGAGCGCGAGGTGATCGGAGACGTGATTCGCGTTTCGCGCGCCGACGATGATCGCCGGCACCGCGGGCGAGTCCAGGACCCACTTCGACGCCACGTTGGCGATGCTCGCGCCGTCGTGCTTGTCGCCCACGGCGCGGAGCGTTCGGAGCAAACTTTGATACCACTGGTATCCACCGACTTGCCCGATGACCGACGCGTACTTTCGCAGCGACGACGTATTCGTGACGACGTCCTCCGCGCGCGCGTCCAAATATTTATCCGACAACAGTCCCCCCGCGACGACGCCGTACGGCAACAGCCCGACGCCCGTCTGTCGACAATAGTCCACCATCACCTTCTCCGGCCGTCGATCGAGCAACGAGTACTGAATCTGATTCGTCGAAATCTCCGCGCCCGCGTCCACCATCTCCTTCACGCGCTTCGTGTCGAAATTCGTCAGCGAAACCGCGCCGATTTTCCCCGCCCGCTTCAAATCCGTCAAAAACAGCGCCGCGTCGACGTAATTTTTCTTATCGTAATCGTTCCAATACAGCTGCACCATCCCGAGTTTCCCCACCCCTATGCGTCGCATCGGTCGCGTCACGTTCTCCTCGACCCACGCCTTCGTCATCGTCGTCTGCTCTCGCCCGACGCAGCACAGTTTCGTGCACACGATTATCTCATCGCCGTGTTTTTTCCCGTGCGCCGTCTTCAGGTACTCTCCCACCAGCGTTTCGCTCGGTCCGTAGCCGCACGCCTCCGGTCCCGTGTCGAACGTCGTCACGCCGCGGTCGACGAACGTCGCGAAATCCGTCGTCGCGTCGTCGCCTCGCGTGCGATCGCTCGCGCGTTCGCCGCTGTGTCCGCCGGAGAGCTGCCAGCACCCCTGTTTTGTGTCGCCGTCGGTCAGTCTCCGCCTTCGTCTCGCGTCGCCGCGTCTCGTCGTCGTCGTCGTCGTCGTCGTCTCACCTTGACCACCTGGGACGGCCGCAGCGTCGTGCCGAGCAGCGGCGACGTCGAGCGAGGCACCGCGCTCGTTCGCGCGCGCGCGAGCGGCGGCGCGTCGACGCGCGCGCACGCCGCGGACGCGGCGAGCGCGGCGAGCGCGCGTCGCGTGAGCGCGGCGGCGGCGCGGTCGTCGTCGCGCGACGCCGACGCGACGACGACGCGCGCGCGCGGCGCGGGACGCGGCGTCGACGTCGGCGTCGGCGTCGGCGGCGCGCGCGGGACGGCGCGCGGCGCGCGGAGCGTCATGGCGGACGCGGCGGTTGGATTCGGTTGGATTCGGTTGGATTCGCGGCGCGAAGTGACGCGAAGGCGTCGGGCGCGTCGTGGTCTCGAATGGCGACGGTTGACGTTAAAACGCTACGAAGAGATGGAAAAAGAGCCACGCGTGGAGGATGGCCCAGTAGGATAGGGCGGCGAAGCGAAGCGAGGGTTGCGTTCGCATGACGCGGAAGAAGCGAACGAAGGCGTTGTCGCAAAATTCCATGATCGGTTGGAATCGCGCGGGCACGCGGCCGGTGACGCGAGAATCCTTCCAAACGCGAAGGGATTTCGACGGTGATTCCGCGCGGTCGCCGGATTCGATGTCGACCGCGTGCGAGCTGTCGCTCGGCGTTCGCGGGAGTCGTCGCGACGCCGAAGTCGGCGGCGGAGGCGTCGACGGTAGCGGGGCGCTCTGCTGCTTCGACAGCGCGGCGTTCGCGTCGGCGAGCTTCGACCTTAAATCATTTTGCACTTCTTGCGAAGTCGTGAGGTTCGCTTCCGCGCGCACCAACCGCTCTTGCAAATCTCGCGTTGACGCGAGCGACGTCTGCGCCGCCCGGAGCTCTGCGCGCAAGCTCGAGACTTCGCCTTGCGCCTCACCCAGCGCTGCGTTCAACTCGCCGATTCGGCTTTGTGCCCCAGCGGCGCCATTCGTCTTTGCCTCTTCTACTTGGGCGGTGAGTCGCGCGATCAACGCGCTCTTTTCCTCAACCAACGCAGTCGTCTCCGCGAGCGTCTTCTCCTCTGCGACTCGGATATCGGCGATTTCCTTTTCAAGCACGGCGACGCGCGACGCGGCTTCGCTCGTCGACGCTACATCACGCGCAAGACTATCGCGCTCGGCCTCAACTTTCGCCAAACGCTCTTCAACGTCGGCTCGAGCGACGAGGAGCGCCTCGCGCTCGGCGATCGCGGATTCGTGCGAAACGCGCAAGTCGGTGAGTGCCTCGTTGACGCGAGACAACTCTTCGCTTGAACCAGCGTTCATTGATTTGATGTGCTCGCGAAGTTGCGACGTCTCTTGATTCTTCTCCGTGATCGCAACTTTGAGCTTTTCCTTCTCATCCTTGAGCGCCGACAACTCAGCGTCGACGCCCTGTAATCGTTCCACGTATTCCTTGAGTTGTTTTTCGGCTACGATCTTCTCCTCCTCCATGGCGTCGAGCTTAGCTTGCGTGTGCGACAACTCCTCGCCGACGGCACCGCGCGCTTCGTCGGCCTTCGCGCTGAGTTCATTAATATGGTCGCACTTCGCCGCTAACTCTTTCTCGAGCGCAGATTTAGACGCCGCGACGTCGGCAGCCTCCTTCTCCACCGCTTGAACTCGCACGTTTGCCGCGCTGATTTCTTCTCGCAACTGCGCGATCGAGTTTTCTTTTTCTTGCTCAGCGGCGTCGAGTTTTGCGCGAAGCGCGGCAAGTAAATCATCGGACGCCTCCTTCGTCTTCTTCGCCTTTGCAGTCAGTTTGGCTATTTGCGCATCCTTTGCACTCAACTCGCCTTCGGCTCTCTCCTTGGCGCTCGACAGGGACTTGATTTCATCTTGAGAAGCCTGCAATCCCGTTTTAGAATCGACGATTTGGGCCTCGAGCGATTCTTTTTCCTGCGTAAGGAGTTCGATGCGCGCTTGAAGCTCGCCCACGACGTCTCCGGATGATTCGAGCGAACGCATGTGTTCCGTGAGCTTGGCGATTTCTTCGTCTCGCTTGGCGACAGTATCCTCCGCACTCAACTTGGCGGAATTCAAAGCCGCGAGTTCTGCCGTCTGTGCTTGCATGCGCGCGTTGATTTCGACGAGTTGTTCGTGCTGCACACTCTTTTCCGTTTCAGCGGCGTCGAGGCGCGAGCGCGCATCTACGAGCTCAGCCGCCGCCGCGCCTCGGGCGTCGTCGAACGCAGATTGCGCTCGCGCAATTTCGTGATCCTTTGCTCGAAGCGCGTCTTCGACAGCAGTCTTCGCTGCCTTTAGCGCGTTCGCTTCTTCGTTTGTCGCGCGCGCTGCATCGGAAAGTTTGGCGATGCTTGCGCTTTGAGAGGCATTTTCAGCGCTTAACTCTTCCAGCTGCGCGCGCAGTGCCCTTGTTTCATCGTTGGAAGATTGGCTCGCTTCCTGAACGCGAGACGTGAGCGCGGCAATTTCATCGATTTTCGCCGCGATCTCACTCTCAAGCGTCGCGTTTTCGTCGCTTAATGCGGCGAACTTCCCGTGCGCGTCTTCTAATTGTGATGACACATCGTTCAGACGCTCTAACAAATCCGTCGACTGGGCTTGTTTTTCTTGCTCGGCGGCTTCAAGCGCCGCTTGCAATCGCGCCACGTCATCGTTAGATGAACTCTGCGCGTCTTCAATCCTCGCCACGAGTGACTGAATCTCCGCGTCCTTCTCAAAAACGGCGCGCTCGGAAACGCCCAATTGCTCCGTGATGTCGTCAATTTGCGACACGAATTGCGCGCGCTCCTCTTCAATTTTTGCCTGTTCCTCTGCAGCGCTCTCTTCGACTTTCCGCAAGGATTCGACAGCAATTGCCAAATCTTCCCTCAACTGCATGGTTTGCGCATCCGCATCCGCGCGCGCGGCTTCAACGTCGGCTTGTGCACTTTCAAGCGCACTTTGGGCGTTTTGAACTTCAGCTTTGAGCTTTTCCACGGTTTCTTTCGCCGCAGCGAGCTCAACCTCGAGTGGTTTTTCTTTCGCTTCGAGAGATTTCAACATGACAAGCTGCGCTTGAAGATCCTTGTTACGAATCTTTTCTTCGGCGAGTGCGTCGTCCATGCCCTCAAACATCATCGCTTTATCGTTTGCGGCGTTGAGATCGTTTTGAAGCGCAGCAAGTTTGGACTCCGCTTCGGCGAGATTTTGTGTCAACTTGGCGTGTTCCTCGCTCGCCGAACGTAATGTCGTCATCTCCTCCTCGAGCGCCTTCTTCTCAGCCTCGATACTTTTGCCTTTGGCGATAGCTCTCTTGACTTTGTCTTTCGACTGCTTCTTCGCCTCCTCTACCGCGCTCTTCATCTCCTCCATGCCCGCTCGTGCCTCTTCGATCTCCGCCGCCGCGCTCGACAGCTCGTCCACCTTCGCCGCGAGTTCGTCGCGAACCTTCGCCACCTCCTCCGCGCTCGCCCGCGCCGCGGCCTCTTTTGTGTCTAACGACACTCGCAAAGCCTCCAATTCCGGTTCCACCGTCTTCAATCGCGTCACTTCGCGCTCTAAACTCGCGATCTCCTCCTCCAATCTTTCGCGTTCGCCCGCGAACTCCTCGCGCAGCGTCTCCAACTCCCGCTGCAACTCGCCCGCGACGTCTCCCGCAATCTTATCCGCCCCGATCGCATCCATCGCATCGTTTACATCGCGATAATCCGTCTTCGCATCGTACAGCGCGCGTTCACTCGCGATGCGCGCGTTTTCCTTCGCCGCCGCCTCGTCGAGCGTCGCGCCGTAATCTTCATCGATCACCTGCGGCCGCGCTCTCGCGCTCTCCGGGCTCGTCACCGCCTCCGCGACGCCATCTAACGGCGCATCCTCGCGCACGCTTCCCGCGACGCTGCCTAACTCGGCGAGTTTCGCTTCCAGTCGCGCGCTGTACGTATCGTTCGGCTCACCGTTCGGGACATCGTCGAGCGGGACGCGCGCGTTCGGCGCAGCGTCGCGCTTCAACGACGCCGCGCGCGCGGCTTTACGCGCGCGGAACTCTTCGAGCTTCTTGCGACCGTTGTCGAGGTCGCGCGCGCGCGCGTCGGGGGCCATCGCGCGTCGTACTGTCGGTGGTGTGGCGGGCAGAGCAACGGACTTGGCGACAGCTGGAATTTCAAAGATGAAGATTGAAGGCGGCGAATAGGATTACGCGAGTGCATGAATCTTTTGCGCGGCGTCCAAAACAGCGTTGCTGACGAACGCCGTGGAGAGACCGTGGACGCACCCGAAGGCGTCGGCGACGACGGCGCGGGTGCCGGCTGGATTGAAGGCGGCTGCGCCGACGGCGACGTCGGCGACGACGCGCGTCTGCGCGCGAGGACTTGGAAAGGTGATGACTTCGCGAAACGTGCGAACGTCGCTGACGTATAGAGCGAAGTCAGTGGTAGTGGCAATCCAATGTTGTTGATCTGCGATCTTGGTGCACGAGAGTGGGACGCCAGGAGGGAGCTGGAAACGCGCGGATTCCGTCGCGGCGCGCTCGTCCCAGATTTTCACCAGCCCGTCGATGTCGACGGTGGCGAGGCCTCGTGGAGTAAGAGTGCAGTCAACGACGATTGTGTCGTGTGCAATAAACTCACGCTTACACGTTTCATGGTCGAGATCCCAAAACTTCACCAATCTATCGCCACCAGTGGAGTAGAGCGTGAAGGAATCGTCTGAGCATAAACCGCGCACACGCGAATTGTGCGCTTCGAATGACTTCATGATGGTGGGACCACTACGACTGCGGACGTCCCATACGCATATCTTCCCGCCACCGCCACCGGTGATGAGTGTTCCATGACCGGCATCCGTCATCGAAAACACGCCCAGTTCATGTGCCTGAGCAACCTTACTCTTTGACCACGCCCATGAATTTGCACTGAAATCCCACGCAGTGAGCGAGCCATCGGATCGTCCAAAATAGACAATCGAATCAGACCTTTCGGAATGCATCGTAAGTATCGGAGACGGAGTGAAAGCAAGGTCATCTTTAACAACCTTGGCTTGCAACGGAGTCATGTCCATGTTGAGCTTCCAATTTTTTGAGTCGAGAACACGCACCGAGCCATCAGACGCGCCTGTGACAAAGTACGAGCCAACGCCGTGGAGCTCGAGATGTGCCGCCGCGGTCACTTTCGCTCGATGAACAGACACCGTTGTATCGTCAGATTTTCGTGATTCGACGTCTTCCTTCGCTTCCGCGCGACGAAGCATGTTGGGATCTCGTGGGTAAGCGCCCGTGGATGCCGTCCCTCGTCGTCCGATCCAAGACCAGAGACGCATCGTTCCGTCTCCTGCACCCGTCACAACGCAACTTGCGTCTAGCGAAATACTCGCACAAGTAATTCGATGAATGTGATTCATTGAAACAATCAGTTTACCGGTGAGCGAACTGTGGATTTTGCACGTTCGATCGACAGATGCGGATACGAGCAGTTTGCCATCTCGGTTAAAGCTCAAAGCAGTAATCGGTCCATCGTGTGCTTTGATCAGCCCCACGTGCTTTGCGTTCCTAGGCTCCCACAGCATGATGCTGCTGTCAACACCACTGCTTGCGAATAACCCAGTCGACGCGCAGGCGGTACAAGTGATTTCACCGATGTGCCCGCGGAATTCCAACGTCACCGTGGGAGGTTGGGAAGCGACCTTCTTTGTTCGTCGCCCTCCGATGAAGGAGCTGTTACCGACCGACGGTGTGTGATTAGATGTACCAACGCCCGAAGTTCGGTCATCATAATCGTCCGCGCGATGAAAGTTGGTCCCTCTGGACTTTTGTTGCACCATTGTTGAGTTTTCGAGCGTAAAGACCCACAATCGCATGACGCCGTCAGTCGCGGCCGTGATCATGAAACTCAAATCCGGTGCGAGGGAAATCGAATTGACCGGCACTTTATGTTCTGTGTTCAAAACATATAGTAACGGGTATCCCGGCGCGCAAGACCAGCAACGGATCTCGTCACCTCCCACGCTGAAGAGCTCATTTGTAGACAATGCGATGGCGAGAGAAGTGACGGGTTCTTCGTGACCAGTCAATGTGGTGCAGTCGCGACCGAGTGAATCGTCCAGGCGCCATATGCGGACCGTTTTATCCCGAGATGCTGAAGCAACGTACACTGACGTGCGTGCGTTCTTGACGAGATCGTTATTAATCAACTCGAGCGCCGTCACCGCGCGCTCGTGTCCAACGAACCTCGCAACTGTCGAACCACGATTTGCGTCCCACATCTCAACGGCGCCACTCGCGTAACCAGCGAGAAAAGTCGCGTCGTCTAGCCAACGCACACATCTGACATCACCCTCACTCTCACAGCCGCTTCGCACGGATACTTGAGTCAATGCTTCGCTCGGTATATTTTCCCAACGCACCATCACTCGCTCCACGCCGGCGTAATCTCGAATTGAACTTTCACTTGCCTCGATGATTCCACCAGAGCACAGCCTTCGCGGCGTAGCGTTGCCAATATCGTTGAAGAACTGTTGACGTATGAGACTCGGGTTCCTGTGCACCATTTCCAATTTCCGCCACAAGACGTCTCTTATCGCCACGAGATCTTCAGTGAGGTTGGTATTGTCGTCACGCGACGCGAAAAATTGATACGCCTCAACATGGAATCCCAAACAATGAGAGTTGTAAACGGCAAGCTGGCGCAAACGTCCATCCAGTCCAGACGGCGCACCGGGAACATCAACGACTTCCTCACTCGTCGAAAGTTGATGCGAGATCCACAAAGGTCGCTCTGGCCCGCAGCCGAAAGGAAGAATGCGATCGAAATCATCAACCAGACCTTGCCCTTCTCCAATTTCCAGCTTTGCTTGGAGAAATTCGAGATCGGTGAGAACGGCACCGAGCCGATCAAACATACGCGCTTGCGTGTAATAGTATGGTAAATACTTGAGCGTATTCATCGTCGTATGATGATCCATGTACAAAACGTGATTAACGATCATACCGTCGCCATCGACAGCAAATGGACTTTTACCAGATTGCTCCATGTCTTTGAGAATGGTGAGTTTCGCGAGGAGGTCCGCGCCAGTCACATTGTCGCCGTAGTACGTCGCGAGCATCTGGTACACTGACCGCTTCTCGCTTTCCTTCGGAGCGTATCTTTCCATGATGACATCGTGAGCGACTTGGTCTTCGACTTGAATTGTTCCCGTCGCTACGCTCGCGAATCCCCCGCCCGCATCGCCTTTGATCATGAAGCGCACCGACCAAAGCAATCTCGGAACTGTGTCTCGCATGATATCATGGATGGCTGCATTCGTTCGGTAGTTGGCTTGAATGATTCGTGCGATGTCTTCTTGTCTGAGACAGTTGCACCCACACGCGATTGCTGGGAGAACGAGGGCGAGTAACGCTTTGGGCACAAACTTCTCGACACCGTCCAACAACTGATGATAATATCCACGCTCATCGTCTGGTAGCTTACTGAGAACCGCCGCGAACATATCATCGTAAGGATCTTCCATAGCGATTCTAGCGCACGTCAACTGCATCCCACGCAAATTCCCAGTGCACGTTTTATCCATAATCTGCATCGTCATGGTGTTCGTGAGCTGAATGCCTAGAGGCCGCAAGTATCTCTGCGTGTACGCGCGCCTCTCTTCGAACTTGAGTGTGTCGATCACATATGCATTTTTGAGCGCCTTTGGACAGGACGCACCAAGCGCGACGTGTTGAATTTTGGTCATTCTGTAACGATACGAGTTGATAAGATTGTACTCGAGCGTGGGCATTCTTCGCTCGTCACTCTTCGCCGATTCCTTCTCAAACTCTCGTTTGCGATCGATTCGATGGATGCCCAAAAACAGTTGCACGCCAATTGGGACTTCAAATTCATTCGGTAGCCAAGCCGAGCCACTGTCATTGTCGATAAGGTGCAATGCATCGATAAAAATGAGCACGCGCCCGCGCATTCTCGTGACGCGGTTGAACATACGCAGCATGAGCGCGCGTATTTGCTCCAACGAAGCTGGAATATGATCATCAAATCTGAGCTTGACTTTCATTTGCTGGACAATATTTCGGAGAACTTGTGTCGGCGTCGGACTTTTCCTTCCCTCCGCTGCTCCGTAGTCGCTGATGACTGTTACGCTTCTGATCGCGGCGCCTGCTTCGGTGACACCAAACATGAGACGCGCTACGCAGGCCATGTGCTGCAACAAGCTCGTAGTTCCCATGCCTGGCATCCCTTGCACGACATTGACCGTAGGTTGACCGATTTTCAAAGACTTGATGAGTCCCTTTTCTACGGCGTGATGGTGAAAGTAAAACGGCAACTTCTCGCCGAGCGACAATTCGGGATCAGTGCAAGTTTGTAGCAGCGTCATGTCCTTTGCCACGTCGGGTGCGAACTCCGCCTCGATTCGCGCCCACACGTCCTGCAACACGGTGTATTCGAAATCTGCAAGATGAGTGGTCCGGGGCGGCAGTCGAATGTGGAAAAAGTTTTTTTCATCGGTGAGCTGCAGCGGTGGATCTAACCGCGCCAAATATTGACTCATAGACACATCCGGGTGCGCATAGAGTGTAGAAAACAACGCACCGATCCGTTCTTTGTGGACGGGATCTGTGCTCATCAGGTAGTTGGTGAATTCTGGCTCTTTCAGCGCGACCAACTTTTCGTAGAGTGACTTGCTCGGATAGTACGCCAGCACGAGTTGTGCTCTTCTCGACTCTTTATACGCGTGATCGTCTTCTAATCGTCTGGCTTCAATTCCGGATAAACAGGCGGCCGTCTCAGCGATTTCCTCCCTCGAAAGTATTTTCAAGTCTTCGTAAACTCGAAGTAGCTGCGCAATCTGGATCTCAATACGGCTGTAATCGTTCGGAGCGTGGCGTAACCACGACAATGCGTTCTCCTCTTCCTTCGACGCTTCAGATCTCATGTAATTCACATACTCACATATCCGCACGCTCGAGTACCAATCGATTTCGTGCTTGGCCGACAAAAGCACTACGAAAATTCCACCCGTTTTCACGGCGTGTAACAAAGACGCTAATGCCTGGCCAGGGCCAGCGTTCGGACAATCGTCTTTCAAGTCCACGTAAGTGATCCGTACTCTTCGCCCGCGACACCGATGTTTCAGTCGAGGCAACACCTTATTGCGCAACGCGTTCCGTTCCTCGCTCGTTCCCGGCATCGACAACACGTGCAGCGTAATCTCGCGATAGCCATCGCTTCGAGTCTCACAGCGATCCTCCAATCCCACCTTCATCGGGAGCATTCGCTTATCCGGTATCGCGTGTGTGTCGCAAATATCAACATGATTCGAGTGTGCTAAAAAGTGTCCCACCCGAGCGCTCTGGAAAACGAGCGTTCCGCCCGCTCGAACCGTCCGCAGCAACGCTAGCAAGCTCTCACTCTGCAACGCCGGCGGAATCGCTACCACAATCGCCCCGACGGTACCCGCCAGTTGTTTAAATCCCAGATCATCGTGCGGCATAAACACCACCTCCCGCATCTCCCATCCACTTTCTCTCAACTCTTGACAAATCGCGTCCGCCGTCGCCGTCGCCGCGTTCAGCTCCGTCAGCGCTCGCCGCACCGCGCTCGCGCTCAATCCACTCCTGTGTCCTCGCTCCGCCTTCAACCTCATCACGCGATCCCTATCTTCCACACTCGGTCTCAGTACGATTCCTCGTCGCGCGACGCGCGGGACACTCTCGCTCGGCGCCTCGCCTTGCTTGCGCTTCCACTCGCTCGGATGCGGCCCCGCGTACGAGTACGGCGTCGTCGTCGTCGTCGCCGCGCCCGTCCGCAACCGCTCGGCCAGAGCGTCGGCCTCTGTCGCGACGTTGGAATGCATCATCGACGCCACCAGACGTTGGGTCTTCGTCTGCTTCTTTCGCGTCGTCGGCGGCGCCGCGTCGTCGGCGGCGTCGTCGAAGCCGCGGGGGACAGTCGACGAAACCGTCGCGTCGTCGCGCGACGGCGCGGTTTCATCGCGCGCGGATGCGACGGGACGACCGAGGAGTCTCATGTTCGCGTACAGGCGCGCGCCGAGGAGATGGCGCGGACGCGCGCGCGCGCGAGTGAGGCAAATGTCGCGAACGACGCAACGGCCGTTACCTGTGGCATCAGAGCGCGAACGCGCGTAGAAGTACCGCGCGAGACGACGAAAGGGCGGGGCGGGGCGGAGCGTGCGTAATATGGCGAATATAAGAAATTGACAAAGATTCGATCATAACTAAACTCACGCGAAAGGATAGTGATGTGGTGGATAGAGCGAATAAATTTCTCGCGACGGCGAGCGCTCGGAGCGAACGTCGGGCGAGAAATGGACGGAGCGATTACCAGCCACCGCCGTTTTCGATCAAGTTGGCGAAGAAATCAGCCGGGGCCTTACCCTTGAGCTCGGCGCCGGCGTCCTTACCGGCGTCCAACAACGACGCGGCGTCCCAGGCACCTTCGCGGGTGGTCTCGAGAACTTGCTTGCCGTCGAGGGAGGCGATCAAACCGCGGAACTGCATCTTACCGTCGACGAGGTGGCAGTGAGCGGCGATCGGGGTGCGGCAAGAGCCATCGAGAGCGGCCAAGAAAGAGCGCTCGCCTTCAACAGCCATGCGCGTGTCTTCGTGGTTAAGCTTGGCCAAGAACGCGAGCTGCTTGTCGTCGCCCGCGCGGCAGGTGATACCGATGGCGCCTTGCGCGACGGCGGGCAACATTTCTTCGGTGGGGATGATGACCTTGGCGTGTTGGGCCAGGTCCATGCGCTTCAAACCCGCGATAGCGAGCAAGGTGCAGTCAACAACTTCCTCCTTGAGCTTGCGAATGCGCGACTGCACGTTACCTCTAAAGTTCACGCACTTGAGCGTTGGAAACTTGTACAAGAGCTGCGACTGGCGGCGAAGAGACGCCGTGCCGACGACCGCCCCTTCCGGCAATTGCGACAAGGAGTCATACTTCAAGCACAAGAACGCATCTCTGACATCTTCACGCGGCAACATGCACGGCAACACCATCCCTTCCGGCAAGTACGTCGGCACATCCTTCATCGAGTGCACGGCGATGTCGATGCGCCCGTCGAGCAAGGCGTCGTCGAGCTCGCGAGTGAACAAACCCTTACCCCCAATATCCGCCAACGGCTGGTCCAAAACCTTATCCCCGGTCGTCTTAATGATGCAAATCTCCAACGCGCCGTCCTCGGCGAGTTCCGGGAAGTTCTCCTTCAACAAATCGCGCGTCATGTACGCCTGCGCGAGCGCCAGCGGCGATCCTCGCGTACCAATCTTCACGATGGGCGCGTCCACCGCCGCTCTCACCACCATCGACGCCCGCGCTCGCGTCGCGCACTTGGCTTGCTTCCTCAACTGTCTAACATTCGTCGCCGTTCTCGAGGAGATCGACGCGCGGCTCGTCACCGCGCTCATGATGTTCGTTCCTGTCCCGGTCGATCGCGAGTGGATAGATAGGTCAGCTTTCGAGCGTTTTCACCGCGCCTTCGACGTCGCTCGCGCGCGCGATCGCCCGCGTCGCGTCGCGCGCGCGCGTCGTTTCGAACGCGCACCGTCGCGTGCGCGTCGTTCCCACCGACGTCGTTCGCGTGCGTCGTGACGCGCGCGTGTGTCGCGTTATCGCCGCGCCATCCATCCATCGGGCCCTCGCGCGAGATCTCGGTATAAATCTCGACTTCGGACGTTTGTCTCGCATTGAAGCGTATTTCGCGCCATGAGAGTCACATCTCACGCGTCCCCATCGCGCGAGATCTTTGCTTTCGGTTCGCACACGCGGGTGTTTCGACGCCGCGACCGCCCGACGCCGCGCGTCGCGTCGCGCGGCACAGCGCGCGGTCGCGCGGTCGAGCGCCGCGCGCGACGCGACGCCGCGAATGGCGCCCGCGGCGTGGACGCGCGTCGCGATCGTCGCGCTCGCGGTGACGCTGTCGACGCGCGCGGCGGTCGGATTGGAGATTCGCGTGCGACGAGGCGAGACGGAGTGCGTCACCGAGCGCGTGCGAGAGGCGGACGTCGCGATCACGGGGTCGTGGTTCGTCACGAAGGGGAGCAACACGGCGGCGCCGAGCGAGCGCGGACCGCCGGGGTACGGGACGTACGATGATTACTATTATTGGGACGCGCACGAGGACGCGTTCGACGCGAGGGCGACGCTGGAGCGGGCGAAGGATGGTTCGGAGGAGGAGATTTATAACGCGTTGAAGAGGAGTGAACACAGGTTTGACTACGTGGCGCGCGATGCGGGGACGCTGCGGACGTGCTTTACGAATTCGGGGTCGCGAGACGCGAGCGTGAGTTACAGCGCGTCGTTGGGCCATCGGTGGGATCACGAAAAGGCAAAGGCGCAACACATCGATCCGACGTACGAGCGGTTGAATAACGTCGAATCGAGCGTCGGGACGCTGATGGAGGAGGTGAAGTATCACGAGCGGCGGGCGAAGCGGCACTTGCGAACGGCGAAGTCGACGGACGCGCGCGTCGTGCGTTGGGCGCTGTGCGAAGCCGCCGTGATGATTTTGGCGAGCTATTACCAATTTTATTGCGTGAAGAAACTCTTCCAAACGCGAGATCGCCGCGGCGGGTTCGCGCGTGTTTAAGTCGCGGTGCTGGTATGTAGCTAGTCGTTGTGTTGATAACAGAAAGAATGAAAAGAATTGTCAACCTAAAACCCGAACATGTTGAGCGCCTCGTCGATCGCCGCTTGGCCATCGACCGGAGGCGTCGTCGAGCTCGACCGCGCGGTCGACGCGCGGAATAGTCGCGCGCTCGTACTGCCTCCTGTCGCAGGTTTCTTTAGCTCCGCCTTAGATGGCTCAGCGGGTGTTGCGACTTCAGGTTCTTTGCCTTTGCATCGCTTCTCGAGAATTTTCACGCGGAATTTCCCTCGCATCCCCCCCCCGAGTTTACCGCTCGCTTGCAACAAAGTACCGTGTTTCCAAAAGTGCGCGACTACGTGGTCGTCGTCGATCTCTTGTAAAACGTAGTTGCCGGAAAACTCGCGAAGGGACGCCTTCACGCCGGCGACGCCGACGGTGATGTCGGTGAAACTCATCGCCAACTCTTCGTACTCGCCTTTGGAGAAGTGTTTTGTGTACCCATCAAAGTACTCCGTCGCCTCTTCGGGGCGCGTTTTCGAAGCTAACGTCCCTTTGGTCGGCGCGGAGTCCAAGTCCACGAGTATGGCATCGCTCAGACGAAGCGACGGGAGCACGCCGCCTTTGTTGCCGCCGGCGAAAAAATCGATATGTCTCTTCGGATCTGCGCCAAAGCTCGCCGACGTGATGCCGTACAACTCTGCGACGACGTGGCATAACTCACGCATTTCCCGGTTCATTGGTTCCATGGACACTCGTCGCTTGCTTTTACCGGTCACAATATCCTCGAGAGTAGCCTCAAGTCGCTTGACCAAGTCGGGATGTTTACGCGCCAAAACGAGTTGAGCGCGCGTGAACGCACTCGCGCTCGAGTCGGCGAACATGCTCGGTCGCTCATCGGGCTTAGTAACACCGAACGCTTCAGCTAGTTTGTTACGCCGCGCCGTCGCTTCATCGACCGGTGCGGCTGAGGCCGCGTGCGTCGACGGTTCGTCCTTCTTGGCAACCGTCGAAGTCAAAGTCTTCTTGGCAAATATAGTCGCCGCCGTGCTGCGCGGGATCGCCTTAAATCGCTCGGCGGCACTCGCTCTCGGCGCAAACGTTCCCCAACTCGGCGTCGCTCGAGACGAGCCAGCATCGAGCGTGGGAAACGAGTCGCCGCGGGACGCATCGGGCACCGCCACAGGGGGAACCCAGTTCCCGGACCCACCGCCGCGAGACCGCGCACCTGGAAGCTCGGGAAAGTCATTGCCTCTATTCTCTATGTGGCTTGGTCGACTCCATCCCCCCCATGACGCCAAGCTTCCGTGATCCTGCGGCCTCGGCCCGCGCGCGTCCGCGCCTCGGCCGTCCGCTAAAGACACGTCTCGCAGCATCGACACGTCGTCGTCCACGAGCGCAAACCTGCCGTCCGATTGCAGTTCAGCGAGCGCATCCGAGATTGACGTCGATCGCGGCACCGTCGACGACGCGCGATTACCGCCGAGCGAGTGTTCATCCCGCCTTCGTCGACCGTCCGCGCCGCCGCCCCCGCCGCCTCGCTCGGCGGACGCCCTTTCGCGAAGCGAAGTAAACATCGTCTGCGCCAGCGTCGTTCGTAGCTCGTCCCGCTCCCGCTGCATGTTCAACCTTTGTTCCTCGCTCCGTCTCTCCGCGTTCAACTCCGCCTCTCGCTTTTCCTTCGCCGCCGCGTTGAACGCCTTCTCCACGCCGAAACGCTTCAGCTTCCACTTCGCCAGATACGCGTCCAGCGCCCGACACTGCCGCTGATCCAGCGCCTCCCGCGTCAGCGGATTCTCAAAACACCTCGACCGCGTCACGTACTCCGCCAGCACCGCCCCGTCGAACATGTGTCCCCGTCTCGCGTCCCTCGCGCCGTCGCCGCCGTCGCCGCCGCCCTCCGCGCCCTCCATCTCAAACGGCGCGTACGCCATCCCTCGCAGCGGTTCCAGCGTGATCGGATCGCACGCCTCGTCGTCCAGCGTCTTCCACCACGCGCTCTCGCGCGCGTCGTCCCCCCCCGGCGCCCGCGCGCGTCGCTCGCGCGCGCTGAACCTCCCGCCCGACGCGTGCGTGTTCCGCGTCCCCGTCCCCGACCCGCGCGCGCGTCGCGGCCGCGCCTCCGGCGCCGCGCGCGCGTCGCTCGCGCCGTCGTTCGCGCCGCCATCGCCGCGCGCGTCGTCCGCCATCGCGCGCCGCGCCGCGCGCCGTCGACTGTCGACCGACGACCGACGACCGACGACCGAAGTTCTCGCGCCACTCGACGCCGCGCGCGCCACCGTCGCTCGCGCCCGCGCGTCGGCCGACGCGCGCCGATCGCGGCCGTCGCCGTCGTCGCGTCCGTCGCGCCGCGCGACCGTCGACGCGACGCTCGCGGCGCGATGCCGACGCGAAGGAATTCGACGGCGACGGCGACGGCGTCGCGTCGCGCGCCGACCGTCGACGCGAACGGGATGACGTTCGCGCGCGCGGACGCGGACGAGCTGAAGAGTTTACTGTCGAGCGGGACGAAGCCGGAGGGCGGGACGCGCGCGCGGTCGAAGCTCGGAACGGTGCGGAATCGCGCGATCGCGATCGAGCGGGTTGGTGTTGAGACGACGACGACGACGAGAGAGACGACGAGAGAGACGACGGCGGCGGCGGCGGCGCGCGCGGAGATCGCGCGAGGGACGCGGGGAGTCGACGCGGTCGGCGCGACGCGCGGGACGGCGGCGCGCGCGAACGCGCGCGAGACGGACGCGCGAGGACTGACGAACGACGGACGCGCGCAGGGCTCGCAAACGGCGATGGACGTCGCGAGGATGGAAGCGCGGGAGGAAGAGGCGATGCGCGCGATGATGCTGGAGCGACAACCGTCGTTGCGGTCGATCAAGACGAAAGTCGAGGAGAGGGGGCGAGACGCGCGGGGAGGGGACGAGAAACGCGCGGACGAGGGCGCGCAGGCGAGCGGGAGCGCGCGATATAGGGCGAACGGAGGTCGCGCGATGGGTCGGGGCGTGAACTTTGATAAGGATGGGAACACGCCCAGGAGCGGCGGCGATGGGGAGATGCTCGGCTCGATCGACAGCGGGACGCCCAACTTTTTTCGAGACGCGAAGGCGCTCAAGGACGACGCCGTCGGAGGAAGAGCCGTGCACGCGGGGTACACCGCGTACGCGACGGTGGTCAGAGACACGCCCGGAGCGGCGGACTCGACGTACTTCAACAACACCGAACTCGCAGATTTGTTGATGATCGTGCACGGGCGACAAAGCGGCGACAACGAGACGCCGCGCACGGCGAAGGCTTTGAATACGCCGACGCTGGCGGAGGTGAACGTGCTGTCCACCGCGCCGATGAACTACTGGGAACGACGAAGCGGGGACATGCGAGAGATGAGCCCAGAAATCTCAATCGAGGGTGACGAGGAGTACGTGGGTAAAAAACGTAAAAGCTGTAAGAAGAGGCCGAAGTCGGAAACGAAAGCGAGGCGTTTCTCGGGTGAACTACTAACAAGGGAAGAGTTGGCCATTCGTAAGATGAAGGCGTTCTCCACGCGCGGCAGCACCCTGCGTACGGTTGATGATGAAGATCTCGTACGAACACTCGTTGACGTGAATGGTCATCCGCTGTCGCAAGAGATGAAAAATGCATGTCTCGAGTACAACGCGAAGACGACGGAGCTAAACGAACGCCACGAAACCGAAATGGCTTCAAAAAGTCTCATCCGTGAAGTCAGCGCCGACGGCGCCGTCGAACCGAAGAGTCGAACTTGGACGCACGAAGAAGATGCCCTCGTGCGCCAGCTTGTCGACGAGCACGGCCCGCAGAAGTGGGCATACATCGCCGAACGTCTCGTCGGCAAAACTCAAAAGCAAGTCTACGCACGCTGGCGTGATTACCTCCAACCCGGTCTCACCACCCGACCGTGGGCCGAGTTCGAGGAAAAACACTTGGTGTTCATCCAAGAAGCGATCGGTAACCAGTGGGCTGTGCTCGCGCGTCTCATGCCCGGTCGTTCGCCGAACGCGATCAAGAATCGATTCCACGCGACGCGTCGCAAGTGCGAGCGCGCGGACGAACTGGTTGACAAATTCGCGTAATCTCTCTTCCCTCGCCGTGCGCACTCGCCGTGCGTCACACCGATTTCCTGTCACAACATTCAGTACACTTGTATTATCTGTACGCGCGTTTAAGCTGTAATATCCAAAACTGAAATCGAAATCACGCCGCGCGCGGCGCGCAGACCCCGCCGTCCTCAACGACGAGCGCGTCGCCACTCTCCGACTCGAATCACGCGAGCGAGCATGCGTCTCACGCGAGCCACGACGTTGGCGATCCTTTTATCCGCCTCAGGTGCGCGCACCGTCCGCGAAAGCGCGCTCGCGCGCGCGCGCCGCCCGCGAACGTCGACGCGATCGCGCGATCGACCGATGTAATCTTGTCCCGAAACTGACGGCGCCCGCGACGCGCTCGCGATCTCACGACGCGCAGGCGTGGCGGCGATCGATGCGTCGCCGAAATACCTCCTCACGGACATTCCCGCGGCGAATCCGGACGTGGAATCCGTGGTGGCGTTCCCCGATCACGCCGATCGAGCGTTTCCGGGCGGCGAACGCGTCAAGGTGCTGCTCGGGTTGCGCAACACCGGCAACGATGCGGTGAACGTGACGCACTTGGCGGGGTCGTTGAACGTGCCAAATAACTTTAACTTTTATGTGACGAATTTTACGGTGAGTTCGTTCGGGGACGCGGTGATTAAACCGAAGAAGGAGGCGACGTTTGAGTACGAGTTCGCCATCGATCCGCAGTTCGCGGGGCACTCGTTGCAGTTGGCGTTGACCGCGTTTTATGACGAAGCGGGTGTGGCGTACGCGACGACGTATTTCAACAGCACCGTGCCGGTGTTAGACCCCAAGGTCGTGTTCGATCGCGAGCTCGCGGTCATCTATTTGACGCTGGCTGGCGTGGCGTTTTTGTGCTTCGCGGGCGTCATGAAGGCGGCGGGCTTGGGACACCTCGTGCCCTTCATCGGCGAGGCCAAGCCGACGACGGGGGCGACGAAGAAGACATACGTCAAAAAGGTTGAGAAGAAGGGAACTACATCGGCGAGCGCGAGCGACTCTGAGCAATGGCTCGAGGGCACGGCGTTCGCGCGCTCGTCGAGCAAAAAGGAGAAGAAGAAACAAAAGTGAGCAACGTTGTAATGTGAAAACGCTTGGCGTCTAGGTCACGATTGGAATGTTATCGATTATCGTATCGTCGTGCTTATTGAAACTCTATTTCGTCACTTCGTGCATCGCCGCGGCTAAGCGACCGACGTTCGAGCTCGTCACGCCCGCCATAGAAATTCTGCCGTTACGAGTCATGTAGATGTGATGGTCGGTTCGCAATTTATCCACTTGCTCGCCAGTCATCCCACTGAAGCAGAACATACCGATTTGGTCGGTGACGTGCTGCCACGGAAGGGTCGAACCGCTTTCTTCGAGGTTCTTACGCAAGAGCGTTCGCATTTTGATGATGCGATCCGCCATGCCCTTCACTTCCTCGTACCACTGCGCCTTGAGCGCGGCATCGCCGAGAATCGTGGAAGCGATGAGCGCACCGTGCATGGGTGGGTTCGAGTACATCGCACGCGCGATCACCTTGAGTTGCGACTCGACACGGTTGGCTTCTTCCTTATCTTTGCACATCACGCTCACGGTGCCGATGCGTTGGCCGTACAAGCCCATGTTCTTCGCGAAGGATTGTGCGAGCGCGACCTTATGTCCGTCTTCAACAAAGATTCTGATCGCTTGCGCATCACGTTCACAATCGCCCGAGGCGAAGCCTTGGTACGCCATGTCGAAGAAGGCGAAGTGATTCTTCGCCTTCATGACTTTGGAAATTTCGCGCCACTGCTCCGCCGAAGGATCGACGCCAGTCGGATTGTGCGCACACGCGTGCAACAAGAACATGCTTCCGTCCGGGGCGTTTTGGATGTCTTCGACCATCCCTTCGAAATCGAGCCCGCGCGTTGATTCCTTGTAATAACGAAACGTGTCTTGTTCGCACCCGGCGTCGCGCCAAATGTTGTGGTGATTACTCCACGTCGGCACGGTGATGTACACCTTGCAGCCCGGCATGAATCGCCGTTGGAACTCCGCCATCAACCGGCACGAGCCCGTGCCAGACAACGACTGAACGGCGGCGATGCTACCGTCGGCGACGTGCGCGGAATTCTCCCCGAACGCCAATTTCAAAGACTGCTGAACGAAATCCTTCGACCCGTTCGTGGGCAAATACTCCATGTTAAAGTTCCCCGCGATGCGCTTCTCCGCCTCGCGCACGCAATTCAACACCACGGGCTTACCGTTATCATCCCGATACGCCCCCTGCGCGAGTTCAAATCCGTCGATCGTCAGTCTAAAACTTTTCCGCGCGCCCTAATCGCGCCCTCGCGCGTCGACGGCCCCCTCGCCGTCCCGCGCGTCCCGCGTCTCGTCGCCGCACGCACCACCCCGAGATTCATCTTCTCCGCGTGCGCGTCCGCGTTAAACATCTCCGAAATCCCCAGGATCGGGTCCTTCGGCGCTTCCGGGACGTCCCCGAATCGCGACATCGCGCGCGTCGTCGTCGTCGTGCGGTCGCTTCGACGCGTCGCGCTTATTTCTTTTCCCAACGTTCGCTTCGCGAGCGCGGCGCCCGCGTCGCGCGCGCGGCGGTGCACGATCTGCGCGGCCGCGCGCGCGAGCATGCGCCGGCCCGAGCGCGCCGGTGTGCGCCGTCGCGTCGCGAGACGCCCGTCGACGAATCCATCGCGCCCTCGAAAACACCCGCGTGTGTGAAACCCTAGGGTTTACACCGCGATCGATCGACCGATCGATCGATCGATCCGCCGTCTCGGCCGTCTCGGACGGCGACGCGAACCGTCCGAGACGGACGCGGCACACCGCGACGCGACGCGCGACGACGACGCGACGCGCGACGACGACGCGACGAAGAGAGACGAAGAAACGATGACGACGACGATCGACGCGTCCAAGCAACTGACGCGGGAAAAGTCCGCGGCGATGGTGACGAACATGCTGCGCGTGGCGCTGCACACGGTGACGTTTTGTCGAGGTGCGGACGAATCGACGAAACGCGAGACGACGAGGCGCGCGCGCGCGGACGACGACTGACGGCGGCGAGGACGAGAGGGCAGGGATATTCGACGCGGAGACGCACTTTAAGGAGTGTAAGAACATGAACGTGTCGATGCATAAGCTGGTGCCGGCGAGTAAGGGGGCGAAACGAATCTTGGACATGCTCGAGCGAGGCGTGGCGGACGCGCTGGAGCGGGGATATTTGAGGAGCGTGTCGTTCGCGCTGACGCGAGCGGTGGTGAAGGATGGAGTGAAGGATGCGACGATGCGGGAGACGGTGGAGGAGTATAAGTTTAACGTGCGCTATGGGAGCCGAGGCGAGGTGACGCTCGACGACGCGCGGTACATCGGCGGCGGCGATCGAGGCGACGTGAGCGTGGGGCTGAGCGATCGCACGGGCAAGACGACGCGCATGGAACGATTGAGCGATGTGGATTACATTAAGAAGGCGGCAATCGCCATGACGCGCTGTTTGCTGTCGCTCGTGAAGACGTTGGAGAACGTTCCCGACGGGTGCGCGTTTAACATTCACGTTTCGTACGTCAACGGTACGCCGGCGGATTACGAGCCACCGTTCTTTGAGGCGGCGGACGCGACGAGAGAAACGACTTGGTCGAAGAACCCGTTCAGTATGAGTGTTGGAAAAGTGGAAACCGAGTATCACGGGCTGTCGCTTCGCGTGCGTTCGGTGTTGGATCCCGCTCAAGACACCGACAGCGGACAAAAGAGCAATCCCGGATCGTCGCAAACTTCTTCTTTGCTCGATGAGTCACCTTCGACGCCTGTCGGCGACAAAACGGCCGCTGACGACGCCATCGTTCCCATGTCGCAAGACGTTGTGGTGAATCTGTCACAACCGAAGGCGGCAGCCGCACCGACGTTCGACGACGGCGAAGTCGAAGCGCAAGTACTCGATTGGGTGAAAACGCGACGGAGCTCGGGCATCGTCGACGCCGTGGCGTGCTCCAATACATTCCGAGCGTACCCGTTCAAGGTGATAGATCGTGCGTTCGAGCGCTTGCTTGCCAAGGGGCTGGTTGAAAAGAACGGGGATCGAGGTTTTGTCTTGTCGTCAGCGCCAAAGACGAATGGTAAGAAGCGATCCGCGTCGACGAAGGCTATCGCGCCGCAGGCTACTCGTCGCTGCTTACGCTCGAATACGCGAAAATAAATGTTGTGGACGAGAAACATATGAGAATATTATATACACGCGTAAGATGAATGAGTTTAATGTGAATGATTGTTAATGAATGTCCATCCGTCGCGTCTACAAGTACTTCACGAAGGATGGGATGGAGCCAGTGATTTGGCGCAAGATTTTAACCGTGTACATCACCTTGCCGTGCATCGTCATATCAGTCATTGTCTTGAGCCGGATACCTGTGTCGATGATTTCCACGTCGTACGCATCGCTGATACCTTCGACGAGAAGTTCTTTCACCATGATCGACGCATCCGTGATCAAATCGATGATGGGAGCGGTGGGACTGTCGAGCAAAATTCCTTGAATGCCGAGATCACCAGCCAGTATGCGCATTTCCCTGGCAAAGACGCATGACAGGCTGAATTCGTCAGGTTCACCAAACGTATCACGCATCAGCGCGAGGACGTCGTGCACTTGTTCGTGCGCGGTGATTGAGTCAATCGTCGCCTTGACTTCGTCGCTCGCCTCCGTGGTGGCGATGTAGAACGGCGTGATCCCGAATTCATACCCAGCGGCACCGACTCGAACGTCATCGGCATCAATCGTCTTGATTCTTAGATTATCGATGCGTTGCAGCTGTTTGTAGAGAAGCTCCAGGTATAAATCGGCTCCGACACTATCGACGTCTCCGCTTTGCTTTTCGCCAAACATCGTGCCGACACCTCGAATGCCCATATCTCGCTCTGACAGACGGAACCCTTCGCCCAATCCGCAGCATTCCTCCAGCGCGGCCAAGCGCTCCTGCGCGCCCGTCGTCAGCTCACTCTCGTCTGCGGAGTAGAACATGTAAGCGTACGCCTGGCGACCGGCCCGACCAACGCGACCGCGAAGCTGATACAACGAAGCGAGCCCAAAAAACTGCACATTTTCGATGATGATCGTGTTACAGTTGGGAATGTCCAAACCAGACTCGACGATCGTCGTCGCGATCAGTACGTCCGCCGAACCGTTTGAAAATGACTCCATGGCGTCGTCGATGGCTTCGCCGTCCATTTGTCCGTGCGCCGTCATGATTTGTAAATTCGGGAAAAGGCGCAACAGTCGATCGCACGCGTCGCGCATCATATTGATCCGCGGTACGATGTAATATATCTGCCCATTCCGCGAGATTTCGTACTCGATCGCCTTTCTGATGTCGTCGTCGTTCTGCGGCGCGAGCACCGTGTTAATTGGACGGCGCTCCGGTGGCGGCGTCTGCACCAGCGACGCGTCGCGGAATCCCGACATGGCCATGTGCAGCGTGCGCGGGATTGGCGTCGCCGACAACGTGAGAACATCGACTTCAGCTTTCAACGCACTTATCTGGTCCTTGTGCTTGACACCGAATCTTTGTTCTTCGTCTATAACGAGTAATCTGAGCTGCTTGTAATACTCTTGCTCCAAGTTCACCAGCTTATGCGTACCGACGATGATTTGCACTTTACCGTCCCTAAAATCATCGAAGATTGTGTTTTGCTTTGCGGCTTGGATGTGCCTAGTGACTAATTCAACGTTTATACCCAACGGGCGAAATCGAACGGCGAGGTTTGCCGCGTGCTGCTTCGCTAAGACGGTGGTCGGCGCCATCATGAATACGCCCCCTCCGCTGCTTGCCACATGAAACATCGCGCGCATGGCGACTTCCGTCTTCCCAAAACCGACGTCACCAATAACTAATCGATCCATCGGAGCGTCTTGCTGCAAATCTTCGGTGATTTCTTGAATCGCGCTCGTTTGATCTGGCGTGAGCGTAAACGGGAACGACGCGTCAAACTGCTTCGCCCTCTCGGGGTCAGGCAACGGGTACGGCTCTCGCACACATTGCAACCTTTGGAGATACACCACCATTTGGTTCACCACTAGACGACGAATCGTTGCCTCGGTCTTCCTTTCCCTCAAATCCCAAGTCGATTTGTCGTTGAGCTTGTTGAGCTTTGGTGGTTTCACCAATCCTCCAGGAGAACAAAAGCGGTAGAGCAATCGCCTCGACGCCTCTGGACTAATCTTCGCCGTCGCATCCTGATACTTCAGGAACAAGAACGGTTTGTTTTGCGTACCTTCATTGGCTGACTCCACGGCTAATACCTTCATGCCGAGAAACTGACCTATGCCGTACTTTCGATGCACCACGTACTCACCCGTGACGAGTTTAAAAGGATCAATCGCGTTGTTCACCCCGAACGCATCTTCCACGTAACCGTCTCGCACGCGTCTATTCTTTTCTTCTACTTCCGCCGCGCTTTCAAGCATGTCATCCACCTGTTCATCGGCTTCAGAGCTATCCATGCTCGTTCTAAACGTGTCCCATGCCGAAATCGCGCCGCCGTCGTTAAACTTATCTCGCACCATCCCCATGCCCCGCTCGCGACGCTCCGCAAACAACCGCCTCAACCGATCTCCCGCCGCTTCTCCCCCGATCGTTGTCTCTTCTCTAAGCGCTGAGGACAACTCGACCTCTTGCGCCGCGGCGCCGACGGACGCGTCCCCGAGCGTCGCGCCGCTCGCCGCCGGCGCCAGAATTCTCCCTCGTTTCTTCACGAAACTTTCCAACGCGAGCGCTTCTCTTTCCCGGCGATCGACGCTTATCACCTGTCGCGTCTTCGAGCTCTCTTTCACCGACCGCGCGAGCTTGCGAACTTTGCGAACCTTCGGCGCGCTCTCGCTCTCGCTCGTAGATGTCGTCCCCGACGCCTTGGAGCCGTTCTCCGTCTTCGGCGCGCGTCGCGCGACGCGTCGAGGCGTCGCGGACGATTTCCCTTGGTCATCTTTCCCCGCCGCGCGCGCGCCGACGTCGCGCGACGTCGCCGCGCGGCGCGTTCGCGACGTCGAGGTCGCCGGCGGCGGCAGGCGCGGTCGCGTCGTCGTCGCCGCATCGCGCGTCGCCGCGCGCGCGAACGCGAGGGCGGACATCGCGCGAACGGCTATAGAGCGCGCCGCGTCGGCGAGACCGAGACCGCGGCGCGGAGGACCGCGGCGTTGTGAGGGAGCCGTGTCGCGTCGCGCGAAACGAGGCGGTTCTCCGCGCCGCGAGGGGCGGGCGATGCGAGGGGAGGGCGGCGACGACGTGCGATTAATTGTTCAACTTGTTTTGTTCCTTCAATATATACGCGTGAGTACGAGTCTCACGATCGCTAGGTCGAATCCCGCGGGGTTCGCTCGAAAGCTCGACGCGAACGCTTAGAAGCCAAACGAACCGCCGAAGCCTGTCGCGCCACCCCACATGCTTTGCGGCTGGCCTTGCGCCTGTTGCCCAACACTTTCGGGCTGCGGAGCGGCGGCGGGAGAGAAAAGCGAGTAGCCCAGGCCGACACCAAACGGAGACCGACCGCCGAGAGCGTCGTACGCTCCAACGTTGCTATAGACGTCCTCGGCGAGACCTTCCATGCCCATGCCGCTCACGCCCCACGCCGCTCCAAGCTGCGAGCTTCCATCCGCTGCAGCCACGCCCCCGTTCGGCCGCGCGTTTCTATCCCAAGCGTTCGCGTGCGGCGCCGATTTCTCGGGCGTCGCGACGCCGAAACCGCCGGGTTGAGAAAATCCGAAACCCGGCGCCACAGGTTGAGCGCGTTGATTCGCCTCCGGCGGTGGGCCCGCGGGTACGGGAGGAACGAAGCCTCCACCGACATTCGGCATACGGCTCGGCGCTTCCGCTCCCGCACCGAACGCAAACTCAGGCTTCGGGTACTTTGGGTACGTCTTCGGCGACGACGCGTTCCCAAAGCTTATCGCATTCGGCGAATCGTCCGCGGCTTGATCGCTAGCTAACATCGAACCAGTACCGAACTGAAACGTAGGTCCACCCATCACCGCCGGCTTTGCGCCGTTAGCGCCCGCTACGGGCGCCGCGGACGCACCGTTCGGTGTCGGGAAGCGTGGCGTCGGCACCGACGCCCCGCTCGTCGTGAGCGTCGGCGACTTCTCCAAAGCCGCCACCGCGGGCATCGGTGCCGTGGGTAACGGTGGATCCAAGCTCGCCTTTCTTCCGACCAACGCCGCCGCGAACGAGCCTTCAGTCGCGACGGTCACTCCAGCTTTGGCGGCGGACGCGTAGTCTATCGCCCCGCTTCGCTGCGCGATCGGCGCCGGCGTCGGCTCCTTCGCCATCGTCACCGGTCTCGCCACCGCGTTCAGCCCTCCCGCTATCGGCAGCGGCTTCGGAATGCTCACCCCACCTACTCTACCGTTCGTCGGCGATCCCGTCGGCGACCCGCTCGCCGAGGCAATTTTCGCGAACGCCGCCACCGCGGCGACGTCGTGAGAAAACCGACACTGATCCCCCCGCTTACACGTCCCTTTCGCGTGATCGAAGCACACGCCCGCCGCCGCTCTGTGCGGCGACCCCACGCCGCGTCCCATCACCCCCCCCGCCGCGGGATTCCCTCCCGCTTCGCCCTCGTGCGAAAACCGACAGTCGGCGCGCGCGCACGATCCCCGCGACCAATCGAAGCACGCGTCCGACCGCTCGAACGACCCGTTCCGCGCCAGTCCGCCCGTCCCGGACGTCGGCGACATCCGTCCCATCTCCAGCGCGCGTTTCGCGCGCTCTCGCGCCGCGCGCTGCGCCTCCGGCGTCATCGCGGTCGAGGTCGCCGCCCTCGCGAGATCTCGTCCGCGTTCGCCGCGCGCGTCCGTTCGCCGCGCGTCCGTTCGCCGCGTTCGCCGCGCGACGCGCCGATCGACGCGCGACGCGCGCGCGGTGCTCTCGCGGCGCGCTCGCGACGCGCGCGCGGTGCTCTCGCGACCCGGACGCGCGCGCCGCGCGCGGCGATGCGACGAAATCGCACCCGCGCGCGGCGCTATTCTATATACCATTTCGAATGCGTACTTTACGTAATAATGTAACTACATGGGTGTTTACTGTGATACAATACGATACACGACGTTTATCGCGTGCGATCGGTCGGTCGGTCGCGACGCGTTCAAATCTCGACATCGCGACGCGCGACGCGCGCGCGGGCGACCATGCGGCGCGCGCTGGCGCGGCGCGGATACGCCGACGCGAAACCGCTGAAGCGCGGCGCGACGGGACGCGTGTACGAGGCGACGCGGCGCGACGACGGCGCGCGGTGCGCGCTGAAGATGCTGGCGACGCGCGACGCGCGCGACGAAGACGCGACGACGGCGACGACGCGCGAGGCGGACGCGCTGCGACGGTGCGGAGGACACGCGAACGTGATCGCGCTGCGCGAGGCGTGGATCGACGACGCGCGCGGCGTCGGGTGGATCGCGATGGAGCACGGCGGAGGAGACTTGACGACGCGCGCGGCGACGGCGGCGCGCGCGGCGAATTACGCGGCGCAGATCGGGATGGCGCTGCGACACGTGCACGAGAGGTGCGGGATGGTGCACGGGGACGTGAAACCGGAGAATGTGCTCGTGGACGAGGATGGGATGGTGAGACTGGGGGATTTCGGGAGCGCGCGCGCGCGGAGCGACGAAGACGGGCGGGCGCGGGCGGGAGGCACGCCGTTGTACGCGCCGCCGGAGGTGTGCTCGGGCGAAGGGCGCGCGTGCTCGACGGCGGGAGACATGTGGGGGTTGGGGTGCGTCATGTACCAGCTCGCCGCGGGCGCGCCGCCGTTCGACGGCGGTGATAAGGAAACGCTTCGAAGGAACATCGTCGAGACGGAGCCTCCGGCGCTCGAGGGGGAGTTCGCCGGAGAGTACGACGATGTCGTGCGGGCTTTGCTCGTCAAGGACCCGGCGCGGCGTTTGACCGCGGAGCAGTTTCTGTCTTTGCCGTACATGCGGGAGCGCGTGTCGCGGATTTTAGAAACTTCGAGGAACCATCGCGAGCGAGCTTCCGGGGCGGTTGAGTTCGATGCGGATGCCGACGCCGATGCCCTGAATTCAAACGCGACGGTGGCCACATTCGGCGACGCTGACTCGCTCGTCGAGCGCTTGGCCGCGCTTGAGGCGAAGAACGAAGTGTTGACGATGAAGCTCGAGGCGTCCGAGCGGGCAAGACGCGAACTGTGCGAAAAACTCGAACGCGCCATGTTTCGCGTGAAACACGACGAAATGAAGTCCCAAGCGAGTCCTTCGACGAGTTATGCAGACGGCACGCCCACGTCAGCAGCGACGGCTGTTCCTCGATGCGCGCACACGATGTCTCTCATGGACTCGCCGTTAATCATGTCGAGCAGCGCCGAGCGCATGATTTCCAGCCATCGTTGGTTTGAAGACTCATTCCATTTGGCCCCGATATCGCCCATCGCGGCGAACGTGAACGGTGCACGTCGAGATGCCATGCATGCTGTGACTCCGGTGCAAAGAAAACACGATTTGGTGTCCTTGTTTGAAAAGGCGGAGATTTCGCCAGCGGGACCGCTAGATTTCGAATCGTCGCCAGGCGCGAACGATTCGAGCGTCATGAGCTCGCCACCAACGTCGGCGTCCAAATCACGCGACGAGTACATCGATAGTCTCTTGCGCCGTGCGCGTAAGTCTCGCACCGCCGAGGCGAAAACTGACGACGCATCGTCGACGTACGACGACGCCGAAAACGACCCGCCGTCGCCTCGATCTGAAGACGCCCTCCCCATCTTCGAGAGCGATCTCGCGACTCCACCAACGGTGTCGCGCCGTCCAAAGACTCCGATGGCGCCGCTCCGTCATCAAAACAACCGTCACGACGACGACGACGTACACGGTGACATCGCGCTCGGGCGTTCGATTAAACACGGCGTCGCTCGCGAGCGATGGAACGTTCGCCCGCGAGCGCTTTTTTGATACCCCTAATAGGCGCGCACACGCCGCTGTTGTAACTTAATAACCAAACGACGCGCAATTTGGAATGTTTTATTCCTCTCACCTTCGTCTCCTCGCCTCCGGGCGTCGTCTCGCGCGTCGTTCGCCTCGTCCCGCGTCGCCGCGCGCGTCGCCGCCGACGCGCGCCTAGGTCTTGCCGTTCGCGTGGCCACCGTCCATCGCGCGCCGCACTCCCCATCGCGCGCGCGCGCCGGTCGTCATGCCCGCTGCGTGCGCTCAGAGCGCTCTTCGCGCCGCCGCGCCGTCCTCGAAGCGCGTCTCCGCGCCGTCGTCGCGTCTCCGCGCCGCGCGCCGCGCGTCCGGCCCCGCGTCCGCGCGAAACCTCGCGCGCGCGCCCCGCGGCGTGAGCGACGCCGGTGACTGGGCGTGCCCGCTGAACGGATGCTCCGTGAGTGACCTTCGCGCGAAGCGGTTGATCACGGCCATCAAGACGCCGTACCTCGCGAGCGGCAAGGTGGACCTGTTCGCGTACGACGCGCTCGTCGAGCAACAGATCGCGGGCGGCGTCGAGGGACTGATCGTCGGGGGCACCACGGGCGAGGGACAGCTGATGTCGTGGGACGAACACATCATGCTGATCGCACACACGGCGCAGCGGTACGGCGAGAAGGTGAAGGTGATCGGAAACACCGGGAGTAACTCGACGCGAGAGGCGGTGCACGCGACGCAGCAGGGCTTCGCGGTCGGAATGGACGCGAGCTTGCAAATCAATCCGTATTACGGAAAGACGTCGCGAGCGGGTCTTTTGGAACACTTTGAGGCGGTGATGGATCTCGGGCCGGCGATCGTGTACAACGTGCCGGCGAGAACGAGCCAAGATATCGTGCCGGACGTGATGTTTGAGCTGGCCAAGCACGCGAACTTTGCCGGGGTGAAAGAGTGCGAAGGGAACGCGCGGATTAAGCAATACACCGATAATGGGGTGACGTGCTGGACTGGAAACGATGACGAGTGCCATGATGCGCGCTACGACGCCGGGGCGGTGGGGGTGATCAGCGTCACCTCCAACCTCGTCCCAGAGCTCATGCGCGAGATGTTATTCGACGGCCCGAACCCGGAGCTTCGCGACAGGCTCCTACCGCTCATGAATTGGCTCTTCGCTGAACCCAACCCCACGGGCATCAACACCGCGTGCGCCATGCTCGGCGTCGCACAGCCCGTGTTCCGCCTTCCCTACGTTCCGTACGCCGCGGCGTTGCGCGCGCAGGGCGCCGAGCACCTCCGCGCGGTCGGCTTGGACGCCGTCGTCGGCGACGGCGCCATTCGCGATCTCAGCGACGCCGACTTCACCATCCTTCGCGACTGGTGATCATCGATCATCATCTAAGCACACCTAGCAGGCTTTTATCTATTTAGCGATAACTGTTACAACTGTTCCCTTCGCGCGCTCGAAGATTTGAAAAAACCTAACACGCGGGTGTTTTCTTGTTGACAGTCTGTCGCCGAGCGCGGCGCGACGCCACCGCGCGACGCCGAGTCGCACGCGCGTGATTTCCGCGCTCAACACTTCTCACGACACCGTATCGATGATGCACGCGCGCGCGCTGACGTTCACGCGCGCCGTCGGCGGCGATCGTCGCGCGATGCGCGCCGAGCACAAAAAACCGGCGGCGGGACGAATCCGCGCGGTGACGCGCGCGTCCGGTGAAGACGACGAGATCGCGCTGCTCGAAAAGGCGCTGAAGATGGCGAAGACGCGCAAGGCGAAGGGCGAGGCGAGCGCGGCGCCGGCGGCGCCCGCGGCAGGTGGTGCGTACAGCGGCTCATCATTCAACGTCAAGACGTTCAACGCGATTTCACCGGTGGGTTTGAACAAGTTCCCGAAAGGGAAGTACGCGGTGAGTGGAGACGATAAGGAGCTGCCGGGAGACCCGATGGCGATGATGCTGCGGTCGCACAAACTGCAAGTGAGTGAGGTACCGTCGACGGTGCGAGGCATCGTGCGCTGCGGCGCCGGTACGAATAACATTCCGGTGAAGGAGATGAGCGAGCTTGGTATTCCGGTATTTAACACCCCGGGTGCGAACGCGAACGCGGTGAAGGAGCTCGTGGTGTGCTCTTTGCTCCTGGCGAGCCGTGGGATCATCGAGGGTAACAAGCACGTGAACGATGTCATCAACGTTGAAGAAAACGGCGACTACGCCAAGATTAGCGTGCGCATCGAAAAGGACAAGGCTATGTTCGGTGGTACTGAAATCGAGGGCAAGACGCTCGGCGTCATCGGTTTAGGCGCTATCGGTTCTCGGTACGTTTCGTTTCGCTCGCGCGTTCGCCGGTTAAATTCGCCGGTTAAATTTCGTCGCTCGACGAGCGACGAGTCTTCCTTCTCAAAGGAATGATGATTCTCAATTAGATGTTTGATGGCGTTCAATCGGCGGTCATCGTCGACGGACGTCGCTGAGACTACAAAATTGAGGCATATCCATTCTTTACCTGACCTTTGAGTCGTTTTCGAACTCTCGCGGCCGTGTGGTTGACTCTCACTCGGCTTTTGACTAACCGCGTCTCTCGTTTTTCGCTTTGTCGCAGTGTCGTGAACGCCGCGCTTGGGCTCGGCATGAACGTCATCGGTTATGATCCGGTGCTTTCTCTCGAAGCCGCGTGGCGTCTTCCGGGGGACAAGATGTCCCGAGCGGACGACTTGGATGAACTCTTCGCTTTGGCGGATTACATCACCATCCACGTCCCGTACATCAAGGGTGTCACCCACCACTTGATCGACGCCAAGGCTTTGGCGAAGTGCAAGCCGGGCGTGAACTTGCTCAACTTTGCTCGCGGTGAAATCATTGATGGTTCCGCTGTGCGTGCGGGCTACGACGCGGGCAAGCTCACGGGCAAGTACGTGTCTGATTTCTCGGATCCGGATTTGATGGGTCACCCGAGGCACATCGTGCTTCCGCACTTGGGCGCGTCGACGGAGGAGGCGGAAGAAAACTCCGCCGCCATGGCGGCTGAGACGATGATGGATTTCCTTGAAACCGGTACGATCCGCAACTCGGTGAACTTCCCCACCACCATTTTACCGCCTCACAAGAACTCCTCCGGTGCCCGTCTCTGCATCGTCAATAAGAACGAATCCGGCGCCCTCGGTGAGATCACCACCTTCCTCGGCACGCAAAACTGCAACATTCTTCAACAGATCAACACCTCTCGCGACAGCGTTGCGTACACGGTGATCGATTTGGAAACCTGCCCCGAAGATCCGGGTGCTTTGCAAGACTCCCTCGCCGCGGCGTGCCCGATGGTGATCTCTTCTCGCTTCATCGGCTCCGTCTTCAACGACGAGCTCGGTCAACCGGGGACGTACTTTTGGGTTCGCGAAAACGGCAACTAAGCTTTCGTCCCCGCGAGTATTCCTCGCGTCGAAGATCTATCTTTCTTTAATACAGCACTTTAGCACGAGCACCAATCGCAGATGCATCCTTAAGGAGTCTGACTCAGCCTTGATATATGAGTGGTGCGACCGATACTCGTGAGAGTTTGCCCATACGACGTCAAAATATCCCGAAAAAAGGGCTCGTCCCGACACAGTATGGAGCGCCGATCGACGCGCCGCGCGACGAGTAGCGCCCCCGCGCGCGCGAAGCGCACGCCCAAGATTAATTCCCAGTTTGCCCGCGATTTTGTCGTGGGAGAAGTCGCGCGACGCACGCGCGACGACGCCGATGGGAAATCCCGGGTCTCTGGCGTCGGCAAACTGTCGAGAAAAAGTGCATCGAAGAAGAAGAAGGTCGCGAACGCACTGCGTAAGCGCTTGTTACGCCAGAAAAGAGCGTCGGACAACGCAACGCGATGGCGCGTGGGATTACGGGCGCGCGCGCCGGCGATGAAGGCGACGAGTTGTCGAAATCTGGTCAAAGCGGTCACCGCGGGGTTACTGCACGAAGCCAACGCCGTAAAGGCGACGTGGTTGAACGGCGTGGGCGTGACGATCGCTACCGAAAGACGGTCGCGAATGCGTGTTCGGACGAGTGCGTGGCATTTGGAACGTCTGTCGTCGTTTATCGGGGACACGAGTTCGTCGTTTTGGGAAAATCATCCGGATTTCGTCGTCGGCGGCGACGCGACGAGCGACGGCGACGAGCCGAAACGCGACCCGTTCGTGCAGTGGATGTGTCGAGCGAAGGAACTGGCGCCGGATGTGTTTAGTCGTGAAATGTCTTTTGCGCGGGAGTTTTCGCGTGATGGCGCTCGACCGTTTACGACGGCGATACGTATGATTGATGAGTGGACGACGTCGAGTCTTCGCCGATTGCACGCGCACTTTCCAGGATGTGTCGATGATAGCTGGAGAACTGGCATTCCAAGAGACATACCGCTCTTGCCGGACCCCGAGAGCGTCGACCGAGAGCATGCTGCGGGAGAAAGTGAAAATGTGATCGCATCTGATGTGTCGGCAGACGCGAGTGCAAACGCTCTTCAAGGCTTCGTCGCCGCGCCGATGTCGCACGCGACGCCGGCGCCGGTCAGCGAGAGCGGCGCTCAGCTGAGTTTCGTCGCGCAGGTTGCCGCACAAAGCTTTGCGCTCGACGCATTTCCTATTCTCCCACTCGAAATCTTACCCGTAGAACACTTCGTGCTCGGGCTCTGGAGTTCTAAGAACGCGACGACACCCGGATCACCGCCGTCAAAGCCAAATGATACGTTTTCGCTACCCTGGCTGGATTCGGCGTGGATCGACCTGATGGATTCAACCCCAAAATCTCCACGAAAGCAGCGAGCGCGAGTATGGCGAGGAAAAAATTTGGACATGATCGTGTACGGCGAAGATGAGAAGCAAACGTGGGCTTCGAAGATTGCCGCGTTTCTCAAGCGCGCTCGATCGGCACTTGGTAATAGAGTGCTCGATCGTGGGGCTTGGGGAGGGTCCATTCTCGATAGTCTCATCGGCGCAAATCTCACACAAAACGTCAGCGATGTATTGTCGAGTACGGCGTTTATGAACCTTGCGGCGAGGTTTCCGTACAACGCATCGACGGCGGAGCAGCACGACTCTCGCGCGTACATTCACCGAATCGTCGGCGAAATGTTTGACAGAATCCGCGAAGGCATCGAGCCGAAGGCGGTGGTTGTGCCCGATGAACTTCCAGGTAAACCCATCGATGAACTCTCATTACGCCCCAAACGCACGGTGGTGAAGAAGAAACTCAATGCGAAGAAGGCGAAGAAGGGTCCACTGCGCAAGTCGAGAAAGGTGGCGGCGGGCGTCATCGAGCAGGTCCTGGCGAGGCCAGATCCGCCTCGAACGGAACACACGACTGATCAGGTAGACTGGTACGCCGTTTTGGACGCACCGCTCGTTGAAATCGTCAAGTGCATCAGATGCCGTGGCATGCACTGGATGCTCGCGCGACGCATCAAAGGTATTTTGAAACGAGTCATGGCGCAACGTGGATGTCTTTCGCTTGAATTTTTGCGCGACACGCCGACAAGAGATGCCAACGAATATCTGCTCGCTCTCGACGGTATGGGCGTGAAGACGACGTCTTGTGTGCTACTTCTTGCGTTGCATCGCACAGACTTCCCCGTCGACGTTAACGTCGGGCGTATCATGGCTCGTTTGGGTTGGGTGCCACTCGAGAGCGAAACTGCTCTTGAAGAGCTCGCGCAATACGCTCCTGAACCTGCGGTGTATACTTTCTTGCGCGAACGTCTTAATTCTTTCGGCGTTGAGATGCTTTACGAGTTACACTACCACATGATTACACTGGGAAAAGTTTTCTGCGGTAAGCGCCTGCCAAACTGCGGTGCGTGTCCACTTCGGGATGTTTGCGAATACGCCAAGCAAGGCGGCAAGTGCGTTGATCGACCAGACGGGCACTCTGGTCTCGCGTCTCTGCAACCAGAACTTCCCACCAGAGCTCGACCATTGAATGACATCGAGGATATTGGAGGTCAAACTGTGCCGCGCACTTCGAATGTACACGAAAACGTCGCGAAAGATGGCTCGTCGTACGTGCTGAAAGCCATCATCGCCGCCGGCGTGGAATGGGACAAGAAGGGGCGACCCGAAGGTGCACTCGCGACGAATGTTTTACTCTTGAGCGCGGCAACATCGAGAGAAGATGTTCAACTTGCATACGTCCGCCTCTCTCGTGTGGTTCACCCGGACAAGAACTCTCACCCCGACGCTTCGCTGGCGTTCAATTACATCACCATGGCGCGTAAAGTTGCGCTCAACATCACAAACAACGACACGTTGGCTCAGAATATCGAAGCTGAGCTCGAAGAAATGATCCGATTATCGGTGGAAGACGTAGAGGAAGTGCCCATGGATGAATTTACGGGCATGGAGCTCAGTGAAACAGTCATCAAAGCAAGCAAAGTTCGCGCCGAAACACTCGGATGGTCGGTGCCGACGACTTTACTCCCGCGACAAATCATTGACGAACTTGGCGGTGAGTCGAGTGCGTGTGGCTGCATCATGGTTCCCTTGGACTCGAACTTGAAATCACTTGACGAAATCACAGCCAAAACGGTAGACGTCGCAATTCTGGTTCCTTGTATCTCGGCGATGAAGAAAAAGTTCCCACTGCACGGCACGTACTTTCAAGTCAACGAGGTCTTCCTCGACGAAGTTTCGTCGAATGTTCCGCTCAAAGTCGAAAAGACACAACTCTCGAAATGCAAGCGCATAAGAGTGCTCGTCGGAACGTCCATCGGAAGCATTGCTCGTGGAATGTCGCGCGTGCAAGTCACGGCGGCGTTTGCGAGTCAACGCATCTGTGTTCGAACGTGGAACAGAACGACCAAGCGTCCCGGACCGCTACCGCGATGGCTGTGTCCGTTCTTCCCGCAACCCGTGGAGAGACCTCTCGAGCCCGAGCCATCGCCTTTGACGAAGAACGGTCGACCGATGAACCCGACGCCTTTGTCGCCGGTATCAGTGCTAACATTGGCGCAGAGTCCGCAAATCGCGACCATGGCCGCCGCAGCGCCGGTGGATTCCGTCGAGCACAGACTCCTCGAAGAATTTCAGCGAATGTTCAAGGGCAAATCAAAGCCCAAGATGCCACCTGGTCTCAAGCGCGCGTTCAACGAGTCCAACGATGGTTCATCGCGCAAACGTCGCGCACTGTTCCCAAAAGTTCTTCGGCACCAGAAATGCGGATTCTGCCGCAATTGTCTCAATCCCAGTTTTAAACAAGCGTGTCTCACGCGGCGTAATCAGATGCGTCTGAGCATGGCGTCGCCTACCGCGTGAGAGCGCGAGAAATAATCAATGTTACATCACGATTACAACAAACGTTTCTACACTCTGTACGATCTTCGCATTGCGAGCGTTTGCGCCAGCGTCTGCCGAATGTAGGGCACAACCAACGCCTCGGCGTATTCCACGACAAAGTCCGCGAGCGAAGGATGATGCAAACCGTCATTCAACGGTTTCATCTCATCAATCGCGCGCTGAATCGCTCCCGGCTCCTCAAACAGCACCTCCGCCGTCGACTCCACGACCGCTCGCAACCGTTCATCGTCCAACGACACGTCCATCGCCGCCGCCAACGCTCTCGTCGCGTCTCCCAACCCCTTCATCGCGTCGGCGTCGCCCGCCGCGAGCAAGCATCGCGGCGCGCGTTCGACGACGCGTCCCAAACACACCTCCTTCATCGGCAACGCCGCGCGCACGTTTACCAGCGCTCGCTGAATCTTCGCCGCGTCCACGCACACCAACGCCGCCTCCGGGCACTTATGAAACACCTCCCCCGCGCGAACGCCCTCTCCGCAAAATCTCTCGAGCGCCTCGCACATCGTCGCGATGGCGTGATGATCTCTAAAAATCTCCCCGACCTCGTCCGTTCGATGTCGATTCCCGAGTATGAGCAACCGCGTGACCCTGGTCTCCGAGTCCACGCCCACTTCGCGCCACGCGCGTCGCGCGTCGCTCTCCCACGCCCCGCTCATCGCGTGCATCGCGAGCGAGTTCTGCGCGATGCCGTCGACGCCCCACTCGCCGTAACTCCGTCGGTCGTCGTCCCTGAAGTCGACCGCGCGCGGACGGCGCGCGCGCGTCGTCGCGCGCGCGGACCCGCGCGCGAGCGCGACGCGCGTCGCGACGCGCGAGCGCATCGCGCGCGCGAGAGTGACGAAAGTCGTTAGCGCCGCAAACGACGACGCGCGCGCGCGATGGCGACGCGCGACGGCGCGAGCGCGCGCGCGACGTCGCGCGCGACGAGCGCGACGTCGCGCGCGACGACGGAGTTCTGGCTGACGATCCCGCGCGCGACGCGACGCCCCGACCCGACGCGCGCGGGCAGGGAGACGATCTTCTACGACGTCGCGTGCGCGCTCCACGGCGATCGCGGCGACGGCGCGAACGCGCGCGGACGAGACGCGGCGCGCGTCGAACGCGTCACGCGACGGCGGTACCGCGAGTTCGTGGCGCTGAAGGAAGACTTGGATGAGGAGTGCGGCCGCGGGGCGGCGCCGGAGGCGCCGCCGCGAGAACGGTTTCGTCGAGTGAACGCGGACGAGGGTAAGGTGGAGGCGCGAAGACGGCGGTTGGAGAGTTGGTTGTGGGGGGTGCTGGCGAACGAGGCGTGCGCGAAGAGCGAGGCTTTGGGACGGTTCGTACGGTTGGGGGCGTGCGAGCGGGCGCTGCGGCGCGCCGAGGCGGAGGCGGAGGCGGTCGAGGCTAACGCGGAGGGGGGAGAGATCGCGATGACGCCGGAGTCGACGTCGGTGCGCAAGATGGACGCACTGACGCCGGAGATGGTGACGAATCCGAGCGCCATTCTGTCGTCGCCCGAGAGCGAGGCGAGTCCGTATGAGCCGCGGCGGCGAGCGATCGAGGAGAGCGAAGCGGCGGCAGCCACCGCCGTTGATGCGCTGAATGCGACAAATGAAGAGACGCGGTCTCTCAGGGAAGAGCTCGAGGCGACGAGGGAGTGCTTGAAGGATGCGCGCGCGACCGCGGCGGCGGCGGAGGAAAAGTTTTCCGATTTCGAAGTCACATCGCGGAAGGAAAAGAAAGTGTTGAGCAAGGAGATTCGCTCGCTGCGCCGCCAGCTCGAAGAAGCGAAGTTGGATAAAAACGAACAGGCAAACATCATATCCGCGGAAGATCGCACGGCGGTGCTGCGAGACGTCATGCACGAGGTGAGCGTGTTGCGCAATCGAGTTCAAGAGTGTACGTATGAGAAATTACTGTCCGTGGAAGCGAGTAGCCCGCACGGACACGCAGGTGGAGATCCGAACGAGCTGCTTGCTGTGAGCGATAACCGATTGGCCGTGTTGCTCGCCGAGACGCAGATTATGATATTAGGCGGCGAGGACGCTCAGCCCTCGATTTCGGATTCCCCAGAGAGCGCCGAGGCAGAACAAGAGCTCCTGAACGCCGAGCGCGAGACCCGACAGACGTTCGCAGACTTGCTGTCGGATCTCATCAACACGCGCAAGAGTATCAATTCGCTCTTACGCAAACACTTTGCGAGAAAGAACGAACCGGCTTCGACGACAGGACTTAGCAGTCGCGTGACGAATCTCGTGGGCGCGATAGAAAAGAAACTGACCATTCCTCAATAGCGAACGGTCGTGTAAAATAAATTGCTTCTACTATTACGTGCTAATCTAAGACCGCAGCCGCACATCACAGACCGGTTTGCTGCATTTTCTTCCCTTGCGCGTCGAAGACGTACTTCTTGAATCGCAACGTGAGCTTTCCGTTCCCTGCACCTTTCTTGATGCCGTTCGAAAAGTAAACCTTGTACTTGCCGCTCTTCCCGAAACCGCCCTCTATTGTGCCGCACTCTTGATTCGACGTCCACACGCGCATGCCCAAGAACGCAGTCAGGTCGGATTCTTTTTTAAACATGCCTTTGCCGATGACGGTGCGCTCATCTTGCACGCGTTCGATCGCACCCTCGCGAGATTTCATTTTGAACACGCGAAGCGAACGAATCGCGTCTGGTTCGCGCTGCGTGTTAATGTGCTGAAGCATTCTCCCGTGAAACGCGAGTCGACACGTGTTTTGATGGATGTCGGTGTCGAGACGCGACGCGATGTACAGCTCGTCCGTCGGCACCGTAATCGGTTGCTCAAACTCCAACAGCGCATACTTCGCGAACGTCGGAGCGTCGAACGCGTCGACGCCCCCAGCCTCATCGACGATCGCCCTAGCCTCAGTTTCGGTCAAAAGCTCCTCGCAGTGCTTGTACTCCTTGGACGCGTCAAAGCCAACTTCGGTCAACTGCATACTCGCCAAAGCATCCGAGAGAGCGTTTTCACCACCTCGTGAGACGTCGCCGAAGAAATGAACCGTCGCCATCACCGTCGTGTGCCCGATCGTGATGTGAAACTTTGCGCCGCATTTCACAGCGCTCTTGAAAAACCGAATTTTACTCGCGCTCACGATAGCCGCGTCGAATGTGGGCACTGTGTTCGGTTCGCACACTAAACCGCGCTCGAGGACTTTCGCATCCAACCCCGCGACGCAAATCCCCAATCGATCGCCGCGCGCGCACGAATCGACTGACTTCTTGAACATCTGCATGGACTTGATCTTCTTCTCAAGTTTCAGATGCGGAATCTCAATCGTATCCCCCACGGCGACGGAGCCCCGAAGCGTCGTCCCCGTGAGCACCGTCCCTTGCCCTTTCACCGGAAAGCAGTGATCGACGGCGAACAAAAACGCTCCTTCCGCTTCGCGCTTCTTCTTCACCTCCGGTATTAACTCCAAGAGCTTCGTTTTCAGCGCCTCGATCCCGATCGGTGGGTCCCCGCCCGAGTCCAGCGCCTGCGAATCCGCCCCGCCCGGCCTCGCGCTCACCGGCAACATCGCGCATCCCTTAAACTTTGTCTTCGCGAACACGCTCGCCAATTTCGCCTGCATCTTCGCCACCTTTTCCTCTCTCACCTCCTCCGCGAACGCATCGATCTTATTCACCGCCACGATCAGTCTATCCGTCGTTATTTCCCCCACCACCAAGCACTCCGCCGTCTGCGTCTGCACGCCCTTTTGCGCGTCCACGACCAAAATCATCAAATCGATGATCGACGCCCCCCCCAGGACCGTCTTTATCAGCGACGCGTGTCCCGGGCAATCCACCAGCGTGAACTGCGCGCCGTCGTACGCCTCGCGCGTCGCGTCGTCGACGTCATCAGGAAACTCGGCGAGAAACGACGAAAATCCAAGGTCGAGCGTGATGCCCCGCGCCGCGCTCTGCGGGCACTTATCCAGGCTCGCCGTGCTGAACGCCGTGCTGATCGCGCGCGCGAGCGACGTCTTCCCGCTGTCGATGTGCCCGAGGACGCCGACGTTGACGTTCAGTCGAGGTTTCATTGCGCCGCGCGCGACGCGCTCTGATGCCATCGCGTCGCGTCGCGCGCGCCGAGGACGCGTCGAGCGCGGCGCGCGCGCGCGCGGCGACGCTCGTCGACGCGCGCTGGCCGCGTCGGGGCGACGGGCGCGGGTTCACGGGCGCGCGCGCGGCGCGCGAGCGCGACGGGGCGACGCGGTGCGCGCGCTTCGTGCTCGAGGTGGCGAGCGACGACGACGACGACGAGGGCGACGAGGGTTGGCGTTGCGCGGGCGCGTGCGTGGTGGAGGATTCGTGCGCGGTGCGCGGGCGCGAGGGCGCGAGGAACGGGATGATGCGGAGCGTGGTGGTGGACGACGCGATGAGACGACGCGGGCACGGCGCGGCGCTCGTGCGACGAGCGACGGCGCTCGCGCTCGCGGAGTGGGACGTCGTCACGGTGTGGTGCGAAAAGGGATTGGTGAAGTTTTATGAGAGCTGTGGGTACGTGTACGAGCCGGCGAAGGGGCGAAGGTACGCGGAAGACGACGAGGCGGTGCTGCGAGCGACGCGCGATTCGGTTAGAGACGCTCGCGGGATATCTACCGGTGGGTGATTAGAATTAGAAGTGCAATCGGAGTTTAGACGGAGTAAGTCTTCGAGCCGTCCTGGCGAACGTCGCCGCGCAGAACGAGCTCGGCGATGTCCTCGCACGAGCCGAGGAAGAGCGGCGAGCGCTCGTGAAGCGTCGTCGGTTTCTTGTCGAGTATGGTTTCGACGCCGTTTGTCGCTTCGTCCGAGCAACGAATGCCATCAGAAGATGCCGCGCCGGCGGCGCGAGCGACGAAGGCGAGTGGAGCCGCTTCGAAGACAACGCGAAGGTGCGGTCGCGGGTTGCCACACCATCCGCCGTAAATCAGCGTTCGGTGCGCATCCCCGACGAGCGAACAGATGTATCGCGCGCTGTACTGAGAGCCGCTCTCGCCTCGACCGTTACGAATGTCATTAATGTACGACTTCAAGCCTTCGGGCCAGTCATCAAATCTGGCGTCGTTGAGCGAGTACACTTGACCTCTGGGAGGGCACGACATACGTTTGTTTGCCACGGCGAATTCGCCGTCAAACAACGTGTACTCGACCGCTGGACCTTCATCGCCGCACGCAAGAACTAACGTTGTCGCGCCGCTATAGTGCGCGTATCCAGCGGCGACTTGCTCGCGCCCTGGTTGCATGGCGTTCTCTTCGGCAGAAGCTCCCTCGATAGCGCGATATACGCCGAAGATTGACCCCACTGGAACATTGCAGGCAATGTTTCGCGAGCCATCGAGCGGATCAATGCACACGACGTAACCACCGTCGACATTCAACACAACAGGCGTGTCATCTTCCTCGCTAGCGTAGTACTTGACACCTCCACACTCCGTAAGGTGCCTTTTAAAGATGTCATTCGCCACGACGTCGAGCTTTTGCTGCGAATCGCCGGAAGCGTTACTTCCACCTGCGGCGCCGAGAAGTTCGCTGCCTCGCAAAGGCGCGCTCGCTAAAGCACTTGCGAGCTCTTTACTTGCGTTCGCCAGGGCGACGAGGACTTTACTCAGCATCAAGCGTTCTGTGGGCGAGCTATCGCGACCGGCGAAAGATTCGCATTCATGAATTTGTGAACCGACGGCGAACTGTCTTGCCGGATTGGAGTTCCATTGGACAACGCCGTACTTACCGGTGACCATCCAGCTTTCTTCCTTCTTGGCCATTTCTTGACGTTCACGAGAAATACCGCACCCCAGCTCAGCTTTCAACGTACGCAAAGCTAATAGTGGTGCGGGAAAATACGCCGAGACGTCTTCGAAAGGCGTGTCCAGCTCCCACAAACAATCATTAAGAAGCCGCCGATAGTTCGCGTCTCCCTTGATGATGACGAGATCTGAAGACTTCAAGTCATCGTGAGCTTTCCGCGGGAGCGCCCATAACGGTTGTGGCTGGCACCATGCAAAGTCCGGTGTGATCGCCCACGCGCCACTACTGAGATGCGCCGCCCATCGACGGCCCATGACAGCCGTGTCCTCGTCCTCGCTCTTCATCATCGCGTCGATGGTATCTCTGCAATCCTTGTCCATCGCATCCGACACAAAGACAGGGTGCGCCTTGACGCGAAGGATTACTCGTTGCACAGCACCGCTGGTGATCAGCGCATCCGCGAGTGCGAGGTCGCTCACAAGCTCGAAGCCGGCGTTGTCAACGACGATCGACACGTCACGCATGCCCTTCGCGAGCGCTGTGGACACCCGTTCGCTATCGTCCCACAGAAGGTACTCTTCACCAGCGTGTAGCGCTTCGACAAATGCCTCGCTTGCGCGATTCGATCCATCGCCATCCGATCCAGACTCAGGCCATATACTCAGATCCATTCGGTTTCCCCAAAGTGCCACCATAACAAAGAGTCGAAGTTCTTCGGCGAGCGTCGACGCAGTCTTGGCTCGTTTTGAGAAAGAGTTGGCCTTCTTCGCCAGAGACGCCGCTGCCTGCGCGCCTGCGCGCAGGCCATTCATTTTATCTACCGAGAACGGGTCGAAGTTAAAGAGCTTGGACTCTGAATCGAAGTAACCGATGGCGTTCAGGATGCGTCGATAAAAGTAAAACTCGACCAGAAGCCAAGGCGCGTCTAACCACGTCGTTCCAATCCACGGATCAAGGATTTCGCGCCACGTCTCGATATCAGGACCACCATCCGGTGTGATGTGTTCGATGACACTCGTCGACGCCGTGGAGAGCTCAGCCTCGAGTCTACGTAGTTTAATCTCTGCGTCGCTCCCGGGCGTGAGTACAGTGGCATTGTCCCTGAAAACTCTTCCAAGAATGTCTTCACGAAGACGGCGATTCACAGTGTCGTACGACCACGTTCCCGGGACGTTGTTCACGATCACGGGTGGCGTGGAACCGTCCCAAGTGCGCGGGCCCGCTGCGGCGCCATTATCCATCCGTCCCGCTCGTCTTCGCAGAGACGCTCGACTCTCCCTGAGCATCGACGACGACGTGCGACGCGACGAAGGAGACGCCGTTGATGCCGTCGACGCGCGCTCGTGCGCGCTCAGTGCTGCGCGCATCTTTGTAGCGCGTCACTCACCACTCTCGCGCATGGCGACAAAGCGCGCTAAAAAAGACTCCAGAATGAAAACTCGATAGGCGAGCAATTCGCTAAACTCGTCGTCTTCGAGGGATCGAATTTTCTCTAACATTATCTGCGCCAAGAACGGGTGAGACTTGAAGATTTCTTCGATGGCCGATGCGCGCGCGCGCCAGAGTTCGCACACGGTGAGCGCCGAAGCGCGGACTGATTTTCTTCGTTCGGGTGGAATGAGTTCGTCCAATCCAAAGTAGCACAAGTACGCATCGGCTTGCCCAGTGAGAACAGCGATCATTTTGCGCTCGTTGGGACTTGAAATTGCCACGACTCCTTCGGTGACGACGTAAAAGTAACCAGAATCTATGACCATTCCAGGCTCGATGACGACTAGCTCGAATACACTCACGATGTGCTGACAAAGGCCGTTCGAGACGTTCCCGAATATTCGACCAACGTTCGGCGCGAGCATGTGGTGCGCCATGGACGCCATTAAATCAGTCGGCAATGACTTCATGATTTCTTCGTTTTCTCGTAGGAACGTGCGCCGTGGCTCGACTTCTGAAATGAACGACATGATGTGCCTCCTGATGTGCGTCGGTGCGTGTTGCCGATCGAGAAATGCGTGCACACGCGTCACGCGTTCTCGAAATTTGCGCTGTCGCGACATCGTTGTTGAAAGTGCCTGAATCGATGCTCCCATGCTCCCAACGAGATAGGCGAAGAAGATCGCGCCCACGATCATCGCTACGGTCGATATGCAACGCTCGAGGTCATTCGATCCCGCAGAGATGTCGCCAAAACCGACGGTCGTGATCGTGGCAGTGGCAAAATATAGTGCAACGATGTAGATTTCGGAGTTTGACCCATCTGCCAAGTCCGCCTGCGTGAGCCAGCTTTGATTACGGCCTTCCTGAATCGCAACGAAGATGTAGACGCACGCCACAGAATGGACCAAAAGCGCAAACACGAGCAGCGTCTGCGCGATGAATATCACCATCGGAGTCATACGAAACAGCTTCATGAACAAAATCTCCGGCGTCGTCAACGACGAACCAGTCACTCGAAGAACTCGCAAAAGACGTAGAATTCTCGTTAGGCGTTCCACCGGTGTGGATTCGCCTTTAATCGAGGCGATTATTTGCACGACAAACGGGACGCTCACTATCACGTCCGTGACAAATGAACCTTCAAGGATGTATATCTTACGGATGAGTCTGGGAGTCGTGATGAGCTTCCGTCGCCCCGTGGAGCGACACGTCAAAACTTTGGCTTCTAAGAAGTTGACCACAAACGTATCGATGAAGAAGAGCGCTCCTGCGACGAAATCGATAATCGGCGCAGCACTCAACCCTCTCCCTTTGAGCTTCATCGGGTAATCAAACGCTATGACAAACGGTTCAATGACAGACATCATCACCGTTACCGCCACGATGATCACGTTCCAAGCAAGCTGAAATCGCGACGACGGGAGAAAAAGAGATTCCCACCGTGGCCGACGATGCCGCGTTCTTCGCGCGTCCTCTTTCACGTACGCGTAGAACCTACTCGAATTCACCAACACGCCGTGTTTATACGATTCTCGCACAAGTGTAGACTCGAGATCATCTTCTTCTATCACGAAACCTTCGATATCTTCCTCTTGCTCAAGACATTGTGACAACGGCGTGGCTCTGCGCTCTACGACTCCTGGTCCACCGTGCGCAAGCCTTATCGCAGCAGAGATGGCTGTGCCGCCCCAAGGTAAACGATCGCGCGTGCGATCAGAGGATAGCAGTGCTTGCTCGAGCGATCGGAATGACATGCGAAACGGTTAGGAAGGAGCGCGAGGTATACTGTGGGGGCACCGGCGTCGTAACTACGATGTGTTTGGAATACAATACTATACTCAAAGTTTGAGAGATGGCTTGTTCTTCGCGGAGTCTGACTTGCTCTTCTTCGCCACACCGCCGCGCGCGGCGTCTGCGTCTTTGGCATCTTGGAGCATGCCGAAAACCTTGCTCGATTTGGAGAAATCGGATTTGGATTTCCCAGCCGCCGAACCGACGGCGAGCATCGCAACTTTCGGCGCCTTGCGCGTGAAACCAGCATCTTCTTCTGCCTTGTGCTGGGCCTCGCGTGCGCGGTCTCGTTTGGCCTTGACGCGATCTTTCTCTTCTTGCGCGGCTTTGGACTTCCGTTTTCGCTTGGCACGACCAGCCTTGCGTTCCTCCTTGGTGAGTTCGTCGTCCGCCTTGACGGCGCCAGCGGCGGAGCCGCGCTGTCCGCCCTTGCCTTCGCCTCCCGCGAAGACTTCCTCGGGCGCCAGACGTTTGGACTCGTCGAACGTCAACGGCACAATATTCCCCTTCGCACGCGCGGCGAGTTCCCGATCGATCTTCTTTTCGAGATCCTTCGGATCCTCCACCTCGCCCGTTTGCAAGAGCACGTCCAAGCGATACGAAAGCGTGGCCCAGAGCTTCTTCACCTCGGCAACCATGGGGTCTTCCTTCTCGCCGAGCGCGACGCCAGCCTTTTGACGCATGTACTCATCGGCGTAAATATCACCTAAACCCTTGGTAGACTTGGTGTCGTCGAGTTGTGGGAGCTCCTTGCGTTCGCGCTCCTCCACGGGTTCGACACGCTCGACGTCGTCGAATCGGCCTTCGATGATTCGCTGCTTGATGATTTCCTCGAGCTTCTGGGTTATCTCTGCGCTGATCACCGGCGCAGGTGCCATGACGTGCTCGAACTCGAGATCAGTTTCCAACGCGCTATTCATCGGCCGCTCTTTTGCTGCGGCTTCACCCTTGAGAAGCCAAGACTTTTCGCCGATCGCCGCGGCTTCGAGCTTTTCGATTTGGCGCCCGAGCGCTTCTTGTTGGCGCTGGAACGCCGACTTCGGACCCGACCGCGGCACTTCCTTCTCGTCGTCGTCGATGGCGTCGCTATCGCCGTCTTCGCCCTCCGCCTCCGCACGAGCAAGCTCGGCGTCCAAATCCGCGTCCAGCTTTCTATCCAACTCATCGAGCTCTTCTTCGTCGCCAGCGACGAGTTCGTCTTCTTCGTCCTCTTCTTCCTCGTCGTCGTACTCGTCCGCGTCATCGTCATGGTTTTCGATTCCACGACTACCGGCGATACCGGTCTCCAACTCCCCATCCAAATCGTCATCCTCTTCGTCGTCGTCTTCGCCGTCCTCAAGTTCGTTGAACATGTCCTCCTCCTCGTCGCTCAACTCGTTCAGTTCAGCGTCTGTCGAAGCGCCGAGCTTGCCACCCTTGCGCCCACCGAGAGGCTGCCCCTGGCGCTTGCCGAAAAAGTCTTCAAACATTAAATCTTGCGCCTTCTTGCCCTTGGTGGCTTTCCTCGTCGATTTTTTCTTGCGCGCGCTCGCGCTCACGCCGGCGAGTTTCGCCGTGTACGCCAACGCGTCATCAAGGTCATCCTCCTCGTCAGAGTTCTCGTTTTCGTCCCCATCTTCGTCGCTGTCGCTCATGTCTCCGTATATGTCGAGCATATCGTCGTCTGACTCGCCCTCTTCGTCCGCCGAGCCGCCGTCTACTTCTTCGTTCGCGCGACGGCGCTTCTCCTCCTCGACGTCTCCTTGATCCATGAAGCTCTCCATCTCGTCCAAACTAAACATTCCAGGCTTTTGAAAGATCTGCGCGGTGCGATCACTTCCGCTCGATTTCTTACCGCTCTTCGCGCGTCGATCGTCCCGTCCTTCGTCGTCGTCTTCGCTTTCGTCTTCGCCGCCGCCTTCGTCGCTTTCGCCCTCGTCTTCGCTCTCGTCGTCATCGCTCCCTCCCTCACCCTCATCGATCGACACTCGAAACAACTTATCGACGTCTATCTCGCCCCCCCGCGCGCCTTTCCCGCCCAACGCTCGCACCGCGCGCTTACACGCCGCCAACACCGGCGCCGTCTGCGCGTCCACCTGCGTCCACACCTGCTCGCAATCCAACCCATCGACCACGAGTTCGTCCCCCAGCGGCAGCGCGATCGTCCGCGCGCCCTCTCCCGCGATCACCGCTCGCGTGAGCCGCGCGAACAGCGCGCGCGCGGCGTCCCGCACCGCCTCGCGCGCCTTCGTCGCCGTCGCCTCCGTCGAGCCGCCGCCGCCGACCGCGCGTTTCCGCCGCGCGCCGGGCGCGCGCGACGCGCGCGGCGTCGCCCCCGAGTCCGCGAGCGTCGTCGCGAGCGTCGTCGCCCATCGCGCGTCGGGCACCGCGGGCGCCGCCGCGGGCGCGCCGCGCCGCCGCGCGCCCATCGCCGCGCGTCGCGAAGTCGCGCGTCGGCGGGCGCGTCCACACTACGAGGATGCGCGCTATCTGTACAGGCAAACAGTGAGAGATGGTGGTCGGTCGGACGCGCGGGCTCGGCGACCGCCGCGCGCGCGCGCGCCGTCTCTTCACGACGCGCGACTTCACGCGATGGGTGCGTCCTCGACGAGCGCGCGCGAGCGACGCGAGCGCGACGACGCGGAGGCGCCGCGGCGCGCGCGCGGACGTCGCGCGCGACGGCGACGCGACGCGCGCGGACGTCGCGCGGGCGCGACGATCGCGCGTAGGGTCGCGGTGACGCGCGCGATGACGCGCGCGCGGGGCGCGACGCCGCGCGTCGGACGCCGCGCGCGCGCGATGGGTGTGGATGATATCGCGCGCGCGCGGTGCGCGCGGGTCGACGCGCGCGGGCGCGCGCGGGCGACGCAGGCGAGGATGACGGGGGCGACGCTGGGATGGGGCGAAAGCCCTAACCTCGCGATGGCGCGATGGACGCGGGGCGACCGCGGCGCGCGGACGGCGCGCGGACGCGCGGAGATGGGTGAATGCGTGAAGCATAAATATTTCGCGCGCGCGATCGATGACTGACGACGACTCGCGAACGTTTTATCGACGCAGTGCACCTTCGATGCCACGAACTCCGCGAGCGCTCCAAGCACGACTTGAAGCAGCAGCTGGAACAGTTGAAGACGGAACTCGCGGCGCTGCGAGTCGCGAAAGTCACGGGTGGTGCGCCCGGTAAGCTTAGTAAGATTAAGCAAGTGAGACTGGCGATCGCGCAAACGCTCACGGTGATGCGTCACAAGCAGTTGAACTCGTTGCGCGAGGCGTACGCGGGGGCGAAGTACACGCCGCTCGACTTGCGACAAAAGAAGACGCGCGCGATTCGCCGCGCGTTGACCAAGTCCGAGAAGGGTGCGAAGACTGTTCGCCAGGCGAAGAAGGACGCCGCGTTCCCGAAGCGCAAGTACGCGCTCAAGGCGTAAAGGAACTGCGATTCTTTTTCGTAGAAAACTTCTTTAGGATGGACGTGACGAGATAGCTTTGTAATCGAATTCCGGCGAGATTTCGACATTCCCGGCGCGTTCGACCATGACCCGCGCGCCGCGCAAGCTCGTGTTTGCTGTCGTTGAATGAATTAAATCGTTGCTACGCGACGCGTGTACAATTCACGCCGCTCTGCTATTTGGGGAGTCGTCGTCGTCGGCTTGCGGCGCCGGCGCGTTTTTGCGCGTCTCTTCCTCGGCAAACTCTTTCAAGAGCTCTTCTTGCCGCGGCGACAAATTTGCGGGCGTCGAAACGCTAAACCTAACGAACAAATCACCGACGAGAGCGGTGCCGAGAACCGGCAAACCGCGCCCGCGCAATCGTAACTGGTCTCCGTGTTGCGTCGCCTTGCGAACCTTGACCTCGACTTCGCCGTCCATCGTCGGCGCCTTCACCGTGCCCCCCAAAGCGGCGGTAGGGAAGGGAATATCGATGCTCGTCACCAAATCGCTTCCGACGCGTCTAAATCGCGGATCCATCCTGACCTGGACGTTGATATATAAGCTACCTACGCGCCCTCCGACGCCGCGAATGCCTTCGCCGGCGACGCGCAGTCTTTGCCCATCCTCGACGCCCTTTGGGATGTCCACCTTGACCTCTCGCGCGGGCTGCGTCTCACGCTTCCCTCGCACGTTCGTCACCGTCTCTGGAATGTTGATTTCTCGGCTCACGCCGCGGCGGACGTCATCCAGGGTTATTTGAACGTTTGCCTGAATATCGCGAGCGCCGCCGCGACCGCCGCCGAAGAAGTCTTGCAAAACTTCCTCGAACGGATCGAACCCACCCGCGCCGCCGCCGCTCTGGTAAAACCCTTGGAATCCACCTCGTCCGCCGAAATCTTGGAACCCGCTGAACCCTCCTCCCCCGGCCCCGCCCCCGCCGTTCTCCATGCTCTCGTAATTCGCGTGTCCGACTTGGTCGTACGCGCTTCGCGTCTTCGCGTCCCTCAACACTTCGTACGCCTTCTGCACCTCCTGAAACCGCTTCTCCGTCTCCTCGTCGCCTTTATTCGTGTCCGGGTGATACTTCTTCGCCAACGCGTAGTACGCCTTTTTAATCTCCCCCGCGCTCGCGCCGCGCTCCACGCCCAGCACCTCGTAATAGCTCCGTCCCGCCGCCGCCGCCCGCGCGCTCGCGCGAAATCCTCGCGCCCGCGCCGCCGCCGCCGCCACCGCGCTCCCGATCGTCGTCGTCGCCGCCGTCGACCGTCTCGCGAACCCATCGCGCGCGCCGCGCGTCGCCGTCGTCGACATCGTTCGCCGCGCATCGCGCGCGCCCGCGCGTTCGATCGCGCGCGCGGCGCGTCGCGCGACCGCGATCGCTCTCGCGCGCGACATGTTCGTCGCGTCGTTCGACGCGCCGCGAGAGAACGCGACGCGAAGTGCGCGCGGCGACGCGAATTCGCG
>Ga0255763_1000308_pt1 | contig 53882 bp, 39 predicted proteins | sample 041ome_2_FD_179963 | JGI IMG/M metagenome (GOLD analysis project Ga0255763, IMG submission 179963) | Coastal salt marsh microbial communities from the Groves Creek Marsh, Skidaway Island, Georgia - 041406US metaG (version 2) | ecosystem: Environmental > Aquatic > Marine > Intertidal zone > Salt...
GAGAGAGGACGGACGACGATAAATACGTACGTATGGAAAGCGCTTTTTTACTTTTTTGGGAGAGGGGCGAGTTTCCCACCAACGCACGAACGAAGAACGAGGAGAGAATAAAAAAGAGCGTTTTCGTCTCTCTCTCTCTTCTGTTTGTTCTGTTTTAGTATTATCTCCCCGCAAACGCAACAAAAACACGCGCCGCGCGCTCTCCTTCTCTCTCCTTCTCTCGTTTTCTCTTCTTCTCTCGTGTTCTTCTCGATATATATAGTAGGAGCAGCGAGAGAGAGAGAGAGAGAGAGCGCTCTTTGAGAAGAGCGAGAGAGAGAATAAAAATTTCCGTTACAAACATCATCGTCGTCGAATATTAATGACGATGATGAGTTCAACCCGCCGTCCACCGCTGTCGATGAAGCAGCCGATGATGATGCCGCCGGTCGGTTCCGACAACGACAAGGAAGAAGGCGTCGCGACTCCGACGACGTCTCAGTCGGGAGGTGGCGGCGGAAGCAGAAGATTTAGCTTCCGACGGTCGAGCGAAGACGGCGTCGTCGTTTATAAATCCTCCTTTCGCGATCGGTTCGCTCGAACGAGCAGAGATGGGGAGGAGACCAACGAAGGAGAGAGCGAATTCGGGAGCGAAACGAGCGGAGAAAAAAAATATCGCGGGAGAGAGAGCGGGAAATACGCGGAACCGAACGAGGAAGAGCGAAAGCGGATGGAGTATTTAAGAGAGCAGCTGGAGAAACACGATATGGAGTTGCCGAAAACGATGACGATACCGGAGTTGGGAGGCGAGGAACGAACGCTGTTGAGATTCGTTCGAGCGAGGACAAAAGGTAAAGAGTTGGCGTGGGAAATGTTACGGAACACTTTAAAATGGAGAGAAAAATGGCACGTGGACGAGTGTTTAGAGCGGTCGTTCTTAGAGAACGAGAAGATATACGATATAGTGTGCTCGCAAAACTCTTTTTACGTCGGTCACGGGAAGTTTGGGCACCCGATTTATTTCGACAACGTGACGAATATGCCGTGGAAGGAGATACTGAGCGAATTCGACGACGTGGACACGTTTCTTCGAACGCAAATTCAAACCATGGAATGGCAGCAAGAGTTTGTGTTCAAGCCAGCGTCAGTGCGCGTCGGGTATCCGATCACGCAAGTGATCAACATTTGGAACTTGCGAGGGATAACTTTGGGCTCATTCACGAGCGAAATCAAAGCGGTGACAAAAAAAGCCATGCAGTTAACCCAGGACAATTACCCGGAAAGTCTCTACCAGTCGTACATCATCAACGCCCCTACCATATTCACCGTCATCTGGTCTGTCATTAAACTCTTCCTAGACGCGAAAACGAGGAACAAAGTTCACATCATGGGTCACGGTAAACACGTCTTCGATCAACTGTCGAAAAAACTCGGCCCAAACTCTTTGGTCACGGCGGAGATGGTCCAATCGAAATTCAAAGACATCGGCATCGTCGAGCGCAAATTAGGATTCGAATCCGCTCACAAATTATCTCAAGATCACGTCAGAGAAAACCTGCGCGCGAAAAACCAACCGTTGTATCCGTCTCAATCCGTTCTCGAGAAGAGGAAAGAAGAGCTGGAACAGTTTGACGACGAGGAGTTCTTCGACGCGAGCGAAGAGCACTGGTGGACGAAAGGCGAGAAGGAGATCAAGAAGAAGTGTTTTAGCTGTTTTAGTTGCTTCAGAAAGAAGCCTTAGAGTTTTGTGTAATATGTAGAGCGCGTCTCGTATTATTGTTTCATCTTGAACTTTAAACTTTGTTGTTACATTCTTCTTCTAATAATTATACTTACTGGTACTTAGGTTTCTTTTCGAAAATGCCGCCTGCGTTTGGTTTAAAACTGTTTCTCCGGCTGCTGCGTGGGGAGTAAACCAAACCTTTTCTTACACGCGATTCTCTGCTTCGAAAACTTATCGTCCGGGGAGAATCTCGCCGGGTGCGCGGAAAGCGTCGGCTTCCCATCCGGAGCGGTTTTCTGAATTCAATTTGTGTGTGGAGGGGGGGCGGCGGAGAGAGAAGAGAGAAGAAAATTGCGTCAGAGAACGTAATTCGATCCGCGAAACTTTGTTTATGAAACAGCGAAAACAAGAGCGAGTAAACGAGAGAGAGAGAGAGAGAGAGAGAGAGCTTCGATCGAAAGCGAGCGGTCAAAAGAGTGTCTCACCTTGAGCGTGTACACGCGCTTCCCGTCCTCGTTCAGGTAGTACATGAGATACATATTTTTCTTTTGTTGACGACGTGAAAAAAATGAAGAAAAATTTTTCTCTTCGCGTCGTTCGATTTTTGGGGAAAAAAAACTCTCTCACGCACACAACGCGCGATAAAAAAAGATGTTGCGTCGAGCGGACAGACTGGCGAGGAGGATTTTCCTCTCCTCCTCTTCCTCTTCCTCTGCCTCGAATAACAGCAACAGGTGCTGCGTGAAGTGTTATTCCTTCGACGGTGGCAATCGTCGCATTTTCGCCGCCTCTTTTTCTTCTTCTTCTTCTTCTTCCTCTGCAACGACGACGACGAGTGGTGACGAGGACGAATCGATGTCGTCGATCCCACCACACCCGGCGGAGTTTCTGTTGAACCAACCTTTGAAACTGTACCGAGACTGTTTGCGTTTGGCGGATTATTTGGCGTTCAAACAATCCGTGCCGAGATTTGCGCTGAGAGAACAGGTGCGACAAGTTTGGAGGAAGAATCAATTCTTGATCGATGCGAATGAGATTCGCGCGGCGAGAGAAGCGGCGCTGAGAGGGTTGAGCAACAGCATGATGCACTTCGCGACGGAGAATTTAGACGTGAGTAACAGTAACCAGAGAGCGTTTTTGAACGAAGACGACGACGACGAAGGAGAAGAAGAAGAGAAGAAATAGTTTGATGTAGATAGATTTTTTAGATGTCAACAATTTGAAATAGAAGCGCACACTTTAGTCTCGCGTGGAAGTGATACGTAACGCGTACCGCATGCCACGGAGTCATTAATTAGTATTATATATATATCATCGATTTCTTATTATTTTATTACAAACCACCAGCCGTTTCTATCCGCGCCGCGTCTTTGAATAACTTTTCGTTCTCCTCTCCCTTTTCGTACGTTGGACTGAACGCAACCTCGGTGTGTTTGCCTTCGCAGTTCGCAAACGCGTTGCCCGGGATTTGCATGTTGCCCATCTTCTCTTTTCGACTTTCGCTCTCTTTTTCTGCTTTTCGCAAGACTTTCGACAAGTCCTCGTAGCCTTTTTTCGAGGCAACTTTTTTCGGCGTGCGGCCTTTATTATCGACCAACGAAGCATCCGCGCCGGCTTTGACTAAAACAGACACGGCGTCTTCGTACCCGGCGCCAGCCGCGACGTGCAAAGCGGTTTGCCCGGAATTGTCGACGAAATCAATCGCGTCCTCGAATCTCGAGCTTTGCGTATCCGCCGTGCTACTCATTTCCTCCTGTATTTTTCTAAACTGTTTCAAGATGATTTGTAAACTCTCGACGCGACCTTTCTTCGCGGCGGAGTGTAAACAAGTCGCCCCTTTGCGATTACGCGCGAACGCGTCGATTTTGCTCTCTTTGAACAGTTTAGTCAGCGCCTGCGCGTGACCACCTCGAGCGGCGTAATGTAACGGTTTTTCATCGTTTTCTTTGCACCCAACGTTCGGATCGGCTTTGAACTTCAATAAAGCGCGCATGCAATCCACTCTGCCTTTATTCGCAGCCTCTAACAAAGGCGTCCATCCGAGTTGGTCGTATTCATCCTTCACTCTGTCTTCGGTGATGACTTCATTCGCGTTTCCCCCGAGTTCTAGCAACGCTTTTAACTCCATCGGGTCGTCCACGCGCACCGCGTCTAAAATTGGGTGCATCTCTTTCTTCAACTTTTGAAGCCTCTTCTTGCGGAACTTATCCTTTGGCTCGCAATCCATCCCAAAGTCCTCCACCGGTTCCTTCTCCTTTTCGTCTTCCTCGTCGCTGCTGTCTTCCTCGCTCCCGCTCGAATCCGAATCCGAACTGTTCTTCTTCTTCTTCTTCTTCTCTTTCTTCTTCGGCGGAGGAGGATCGTTCCACGCGAAACTCTTCTTCTCGCTCGGATTTTCCACGCCTAATCCTTTCATCTTATTCTCGAGCGACGCGTCACCTTGCACCGGATCGGTGTCGTACCCGCCCCCAGACTTCATGGCACCAATGACGGTCAAAAATTTCCCATCTTTATCCACCGTTTGTCCGTTACCAGCGGCAGAATCTTTCTTCGCCTGGTTCCAATCCGGCGCCGGCGGTCGATGGTGCTCTTGCAATTTTTTTGCGTTTTGCATCGCCAACTCACTCTCCGTGAGCGTTTTCCCGTATTCATTTCCGGTAATTTTTTGGTACGCGGATGCCGCCGCGGAACCAACCGTGTTGTTCAACGTTTCCTTGATGTCTTGGAACGTCGATTTATCGTCGTTTCGGCCCGGGATCTGTTTGATGACGACGAGAAAACGGGTGTCGGAAATTCGTAAATAAAATGAAGAGAGAGAGAGAGAGACGCGTCCTCTCTCTTTCCGAAAGCGAGAGAGAGAGAGAGAGAATTGGGACACCACGAAGAGAAAAAAGAACGACAGAAAGAGAGAGAGAGAGAGGTAAAAAACAACAACAACAACAACAGAGACGATGTAAAAGTTACCTTTGCGGTGTCCCCGACCTTCTCGTATTGGCCCATTCCGAACATGTTGAACGCTTTCAAAACGACGAGGAAAACTTTTTGTGAATGGAGCAAAATCCATCTCAACACCATTTTTCTCTTTTTCTAAAAGTTTAGGGTTTTGTAAATTCCGAATCCCCGGTTCTCCTCTGAAAGGAGTTCGTTATTTATTAAACGACTTACACAGGGGAGAGAGAGAGAGAGAGAGAGAGAGAGACTTTAGCGTCTCGCGGCGATTTTATCGACGACGACGACGAGATACCGCGACGATGAATGACGCGTGAAAAAGAAGAAGAAGAAGAAGAATCATTCCGTCACGTGATACTCTTTTTTGGGCGTCTTCCGACGCCCGGGAAGTGTAAAACGAGATTGGCGAGAGACGTGCGAGACGAGACGCTCGCGGCGAGACTGTACAAGTCGTGCGCGGAGAGAGTTTTGAAAAGATTTCGGAGAGAAACTGTCGACGATTGCGTTATCAACGGTGACGGCGCGAAGTCTTTTTCTTCGCGTTGTTCGTTTCGATTGGTGTTTTACGTCGCGGAAAAGGAAGAGGTTGAACAAGTGCGAGCGTGGTTGAAGGAAAGTCTGTGTTCGCCAAAGGTGTCAGTCGGAGACGAAGAAGAAGAAGAAGAAGAAGGACCACCGATTTCTTCCTCGACAAAAATTGAAGTCAAAGCGCAGGACGATAGGACGAGCGATTTAGGATTGAGAATGATACGAGCTCTGAACGATGAAATATCTTCGTCTTCGTCTTCTCCAGAGAATGGTTCCGGTCCAGACAGCGAGAGTCACACCATTTTTCACGTGGTCGGGACAGATTATCCAGACGCCTCGTGGGAACGGTTAAAAGAGAGCACAAAGACGATGGAGGGTGGTAGAGATCATTATTCGATCAAAATTGGTTTCGGGAAAGCCGAGGATGGCGGTTTTTGGCACATGTCGACGACGGGTAGACTCAGCGAGAGTTTATTCGGGAGCGAAGAGGAGAAATCGGTTCGGTGGAGCACAAATCACACGTTGGAAGATGCCAAAGATGCGGCAAAGAAAATTGGTATGATTCCGTGCGTAGAAGAAGCGTGCGATCCCTTGTGCGATATAGATACTTTAGAAGATATTAGAAAATGGATTATTGCGACGGCAAAAATGGAGGAGAAGTCGCGCGTGGATGTAGAAGACGAGTTTACGAGACTCGTCAAACAAGTGGTTTGAACACAACACACATCGCATTAATTCGAAATTTGAGCGCGTAGAATAGCACAATACTATGACAAAAAATACAAACTATTCGCTTCTAATTCGATTTTCCTCTCAAATCTAACAGCGACTTTACGCCGAACACTTTTTCGATAGCCTTCTCGAATGCGTCCACCGAGATCTTTGGCGGCTTCGGAAACCACTTCTTGTTCACGAGACGTTTAACTCTCGGAAACTGGTCTTGCCGACGTGCCATGACGCTCAAAGCGACCAAGAAAAGCGCGCCTAACACGCAAAAGAAAGCAAAGTTAACCACACCCGATGCCGCGTGTAAAGGAAAATATAAGAGGTACCTCCAAAACTCTAAATCTTCGCGTTCTCCGCCGATGGGAAGAGTCACCATCATTTTCGGCTCGGAGCGCCAACCGCCGTGGAAATTCACGCCGTTCCCGGGCGAAAGTTTCATGATTTTGGACGTCAGTCCAATCTCAACCTTTTTGTGAGGTTCGTGCGCTTTCAACGTGATGCTATACGTTGGACCGCATTTGTTGTTATCGTTGTGAAAACTAACATCGCGATCTAAATCGTCGTCGTCGACGAAACAATCCTCGGAAGTTGGCTCTTGGTTGACTCGCATGACAAACGCGTTGCTGGTTCGAATAGCTGTTCTGATATCGAAACCAGACTCCTCTGTTATTTCTTGATCGAATTCGCACAAAACGGTGAAGTATCTGGACGGATAGATCGGATACGCCGACGAGGATCCTTTCGCCGGTTTCTTCAATCGCAACCATCCAACCGCTTGGCCTTTGGGATATCTCAAAGGATCCGCATCTTCCTTCTCTCTTCGTTTGATGCGATCCGCGAGGTGTTTTTCTCGAGGAGTTAACGCTGCCACGCGTCTCACGCGCGACGCGAAAGAGTCTACGACGAAAAGCGAGCCGCCTGACGGCGCTAAGGCTACGTCGTTTGGCGCGCCGAGACACGCTCGGAATCCTAATCCGTCAGGGAAGGTGTTTTTAATGCCAAAACCCATAGATGTGGACGCTAACTGAGTGGCTAATTTACAACCATCGTTTGTGACGAGCGTGGAAACTCTCGTCGCTTCGATGCGGTAGTGCGCGGAGCGATCCGTCAATTTTGTGGTGGTGGCGGTGGTGGATGAAGCAATTTCCTCCTGCACTTTAGATAAACTGACGACGCGAATAGTCTGTCCGTGTAATTCCGATACAAAGAGGTACAAACCATCTGGATGGACTGCGATCCCTACGGGGTGGTCAAACGCGCACTCATCCAAGTTTTTTATCTTCGTGTCCCACTGGTTCTTCCCGTTGCCGCTGTATCGTCTATTACTGTTCCCGTAACCGATGTTTGGATTGCTTCCGGTTCGATGACAATCAATCGTTTTTGGTTTCCCATTACCGGCAATCGTGTATGTTTCCCCAGTAGCTATGACTACGGCACGAATGCGATTGTTTCTTGTATCTGCGACGTACAAAATCTTACCGTCCGGCGATGGAGCAATCCCGGTCGGTTCGTTAAATAAAACTTTTGATTTGTCTCTGCTGTCTCGAAATCCGCCTTTGGAGTACCTGTTCACGTTCCCTTTGTGCGAGAAGTTTTCGTCGTTGTTGTCGTCCCCGCCTTCACCGGCGATCCACTCTTCCGTCAATTCATACGCGGAAGATCCTTTGTTATGTTTACTCACTAGCGCGAAAATTGCGTTTCGTTTCTTACACGCAAAGTATACACCTTTTAATTGATGCGTGGACTCATCCGTGTGGACGGCGATACCGCTCACGTCTCTCACACCTAACCCGTTCTGAAGCACTTTCGTTGTCTCCAAAGTTGCCGCCGCGTATCTATTACCGTTGCTGATCCCGCTACCACCACTACTATCAAAGCTATTCTTTCTAGTTCCAAAATAATTCTTCTCTCGATTATTCCGGGCGATTTGCTCCTCTGATAAATCTCTCGTGTTTGCCTCGTACATCGCGCCTCGGTGTCCCGCTACGCGATAGATGCTTTCGTCGAGTTTATCCACGATAAATATCGTCTGTCCATCCGAAGTTGCTGTAATCGGCCCTGGAATTTGAATGATGTCGTTACTATATCTGCTACTTTTCTTCCCATTCTTTTTCTTGTGATTTGTGAGTTCTTCTCCGCCGCCGCCGAGCAGCAAATCCCCTTCCTCGTCTCTCTCCCCGACAAACTTAAACTCTATCGTTCTCACCGCGTGTTTCGTCTCTTTCGCGATATCAATCGCTCTCACCTTCCTATTCTTACCATCAATTACGAAAACCTTGTCCTCAGTCGCTGCTATGTACAACGGATTTGAAAATCTCGACACCGCGCCGTACCCGTCCGCGTATCCCGCGTGGCACGAACCGCCAATCGTCGTCACATCTCCGGGCACCTCGTCCTCTATCTTCACCGATCGATTCCAAGCGTACGGTTTCACTTTCCCATTACACGTGATCCCACCGTGTATGAGCGCATTTTGCGCCGTCGCGGACGATTTCAACGACCAGTCCGATTCAAAATCCAAATCGAACCGCTCTTCGCGTCTGTTCGAATACTTGTACGGGTCCGGTGGCGGAGGCGACGGCGGCGAAGGAGGTGGCGATCGAGGCGCAAACTTCCTCGAAGATCTACGCTGACCCGCTCCATTTCCTCTTTGCTGCTGCTGAGCTCTCACTTCCACCGGGGCGAACAAAGTCGCGAGGAGAAGAAGAAGATGAAGAACAATAAAGAAGAAGAGCGCGCGACGCATCATCGTATCTCTCTCTCTCTTTACGTTTCTTCGCGACGTCTATATAATCCACAAATTCACGAGAAGATGTGCTTCTTTTTATTTTGAATGCCTTTTTAAAACGCTTTGTTTTACGCTCCTCTTCGCTATTGCCCTCTCTCTCTCTCTCTGCGTCTCTCTCTCTCTCCCGCTCTCAGAGTTTGTTCCCCTGCGCACGCGCGCGCGTGCGTGCGTTTACTTACGTGTGTGGTGGCTTTTTACAGCTGAAAAATGACAAAAAAAGAGCGAGAGACGACACAAAAAAACTCGTAAAAAGTAACAAGTCAAATAAGAAGAAGAAACACATACGCATGGAATAAACAGACACGCAAGGCGGCGCTTGTGCGAGACAAAAACGAAAAAAAATGGGCGACGGCGGCGGCAAATCATCGTCCGTTTCCTCCTCGTCGAAGAAGAAGAAACGAGACGTCGAAAAGTTCCGAGAGATTTGCGTTTTGGCGCGAATAGATTTCGAAGCGAACGAGGAAAAATTCACCTCCGAATTGAGGAAATCGAGACGGGAAAAGTTACTGGACATTTACGACGACGTGAGACATTTAACGAAAGCGAAACGCGCGAAAGAGGCGGAGAAACCGACGCAGCTGCTGAGGAAGAAGTGTTTGCAGTATTTTTACGGCGGGTTGGAAGAGAGTCAGGTTGGTTTTGATGATGTTGCTCGACGCAATCAGGAGGAAGGCGGACAGTTACCTCGAGAAGAAGAAGAAGCGGAAGAGGAGAACAAAAACAGAAAACAGAAGAAGATAGAGGAGTTGGAGAGGAAAGAGGAGGCGAGAAAGTCGATATCGATGGAGTTGAAAAGAGCCAGAGTGAAGAAACCGAGCCGGTTTGATCAAGTGGGTGTGGGTGCGGGTGCGGGCTCGAGCGCGGTACCGCCGCCACCGCCGCCTTTGGCTGCTGGCGTTCCGCCGGGACTTCAGCCGCAACAACAACAACAACATCAAATGATGATGATGATGCCACCGTACCAGATGCAACAGCAGCAACTGCAACAACAACAAGCGTTTTATGGTCAATATCAGCAGTACCAGGCGTATCCGATAGGAATGAGCGGGTATCAAATGCCGCCACCGGTCATGACGAGGCAGCCTCTCGGGATGCCGCCGATGAGCGTCATAAGCGGACAAGCGCAGTATCCGCCTCCACCTCCACCGTTGCAACAATTTCAGGAACAACAGCCGTTGCGATTTGGTACATCATCTGCGTTAGAAAGTAGATTGACGCCAGGTGATGGTAATAGAAAAAGAGGCCGCGGAGGAATAGCGATGGATGAAGATTTGTACTCGAAACAAAACAAGAAGAAACGCGAGCAGAGATTTAACAGTAACGAACAGTACGGTGAAGAGATCGAGCGACCGAGGTCAGTCACGCGAACGGATTCACCGAAAGGAGAGGTGACCATGGCTGAATTAAAAACCGGAAACAAACGCGCGGTGGGAACGAATCAATCGCTGACCAAAGCGTACATGCGTTTGACCTCGGATCCGAAAGCTTCGGACATTCGACCGCCGGCAGTTCTGAAAAAAGCCTTGGCGTTAGTGGAAGAAAAATGGAAGAGTCGCGAGTGGACGTACGACCAGTTGAAAGAGCAATTAAAGTCGATTCGACAGGATTTGACTGTTCAACACGCGAAGGGTCCGTTGGCAGTTTCTGCGTACGAGACGCACGCGAGAGTAGCTTTAGAGCACGACGATTTAGCGGAGTATAATCAGTGTCAAACTGTTTTGAAAACGTTGCACGAGAGGTACATCAACGAAGAAAAGTTCAAAGACGCTCGAGGAGAGTTTGCGGCGTATAGATTACTCTACGCGTTAATCGCAGATGAAACATCCAGGAGCGGTCGCCAACTTTTCACGGAGATGATTGATTTGACCGAAGAGAACGTCGAACACGAATTTGTTAAACACGCTCTCGAAGCGATTGTTTCGGTGAAAGCTTCGGACATTGTTAAATTTTTCAAGCTTCGCAAAACGGCACCGAACTATAATTGGAAATTGATGCAAAAGCACGCGAATCGAATGCGCGGACACGCGTTGTTAGCGTTGTGCTCAAGTCACCGCCCAACGCTTCCGGTGTCGTTTCTTACGAATACGTTAGGTTTCGAGAACGAAGATGAAACGATGGAATATTTGAAGAGCGACGAAATAAGCGCGGTGCTCATAGAGAAAAAAGGCGAACCTCCGCTGGTGGATTGTAAAAATACACAGACGGCTCTGTTGTAATAAAGTGCGACATGTACTAGTAAAAGCATGCAAATTTCATCTCTTTCCTCATTTATCTCTCTCTCTCTGTCCTTTCACCTAGGCGTCACTGGTGATGAACACAGTCGCGCCAGCGATGACGAGCGCTATTATGAGAAAAGGCAAACTAAAGCTCACCGCGCGCGTTGCTCGCCTGCTCAATTGTTTTCTGTCTCTTCCGCTACCTCCTTCAACTTCATCTTCCTTTCTTACTCCTTCGCGATCTTTGGATTTCCCGGTCACCCACTTCTCGACGGTATGACACTCGCGCCAACTCAGCGCCGTTACCGCGATGGCTAAAAACATATCCACGCCGTAATGCGTTTGATCGAGTGCTTCTTTACACGATACGTGTAACACGGCCAAAAATACGACGAAGCTACCCAGCGATACACCGTGCGTTGCTATGCACAAGAAGCCAGACATGTATATGACACCGTGTCCGGAAAAGATGAGATCGTTGCACCCGCCGCTCCCGCGGATTCGACTCGAACCGTATTCGATAAGATGCCAACCGTCTTCGTAGTGTTTCGGCGCGTCCGAGAATTGACGGTTGTAACACCCTGGCTTTGGATTTGGTAACACCGTGAGCATGAACGATACCACGCGAATGGCACGCGCTAATGCAATCGTCGCGCACGTGCGGGCCGCAATCCCAAACACACTTCTTTCGCTACTAAAACTATTACTAAAATTAGGTGATTTTCCTTCCACAAATCCTCCTTCGCGTTTTTCTCCGAGCTCTTCGTCTCTTTCGTTACTACGACTGCGATCACTAACAGCATGCACCGGTCTCTCGTCTCTCGAGAGTGGCTTTTTCTCGCCTTGATCATGATGATTGTTTTTCTTTTTAAAGAACATCCCCCCGATCAAACCTTCGCGCCCTTCGCCGCCGAGCGTCGGTCCCAACACGCCTAAAATTATCCACGCGCCAAAATGCAACGTCGTCCAACCGGGAAATCTCCCACAAAACAACGCCGACAGAGCTCTGGACGTTTCGCACCCGCGATGCAACCACTGATATAAGTTATCTTGCAACGACTCGTACACAAACTTATTCTCGTCCAGATGCGTAATCAACGCCACGCACACGTTTTCCGCCAACAACTGCACGACCACCACCGCGGCGAACAAAAGCATCTTCAGCGCCGGATACACTTCTCGCTCCCACGCGTATAAAGACATGGACAACAAAACCACCACGGTAGAAATCGTCGTCACCACGTAATCTAAAATTCTCGTCCCTGAAACGTCCACGGTAGTCCTCAGCGTCGGCGGAAACGCGCTCAAGAAAGTCAAGAAAGTCAACGTTCTCCGTCTGTCCATTCTGAAATATCTCGTGAGCTTTTTCGGCACCGAGCGTTCTTCGTCGTTCCCACCGCGCCGCGCCGCCGCGCTCTTCTTCCTCCTCTGTCTCCCGGTCGCGTTCTCTTCTCCGCTCTCTTCTCGCCCACCGTCGTTGTCGTTATCCTCCTCCTCCTCCTCTTCCTCTTCTTTTCTCTTCCTCAGGTGTTGCACCAACGACCACGAGTTTCTCGCCGTCGTCTGTACCAATTTATTCAGTCGCTCTCTCACGATGAACGACGGGCTCGACGTCGAAGAACTTCTTCTGTTTCTTCTTCTTTGAGCCGGTGGCGACAAAGTCACGTCTTCGGTTTCAAACTCTTCTTCTTCCGCGAAGCCATCTTCCTTCATTTAATAATGGTAATAAACGCGCGCGAGAGAGAGAGCTTTCTTTTTTTAAAGTACGAGTGTCGCTTTTTTTTTTGACTTTTCGCGGAACGAGAGATACAAAAAATAAAAGCGAGAGACAACTCTCTTCATTTTGAAGAAAACACCATCACGATAAATAAAAATGTTTACCATTATTGCTCAAAAGACGACGACTTTGGGGAGTGCCGCTACCACGTCTCGAATAATCGAACGAAAAAAAGGAAGAGCGTCTTCTCTGATCATCGCTCGCGCGGAACCGGCGAAACCGAAATTGAAGAAAGCGGTGAGTTTGTTTTTTGTTCGTAACGAGAATTTTTGGATGTGTGCGATTGAAACTAACGCCGCGCGCGATTTTCTCTCTCTCTCTCTCTCTTTCAATCAAAACAGGAGGATTTTACGGCTGGTGGTGGCGGTGCGAGAGGCTACTGCGACGTCGAGGAGATTAAGAACGCGATCAAAGAGTGCGAAGGTACGCGTTTTGGAAAAAAAGAAGAAGATGATTCGATCAGTTTTTGTTTCTCAAATCCGAGTCATCATTTTATGCGTTGCTTCTCTGTTTTGACTCCACTTTTTTTCTGTGATGTTACGTTTCTCGCGCGCTTCTTCTTCGTCTTCTTCTTTTCTGTTTACTCTCACGCGCGACGTGAACAGAACGCGCGCTGACATCTATATCTCTCTCTTTGAACGAAATACGCGAACAGGATTGGAAGGCAAAAAGTTAGAGGCGTGCTACGCACAGTACGGGTGCGATATTAACATCGTGACGGATCACTACGCGAAAGTCGCCGGGGTGGAGAAGAAGAGCCAAGACGAGAAATAAGAAAGCGACGTAAAAAGGAAGCTCGCGGCGGACGCGTTGTATATTGATATCGAATATAAAGAATGTATATACCGTGATAATAATGTTATATATAAAGTATTGTGTCCTAATTATCTTCTCTTTCAAGCTCTTCCCTTCATACCTCTCTCGATGAAAGCAGCGAGAGGGGTGTCCGGTCAATTCTTTTTACTTGAAGAAGCACATTTTTCCTTGATCCATCACCACTCTATAAGCGTACCTCTCTTGGACGAGCGTTTTGGCTAATCTTTGGTCCTCTTCGCTATCTCCCGGGATGGCGGTGATGTGACCGTACCCTTGCGAGCGGAACCAATCGAGAGGGATGGACGGTTGACCGTAGACGTCCAATCGAGCGCACAAACCAGAACGCAAGAGCATCAACGTGGTGACAAAGTTGTGCGTCGGTTCGCCTTCGTAGCCCCAGTTGGAGATACCTCGTCCTAAACCTTCGTCGTTCGCCAAGATGGAGTGGATAGTTTTACCCGCCGCTTTGGCCAACAAATACGAAGCCGCGTCTAATCGGACGGTGGTCTCCGTAATCGGCTCAGTGAGTTTCGTAAATTTGCAAAACTTAGAATCCGGCGCGCAATACACCAACGTGTCGTGAACGTCGATGACCGAGGCGAATCGGGAAACAGTCGCATCGAAACGTTGTCCACTCGGATCGTATTCCGCGTCGCTGGTCAAAGCGCACGAACCGAGTTCGCCGGATTTGCCCATCGCCGGTAACTTGGACGAGTTCAACATCGTTCTTGGGTTGCTGTGCAACGTCGAGAGTCTCGCGGAAACTTCCGTGAGTTCTTCCGGAGAGACGTCTGGATTAATGACGGCTTCAGCGTCCGCTCTCAATGCAGCAGCCAATTGTAAAGCTGCGGCATCCGCGCACTCGGCGTTCGCGAACTGACACGCGATGTCAAAGAGCGAAACTTTCGCGACTTCAAACATGACTCTTTGCTCCGTATCCGCTTGGTCGATATCGTCGCCATTTTCAGACATACCTTCGACGAGCAACGGGTTCGTTTCCGGCCCGGCGTATCGTTGGCGACCGAACGAGGCAGAAGCTAACGGGACATTTGGCACCGAAGTCGCCGCCAACGGCGTACCGGTGATTCTCCCTCTCTTTTGCTTCGCGAGCAAGCTTCGCGCCCGTCTCTTTTCACCCTCGGTGGAAGACTCTTCATCAGAAGACGCGCCCGCAATCGTCTCGGCGTCTTCTTGCCCAACCTCCAATTTCGTTTCGTCTTCCGTTTGCTCTTCGTCGGAAATTTCAACGCCTTCTTCGGCAGCCAATTCTGCTTCTTCCTCTTTCTCCTCGATGATCTCTTCCTTCAACTCTTCCACGGCGTCCTTCAAGTCTTCCTTAGCATCCTGCAACTCCTCCTTCGCATCTTCGTGTTCCGCTTTTTGCTCCTCCGTGTGTTGCACTTTATCCGTGTGCGCCGCAGTCGTACCGGCTGGTTTCGTGTAAAACGCGTCGTCGTATCGATCGTGAAGCTCTAATCCCGGAATCACGCCGCTCGGCGCGACGCCCGGTCTAATGCACACCTCGGGCACGCCCAACGCCGCCCATCTCGCCATAGAATCCATATTCGCTCTCGTTGGCACCGCTTCAGCCGCATCGTTATTCAAACCCATCTCTGCTGCTTCCTCTGCCGCTTCTTCTTGCGCTTCTTCCGCCTCTTCTGCCGCAATCTCTTCTCGATCCTCCTCCGTCATCGTCTCCGACGGCGCCAACTCTTCCGAGACGTCCACCACGTCGCCACTGCTACTATCAACGTCGTATTCACCGCCGCTGCTACTACGTCCACCTAATCCAAACTTTCTCGAAGCTTGGTTCGACAATTTTTGCCCAGACGGGTGGCCAATCGCAAACACCGCGATGGCAACGAGTACTAACAACGAAAAGATTATCGCCCCCGGGGTGGCAGATCCGCTCGAGCGAGAGGACTTTTGCTGTTTCGTTTCACGGAGTCATCGGAGAAGAGAGAAAAAAAGAGATGGTCAGTTATTAGTAGAGTCCTCTTTTCGCACGCGTTCAAACAGCGTTTGATGATAATAAAAGGGGCAAAGTGGGGAAGAAAGTGCGCGCGAAAGTCCGAAAAAATTCAGAGACGGCCGATCATCGTGTCTGTGGACGTGCCCGGCATCCAAATCGATAAGAGCATCGCCCAAACAAAAAAAAATCATCCCGAATCATGCGAATGCGGATCAAAAAGAGGCACACGCACCATTCGTTTTTCTCTCAATCGTTCCTCGTTCGCTTGCCTCACTTTCTCGCTCTCGGCGCGGATCGATTCCGCGTTCGTGCGTTGCTGCATGGTTGCGATTACAGAGAGAGTTTGTTTTTGTGCGGTTCTTGGTGTGTGGCTGTGAGAGAAAAAATGGACGTTTAGGGTGTACAAGTGAGCGAGAAAAAAACGAGTGTGTGCTTTCAACTGAACGTAAATACGCGAGTGGTATGGTACTCGTACTTAATATAATAAATAAAATAAACGGGTTCGGTGTCCTTAATCCAGAGAGCGCATCGCATTCGTGAGCGCGTGGTGAGCGCTAACGCGTACGATAGAGAAGGAGAAACAGAGAAGTAACGGAAGAAAAACGGACCGGGTCTTGAGAGTCGAAGACGAAAGTCGGCGCCAGGCGGCGGCCGCTTTTTTACGCGGCGGTGGCGAGAGGTTTCATAGAAGAAGCTCTCTCGTCGTCGTTGTCGTTCTTGTCTTCAGTAGTTGACGTGCCTTTTTGTTGCGTCGTTTGAACGTTCGATCGACTGCTTTTTCTAAACGATTTCGTGAAGAGCAGCGATTGTGATTTCCAAAACGACGGTTCGTCTGGGTCTCTTTTCTCGCCGCGGGCGAAAGGTTTTTCGCCGGCTTTGGCCGACGCCGATACGGCGTAGGCTAAAGTGACGAGAGAAAAGATGACCAAACCAGCACCAACACCGCTGGATTCGGTGTTTGTGAACGCTTTCGGGTTAGCAAAGACGGCGGTGGTAACTGCCAGCCAAGAGATGACGGTACCTATAGCCAAAGAGAATTGGCGGTTATGCAACGGTTGAGCGTATGGTTTGACGTATAAAGCCAAACAGAAGGCGATGCCGCAGAGCATTTGCGCCATTGCAATTTGACACGCCGATGCGAATTCAGAGGATACGTCGTAGCCAGAATCCGAAATACCGCGCAAGTTTCGCTCGGTAGCAAACACTGGAATAGCGGCTAAGAAAAACTTGGTTGCCAATAAAACGAGCTCCCATCCTTCGCATCCAGGGCGATTGGATTTATACAAGAAACCGTACGTCGAACGCAAGGAATTAGATTCAGATAGTTTTCCAGTCGGACGGCGTTTCAATAACTTCCAGGCGAGGAACAACGGTAAACCAAACGGATAGATGATCATTGCCAGATATGCAGACGAACGGTAGGCGCTAAAAGTCGCACCTTCGGCTTCGATTTTATAATCCACCCGAAGGAACGTTCCAACGTCGAGAGTTCTCGAGTTGAAGAGTTGTAAAACGGTCTTGGTGACACCAGCGTAGGTCAACACGAGCATCCACACGCAGTTGCGCTTACATTTACCTTGGAACTCGATCAGTTTCTCGTCGTTGATGTTCACCCCGAGAAATTTATTCTTATTCATCCTCCTAATCATACCCGCGGTCGTATAGGCGACGAACGTAAAAATCAAGATGATCGGCGGCACGGTCAAAGCGCCAATATACGATACGTAAAACGTGTTTGAGGTGTTCGAACATCCCGGAGCTAACGCGTCCAAGTTTAAGTTAGTCACATCGAGTATGCCTAGCGTTCTTTCCATAGGAGAAGGCCACTTGACGTCGTAGGAGTACAACAAACCGAGCGTCTGAAAGACGTAAATGACGCACGCGGCGAGTACCGTTCCGGCTGCTTCTTGGAGAGGCTTTTTGAATATGTAAATCAAAAACCCAACACCGGCTAAAATCCCGAGAGCTGGAATAGCGTCTGTGATCGGTTTGGATTGGCATTTCAAGCACTTACCGCCTAATTTCCGGTAACCTTCTTTGCATAACGCGCACACCGGCCCTTCGTAGGCCTCCTCGCAGGCAACGTTTCCAGTCGAATTCGTCGCTTTACACGCTTCCGTCCCCATTGGACACTGGAAGATGTACTCGGACAAATCACTCGAGCGCCACCAACCTTCGAGAGAGGAAATATCACTCCCACCGCGGCATTCGCCGCCTTCAGGACACGGCTTGCATTGTATTCCATCCAAGTTGAATGTTCGATCTTCGCAATAACTGCATATTCTCGCAGATTTTGCGCCGTTATCTAAGTTCATCCACGACGGTTGGTATCCGGGAGAGCAGTTCAAGATTTGCGTGTTTAGTATCAATTCATCACCAATCTGCACATTGTTTGAGCGTTTGCACAAGAACGATACGCGGTATACGTCACCGAGCTCGCCGCGAAACGTCACCTTGTCGAACGTTGAAACGCCTTTCTGAACATATTCAGAGAGTTCGCCAGAAACGACCAAAGGAGAGTAATCTCTCAAAAATCCGAGCCTCGAAACGTTTCCAGCGTAATCCGTGATGTCATTGTCGTTCAGATCGTGCGAGGCAGTTGAAATTGTGCACATCGATGACACCGATTCTGAAACAGCGATATTCCCATAATAGTCCACGAGTTCTACCGCAAACGATTTGGCAACTTCACTAGAAACGACGCCTTTTAAAAGCTCAGCCAAAACACGCTTCGGCGCTTGAACTTTCAGAGCCTCAGTCGCGTAGTCTTTTGGATGTAAAGACGGTAAGTTACTGCAATTTTCGCACGTAAACTCGACGCTCGGCGAAGACGCTCGCGTCCAATATACACTCGGGCCAGATTCCGCCGAGTTTGAATCGAAAGTCAACTCTGATAAAGTATTCATTGTTGCCAACGTGTTCGAAGCTTTCGCGAAATTGGCGTCGAAATAGAGAGCGCCACCTACTTTGGAAGCTATGTTCCTGTCGAGCAGAAGAGATGTCAGCTCGAAGTTGAGCGCGCTATTCGTCGCAGACGCCGAGTTTGAATCGCCTTCCTCCGACGATGGAGCGATGGAGATTGCACCACCATTAGTAGCTTCGTTTTTCGACATGAAGCTTTCGTTTTCGACTCGAAAAACACTTGCCGAGCTCGATACAGCTCCTCCAAAACCGTCACTAGCAACATTTTCATTCATGGTCGTTGCGTCGAGCTTTAAGGATGCGACGTTGTCTAAGGCTCGAATAGCACCACCGTCTGTAGCGGCGACGTTTTTAGAGAAGATGGAGTCCTTTGCAGTGACGATACCAACGCTCGCGTAAATGCCGCCTCCAGCACCGCGCTTTTCGCCAGGGCCATAGCATCCAAATGCGGTGTTCTCAAGAAGTTGCGCTCCTCCTCGAATGGTAACGACCGCACCTTCGGAGTACAAAGACGCCAACAGAGTGGAACTGGAAACAGCGCTCGTCGTTGCAGCATCGCTCGACGTCAACACGAAGATTGCACCACCATCGATAGCCGCGTTCTTTTTCAAAATTGTGTTTTGTGAGATCTCCAAATTAGTCGGCCCATCGCGTACCGAAGATACATTGTATACTCCGACGACAGCAAACGCGCCACCACCAGCGCCGCGAACTCGCGGGCACACCGTCTCTTTGCCTCCACCAGCAACGTTTCCTGAAAATGACGAGGTATGAACGGAAGTTTTACACGATGACTCGAGGTAAACACCACCACCGTAGGAAGACGCGACGTTTTCGACGAATTTTGAAGCAGATTCGATGGTGATATCCGCTCCGATACAAGAAACGCCGCCACCGCTTTTTGCGATATTTTTATACACAGTCGTTCCAGACGAAAGGGTTACCGATGCCAAAGGTTCAGCGTGAATAGCACCACCTAGATTTTGAGCTTCGTTTCCAGCTAAAGTTGCGTTTGCAGACAATACAATTGATGATTTAGTCTTTGCATTGATGGCACCTCCGTTGACTTTCGCAATGTTTCTTGTAAACGTGCACGAATCGAACGTAAGTAAAATTGCTCCTGTCCACGCCATGACTCCAGCTCCGTAATCGGCTTCGTTTTCGCTAAAAGTAACGCCGTTAAACGTTCCTTTAGCGCCCGCATAAACTAGAAGACCACCACCGTAGCTTTCGGCGTTTGCGGTTGGCGTATTCTTAGAAACAATGCCGTTCACAAACTCAGCATCGCCACCATTGAAGATACCAATGCCCGATCCGTAACTCGCCGAATTTCCGGAGACTTTCGCGTTTATGAACTTGGGCGTGCAGTTGTTCCCGATGAAAATACCAGCCGCGAAAAAGGCTGAGTTGTTTTCAACGACGACGTTGGTGAAAACGCCGCCGGAGGATTCGTCAACGTTTAAACCACCGCCTTTACCAGAAACGTCCAAGGAACAACCTTTCACGGTTAAATCGTTCGCAATGACATTCGAGTTTGTTTCGATGTAAATACCGCCGCCTCGATTGGCGTTTCCTGTTCGGTCGTTACCTCCTGAACAATTTTGCACGACGACGTTATCGAACTTGGGAGATGCACTCACGACGTGAATACCACCGCCTAAATTCTCTGCCAAAGAGTTTTGAATGACAACATCAGAGAGCTTAATGCGCTCAGAAGTCGCCGAGTTTGCAATTTTTAAACCGCCGCCAGTTTCGCTGCGACCGTTTTGTATTGTCACGCCAGTAATGGTGATATCGTCGTCGTCGCCAGAAATCGTAGCGAAATGATCTGTGTACTCGCAATCAATTACCGTTGATTTGGGCGACCCGGTGAGAGAAGAAATTTCGATTGATCCAAGCGATGTTATCGAAAGACCGCACGAGGTCGAAGAGTAGGTTCCGGGAAGCAACAACACTTTTTTCTTGCTCAAAGAGCTGAATTGGGTCGACTCCAACGTTGCTTTTAACGAAGCGCACGGAGACGCGAAGGTACCACATGACGAGGAAAAATCAGTCGAACTCGCCGAGGTGAATATCTCAACATCCGAATTACCGTCAGGTATGGGGACGTATTTAGCCGATGCAAAATTTTGAGAGAGTTTTTGTGTACCATCACCGCTGATCACGACGGCGTGTACCAGAAAAACAATCACACTTTTCAAGACCGACGCGGTTTCCTCCATCTCTGATACGTCAATTTCGGTAGATAAAGCACCACTCCTAACGATGGTATTATTTGACTCCGACGAAGAGCCATAATATGGCCACGCGTATTGAATTGGCATCTTATCGGCGCCGGGAATGAAAGGAGTGACCGAATATATGGAAACAGTCTCGTTCTTGTACTTCTCGCTCGCCGCCCAATGCACGGAATACGACGTCGCAGACGTTTTCACTGCGTACGCGTACGCCGGAGCTTTCAAAATGTCCTGCGCACTCAGCGATTCTTGCTCTTCTAACGCCCGCACGCAAACAGAGTCTGCCTCTGAGTCATGCTTCGCGATGCCGTTCGCTTGCATCGCGCCATCCACTTGGCTCGCAAACGCCGAAATATCCACCGTATCCACGCCATCACAAAAACACCCGGCGTCGTTCCAGGTATTCAGCAACGATTTACACGCGATTGACGTCGGATTGGCGCACTTCGTCACGTCCGGCATCACCGAACACGTCGAGACGCTCGGAGTATTATTCGTCGTCGTTATCGTTTCGCCGGCGCGCGCGACAAAGGCACCCCAACAAATAACAACGAAAAAGGAAAAGAAATACATTTTTCTTTTCGATGGTTCCATCGTCTTCGCGCGCGCGCGCGAAGACGAGCGAGAAAGAGAAGAGAAAAAGAGAGAGAAGTTGGAATTGAAGTCTGTCTCCTTCTTTCCTCACGCGATTAGTTCGTACGCGAACGCGCTCAACCGCACCACCGATCGAGTCAGTTCAACGACAGTCGCCAAAGAGATCAGAATTAAATACGCAACCACGAACAGAAATAAATACAAAGAGCGCGGAAGAGAAAACAAATCTCTCGCTCTCGCGTATCGCGCGTTCGTTATCGTCGTTCGTGTCGTCGTCGCGCGTGCAGCAGACGAAGCGTGCCGATGCGTGTTCTTTCTCTCGCGCCAAACAAAATAGAAAAACTTCGAGATGTGTTTTTTTTTTTGTGAAGCGTGAAAAGAAGCGTTTCCCAAAAAAAAGAGAGAAGCAATTCGTGGAACCGCGCGAGCGCTTCTCTCTGGCCCCTTCCGCGCTTCTCAACGCGAAGATGAATCTAAACCGAGCGAAAAGAGAGAGAGACAGAGAGAGAACATAAAACATGTGATAGTACGTATTATTTAACAAATATTGTGCACAAACGATTGATTTTTGACTACTAAATAAGGTTCTTCTAACGCAACTCGCTCGTTTATATTTACGCGCGAGGAGGAGTTTAAAGCAAAGAGAAGGAACCAACCGCCAACGCGGCGAAGCCCAAAGCGTGACCGAGAGAACCCCACGCCATGACGTCAATCAACGTAAAGCCAGCCGGGTCGTTCGTCGTGTTCAAGAACGAAGCTTCTTCCGCTTTCACGTCGCCGGCGGCGAAGTGCGTCTCGCCGTTTTGCGTCGGCAAACCAGCCTTTTCGATTTGCGCTCTTTGGTACGGCATGAACACGAATCGGCCGAGCGCGAGCATCATCGCGTTCGCACCCGAGATGGCCAAGTTCACGTCCGAGAAGGCTTTCGTTTGCACTTTAGCACCTCTGGTGGTGGATCGCGTTTGCGATTTGACTTTGCTGTGTATCATCGACACATACATAAAGAAAGAGAGAAAGAGAGAGAGAGAGAAAGACGGGTGTTAGTCGTAACGTGCGCGCGCGGGAAACGCACGCGCGGATATCCTTTCGCGCGCTCCAAGGAAGGGGCTTCTTTTTTTTCCAATTTTTTTTTTTTCCCGAGACAAGAGCGTATCCACCCCGGGAAAGACACACATTTTTGCGCTGTGATCCTCCTCTCCTCCGTTCTCTCTCTTTTATTACACACAAGCACGCGCGAGCAAACAAACGTTTACGACGGACTAATACTAAAAGAAAACGCGGCAAAGGAAACAACGAACCTGGAGAAAGTCGCGGTGGTGCGCATCGGCAAGGCGGTTTGTAAAGCGAACGACATGGTTGTTTTGTTGTGATTGGTGTGTGTTGATATGAGGAGGATTCCACCCACGCGCGAGGAAAAAAGGGAAAAGAGTAGATTCGGTCTTATTTAGGGTATCAAATTTTTTTCAAACTACTCGCTAGCTTTTGGTTCTTTTCTAGACTTCTTCTTCGCGGTCGCCTTCAACGCGTTCTTCTTCTTCTTCTTCTTCTTCTTCTTCTTCTTCTTCTTCACCGGCGTGACAGGTGAACGCAAAAAAGTTGGGTTTCGCGCCGTACCTCGTCTCGTCGTACCTGTCAAATTTTCTCAACACCTCTCGATTGACCACGCATCCTTGTTTCTCGAAGGCTCGCTCCCACCTCTCGCGAGGCCAGACGGTGAGATGCACGATGGCTGGTTTCTTCGGATCTTTCGGATCTAACCCCGACCTGCGCAAGCTAATGGTGACAAAGACGTCTTTTTTCGCGATTCTTACCAACTCCTTGACGCTTTGTTCGGCTAAATGCGTCGGCACGTGCTCCAAGACTTCGCTCGAGAAGACGACGTCGAACCGCTTGTCCTCGAAGCGACTCAAATCGTTCAAAACGCCCGTCTCTACCACACCTTCTTTTGCTAATTCCTTGCACGATGTCTTCGACACGTCGGATATTTCAATCCCTCTTACTATTTTTCCCGCGCTTCTCAACGCTCTCATCGTTCCACACGTCCCCGCGCCTCCGTCGAACCACGTCCTCGACGCCGGATACGACTCCAAAACCGTTCTAAGAAAACCTTTCAAGAGAGGGTAGGCAGGTTTATTCTCGATTGCGTTTTTCAAATACACGTCGTAAAACTTCTTATCCGGTTTATTGTTATTGCTACCGCTACCACTATTACTGCTACTCGAAGATGCGATCCATCCTCTCCTTTGCGCACTTGGCGTTCGTCCTCCTCCTCCTCCTCCTCTTCGTCCTCCACCTCCACCTTTCTTCCCGTGACTGTCGATGTATTTCATCGCTTCTTCTTCGCCGGCTAAGAACTTTGGTAACTTAGTGCGAGCGTTCGCGTCACCACGCGTCGCGTCGTTTTCGTCCTTGTCGTTGCCGTCGATGATGACGCGTTGGCCTAACTGTTGCAAATGTTGCTCCATTTCGTTGCCACGACGCGGAACGAAGGGACGAGCGGCGCTATTTTCAACGTACACATCATCGTCCACTGCAGAGTAATAATGCGATTTGATCTCCACGATTAAAGGTATCGATAAGAATAAAACGAGAATCAGTCTCAGCCTTTGCCTGCGCTGCTGCTTGAACAGCGAGTGCGAAGACGGAGGCATTCTTTTGCTTATACTCGTAAGTATTTGAAAAAAAGTGTGAGGACGAACTTGTAAAAGCGCGCGCGTGGATGATATGATGATATGCGTGGATGATATTTGCACGATGTTTGAAGTATTGTACACGCTCAAAAGAGCTCAACCTGTAAACAAAAAGCTACGCGATTATGCGCGCGTCAGAGTCAAAAACGCATTCTCTCTCTCTCTCTCTCTCTTTCTTTTCGTATTGTTTTTCGTCGGTTTTGGTAGATTGGTTTAGTAGTAGTACACTGCTGGGTTGTTTATTCTTTATTCTTTCGGTCCGTCAATCTTCGTCGACGCTCGCTTCTTTTGCTTCTTTCAAAACTTTCCTGACCACTTTTTTATTCTTCAACGAGTTGATGTGAATCAAGCCTTGAATGGCAGATTCGTTCACCGCTCCGGGTAAGTAGTCTCTTCCGAATAACGTTTTCAAACCCGGGACTTTCTTGGTTTCGCCCGGCGGAAGTTGGTCGTACGTCGCAGCTAAAGGACCAATGTATTGCACCAAAACCGAATACAACGGTTGTAAAACGCGTTCGGAGAGTTCAATCATATCCGTCACGTCTCGTCGTTTGTCTATGTATTCGTCCTTGTCCGTGCTCTCAATCATGGTCATCAGTCTGTCGAAACCTCTCGATAACTCCCCGCTCGGCCATAATCCGTACTTGTCCGATCTGTGCAACCAGAAAAAGTATCCCCACTGAAACTCGAAGAACAATCGATCCTCCAACGACTTGCCTCTTTTCAAAACGCCAAACTTCCTCGCGAATCCTCCCAACGAGCGAAAGACGTCGTTACGAAACGACGACAGCTCGAAATTCTGAGGTAAATCCGTCAAATCGATTCTCTTATAGTTCTCATCTCTGCAAAACGACCACCCTTTCCCTTCCATGATGCCCCAAAACGCCTCCTCGCTCAAGTCGTCTTCAAACTCGTAAATCTCCTCCAAAGTCACGTCCACGTCCCATCCGGCTAACTCTAACGCCGCCAACGTGTGATGATGATCGACGACGTAATAATATCCCCGAAACTTCACCGCCGGTACCGGTTTCAGCGCCATGTACTCCCGCGCCGACTCCTCGCTCGAGAAATTCGCCAACTTATAAAACGTCCAATCCCAACCGCACGCCGTTTGCGAAGGTCTCGCAATATTCTTAATCTCCGACCACGGTCTCGTTATCGTCGGACACAAATCTTCGTCGATGTTCCCGATGTCCTGTTTGCTTTTCTTGTTCTCGTCTTTCGTGGACACCGCGTTTAATTTGGAGACTATTTTGTCCGTGTGCGTTTGTCTGATCAAAGAATCTCCGCGAGCGATGTTCTTCTTTTTGTCGTTGGTGTTGTCGTTCGACGCGTTCTTGTTCGAAGAAGAAGAAGAAGAAGAACTCGTCGTCGGGGTTGTTTTTTTCCCTTTCTCGGTTCGAGACTTTGTCGAACGCGCGAAGAATACGCCGCGATCGAAAACTTTTCGGACGGAAGAAGAAGAAGAAGAAGAAGAAGAAGAAGAGCTTCTTCGCAACGCGCTCAAACTTCCAAAAGCATCGCGGCGACTCGTCGGTGTCCCCGAGAGCGCGAACATCGTCTTTCTTCTTCTTCTTCTTCAGAACCCACTCTTCCTCCTCTCTCGACGAGTTGTTGTTTAAAAAAAAATCCAAAAGATAAAAGTTTAGCCTTAAAAGTTTGGCCCCTTTCTGAACTCTGAGCGAACGCTCTCCCCGTCTCTCCGCCCGTTCTCGTCGGTGTACTTTCGCGTCGCGAGAGGGAGAAGAGGAAGTTTCTTTGTCTTCGCTCTTCGAGCGGGCGGAAACGAACGTCCGTCGTCTGACGAAGCACACACGAGATGCAAAAAGATAGAAAAGGGAATTCAAAAAACTGCTAAAACCTAAACCCTAAATACTTGTCAACGAAAGGAATTTTGCGCACCCCTCTCCCAAAGTCCCGGGATGCGACTCGACACAAAAACGAACACGGCACGAACGCAAACGATATATATTAAAAAAAATGGCGCAACGAAGAGTCGTGATCGTCGGTGGGGGCAATTCCTGCGGATATTTGATCCGGAGTTTAGTCGGGAGCGCGGCGGCGACTTCTTCATCCGCCGCGGGGGCCGACGATGACTTTTCGTCGTCGTCGTCGACAAAAATTACCATGATTTCTAACGAAGAGGTACTTCCGTACGAGCGTCCCGCGCTGACGAAGGCGTTTTTGAACGAGCAGTCTCCGGCGAGATTGCCTGGGTTTCACACGTGCGTTGGAGGCGGCGGCGAGAGGCAAACGGAGGAGTGGTATGAGGAGAAAGGCGTGGAGACAAAGTTGAACACGAAGATCGCGAGTTGTGATTACGAGAAGAAGCGGGTGGTAACTACGACGGGTGAGATCATCGAGTACGATTCGTTGGTGATTGCGACTGGCGTGAGCGCACACAAAGGATCGTTTATTGAAGGTTTCGATGGGAAGATGTGCAAAGTTTTGAGAAGTCATGCGGATGCGTTGGAAGTCGCGAAAGCGTTGGACGCCAAGCCGAAACATCCGGTGGTTGTCGGAGGCGGGTACATAGGTTTAGAAGTAGCCGCGGGGATGTGCGCCAGAGGTTTGAAACCAACGGTCATTTTGTTAGAATCGAATATCATGGCGAGATTGTTTACGAAAGAAATAGCCGCGCACTACGAGCAGTTGTACGAATCTAAAGGCGCGACGTTTATTAAAAACGCCTCGGTGACGAAAATCAACGACGGGAAATCTGTCGTTTTGAACGACGGTAGAGAATTGGACGCCGATTTAGTCATCATCGGTGTTGGTTCAGACGTTCGACCAAACGTGGAACCATTCTGTGGTGACTCTTCGTCCGTCGCGTTGGAGAAAGGGAAAGATGGTGGCATTAAAGTTAACGGTAAATTTGAAACGTCGCAGAAAGATGTCTACGCCATCGGGGACGTCTGTTCGTTCCCGGTTCGTTTGACCGGACCGAACGACCAGGAAGAACATTACAGAATGGAACACGTGAAACATGCCCGAGCATCTGCCGCACACTGCGCGCGAACTCTCATCGGTGAAAAAGACGTCCCGGATTACAAATACGAACCGTTCTTTTACTCCAGAGTGTTCGAGCAACCGAATTCGGACCGCCCAGTCTCGTGGCAATTCTACGGTTTTGGCGGCCACGCCGCCATGCAAACTGGAAAAGTCACCGCTATCGGCCCTATCGGCGACTTCAAACCGCAACTGGCCTCGTTTTGGATCGAAACGTCGACGAAAAAATGCATCGGATGCTTCCTCGAATCCGGCGGTTCCATCGAGACGCAAATCGCGAAAGACGTCGCGGAGAAAAATCCAGTCGTCGACGTCGACGCGTTGGCGAAGAGCGCGACGGTCGCGGAGGCCATGAGCGTTTGCGCCGAAGCTTTGAAAAACTAACGAGCGCGCAGTTTAGTCAAGTTTAATAAAATCTCGTCGTGTCACGCGTCATCTATAGCTTTATCGTAAAGAACATCAACAAACTAACTCTCTCCATCGCGACCGACGATGGTAAAAAAAGAACCAAAAAAGCTCAAAATTCATCTCTTCCTCTCTCTCTCTCTCTCTCATGTCTCTCTCTCTCGACGCGAGGATTTTTACATTTATTTTTTGGACGCAGAGAGAGAGACCGAGAGAGAGAGATATCGACGTGGCAGAGGAAGACCAGAGTCCTCACACTCTCTCTGCTTCTCTCCGCGCGCGCGCGTGTGTTTGTATCGCATCTCAGAGATAGCACGAAGAGAGCGGGAGCCAATCGAAAGGGCAGCAGCAACAACAGCAACAGAGCACCGATCATGTTCGCGGCGACGAGAGGCGCGGACGCGACGACGACGACGACGAGCTCTCTTTCCGGAGGAGGAAAGGTCTCAACTACTACCACTACTACGTGTCAACATCGATTCGTTTCGAGGAAAAGCTTTGCGACCAACGATCAAAATCGCGGAAGGAGAGGCGAAACGATGATGCGAGCGGAAACATCGTCGCGTTTTGCGGCCGCTCGCGCGGGTGGCGACTCTGGTGAAGAGCTTCGCGGGAAGACGACTTGGAAGAAGAAGAAGCGAAATTATCGCGGGTCTCGCATTATCGCATTATCCTCTGGCTCGAGTAAAGACAACGCCACGGTGACGTACGCGTTCGACGCGACTATGGACGAGAATAAAGATAATAACGAGAACGAAACAGAAATAGTAAAACCTAGATTTGGCATGGCTATAGATCCAGAAGTGTTACCTCGCAACGACGAGACGGATAAGTTAATCATGAAACTGTTTGTGCCGGCGGTGTTAAATTTCCTCATCATTCCGTTGGTCGGCATCGTCGATGTGTTTTGGGTGGGAAGAATGGGCGACGCGGTCGCGTTGGCAGCGCAAGGCGCCGCGAATCAAGTGTTTCAGTCGGCTTTTTGGATTATATCGTTCATTCCTTCCGTTGTGGCGCCTATGGTGGCGAGAGCTGCGGCGGGCGAAGATAAAGCCGAGTTGCAGAATAAAATCGGTGAAGGGATATTTTGCGCGTTTATGGTCGGTTTGTTCGGGATGATCGTGATGGGATGTTTGAGAAATCCTGCGTTAGGTTTGGTCGGTTTAGATCCAGTTTCACCGACCGGGATGCAAGCGGCACCGTATATCGGTATTCGAGCTCTGACGTTCATTCCGGCCATCGTCAGCACGGTTGGGTTTGCGGCGTTTCGAGGCACGTTGGACGTGACGACGCCGATGAAGATTACCTTGGCGTCTCAGTTAATGAATGTTATTTTAGATCCGTTATTTATTTTTGGTTTTGGGGTAATTAAAGCTTTAGGAGTGGCTGGTGCCGCGTTGGCGACGTCGATGAGTGAGTTAATCGCAGCTGGGTTGTACGTCGGAACTTTATTGAAACGAAATTTGGTGACAGTGAGGTCGATGTTGAAACCGCCGGATGCGAAAGCGATCGGTGCTTTACTCGTTGGCGGTGCTGGAGTGCAGTTGCGTTCGCTGGCGCAAAACATTACGTTTTTAGCCGTGACGAGAACGATTTTGACGATGGATAGCACTGGCACGGCTGCTGCGGCGCACACGGTTAGTTCGCAAGTATTTCAGCTCGGCGCGATTGCTATCTTAGCGTTATCGACGATTGCGACGATTTTGATTCCACAGCGAATGCACTCGAAAGAATTGGGCGGACCAGTAGCGGCGAAAGCCGTTGCAGATAGATTGTTAGCGTGGGGCGTTTTGATCGGCGTTCTCTTGTTCTTCATGCAATCGGCGGCGATTTTTGCCCTTCCGTTTTTTACGCCAATCAAAGACGTGCAGTCGTTTGCGGTTTTACCGACCTTGATTGGAGCTGCTTTACAGCCGTTAAATGGTATCGTGTTTGTCGCGGAAGGGTTGATGCAAGGTCATCAAGCATTTTTGCGTCTGGCGGGCGGTATGTTTGTGAGCACCGGAGTGATGTTGACTGCGTTGAAATTTGAAGGATCGACGTTACCGGGCGTGTGGATGTGCTTCGCTGCGTTTAATACGTGTCGACTTTTGTTCGCGTTGAGACATCACTTCGTAGATGGTCCGTTGGGATGGAAACACTTGGACGCAAACCAGATGAAATGGGAAGAGACGAATAAAGCGGCGTAAAAAAACTAAATATTGTCATCATTCTTAAATTAAATTTATATCAATACGTGTTGCTTTCATTCCTTTGCTATATAAATATATACATGAATATGTATTCTACACTGCTATTTATTCTTAGCGACGTCGATTACCACTTTCCACCTCGTTCCCAGTCGTAGCAGTCACCGGTAGCTTTGGTCGTAGACGATAACGCTTCGTCGATTTTACTTTTATCATCAGCGTCGAGCGTAAACTGGAACAACTTTTGATGATCTTCGACGTGAAAATCGTTACGCGCACCTAAAATGACCGCCAACACGCTTTCTTTTTCCAAAACCCATCGAGTAGCAACATTCGCGATGCTCTGATCGTGTTTTTTACCGATCGAATCGAGAACTCTCAACAATTTTTGGAGATTACCCCATCCGCCAAAGTTCCGAATCACCGACGAATACTTCCTCTTCGAGCCGGTGTCTAAAACGACATCTTTTACGTCCGCCTCTAAGAACTTCTTCGAAAGAAAACCGCCAGCCAACACGCCGTACGGTAACAGTTTCACCCCACTCGCCTTACAAAACTCATTCATCTTCAAATCCGGTCGTCGATCTAACAGCGAATACTGAATTTGGTTCGAAGAAATCTCCGCGCCTTTGTTAATCATGTCTTCCATTTTCTGGGTGTTAAAGTTCGTCAACGCGACGGAGCCAATCAGTCCTTTCGCCTTCAAATCGGTCAAATATAACGCGCAATCGATATACTGCGAACTTCCGTATTCGTTCCAATACATTTGCACCATATCAATCTTCTTCAACCCTCCTAAACGTTTACTCGGAATATCAAACGCGTTCTCCTTCACCCACTTCTCAGTCATCGCGACTTGTTCTCTCCCCACGCAACACAACTTCGTATGGACTCGACATTGTTCGCTGTTGCTTCGATTACGCTTCAAAAAGTCTCCAATAACTAACTCACTGTCCCCGTATCCGCACGCCGTCGGCCCGGTATCAAAGGTAGTTATCCCCGCGTTAACAAACGTCTCGAAGTCTTCCACCGCGCCTTTATCTTTCGACGTCCTATCATCTGCCGGATCGCCTTTGTGGCCACCGGACAACTGCCAACATCCTTTAATCACCGCTGACGGGTATTCTTCGGTAAATTTCAACGGCGTCTCGGTTCTTGGCACTCTTGGAAGAGAAGAAGAAGAAGAACCTTCTTCGCCCGCGAAAGCCACCATCCCGGGCAAAATCAACCCAGACGACGCAGTCGTCATCATCAGCGACGCCCCGGCGATTCGTTTCATCAAATCTCTCTTCGACAAAAGCGCGCGGTTCGTTTTTTCGGCGGCGGAATCGTCGTCCATCTCGCTTCCTACTCTCCCGGAAGAAGAAGAAGAAGAAGAAGAAGAAGAAGACGCGTTCGTCGTCATCGCGGACGATTTTCTGCTGCTCTTCCGCGCTGCTCCGAGGCGGCGGCGGCGACGACAAAAAACGTGCGAGCGGGTGGTGACATCGTCGCCGTCAAAAGTATCTCGAATGCTGCTGCTGCTGGTGGTGGTCGTGCCACCGGAGCGCACCGCGGAGAAGGAGAAGAACATCTCTCGTTCGCGCGTTTTGTGTTGTTGGGTGTCTTTTTTTTACCCACTTTCGCTACTTTTTTGTCGTGGAAAAAAAAGTGACTCGTGTAGTTTAGGGTTTAGAAAATTTTCTCTTCCCCCCAAAAACTCTCTCTCTGACTTCTCAGAAGAAAAATGAAAAGAGCGCGCACGTGATTATAAAAAGGATGGGTCTCTCGACGATAATAAAAAAAGTGCGCCGATTTGTCTTCCCTCTCTCTCTCTCTTTGAACGTTTTCGCGCGGACCAGGCGGTGGTTATTTTTTTCTCTCTTTCTTTCTCTCTCTCTCTCGCGCGCTCGCTCGCGGTGTGCCGTTTTGGAAAGTTCTCTCATTCTCTCTCTCTTCTCCGTTGACTTTTTGAAAATTTCCCCTACCACGCACTTTCGAGAGGGAGAGAAATCTTTTTGCGTGTTCTGACGATTGTTATCTCTCTCTCCCACTCACCATTCACTCTCTCCCCGCGGCGCAGGTGAAACGAAAAGAGCGCGAAATTCGCGTGTTGGTCGTCGGGTTGGATAACGCCGGGAAGACGACGATCGTGAAGAGAATAAACGGGGAAGACATCTCGAAAATTTCACCCACGCTCGGGTTCAACATTTCGAGTTTGCACCTGAACGAGTATCGATTGAACGTTTGGGACGTCGGAGGTCAGAAAACGTTGAGGACGTTTTGGAGGAACTATTTCGAGAAAACAGACGCGTTGGTTTGGGTGGTAGACTCCACGGATGTCGCGCGATTGCAGGACTGTAAAAATGAACTGGATGTGATATTGAAGGAGGAGAAACTCGTGGACGCGAGTTTGTTAGTGCTGGCGAACAAACAAGACGTGGAAGGGGCGATGAGCGGGAGGGAGATTGCCGAGGCTTTAGGTTTGATTAGCGTTGATAGTAGTAGTGGTAGTAGTAATAACGGTGGTGACGTATTGAGTGGGACGACGTCGAATAGTAGCAAACGACGATGGCGAGTGCAAAAATGTTCCGCGACGACCGGGGACGGGATTCTAGACGGCTTCGAGTTCATAACCGAGGACGTCGGGAGTCGCATGTTCACCTTAGATTAAAATCATAAATTGGTACAATAGATATAGTATACAATAGTTATATTTAAATCTTCATTCCTAATTTCTCCCGTATCCCCACGAACGCTTTCTTCAACACCTGCGCCGGCACTGGATTCACGCTTCGAAACAACGGCACCACCCTAGACTCTCCTCCTCCTCCTTCTTTCACGATCAACGCCAGGTAATAAAACGCATCCGTCGTCGTCACTGTTTCGTTTATGATCACATTCTCTATCTTTTCTATGTCGTAAAAACGGTCTCCACTGATATCCACCCCAAGATTCGGTACAACCCGCACCGTTTCGCTCTGTCGCTTTCGCAACAGATACGAAGAGAGAAGCCACATGAAGCTCAAATACAAAACAGTTACCGGTTTAAAGAACACCTCTTTCTGTCTCTCCAACGAAGCCGAAGTGTTCACTAAACCAACCGCAACGGCCATCACGATCAGCGCGCAAGACACGAACACTTCTATTTTGCTCTTTTTGAGAAAGACTTGCACCGATATCGACTCGTCCGTGAACTGCTTTTGCTCCAAGACGTGGTCGCGGACTCTGAAATTGGACGAGGAAACCGTCGCTTGAATCGATTTCGGGCTTCGCTCTCGCTTGACCGAACGCCATCCTCCTCCTTTTTTGCGATGATGACTGGACATTTTTTCTGCGTTCGACTGCGTGTGCTTCTTGTCGTCGTCGTTGTTTCTGTTGTTACTCGTGCTGGTCGTGTCTCGGTCTTTCTCGTGTATTCATCCGAGTGTTTGTTGATGTTATTGTTGTTTTGTTGTGCGTGTTGGTTTTGTGAGGTCAAATTCATGCCTGTTTAGGTATTCGCTTGCGGTGAAATCTTTCGCTTTACTGTTAAATGTCAGAATGTGCGCTGCTGTATCTTAATTTAAATATATCTATTCTCTCCATCTCTCTCTCTCTATACGTATGGTTACTCTGCTACATGCGTTTCATTTATCGGAATGAAAAACACTCTCGCCACGTTCGAGCCACTCGTCGCGAGTGACGACGATGCCCGCGCTTGACGACGACAGAGCATTCAAACCTTTCCACGCGTCAAAAATACCGTCTTCACTTCCGTTTTTACTCAACATCACCGTTGGTGCCATGTCCGGGTAAGAATTCGATATCACGTAATCTTGTAAACGGGTCTGCAATCCAGGAAGGCGCGAAAGTCCGCCGGTTAAAACGATCGAAGCGTCTTTGCCTTTCTCGCGCAAGATTTCGTGTTCCACGTCTTTACCGCATCTTTTGAAGGCTTCTTTTAAAGCGTCTTGTATGCCGCCTTGCGGGATGATGAACTCATCCACGATGGCAGCTAAGCCTCCGCGGACGTCTTTAACTTGTCGGACAATACCTTTAGATGCTAAAATTTCTGGATGGAACAATGATTCTGTCGCACGAATACGTTCGGCTCTTACTTTCAATCTACGAGCTTCCATGCCAGACAATTTTCGGATTTCATATTGCGGGTCCACGGCTAGAACCTCGGCTCTCGCTTTTTCGTACACCGATTCGCACGCGGATACTTTCTCCGCTCCCGGATCTTTTATTTCGCCGTCGATGGCTTTATCCGCACCCCGCGCCATTTGTGAATACATGGACCAATCGTCTTCGCCGTCGCCGAACCCGCCGTCGCTTTGTTTTTCTTCAGCCTCTACTTCGTCTAACGTTTCTTTATTACCAGCGTGCATTGCTATCAACCTGGCGCGTTTTCTCGCCGCGGTAGTTTGGCGTCTGACACCTCTTCTACCACCACCTCCTCGTTCACGTTCCTCGTTCGCTTCCTCCTCCGTGACGCCTCGAACTTCTAAACTTCGTGCGTAACGCGCATCCTTCAAATTCTTCTCCGCAGTCTCCAGCGCTTTCAATAAACCTTCATAAAATGCTTTCGGATCTTTTTCTATGGCTGCAAATTCTCTCGCGTACTTCTCTGCGCTATTTTGAATCGTTTCTTCTTTCGCGAACCGTTTCACCATGGCTATTTTTTTATCAAAATTGTGTTTAACTTTTGCGACGATGTCTTTCAAATCCAACTCTTTGATGCCGTATTGGGGCGTGAACTGTAACACTTTCGTTTTCTCGTACTCTTTCCCGTTCAAAACGCAATCTCTCCACGCTTTCGTCTCTTCGTCGTAATTTGTCGATACGAATGCCATCTCTCGAAACAGCTGCCCTTGCAACGCCATCGTCGCGCGACCGCTCCCGATCTTCCCAGTCTCTACGAACATTTGGTTCAAAAAATTCGCCTTATGCACGCTCTCCGCGCGTTGCGAATCCAACGCCATCTTTCCAAAACAATCTATTAACTTTTCACCGCCAACATCAACCCTCGTCGCGCCTTGCATTTGCGGTTTACCGTTCAAGAAAGGCAGGATTGAACAGTTCGAATGACCTAAATTAATTACCGCTCCGGAACCAATCTTCTCCAGCGCGCCAACCGATTCGCACTCGCTCACTGACTGATACTCCTTAAACCCGATCTTTTCCAACACAATCTCGCACGCGTCTGCTCTCAGCCGCACGGGGTTACCCAACGGTTCCGTCGCGACCATTCTTCGTTCTCTCACAAACTCTCCTCCTCCTTCTCCCTTTGCCGTCGTTAAGCGCGAGTCTCGACAACATCTCGCGACCACCGCCTCGAACAGCTCCTGGTCGCAAAATAAACCGTTATCTTTCGCACTCACGGTCGCGCTCGTTCTCCCGCACTCAAATCGACCTAATTCCGACGTCTTATTGTTTTCTTCGGACATTTGATAGATTGGATTATACTCTCCCGCGAAGACGCCTTTTGTTTTTTCTCCTTTTTTCGCGCTCAAATCTTTAGGTAAATAGTACCCGCGCGTGGTCACCGACCGAAAGAACAGAGACGGTTCGTTCGCTTCGAGAGAAGAAGAAGAGGAAGAGGATGAAGAAGCGAACCCAGACCGAGCGTGGAACCCGCCCACGTCGACTAAAAACGCATCCGACGCCGACGAAGCTCCAAAAGCTTTCTTCTGTTTCTCATCTTCGGTTCTGAATTTATTCGAATCTAAAAACGGTTCCAAATAGACGAACGGGAGTGGCTGTTTTTGCCGCTCCTGTTCCGGCTCCATGTCGATGACCGTCGTCGTCGTCTCCGCGCTTTAAAATCTCTCTCGGTTCCTTTTTATGCGTGACTCTCTCTCTGTTTCTCTCTGCGTCCGCCTTTTCTTTTTGGGGATTTGTAAAGAGTTAAATTGGAAAAAGTTTTCGTCATTTTCTTTCAACACACGCGCGCTCTTTTGAGTGAGACTTTTGACTTTAAAAACGCGCACTTCTTTCGCGAAGAAAGACGCGCTTGGGCACACGAACGCGCACACACGAACGCGACCGCGACCGCGCGGAGAGAGAGAGAGAGAAGGAACGAAAAACGAGGGAAGATCGATTGAAAAGAAGAAGTGTATATATATTATTCTCTGATGTCAGATTCATCCGACGACCGTCACAAAGCGGCACTGAATGCGAAACAAAGAGGCATCGACCACTACGTCGCCGCGCGATACCAGGAAGCCGAGCAAGCTTTCACGGAAGCCATATCTATAGCCGCAAAAAATGATCCATCTTTACACTTGTATCATTCCAATCGATGCGCGGCGAGGATGAATTTGGAGAAGATTCAAGAAGCTCTGGTGGACGCTAAACGAACTACCGAATTGAAGCGAGATTTCGCGAAAGGATGGTCGCGGTTGGGGCAATGTTTACACCGACTGGCGGGAAGCGGAGGAGATTTAAAGAAGTTGGAGGATGCGAAGAGAGCATTGGAGACGTGTTTATCGTTGCAGAGCGATAACGAGGAGGCGAAGAGGACGTTGCGCGTGGTCGAGGAAAAGCTGACGCGAGAGAAGGAGAGGCGAAGAGAAGAGAGAGGTGGAGGAGGAGGAGGGAATAGAAGTAATAACAGTAGCGGCGGTGGTCCTGGTATCCTATCTCGTGTCGGAGATTTCTTAGACGCGGTCAGGTATCAGTACTCGTACGGGTTGTCGGAGAATGGAAGAATAGCGGTGAACTGCGTCATTGCGGCGTTTTTGTTTTTCATTCTGCGCCGGTGGATCGGCTTAGGCGCCAGGCGCATGGGTAATTACACGTACGGGAATCGATTCGATCACGATTACGGAGATTACATCGACGATAACACGTTCACGTTTGGGACATTTATCTCGTGGATGGTTTTGTACATCGCGTATAAAAACGGTGCATCTCCGTTTACTTTGTACATGTTGGCGAACAATCTCGGTTTGATTGGCAACGGCCGGAGAAGAGGAGGGTACGGAGGATACGGTCGTGGATACGGAGGGTACGGAGGGTACGGTGGATACGGTGGATACGGCCGGCGCAGAGGCATGTTCTATTAATACTACTGTTACTTCTATCGTCTCATCCGCGGTTCTTTCCCCGGCGGTGGGATTTTCTTTCATCGTCCTTTCTTCTTCTTCCTCCGACTTCGATGTAACTTCTCTTCGCACACGGGACAAACGACCACCTTTACCAGCGCGTTCTTTACTTCTCCTCTTTCTTTATATCGAAAATTCAATTCAAACGTCCCTAAATTTTTCCGTTCGGAACAACTCTTCTCGCCGCAAATATCCACGCCTTTGCCTCTCGCGACTTCTTTCTCCGTTCTCCAACGTAAACCGACGCCTTCGTCGCACCGGGATAAATCCGGTATCGCGTACTCTTTGAACAGTTTCTCTTCGTATTTCATGGCGACCCGTTCGCCTTCGTTTAATAACATCGCTTCTTCTTCCTCGTTTTTTCTTCCACCACCTCCTCTTCCTCCCGTTTTAACGAACTTCTCCTCCTCTTCCTCCTCCTCTCGCAAAAACCTGTGATGTTTCTTCAACTCGTCCAAATCCGTCGTCGCGCCTCCCGCTCGGCTTCTCTCCGCTCTGTGCAACAGCGCGTCCAGACCTTCTCTCCTCACTTCCTCTCTCGTTTTCAAATAACGCGCCTCTTCTTCTTCTTCATTCTTCTTCTTCTTCTTCAGTCGACGCAAAATCTCTTCCCTCTCGGCTTCTCTCACGTCCACGAAAGTGCTCTTACTTTTACGGGAAGAAGAATACGAATACGAATAAGGATCTCTCATCTTTTTTTTTTCGTGCCTTCTACCCAAAAAGAACGCGGATACGTGTATCTGTACACGCACACGCACACAGAGAGAGAGAGAGTCGTATCTCGTGTTTTTGTAACAAACTTTTCCTCTCTCCGCTTTATTTTTTTTGAAAAGCGAGAAGTTTTGTTGTTTTTCCCTATCACTCAAGAAAAGCAGCAAAAAATTTTTTTTGTGTGTTTTTTTGGGGCTGAGATTACGTCACGCAGCAGCACACGAAACGTCGCTCAAAACACCACATTATTCCCTCGCTTCAAACACACGCGTACGCGCGCAAAGAAAGAGAGACTCGTTCGTTGTCGTCGTCGTCGCGTGAAAAAACTACTGCGCCACCACCGTAATGATAGAGGTACCGACGATCATCGGCCTCGGCCTCGGGTTCGACGGCACCGCGAACTGGGTGAACAAATACATCGTTGACCCGTATCTCTTGGGGGTGAAATCGGAAGATTTCGACCCGTCCACGCACGGGTTGCTTCGAAAGTTTCTCGTCATCTGGGGGTTTCTTTTGGTGATGACGTACGCGTTTTATTTCACGTTTTGCCCGTTGACGTATTATTTCCTGTTTAAACGGAAAGATAAGAAGACTGGGGATAATAAAGCCAATTGGTTCCAACGGGAAGGGAAAGACCAGGTGAAGAACGAGATCAAGACGAGTTTGTGGTCCATAGCGGTGATGACGGCGATGACGGCGCCGTTTGAATTGTTAGTCGAGAGTGGGAAGACGAAGATTTACTGGGACTTGAACGAACACGGCGGGAAGTTGTACGCGTTTGTGATCGCGCCGATATTGTTCATCGCGTTTTCGGATACGTGCATTTATTGGATACATCGAGGATTGCACCATAAGATGTTGTATAAACCGTTGCATAAGTTGCATCACAGGTATAAAGAAACGACTCCGTTTAGCGCGTACGCGTTTCATCCGATCGATGGGTGGTTGCAAGGGTGCCCTTACCACATCTTTGTGTTTTTGTTCCCGATGCACCACGTGGCGTATTTTATTTCTTTAGCGTGCGTCGGTTTGTGGACGATTAACATTCACGATCGCGTGACGTGGAATTTACCGTTTGTGAACGGAGCTGCGCATCATACCGTCCACCACACGGGATTTAATTATAATTACGGGCAATATTTGGTGTTTTGGGACAAGTTAGGTGGGAGTTATAGGGATCCGTTTGTCACGGCGCCTTATAATGGGACTCCGCTCGATAAAGAGAAGAGATTCAAGACGAGTTGAGCGATATATACATTAGTTTAAAACTACCGATTAGAAAATTGAATACGACAATAATACACACGCGATTATATTTATTCACTCTCTTACTCTTTCTCTCTTTATAGTTATTATTACAAAACGGAAAACGTATAATCTATCTTCTCGTTGTTCAACAACTTCCGTTGCGGTTTGCCTCTCGCGCAATAAATATTCGCGAATGCGCGCGTACAACTTTTCTTCTCTTCCTCTTGCAACAACGTCTTGTCCATATCCATCCTTCCATTCTCGCCTGCCAAACACTTACTTACTCTCACTTACTCTCTCTTTCTCGCTAATATATATATATTAATTGTACTCTTATTATATAATTTTGATCGCGCCCTTTCTCTCTCTCTCTCTCTACTCTTCCTCGCGCTTTCCCCTCCTCTTTCTTATATACAGTAGTTCCAACAACTTATAAATACTTCTCGATAGTCCCAGTCAAAGTACTCTTCGGCACCGCACCAATCACCGTATCCATCTTCTTCCCGTCCTTAAAAATCATCACCGTCGGAATCGATCGAATCCCATACTCCGTCGCGATCGAAGGCGACTCGTCCGTGTTCAATTTCACCGCTTTCAACTTTCCAGCGTATTCCTCCGCCAACTGATCGATCAAAGGCGCTATCATTCGGCACGGGCCACACCACGGCGCCCAGAAATCAACCAACACCGGGACGTCCGACTTCAACACGTCTTGCTCGAACGTTTGGTCGTTCACGACGGATGTCACACCTGTTATCGAGAGGATTTTAAAGAGTTTGAGAGAGAGAAGATACGCGCCGCGCGTGAGTGATTGGATTCCTCCTCCTTTGTTTTTTTTCCCCAACGAACCGTATCCAAAAAACAGACCAAACGCGCGATACGAGGAAACCCACGTCTGACGAAGCAAAATTTTTCCTAACGAAATTTTTACGCGAGCGCGCTCTTAAGTGTCGTAAACCGGTCGTAAACCGACCAGATCTGCGTCGGTGCGATCGAAAAGAAACAAAATCCAACGAAATGCGTACCCGAAGTGCTCGTTTCTTCAGCTTTGACGACTAATTGTTGTCCGCGTCGTCTGGAGACGGACTTGGACGACCGTGCGATTTTCGCGGTACTACTTTTCGCGATGGCGCAGGATTGGGTAAGCGTGAAACTCATTTTATACGCGTGTGTATATGTATATATCTTGAAAACGTTGCGAAGTGCGATTTAACTTTCAAAGGTTAAATTCGTGCGTTGCGTTTTACTTTCTCTTTGCAAATTCAAAATTCGAACGTGTGCGTGCGCTTTTGCGTTCGTGCGAGATATATGTGTGCGCGTGCGTAAATATAATGCAGCACAGAGAGAGAGCTTTCTTTCCTTTTGTTTTTTTGAGCCTTTTTTCTTTCTTCTCTTGGCCTCGTTCGTTCGTTGGAGAAATCTCTTCTCTCTCGTCGTAGAAAAACAAAAAAAAACAAAAAGATGTGAAAAAAAGCAGAAAAAAAAAGAAAAGAACAGAGAAAAGAACGAACTCGCGTTTGCGCAAAAAAAGGCACACGCAAACGCACGACGATGATGATGACAGAGAACAACAACAACGAGGATAACGAGGATAAAAATAAAGACAAAGAGGGGGTTGATTTACTGGGAGAAATCGCGGTTTCCGCAAACAATCAAGGAAAATGCATCCCGAGAAAGCGAGATTACCGACAGCGCGCGCACTGTAACCCTTTGTCGAACGGGAGGTGGGAAGATTTACCGACGGCGCCGGAACTGTTTCGGGAAGACGCGCACTACGAGCGAGCGTTTTTAGATGCGTTGAAAAAGGAATGCGGAGGAGGAGAAAAAGAGGCGAAGATAACGTTCGCGGATATCGGGTGCGGGTTTGGTGGGTTGTTGGTGCGGTTGAGCCCGCTGTTTCCGAAAGAGTTGATTATTGGGATGGAAATTCGGGCGCAAGTGTCCGACTACGTTCGCGAACGGTCTTTGGCGCTCAGGAAGGAACATCCGGGCGAGTATCAGAACATTTCCGGATTGAGAACAAACTCGATGAAGTTTTTACCGAACTATTTCGAGAGAGGCCAGCTGAAGAAATTGTTCTTCTTGTTCCCGGATCCGCACTTTAAGCGATCCAAGCGACGCAGACGGATAATACAAACGGCGCTCATCGCCGAGTACGCGTTTTGTTTACGCGAGGGAGGGATTTTGTACACCCAAACGGACGTGGAAGACGTCGGGGATTGGATGAAGGAGAAGTTAGACATGCATCCGTTGTTTCGGCCGATGACGGAGGAGGAGTTGAACTCGGACGTGTGCGTGGAATTGTTGAGACGGGGAACGCCGACGGAGGAAGGACAAAAGGTAAAACGCAACAGCGGTTCCACGTGGTTGCACTGCTACGTCAGAGTAAACGGAAATCCAAGATATTAGACGAAAAAGAAGAATAAGAACGCGAAGAAAAAGATATTACTGTGCGTTTTTTAAATAACGAATGTTATAAAGTTTGTAATAGTAGTAGATGCGTAGGAGCTTTTGTACGATAATACGCGTATTTTAGAATGCGCGTCTCGAACTCAGTCTCTCGTGTTTCGAAGCGTTTCTCTCGCGGTACGTCCCGTCGGTTGTTAGTACTACGATATCGTTATTCTTTTTGTTACAAATTCTTCTAAAGCTATCTAAAGTTTTGCTAATTTGACGACGTTACGATGCGTTCTTTCCTCTCTCTCTCTCTCTCTGCCGAACGAACGCTCGACTCTCAACTTTTCTCTCACTTTTCGCCGCCTCCACTCTGTTCCATTATCTTCTTCATCTCTCTATCGTACTCAAATCGTCTGTAGAGCTGATACAACCCAGTCACCGCCATCGCCGCGTTCACCGCCATCAAGTTATAATTCTTCGGCGTGATATCCATGGAATATTTCATCCAAATCAACCCGGTGAGCGCGACCGCGCTTTGCTGAGGCACCGAGAGTAACTCCGGCGGTCTTTGGAAATCTTTCACGTTGGCGATGGTTATCGCCCACTTCATGGTTGGCGCCCAAAAGAAGATGGTTTTAGGCCCAGCCGGGTGGTTGAGGAACGCGCGAAACGAGGAAGTCGTCGCCATTCTTTTCGTTATTGGTAGCGTTTGTGCGTGTCTTTCTTTCTTTCTTTCGAAAAGCGTGAGTGGTAGTAGGCGGGAAAAAAATGAGGATAAAGAGAGAAGAGCGTTTCCAAAGTGCGTGTGTGACTTATTTTGGTGTGCTTCGCGCGAGACGCGCGCGAGCGGTTCTATATAGTCACTATCACGAATTATTAATATATATATATATATATATACATACATGCATACAGGTGTTTCAACAACGAGCGTATAAAAGGTCCGCTTCGTTCCGTCGAGAGCGCTTTTCCTCGAAGAAGCGGCTTTCTTCTCTTCTAAGACTGCAAATCGCACTCCTCGCATTCCTCGTCTTCCTCGTCTCTGGAGTCGTCCACGCTCCTCCCGTCTAAGTCGATACCACCTTCGCCTTCCTCGGCGAACGATACCGAATTCATCATGTGTTCTCTCAATAAACTCAAGTTCTCTCGGTTCATCTTCACGCCGCAGTCTAAACCGCCCGTTTCCGCGAAGCGTTTTATCCATCTCTGAAGCAAATCCTCCCTCTGTTTAATCAATCGTTCCGCGTGATCTCTTCGGCCTTCCGCGAATAGCGCTCGTATAAATTTCTGCCCGTCGTTTTTATAATTTTCAGAGGCAAAGTTGTACAACCACTTATACTCGCCTTTCCCGGGACTCAGGTCCGTCTCTTGCATCTGCGCCAACGACGATTTCAACGCTTTAAAGGTGAAATAGTTGACGAGTAAATTGTCGACGTCTCCGAAACTATCGCCGTAGTTGCCACCCAAATCGCCGTTTCGCACGATTAGCGCGCCTCTTCTGTCTCTCTTTTGTTTCTCATTCCGCGCTCTCGCGTTCGCGAAAAGTCTTCTCGTTCTTCTTTTACCGCACAAAGCCTCCTCGGTAGTTACGTGTCCACCTGTCGTCCGGGAAGAAAATGGGATTTTTTGAATGCAGGAGGAAGACGAGGAGGACGGACACATCGCGGCGGCTCGCGTTTGAACAATCGGCGAACAGCACGAAAACGCGCGGAACATCTCTGATTTCCTTCTTCTTCCTCTCAACGAACCAAAGCGAGGAGGTTTTGGGCGGTTCACGCGCGCGCACTTTTTTGTGCAGTAGAAGAAAAAGAGGGCAAAAAAGAAAAGATATGGCACGAAGAGAGAAAACTCGTGGCTCTGAATGAAACGAGGCGAATACGGGCCCCGAAAGCGCGCGAAACGCACATAAAACGAGCAATGACGACGAAATAATAACATTAAAAAGATTTATTCATCTGATGAAGCGGTGGATGGAGCAGGCGCAGCGGGTGCCGGGGCAGATTTCAACGCCGGCTTGTCGCTCGCCGGCATGCGTCTGGACTGACGCTTGGTCGCCGCGGGCGGCTCCTCCGTCAGCTTTTGTACCGTTAAATACACCCCGCCTAACACGGCCGCGCCGAACAATAACGTCACCAACAAACCAATACCCGGTCCACCTTCCGCAATTTCAAAATCTTCGCCTCGGACGGTCGCCTCGTCCACGTTTCCGACCCGGACCGTCGTCGGTCGTTTATATCTGCCTTCTTTCAACGTCTTCGATTCCGGTCGGCTCCCGTAGGACTCCGGAGCGTCTTCTTTGCGTAAAGTTGGGAGGTTGGAGACCAAGTTCCCGAGCAATCCCGACGGTTTATCTTCGTCGTCGTCGTCATCTCTCTGTCGAAATCGCGATGAATCTTGAGCTGGGACGAAGTCGTCGTCTTCGCTCCCCGCGGCGTTCGCTTTGAACGAAGTCGAAGCTCTTTTCGAGGAGGAGGAGCGTCTGGTGGTGGATTTCAATTGACGAGTCTGTTTTTTATGCGTGGAAAGAGCAAAGAAAAGCGTGAGTGATGCGGATAAAAACAACATCAACGAGTCCGCGCGCGCGATCGCTCGGAACACACGCAACCCCACGCGAAATGGAAAGAGGCCGAGAGAGAGAGAGAGAGAGAGAGAGAGACAGACGCGCGCTTGGCAGACGGAGTATCTCGGGAATAAAAATGGAACAAAGATTTCTTCGCGTCATCGGAGAAAAAGATGTGCGCGCGCATGGAAATGAAAACTTTGACGACGATGGAAAGTAAAAGGAGCACGAAATACAAGCGCGAAGCAAAAAGACGCACCGAAGCTAACGTCGTGGTTTGCGCGGCAACGGAGTGGGAAAGTGCAAACATATTTTTTTCCTTTTTTATGAGGAAGGTAATCCACGTCACCGCCACCTGGAAGATAGAAGAACTGAAGAAGACTACGCTAGCTTTGGCGTCGACGTTTTACGCGAGCGCTCATATTTATGGTGCGTATATATGTGCGTTGTAGCATGTGTTTATCATTATTATCATTACGGTTTACTAATGGTGGCTTCGCTCAACACGTCCTCGTCGGTGACTTTCCTTGGACCGCTCATCGGGTTGAAGTTTCTTTTTAAAGCGTCTTTGTTTCCGAGAAGGAACCTTCCCAGAGAGAGCAACTCTTCTTTGACTAACCAGGAGCGAACGGCGCCTCGTTCGGCGACGACGGAGCCGATATTTTTCTCCGGAACCGTGAAAGGAGAATTCAAGGCTTTCATGGTGGCTAAGACTCTCGTTTTGACCGGGGATCGGCCGTAGACGGTGGAATGTTTACCCCAGCCGGTGACGACGGAAATTTCTTCCGGGAGGTCTCGGATGGAGACGGGGAGCGTTTCTTTGCTCGAACCGGTGAGCAAAGTGCGCGTGCCTTTACCAGCGGATTGAATATCCATTGGAGCTAACGCGCGTTGACGCATGCGTCTCAGCCACCAACGTAAGACGCATTGGGCGGTGCCCGCAGAGCGGACTCGGTGTAAATCAAGCACGCCTAATTCGTCTTCGCAGCCGAGGTATCCGAATTTGTTTTGTGCGTCTTCGAGGTACTGCGTCGCGCGATCCCATTGGCCCATCTCTTCGCAAACATCGATTAAGGCATCAAAAGTTAACGCATCCGGGAGAATTTCCGGCGTTTCTTTCTTCATCAAGTTCATCGCGTTTTCAGCCTCTCGCCATTTGCAGGAAGCTTCAAAGGAGATCAACAAAGAGTTGTACGTGTGAACGGTTCGCGGAATTTTCTCCGAAATCATTCGCGAGAAGGCGTCCGCGACTTCATCATAGCGGCCATCGGCGTAACACACGCGCAGGTACGCGTCATACGCGGCGGTTTGAACGCCTTTGTTGTTCTTTAACTTGGTGTTCAATGCTTCATCGCGAATGATGTCCAAGAGTAAGTCTGGAAGTTCGCCCATTGGGTTGGATGTTGATAACAACAAGTCGTCTTCGTCGTCTTCGTCGTCGGAAATTAAGCTCGCGTTGTCTCTTTCCGCGATATCTTTAGCGTCCATTGTGGACGAGTCATCCACCAAAGCCTCTTTCAACTCTTCTTCGAGCGCCAAAGCTTCCATACGTTCTCTCGCCAAAACGAGCTTCTCTATGCCGCATAAACAATCAAACGTTATCGAATCCGGTAATAAACCGTCCAAGAGAAGCTCCTTATACGCTCTCGCGGCTTCTCTCCAGTCTCTTCTCGCTGTCGCTTCCATTAATCTAGTATTGTAAGTAATCAAAGTCGGTACGATGCCTTCTTCTCGCATCATTTTCAAAACCAAATTGAAAGATTCGTGGTCGGATTGTTTCGCGCAAGCACCGAGTGCGGAGTTGAATACGACCGCAGAGCAACGCAACTTTGGATTTCTAGCGCATCGAGTGAGCAAATCCAACGCGCGTTTACAATCTTTGTCGCCGGTAGAGTTATTGTTTCCATGCGCGGCAATCATAACAGCGTGCGTGGTTTCGTTTGGCCACACACCGTTCCTTGCCATTTGCGCAAAGATGGATTCCATGTCACCAATTTTGCGCTGCTTTCCGTAACTCGTAATTAAGGAATTATATGTGGTGACATTTCGTCTCACGCGCGGGTTTTTCGCCATGGAAGTAAACAATTGCGCTGCTTCCGGGTACCTCGCCGCGCTCACCGCAGCGGACAACAAAGCGTTGTGCGAGCCGGTATCGCAAAAGCACCCAGGCGTGTTCTCTAATTCTTTAAAAGCCGCCAACGCTTTTTCCCACTGACCACCTTTCCCGTACGCGCTGATGAGGGAAGTGTACACTCTCACGATATCGTCGGACGGATCGGTACGATCTCTCGCCACGAGCCGTCTTCCGTATCCACCGTATCTCCCGCTACTCCGTCGATTATACGAGCTACTCGAGTACCTACTATTGCTGTAACTATCCTCGTCCTCGTCATCATCCTCGTTCTCACCATTTTCATTTCTGTACTCCGTGGCAATCTTTTCTAACGTCTCTTGCCATCCGACGTTCGGATCTCTCTTCATTTCCTCAAACGTCCTTTCGGCTAGCCGCCATTCGTGCGCTCGAGCGTACGCGGCGATTACTTCGTGGTATGTTCTTTGGTTCGGCTTGACGTCCGACTTCTCCTGCTCTCTCATACGCTGCAATAAAGTCGTCGCAGATCGGTACGCCGGTGGCCGAGCTCGTTTACACGCTCTCAACGCCGAGTTATACGCCCTCAACGGCTGCGCGCAACCCATCTCCAAAAGCGCCTCCAACGCCTCCAAAGCTTTCGGTGCGTTCCCGGTATCCGCGGCTAACTCTAACTTGGCCCAACTCTGGCCAACACCAGGCGCAGAGATCGCAAACGTGCCGTTTTCATCGCCGCCATCGTCGCCGAACTTGTCCACGTTGGCCGCTTTCAACGCGTCGTTCTCGTCCGCGTCTTGGTCCTCGTCCTCCCTAAAAGACGACGAAGAAGAAGACACCGAATCAAACGCTCTCAGCACTTGATTGTAGCTCTCCATGTTTGTGCTTCGAAAACTATTTCTGCCGCCGCTGCTGCTGCTGCTAGATGACGAACTCCGTCCGCCTCGATTGTACGAAGAACTTCGAGACGACCCGCCTTCGTCCGCGTCGTAGCTCCCCGAGGCGCCGTAGTACTCCCCACCATCTCGACTGCCCATCATCAGCTCCTCATCGATGCTGTTCGCGCGCTCGTATCTGCGCGACCCACCACCGTTCCCACCGGCGCCTTGGTATCTCGACGCAAACGTCGCGGTTCGTTCGCGCGTGCCCGCTGGTTTCTTTTGATCTTTTCCCGTCGAAGAAGAAGAAGAGGAAGAGGAAGAAGAAGAAGAAGAATGCTTCTCCCCGTGAACTTTATCCTTTCCCGACGAGGTTTGACTCCCGCTCGACGACGATTTCTTCGCTTGCTTCGGCTTACGCGCGGGTTGCGAGACCTTATTCGTCGTCTTGCGGCTCGCTGAAACGATTTCATCTTCGTCCGTGGTGGACGACGACGACGACGCGTTGTCTCGTATCGCTTCGAGTCCTCCTCCTTTTCCTCTCCCGCCGTATCCGTCGTCGCGACAAAGACGAGAAGGCGCAACGAAGGAGAGATGAGACCGACGACGACGAACACACGACGAAGAAGAAGCGCCGTCCTTTCCGAATTTCACCGAGACTCCTTTAGCGAGAGCAAAGGTACTATTCTTCTTCCGCGCTGATGCCGACGACGAAGAAGAAGACAGAGAAGACGCGGACGTCGGCATCAGCGCTGACTGCGTTGCGCCGACGACTGCCCTCATGATGTCGGCGGTTTATCTCTCTCTCTCTCTCTCTCTCTCTGCGAGATGATTTTGGAGCTTTTGTGCGTGCGCGTGTGACGCCGTGAAAAAAAAGCAGAAGAAAATAGTTTAGGGTTTCCAACTTTTTTTTTTTCAAAGTCGTTTCTCTCTCGATTTTGTGCTTCTCGTTTTGTTTTTCGGGAAAACAACGAACAACGAACAACAAAAAAAGATATGCTTCTTCCTAGTCGTTGCGACGACGCTTCTCTCTTCTCGAAAACGACGCCTTTTTTGAGGCGGCGGCGGCAGCGCTCCTTCGCGAAACAGCAGAGGCAGCAGCAGCAGCAGCAGCAGCGGCGGCAACATCTTTTGTTACGCGCGCGTTTTTGTCGAGTCGATGATGATGACGAGGAAGCGAAAAGCGATGGTGCTGACGACGCGACACCACCAATCGTCTTTGAGACGACAAAGACGCTTTCTTTTTCGAGACGGCAGGCGGTGTTGGTGCTGCTGACGAGCGCGGTGGTGAGCGTTGGACGTCCGCGCGAGGTGGAGTCGGCGCGTGCGAGAGAGACGACCGCGGTGGAAGGTTCCACGACGGCGACGTCGGGCACGATAAAAGGGTCGGTGATTTTACCGAGCGGGTATCACAAAACGAAAGGAGCTCGAAGTCGAATTCAGACGACGAGTTCGAGCGACGCGGTGAAGATTACGAACGGGGAGAAAGATTTAGCCGGGGATAGTTTAGAATTTGAGGTGCAATACGCGAACGCGAGCGCGAACGATGAGGTGACGGTGAACGCGTTGGTGTATTTTTGCCAAGACGACGACGTGTGTCTATCGCGGAACGTATCGTTTCGGGCGAAAGTATTGGACGGGGACGCGTCGTCCTCTTCTTCGGTGGTTGACTTGACGTACTCTATTCCAACGCCTGAACCAGAAATGTCGTTCGTGGTGCCACAATTCGAATGAACTTAGTGTTGAAAGTCGATAGAGAGATTAGAAAGAGCGCGCGCGCGTGCGCTGTGCGTGACTCGCATGTATTTAGTATTACAATTTTTGCACAACGAAAAAGTAGTTATTATAAAACGCCTTCAATTCTGTCTTCGGCATCGGCGTACATTTTCTTCAAGTTTTCAATCGTATCCGCGTCCGCGTTCCACATACCGCGTCCGTGCGCTTCCAACATGCGTTTCACGACGTTTCGAAACGCCTCCGGGTTATTCTTTTGTAAAAGCTTCCGCATGTCTTCGTCTTCGACGTACGTTTCGTTGGCGCCGTCGTAGACCCAGTCTTCCGTGAAGCCGGTGGTCGCACCCCAACCTACCAGAGCAGTCATTCTTTGCGAAATTTCAAAAGCGCCGCCGCTTCCGGATTCAGCCATAGCCTTTGCCCATCTCGGGTTCAAAAGTTTCGTGCGGTACTCCAATCGGAGCGTCTCGTCGAGATCTTTGACAGACCCTTTGGCGTCTTTTCCAAACGTCTCCACGACCGAACACTGGACTTTCTTGATCTTCGGTTTGGGTTTCGTGCCATCACTTTCTTTTTCCGCGGCGTCTTCTTTCGCCGCGTTTGCGGCGGCGACAATCGCGCCGGTGTTGGCGTAGTACTCTTGAATATCAGTCAACCCGTATTCAACAGAGTCGATTTCCTGGACGACTCTTTCCGTGGTTCGCAAAAGTTCGTTCAAGACTTCAGGCCTCGCGACGCCTTTCTCGCTGGACGATTTCCCGTACGAATACGCGTTTCTGGAGGCCCACGTATCACCCAACTCTCGAGTATCGTTCCAAGACGAGTTTCCAACGCGTTCATTAACCATTGACCCGTAATCTCCGGGCGGGTTAGAGAACAATCTCGACGATGTCGCGTCTAAACCTTTCGCTTGCATCTCTAACGCGTGTTTGCGAACAAAGTTCATCTCAATCGGTTCTTCAGCTTCCGCGCACCTGGCAAAGCAGTCGTCCAGTAACCCGACGACGTTGGCGAACGCGTCTCGAAAAATACCAGACATGTTGCATAATACGTCGATGCGTGGACGACCGAGCTCTTCGAGAGGGATCAGCTCGTATCGCGCGACGCGCCCAGTTTTTTCTTTGACGGATCGCGCGCCGAGTAAAGCTAAAACGATGGCGACGGATTCACCTTTTGTTTTAATGGCATCCAGGCCCCAAAGGTTGACGGAAACCGTTTCTGGGTATTCTCCGCCGTTTTCTTGTCGATGTCGGGCAATAATTTCGTTCGCGACATCGTTACCTCGGATAAACGCGGCGTTTGATGGCATGCGATATGGGTCTAACGCGTGGATGTTCCTTCCTGTCGGTAAAACGCCCGGTCCGTCTCGGAGCAAATCGCCACCGGCAGCCGGTTGCACCCAATCGCCGTTCAACGCGCTCACTAAACCGACATCCAACTCTTCGTTGTTGCGTTGTAACAGACTTTTAATCGTGATTGCTTCAGAGAGCTTTTCTGAATACGCGGTCGGGATATCAAATTGTTTATCGAGTTGTTTCTTAACGGCCGAGAGCTCAGGAGTGTCGACTTGCTCTCCTTCGTCGTCTTCGGCTTGTCCTGCGCAGGATATCTCCTCCGCGCGTTCAAACGTCGTCGAGGAGACAACTCGCTTCTCTAAATCAGTCAATTCGTCGCCAAAGTACGCGTCTAAATACCGCTCAGATTGTTCCGCGTCTGGTTGTCTTCCTAAAACGTGCAAACCTTCGCTAAACAATCGATTTTCCAGAACGAACAAATATTCATTCAATTGGTTTGCCCAGTTTTCAAACGTTTCGTCCGACCAGACGCTCTCGGCGTCGTTTGCGTTTACGCTGAGAAGTTCGTTCGTTTCCACGGAGTAACACGGAACGTCGTTATCCAATTGCGCCATCGCAGCTTGGTTCGCGACGATGCCGCGAAGCTTTCGATCGCCGAATTTCTGCGACTGCTGAGATTCGCGGTACTCGTTCAGGAGCTCGCGCAACTCCGCCGTTTGCTTATACAAACCAGCTCGACCGTACGGAGGGACGTTGTGGGATACCATGACACCGTATCCTCGTCGTTTTGCAACGATCGATTCCGATGGGTTGTTTGCTGCGTACACGTACACATTCGGCATCGCGCCTAACAATTGCTCCGACCACGACAAACCCGTATTACCCAACGGCGATCCCGGAAGCCATTCCACGGTGCCGTGCATACCAAAGTGCAACACAGCGTCGGCTTGGAACTTGTACTGTAAGTACTTGTAGTACGCGGCGTATTGCGGGTGCGGGGTTAAGTCGCGTTCGAATAGTAATCGCATCGGATCGCCTTCGACACCCAAAGCTGGTTGGACGCCAATGAAGACGTTACCAAGCTGGAATCCCGCGACGTTGAATCCAGATGCGTTCGTATTCAATCCGCGATACTGCTCGAGATTTCCCCAAGCTTTTTCCATTCTTCGAATTAAGATATCGTTCGGCGGTAATTGCGGACACGGTCCCCACTCGTTCGGTCCCCACTCGGCTGGAAATGAAAGCCATTTGCGGAGCGTCGACGGCGAAACGTCCATACCAGCTGGTTGGAGCGTATTATCCGGAAGACTTAATGCGTTGCCTTTGGATGGCGATTCTTCACTTGCGCCTTCTTTTTCTTCCTCTCTTCTTAGCTTTTCGATGTCTCTTTTCGTTTTCAACAGCGCCTGTTCGCCACCCTTTTGCGCGCCTAACATGATTGCGGCAACTTCTTCGAGGTTGCGTAAAGCCGATACGATCGCCTCGCCCGTCGGTAACGGCTCGCCCTCTTTCACGCCTAAATCGTACCCTTCTTTTCGCAACGTTGCTAACGTTTCATCGATCGATTTTGGGACGTTCAACAACGCTGCCGTACCGGTTGCACCAACGCCAGGCGGGAAACCGTATAGAGTCATCGCGATTTTCTTATCTTTATTTTCTTTCTGTTTCAACGCGTGCCACTTCTTGATTCGATTAGACAACGCGTAGACGCGTTCTTTCACCAAGAAAATGTCGTCGCCACATAAACCGCCCAAAGACACGGCATCAATTGCTCCATCTAATTCCGGTAACGCGTACAGAATCGTCGATTGTAACCCACCAACTCCGGATTCCCACCAACTGGCGATATCTTGAATCAACAGCGGCGCCGCGACAAAGTATGGCACATTCTTCGCTTTCAAAATCTTATTCGCTATTTCGCTTTGTCTCCCAGCTTCCATCGATCCGGCTGGGCCACCAACGAGCGGGAAACCAACCGTAGAAACGACCGCGTCTACTTTACACGCGTCGGGTTTTAGCGAGTCCACATCGATGATGCCTAAATTATTCCTGTTGAACTGCTCGTGAGACGACGTAAGCTTGTCGCGAACAATTGTGTGCGCCTCGACGCCATTGATAAAGCACGGAATCGGGACGACCCCGGATTGTTCTAAACCTCGAATGAGTTCGGCTAAGTATGGTTGTTTCGTGATGACGTGTTTGCGGTAGAGCAACACCGCGACGACTGGTTTCGTTGGATCCGTATCGGCGGTAGGTAGATTATTTAATGCCGCCCATCGTTTGTATTCGTCGATAGTTTCCGGGTAGGGGAGATTTTGCTCCTCGAGCAGCGGGTGGTAACACCCGAACGCGGGAGTTTCCACGAGCGGTTTTAATCCATCTTTCAAAAGTGGAACAGACTCGCGCAAAGGTTTCAGAAGTAAATCTTTCACGAAGTCACCCGGTGAGGCGGTGGTTACATTTTCTTCTTTTTTCTCCTGAGTAACTTCTTGCGCGCCTAGGTATTCGCGAGCGATGTATGAAAACGCCTCTTCCACGTTTTTCTCTCCGCCTTGGTTCCAGTACGCGTACACGATAAGCCAATTCTTCAAGTCTTTCGCTTTTTCACCCGGAATGAAGCGCAACAGCTGCGGACCGATTTTTAAAAACGACAGATATCCAACCAATTTATCTTCCTCTTTGCCGCTGCCAAACTTCTTGAGAATTTTCTGCACCGCAGGCGGTGGACCGGCCTTGGCGCCATCTTTCCCAGGTTTCATTTCAAACGTCCCGACGTTCGTTTCTGACATCAACTCTAACGCGGACTCAAAGACGAATTTCGTTTTGATCTTTTCTAACTTTTCCCGCAACCATTCGACTTGATCGTAATCAAAGAGTAAAGAGCCGAAGAACGCGTCGGCGTCGTCTAAAGCGCGTTCGAGTTCATTTCGGCGTTTACCAACGATATCGCGGTCGGAAAAGACACAAAGAGTGACGGAAGGATATCGTTTCTTCAAACTCTTGGAGACTTTTTTATACAGGCGCACGTTGAATGACTCGAAGCCGGAAATCAACACAATCTTTTTCGTTTTCTTCGAGGAGAGGTACAGCGCTTCATCGTCGTTTGACATTCCTTCTTCATCTCCGCCGTCTTCTCGCCCTTCATCGTATTCTTCAGGTCTGGACAGAAACCCTTTGCCACCTCTCACAGCCGTCGACAGTGCCAATTCGTTCGTTTCCAACTCGTTCGACACTCTCGCCAACGTGCCTTTACTCGCATGAATGGCTTTCTGAAACTGCAAATACTTCTTCCCATCTTCACTGGCTATTTTCAAAAGCGTCTCGCCGACTTTCGGGTCAACCTCACACACGTTCTTAAACTTCCTCTCCGTCGTGATTGGGAAATCTTCCACGAACGCGTCCGACACGCTCGCGGCGAGTTCGTTCTCCTCCTTCTCCATCGCCGCCTCAGCGTCCACCATCGATACGCCTTCAAACAATAACTCGTACGCGCTATCAATCGCTCGTTGCATATCCGTAACTTTCTTTTCCAACTCCTTCTTCTTCTTCGTCAAACTCGCGACTTTCTCTTCGTCTATGTTCATTTTCGTCGACGACGATACGCCGCCGGACTCTTCTTCTACTTCCAAAACGCTTTCACTAAATTTCTCCGCCTCGCTCTTCGTCTGCGACAGCGCCGAAGCGACCACTCGTTCTCGGCGAGAATGCGCCTCCTCGCTGCCATCGACAGATGATGATGATGATGATGATGATGATGATGACGACGACGACGAGGAAGTCGACGCTCTAACGGTGACGCCTCTTCTTCGCGAAGCTCTTTTTCCTCCCGGCTTTGTCGACAAGTCCGATGACGTAGAAGGAGCGCACAGCGTTTGTTGTTCGCGCGACGACGACGACTTTGACGATGACACGCCGCGCCGAATCTTCGTTCCGAAGGGAAAACGAGACGTCAAAGACGCAAAACTCGTCGTCATCTCCTTCGTTCGTTCTCTTCTTTTGTTCTCTTTGGCTGAGGTGAAGTTTCTATTTCGCGCGTTTCGAATGTGACGATTTCGTTGTTTAGATACGCGAGTGCGAGAAGAAAAGGAAAAAAATTGCCGTGCGATGGAACGCGCAAAAGAACGGGCGAACACGTTTGTACCGTAATGTGCAATATTATACGTCATACATATTTGCAAAAAGCGCACGCTCACATTTTCTCGCTACTTGCATCATCCGTCGTCTCTCATTCGTAGTCGTCCTCGTCTCCGTCCTCGATGCTTTGATAAAAGTTCTCGTGTCCTTCGCAATCTTCTTCGTACGGGTCGCAATCTTCGCCAAAGTCGTCTTCGTAGTCATCGTCTTCGGAAGAACAGTCGTCGGCGTACACGTCAAATCCAGCGG
>Ga0255763_1000309_pt1 | contig 53801 bp, 37 predicted proteins | sample 041ome_2_FD_179963 | JGI IMG/M metagenome (GOLD analysis project Ga0255763, IMG submission 179963) | Coastal salt marsh microbial communities from the Groves Creek Marsh, Skidaway Island, Georgia - 041406US metaG (version 2) | ecosystem: Environmental > Aquatic > Marine > Intertidal zone > Salt...
TGATGATGATGCGTTTTATCTCTCTGTCTCTCTGCGACGACGATAAAATGTCTCGTTATTGCGCGTATCTTTCGATGATGTTGCTTCTCGTAACGAGGGGCGTGTTTTGCCTCGTCAGCGCTCTGTGCACAAAAGGTCCAAAAAGCGGCTGCTCGCCGAGTGAAAAAGTTGAAAAAAAAAAAAGAGTCGACACGCACCACAAAACCACATTTGCGCGCACGCATATCCGCCAAAAAAAAAGTGGGAAGAGAAAACAAGCGGTGGTCACGACGCATAATAAATACAGAGCGATGTCTTCTTCTTCTTCTGGTGGTGATGGTGTTGGTGGTGGTGGAATTCCAGACCGCCACGCGGACATGAACCTCCCGAAATGGGGCGTTCCCGGGTTGGGATGGCGCGAGTCGAGTCCGGTGTGGAGCGATTTGCTCGTTTTTAAATGGCTTTTAGGTTTATGCGTCGGTTTTCCGATCGTGTGCTTGTGGATGAAGGCGAACGCGAGGAAAGATTCGGAGGTGCGCAAGAGCACGTACTTGGCGGCGTTTCAGTTGGTGTATTTGATGCCCACGTTTCACGTGATCGTGAAAGCGAGTCGGATATGGTATTTAGGGGATGGTGCTCCGTTATCGCTGCGAGAGACGACGGCGTATGGGAGAGTGTTCGAACCGGTGGACGGGGTTGGGGAGATTGCGAAGATTGTCTTCGCGTCTCAGATATGGAAGTTTTTCATCTCCATGGGCGAGTTTGAGCTCGCGTGGCCGGAATTTCTCGGTTCTCAGATGCTAACGGTCGTGTTGAGTTACTGGACGATGAGTATTCCGTATATGCAGTATTACGCGGTGTATTATTTCGGCGTGTGCGAGTGGACGAATCTTCCTCTCGCCGCGATCGATTTGGGGAGGTATTATCCATCGATCGGAGCTGGGATGGCGGGAGTTCTCGGCCTCGCGTTGAAGGTTCTCTTTGCCAGTTTGTTCGTGTATTTTCGAGTGTTCACTTGGTTCTTCATGAGTAAGCAAGTGTACGAAGACACGATGTTCATTTTAGACGCGAAAAATTTACCGGCTGGATTCGAGTATCCGTGCCCGAGGGAAGTCGTCTACGGCGTCGTGGTTATGCTCGGGTTATTTACGTTGTTGAACGTGGCGTGGTTGTTGCAGATTGCGAAAGAAGCGAAAACGACCTTGTTCGGTGGCGCTGGTAAAAAGAAGAAGAAGGGCAAGTCCTCATCGAGTGGTAAAAGTAGCGCTGCGAGGGGTCAACCGCCAGCGAGAAGGTCGACCAGGTCGTCGGCGAGGAAAAAGACGAATTAGATTTTTCGCGTCGGCGAGAAAAGAGGGCATCACAATCAACATTTATTTTCTTATATATTTATTTAGAGCATTCTTTATATGCACAACACATAGTAATCTCTGTACTTTTCGCACTCGCGCGTCTCGCTGGTGACATCTAAAATAGAAAACTCAGGAGAAGACACTCCTGCGAATATTATCTAGAACACGCTCTTTCGTTTACGTCGTAGTGTATATACATTTTGGTTCATTTAGTATATTACGAGGGAGAACGAATAAAATATTTAGGCGTTCTCGTGCGGCTTGGCACCGGTGAAGACACCCTTGATGACGTTGCCGAGGACTTCTCTGGATTCGTACAACGGCAAGACGATGATGACAACCGTCGCGAGGAGACCCCACGCCAAGGCGATGGAGACCCACAAGGTGAAGTAACCTTCAGAGAAGACACCGCACGAACCGTCGCCGCAGCCGGCCGGCAAGGACAACACCGGCCAGATGAAGATCATGACGACGGTGAAGCCGACGCCCCACTTGGTGATCCACTTCAAGGCGGCATCCAACATGGCTTGGTCGTTTTCTTCGGCATCCAATTCCGGAAGCTTGTCATCGATCAAAGCGATGCCATCCTTCAAGGTGTTCATGTCGAAGTTTTGCGGGTTCATCTTGGAGATGACCGCGCAGACAATGCCAGACATGCCGATCGCCATGACGTTACCGGCCAACATCGGGTAGTTGCCGCCCAAAGTGAGCAAGTCAACGGTACCGTGCTTGCCGTCCGCATCTCTTTCGAAGGTGGCGCAGACAATCCAGGTGATCATCGCAGAGATTTGGCCGATAACGGCACCGGCGATGGCGCCAGTCGCCGAGGCGTCCTTCCAGGTCAACACAAAGGCAACCGGCATGACCGCGGAGCCAATGAAGATACCCATCATCAAGTAGACAAAGCCCAAAGACAAGCCCAATTCGAAGAGGATAATGGACAAGACGCCCATGAACAAACCAAAGCCCAAGATTGCAATTCTGGAAACCTTCAAGATTTGCTCGCCAGTGGCCTTCGGGTTGATGTACTTCTTGTAGATGTCGTACGCGATCAAGGAAGAGACGGCGATTTGTTCCGCGGAACCCGTGGAAGTGATAGCCATGAACAACATGATGGTGATCATCATGGCACCGCCCTTACCGAAGAAGTGGACAGCGGCGGCCGGCGGGACCAAACCGTCACCGGCTTCACCACTGGTGACCGGTAAATCCATAGCGACAGTGGCCAAGCCCATGGCGGTGGCCAACGCGAACGGAATGGTAAACCAGACCAAACCGCCCAACAAGTAACCCTTGGTGGAGGAGCTCGGCTTGGCGGCGATGGCGGATTGCCAGTAGGATTGATCGACAAAGACAGTACCGAAGTTACCGACGATGTTGATGATACCGAAGATGATACCACCCTTGGACAACATGGTCAAGTACGAACCGCCTTGGTTGTCTTTGACCGGACCGCACGGTTGCACAGAGGCGGAGCAGTCTCTTTCGGAGCTGGCAACCATTTGTAAAGCCTTGTAGACCTTCTTCGGGGAACCGACTAAGTCGTCATCCGAGGCGTACACGGCGAACAAGAACGTAACCAACACGGCGAAGATGATCGCGGTGTGCAAGTACGACGCCATAAACGTCGCCTTCAAGCCGCCGGCCATCGTGTAGACGATGACACCCAACGGAATCAAGAAACCAGCGGTGTAGATGTCCATACCAGTCAAGGCGTTCACGGTGGCCGCACCGCCCAAAATCAACATAGACGAAACGATGATGTTCGTCAAGAAGCAGAAGAACAAGAAGACCTTGTGAGCGGTGGCGCCCCATCTGGCGTCGATGATCTCACAAATCGTGTGCGCGTGCGGCGCATACCTCTTCACTTGGATCGCCAAGATACCGAACAAAAGCACTTGGATCGTGGCGCCGGACGCGTACCAAAACGGACCGGAAACACCATACTGATAGGCAACGTTCGAGGACTGCAACAAAGTCGCGGCCCACGTCCACTGAGAAACGATAACCGCCGCGGTCAAACCCGTCTTCACGGTACGACCGGCGGTGTTGAAAAATTCAGACGAGATGTTCGTCCCGTTGAATCGTTTGTCCAAGTAGACCAAGAGGGTGGTGATCAAAGAGAAACCAACCCCGAAGCCGAGGACGATACCGTAACCGGCACCTTCGGAGAGCGCCGCGGAGCCGCCGAAAAACCTGTTTGAAAAGAAGAAGAGAGAGAAAAAGAGTTGAAAGAGGTCAGTCAAAAATTTCTTACATTTTAAGGGGTGAAAAAAAGCAAAAAAACGCCAAAAGTCAAACTTAAATTTAATTTCTTTCTTTTTTCTTGTTTTTGAAAAAGCGTTTCTTTCGCGACCTTTGGCGCATAAAACGCCTTTTGATCTCATCTTTTTCTCGGCCGCGTTTTGGCCTTTTCGAAGAAAGGTCGACCTTGGCGTCGGCGAAGAAATGGACGCGCCGATGGTGTAAAACACCACCCGATCGACGCAAAGAAGAACAAAAACGAAAGACGACGAAACCTTTCGTCTCGTGGTTCATTCAGATCGGCGATTACCGCGTTTGGACGTCCAGACAGCGCGACACTGATTCGAGAATCCGACGACGCGATTGCACTTTAAACCACAGACGAGAAAAAGAGAGATGAAATGACGAGAGAGAACTTACGAGGCTTGCTTGACGCAATGCGTCGTCGAGACTTCCGAGTCCATGTAGTAGTACTCTCTGGAACCGACGGCTCCGTAGCCCGAAAGCGGGGTCGCCTCAAAGAGCGCTTGAGTACATTCACTGATAGCCATGATGAATATGTGTACTCAAAAACACGTAATAAAAGTGACGTTTCGGGTTCTTTTTATTAAAACTCCCTTCGTTCGTGCGGTCCAGAAGAACGCAAAAAAACATCTCTCAGAAAAAAAAGCCGACGACAACACCTCCTTGCTCATTATTAGCAGGGAGGGAGCGAGCGAGGGGCAGAGACAAAAACAACGCAACTTAATTGTTCGTTTTTTTTTGCTTTTTTTCACTCTCTCTGCTTTTGCTTTTTTTCTTCGAGCTGCTTCTTCTCCTCTCTCTGTTCGGGGAAAAACTGCTCTCTCCCCTTCCTCTCCGCACCCCAAACAACAACAACAACAAAAACAAACACACCGACCGCGTGTATATACGTGGTCGAGGTATTGGGGGGCCGGCGCAAAAAACATCTCCCCCGCTTTGAAAGACGACGCAACAACAACGCGTTTCCAAACAAATCGCGAGAGCACACACATACAAAAAATAAATGTTCGTCGGGAGTAAGTTCGTGCTTCTGAGAACGACGAGACACAAAACCGCCTATAGCGCCGCGAGGAGGACCACGGCCGCTATCGCTACCAACACGACGACCAATACCGCGAATAAGACGACGGTGCGTCCGATTCAACAACACCAACGCGTGAAAAACGCGCGCGCGATGACGACGATGATGTTTTCTTCTTCTTCTTCTTCTGCGAGTACTACTACTCGCGGCGGCGATAATTTATCGCGCGCGACGACGACCAGGAAGAAGCAGCGACATCGTTTTCAGAGGAGAGCGATTGCCTCTTCTTCCGTGGCGGCGGAGGCGGGAGGAGATGAACCTTCCTCGTCGTCGTCGTCGTCGTCGAGTAATAAACACGTCTCCTCTCTTCTCTCCTGGCCGACTCGAACAACCTTGTGCGGTTCTTTGAACATATCCTCGGTGGGCGAGAAAGTTTCCCTGTGCGGCTGGGTGGATAAACAGAGAGACATGGGCGGGATATGTTTCGCAGACGTGAGAGACCACTCCGGGTTGGTGCAAATTATCGGCGCCGCGGAGGGCGTGCACGCGAATCAGTCGCAGATTGATGAGATTTTATCGAGTTTGCGCTCGGAGTGCGTGGTGAAAGTGGTCGGCGTCGTTCGCGAACGGAACAACAAGAATAAGAACATCAAGACGGGAGAGGTGGAAGTCGAGGTAGAGTCGATCGAAGTTCTCAACGTCGTGTCCAAATCTTTGCCGTTTTCGATTTCCGAGGGCGAAAAGTCCGGGAACGCGGACAAATCGAGCGAGGAGGTGAGGTTGAAAAACCGAGTGTTGGATTTACGAAGACCGAAAATGTTGAAGAACTTGAAACGACGACACGAGGCGATTAAGAAGATGCGAAAGGTGTTAGAGGATGAGTTCGACTTCATGGAAATCGAGACGCCGGTGTTGAGTCGACCGACGCCGGAAGGCGCGAGGGATTATTTGGTTCCGGCGAGAACCGCCGCGGCGGGGAGTTGTTACGCTCTGCCGCAATCGCCGCAGTTGTTCAAACAAATGTTGATGGTTTCTGGATGCGATCGGTATTACCAAGTCGCCAGGTGCTTTCGAGACGAAGATTTGCGCGCGGATAGGCAACCGGAATTCACGCAATTGGACGTAGAGATGTCGTTTACCGACGCGGATGGCATCATGAACGTCGCCGAGAGAGTATTTTTAGAGGCGAGCGGTATGCACAAGAAAGTGCAACAACCGTTTCGAAGAATGACTTACGCCGAAGCGATGGAAAAGTACGGCAGCGACAAACCAGATTTGCGTTTCGATTTAGAGATGACGACGTTGAACGACGTTTTGAATGATACCGAGTTTCCACCGTTTAAATCGGCGTTGGAGGTTTCTCGATCGAGCGTGAAAGTCTTAGTCGTGGACGACTCTCAAGCGGGCAAGAATAAAATATCCAACGCAAAATTGAAACCAAAAGGTGAAATTTTCGAGGACGCGGTAAACGCGGGAAGTGCGAACGGGTTGTTCTTTTGCCGAGTCGCGGAAGATGGGAAGACTTTGGAAGGTGCGAAAGGTTTGGTCGAAGGCTTGGCGAATTGCGCGGAGAAAATAATTAACACGTCCAACGCGCCGCCCGGGAGTTTACTTCTTTTTGTCGCCGGAAAAACAAAAGTTGTGAACACGGCGTTAGATAAAGTGAGACACAAATGCGCGAACATGTTGAACTTGATCGACCCCAAAGCGCACGCCGTTTTGTGGGTGACTGACTTCCCGATGTTTGAGTATAACGAAGACGAGGAAAGGTTCGAAGCGTGTCACCATCCGTTCACGGCGCCGAACACGGAGGATTACGAGAAGAATCCAGACGATTTAACCGAAGCGCGAGCGATTGCGTACGATTTAGTTTACAACGGCGTCGAAATTGGAGGCGGTAGCTTAAGAATTTACCGCAGAGATGTTCAAGAAAAAGTGTTTAAAGCGATCGGGATGTCCACCGAGGAAGCCGAGGATAAGTTCGGGTACTTGCTCGACGCGTTTCAATACGGTGCGCCGCCTCATGGTGGATTCGCCATTGGAGTCGATAGATTAGTCATGCTTTTGTGCGGTGCGAAGAGTATACGAGACGTCATCGCGTTTCCAAAGACAACCACTGGACAGTGTCTGTTAACGAGAGCGCCAGGGGAGGCGACGACAGAACAATTGGCGGAATTAAACATCAAGCGTATAGAGTAAAAGGGGTAATTTTTTTATGTATGGTACGCGCCAATAGCTGCTATTCTATAATTTACATTTCTAAATATACTACGACGCATCGCGTTCTCTTGTTGATGATGAAACACTTTTTACGCAGATTTACCTCCATATCGGACTGAGAAAACGCTTCGCACACACAAAAGATTACGAATTTGCGTTCCAGTCGTCACCTCGTGAAAATAAATAAATCTGCGCGCGTGTTGTGCTTCATTCAAATTTCAAAGCGCACTGAACGCGCGTGATTTCCACCCGTTCACCTATTCTTACAGTATATTCCTCAGCCGCTCGCCGTCTAAATGCATGAAATTTTTTAAAGAGCTCCCTTCCTTGTGCATGAAATGTTTCAAATCACTCGCGCCGTTACCGTTCCCTCCTCCGTTCGCGCCGGCTTGCACCGCCGTCGCCGCCGAAAAATCCGGCACCAACAAATACAACACGATGATCCCCAAACTAATCAAAGCGCCGTTTTGATTAAACGAATTCACCTTCTCCCGAATCCTCCTCGCTAAATCCTTATCCTCGATCTCCTCCAACTCCCCGGCGACGTCCCAAGCGCCGGCTTGCGCTATGTTTCACATGCCGCTCTGTTCCGAAGCGAGGAATCCGTACGACAAGTACACCATCGGGAAAAGCGCTACTCGCGCCAACACCGGTTGCGGGAAAACGAAAACTTGTAAAACCGCCGCGAGTGCCGTCGCCGAGACAAACGCGCGACCAATAGTTCCTGTATTTTTGTTGTTGTTGTTGTCGCGTATTACGCGCGCGTGATGTTTGCCTCAGTAAAAAAGCGCATAAAGTGCTTACGGTTTATCCGAAAAGAACACGAACGAACGAACGAACGAACAAAAAAAGATATCGATATCGAAAGGTTTTCTCACCTCTCCGTTTCCTCTCCGCCGCATCGATGACCGTCAAATCTCTCGCCGCTTCCTCTCTCAGCCGTCGTTTCTCCTCCTCCGTGTATTTCGTCCGGTAATTCTCGTCGTCCGCGACGATGGTCTCTTGAAACACGCCGTACTTTATTCGCTTCCCGGCGTTCGTGACGTAGATTTTCTTGAAGACGCTCGCCACGGCGTCGTCGTCTTCGTCTTCATCTTCTTTTACCCCTCCCGCGCCGCTTCGGACCGAAACGTTTCTTTCGACGCGTCTTTGTCGTCGAAAACGAAAGCTCCCGGGGCGCGTTGTCGTTGTCGTCGATGTTTCGCGCGCGGCGGAAAACATTTAAAAAAAGTGACGACGACGTGCCCCACGTCACAAAAAGTTGACATCATCGTTTTGGGCTCCTCCTAAAGGCAAAGTCGTCGTTGATTGCTGACAACGACGCATGCGTCACTTTTGCGCGACGACGATAACGACGACGTGCACGAAGAGTTCTCTTTTTTCTAACGGCGCCGTGTCTCGTTCTTCTCGCAGCAGCAGCGCGCAGAAGAAAACAACAGTTTTCGCTCGTCATCGTTCTTGCGATTCCAATTCCAATCCGCTTTTGACGGAGAGTAGGCGTTTTGTTCTTTCTCCTTCTTCGTTCGCGCCGTCGTCGTCGTCGTCGTCGTCTGCTTCTGGTTGGACGAAGCGACTCTCCTCTTCCTTCTGCTCTTTTCGAGGGGGGTGCTCGCCGATCTTTTCTTCTTCTTCTTCGGCGGCGGCGGCGGCGAAAGGAGGAGGAGGGAATACTTCGTCTTCTTCTTCCGAAACGAAGAAGAGAGACTGGACGGAAAAAATGGTCAAGAGCGAAAATTTCGAGAGAGGCAAAGAGAGAGCGAGAGAAGCGCACGAGAAAAACCAACGAACCGGAGAGTCGATATTAACGCCAAAACGATTGAATGTACCGGAGGATTACTTAGAGGAACACGCTCGGCCGAAATGGTCGCAAAATAGGGAGACGGAGAACGCGCCGTCGACGTCGCAACCGCTGTTGTCGATTGCGCCGATGATGGAGTACACGCACCATCATTTTCGGTATTTGTGTCGATTGCTCTCTAAGCGAGTGTGGCTGTGGACGGAAATGGAAGTGGACATGACGTTGAAGCACGTGCCCGTAGAGCTGAGGAATAAATACGTAGATTTTACGCTGAATCAGCACCCGTTGGTGATGCAGTTGGGAGGGTCGGACGCAGACGCGCTTGGATTTTCGGCGAGTTTAGCCAAGCCGCACGGATACGACGAAATTAACTTAAACTGCGGGTGTCCGAGCGAAAAAGTAGCCGGAAAAGGTTGTTTTGGAGCGACGTTAATGCGAGATCCGGATTTAGTGGCGGAGTGTTGCGCCGCGATGGCGAAGAACGCGGGCGGGATTCCCATTTCCGTGAAGTGTAGGATTGGCGTCGACGGGAACGACTCGTACGACGAGTTGCATAAGTTTGTAGAGACGATCGTGAGTAAATCACCGGTGCGAAGGTTTCACGTGCACTGTAGAAAAGCGCTGTTGAATGGAATTTCTCCGAGCCAAAATCGTTCGATACCGCCCTTGAGGCACGAGTGGGTGTACGCATTGGCGAGAGATTTTCCAGAGTGCGAGTTCTTCTTGAACGGAGGCGTGAAGACGTTGGAGGAAGTGAAGACGCAACTGAGATGTCAACCGACCGATAAAGCGACGGCAAACACGATCAAAGGTGTCATGATTGGCAGACAAGCGCACGCGGACCCATGGGGTTTATTGTCTCGAGCTGACGTGGAGTTGTTTGGCGAATCGGAAAATCCGTGCAAATCGAGGCGAGACTTGTTGGCGAAATACGCCAAGTACTGCGACGCGACGCAAGGTAAAAATGGAACCATGAAAGACGGAAGCCCAGTCCCGGCGCCGAGGCATTTCATGCATTCGATTCAGAATATTTTTGCCGGATGCACGAACGCCAAGATTTGGAAACGGCTAGTGGACGATCAGTTACAAGGTTCCAGAAAGAAAGAGCCGAATTTGACCGTGACCGAAATCATGGAGAGGACTTTAGGGTGCATTCCTGACGAGGTTTTAGACGCGCCGCCAGGGTATGCAAATTTCGGGAGCGACGCACCAGCGGGAGAGTACGTGCCGATTGGCGAAGGCTTGAGCGAAGAGGAAAAGGAGTGGACGAGCGAGGTTCCCGTGGTTGGAGGTAACTTTCTCGCTCGCAAAGATCCCGATAGAATCTACTCCTAAGAAGACACAATATGTATCATATTAATATTACAGATCGTTATTATTACACTAAGCTACTACGAGGTAGCTATTATTATTCAAACGACTTTCATCAACACAGATAGAACTTTTTTACTAGCGCACATTCCGTCGACCGCCGCCGAAACAATGCCTCCAGCATACCCTGCGCCTTCGCCAATCGGGAACAAATTTTTCGTGTTTTCGCTCTCTAACGATTCCGAGTTGCGGACGATGCGCACGGGACTACTCGTTCGCGTTTCTGGCGCGTGTATCAACGCTTCTTTTCCCGCATACCCCGGCATTTGCTTATCGAATCTTCTCAGCGCAAACTGAATAGCTTCGGTGAGATGTTTCGGGTACAACGTCGTCAAATCGGCGGATTTAATGCCGAGACGGTACGAGGAGCTCGGCAAAGATTTCTCGTCCGAAACAACTCCGAGCAAAAAATCGTGAGCGGTTTGAACGGGGACGATCAAATCACCGCCACCTAGAACAGCCGCCTTCCGTTCGATTTCCCGTTGGAACAAAATGCCGCTCAAATGTGGCTTCGTCTCGTGTTCTTCGTTGAACGGCGCGCAATCTTCCAACTTGACGTTCGTGACTAGACCAGAATTTGCCCATAGCGATTGACGACGACTGAACGACATCCCGTTGATGCATAACTCGTGCACATTCGTCGAGGTCGGGACAATTTGACCTCCCGGGCACATACAAAATGAAAAAACGCCTCGGTTATCCGCTTTGTTCGTGTGCGCGACTCTATAATCGGCGACGGGTATGCGCCCTTTCCCTCGATCGACTTCTTTTGCGAACCGTGCGCCGTATTGTAGCTCGTTCAACAACTCCTGCGGATGCTCGATGCGAAAACCACTCGCGAAGGATTGAAATTCGAGTAAAACGCCGTCGTTGGAGAGTTGTTCGAACAAAGCTCTCGAGGAGTGACCTGTGGCTAAAACCACGGCTTCGGCATCGATCGTTTTCCCCGACTCGGTCGTCACACCAACTGCCTTGTTATCATCAACAAGGACCGTTCGACACGTCTCATCAAACATAATCTCGCATCCCATCTCTTCCAATTTATTTCGCGCGTTCCGCAAAATTTTGACCATTCGGTCCGTTCCTAGATGCGGTTTTCCCATTTGTAAAATCTCAGGCGGCGCTCCAAATTCCACGAACGTTTTAAACACGTCTCGCACTTCCTCGCCGTTTCTACCAATCCTCGTCGTGAGTTTTCCATCGCTCCACGTCCCGGCGCCGCCTTCACCGTAACACAAATTCGATGTTTCGGACAACTGTCTTCTGTGAAACAAAGCGCCGATAGCTTTTCCTCTTCTCTCTACTGGTTCACCTCGCTCTAATATTATTATTTTCGTATCCGCTGCGCTTTGTCTCGCCAACGTCAACGCGCAAAACAATCCCGCGGGACCTAAACCGACAATAACGACTGTTCTTTTTTTCTTCTGTTCCGTCGTCGACCCTGCATCATTCGTCGACGCCACATTGTTTCTCTCCGCGTTTTCAAAATCCTCCTCGTCAACTTCGTCCTCCATCTTCGCCCGTTCCACTTTCTTCCTCTCCGCGAACACGCGCTTCCTCGATCCGCCGCACCTCTCCACGAACGCGTCCGAAACGTCAATCACGTACGAAAATTGTACGCGCTTTCCACCATCATCAATGTCACCACCACCACTCCTCTTCGCGGCGGTTTTAAAATCAGCTCTTCGCGCGTCGCACGATTTCCGCGACACTCTCATCGAACAAAAACGACGACGCGTCTTCTCCTCTTCTTCCTCGTCGTCCAAAGCGCAAAGCGCTCGCCACGCGCTCTCAAAACTCAGGTGTAACACTTTGCACACTCTCTCCGCGATTGGCCGAGTGATGGTAAAATCGTCCTTCCCTGCGTCGTCGTCCGCGTCGACGCGGACGTCAAACACGCGCCATCCGTTTTTTTCTTCTTCTTTGTCCTCGTCTTCTTCTTTTATCGTCGTCGTCGTCCTTCTCGTCGTCGAAGACGCGGCGACGAACTCGTTGTTTCTCGTCTCCGTCGGTGGCGGCTTCGACGACGACGAAGAAGACCTTCTCTGCTTTCTCTTCTTCTTCTTCTCGGAAGGCGACGAAGACGACGCGGACTGGGCCGCGAAGTAGCAACGGCGCGGAGTCAACGCGGAGGAGGACGCTCGCATGTGCACACGTCGTCGTCGTCGTCGTCGTCGTCGTCGTTCGCGCGATCGAACGCGTTGTGCTGACGATAAAGTGACGACGCGTGCGTTTCTAACGAACATTTCTTCACTTTCCAATTCAACAAAATCTCGAGAAACGTTATGCTTCGTCGAGCGCTCTCGGCCGCGCGCGCTTGTTCTTCTTCTTCTTCCGCCACGAATAATCGGTTCTCTTCTTTTCACTCGTCGTCGTCGCGGAGAAGACAAAGTTTTTTGGTCTCGTTTTCAACAACCTCTTCTTCGTTCTCTGCCGCCAACGAAGACGACGACAAAAACGCATCATCCGTCGACGCTTCGTTGCACTTCAAAACTGGCGGTGAGATTGACACTCTCGCGCTCATGCGTCAGCTGCAAAAGAACAACGCGTTCAACGAGCAACAGGCGGAAGAGGTGGTCAAGATGTTCATGAAGTGCATGAAAGCGGCGGATTTCGTGACGCACGCGGAGTTGCAAGTGGAAGCGCAGAGGAACCGGCACAAATTCGCGACGTATCAAATGATTTCGGACGCGCGCATAGAACGAGCGAACGTGAAATCGGAAACCGTGGAGAGAGATTTAAAGCAAGAGGCGGAGAAGATACGGTCGGAATTGCGGTATAACTTTGAGAAGATGAACCAGACGAGTCGATTGGATTTGAACTTGGAGAAAGGTAGGATGCAGGATAACTTGACGCTAATCGATAACAAGCTTTTGAGCACCGAATTACGGTTGGATCGAGAGATCCAATCAATGCGAACGCAGTTAGAGATTAAGGTGAATGATATCATCAGGTATGGAATTGGGACGTTGGTCTCGATTGGAGCGCTAGGGTTAGGTTTTTTACGGTTTCTGACGTAAAGCGCTACCATTATCATCATCATCGTTATTATTATTATTATTATTCTCTCCACTCGCGCGCATCTTCAGCGGGTGGTACCTTGTATTGCTATATTTTACTACATTTATCTAAATTATTGAATGATTTTACTCGAACCAGAACGTCTGCATGCTCGCTTTCATCGCGCGTTTCTTTCGACCGAGTTCGTGCAAAACGCACTCCATTGCATCCATCGGGTCCAACTTTTTCGGATTGCTTCCCCACGCGACCGATTTCCACACTTTCTCGATCGCTTTCTGTTTGTTCTTGATTTCCGATTTTGGAATTTGCTTCAGAATATCAATCGTTTTCTCGGCGTCGACTTCGGCGATTTTTACGCTCAACTTGGTCCAATCTAAACTGTTTTCGTACGGCAACTCGATTTCATCGGCGATGATGACTGGGATGCATCCGACCATCATCGCTTGGTACGCTCTCAACGTCCACGGCGACCATCCCCTCGGACACAAACAGAATGTGGATTTTCTTAGCTCTTTGCGATAACAGTCTCGATCACACGATGAAATTTCTTCCGTGAAAATCACGTCTTTGTGTTTCTTAAACGCCGCTTCCATCTTTGGTCGAATACCTCGCGAGTACGCCAATATTCCAGCTTTGTTTAAGATCGTGCCTCGGAAAAACGCAAAAATATCTTTTTTCAGAGACGATTGTTTCCTCAACTTACCGTCGATAAACTCTGAATCTGGTTCTAACCCTGGGATGACGATATCTTTCCACGTGTTGAACTGTTCTCCAAACGACCGATCGCCTTCTGGCGTGAGAAAGATTGATTTCTTAATCAGCTTCTTCCAATCTCTAAAAATATGCGGCCCTCTTGCGCCGGGGAACGACCACACGTGGTCTCTCCCATCCGTTCTGTTCCAATACGGATATTCCGTTTGAATCGTTTTCAACGCGTCTCGATACCATAAATTTGTCACCTTCATCGCGTTGTTCGTGCCCGACTTTTGCGTCTCGCGGAACAAGTAACACTCGCCGTAGATTGGAACGAAGAAAAATTCCGCCTCCTCCGGATCGTTGGTTAGCACCGAATGGTGCAACAAATTCTCGTGAAAACGAATTTCCGTGCCGTATTGATCCGTGCGACACCTCGGTTGGTCCTTGACTAAATCCACGTTGTATTCAGGTTTCAAATCGTAGACGAAAATCTTGAAATCGTGTATGCCTCGTTTTGGTATCAAATCGTCCAAGAACGGATCGTCCGCCGCTTTGCTACTTTTACTACGTTTACTACCACTACTGCTGCTACTGCTGCTGCTACTTTCATCGTCTCCGTCTTCGCCGGACGATAACAAATGCCTGCGTCTCTGAGACTCTCCCCCTCCCCTTTCCTCCTCTTCCTCTTCTTCGCACGTCGGCTTCGGCGGACACTTTCGCTTCGGCGGACACCGAATCGCCTCGCCCGACGCCGCGCTCTCCTTCGCTTCTTTCAAAATCGTCTCTATGAACCCGTTCATGTTCTTCTCCAACTCTTTCACCGCACCTTCGACTCGTAAACTCGTAAATCGTTCCTTTTCTGCTCGTTTCTCGAGCTGAAGCCATCGGTAGGAATCGTTCGCGTTTTCGCGCGCCAGCATCGAAAGCAAGGCGAGGAAGAGACCAAAGAAGATTTTAAAGGCAAATTTCACGTCGCCATCTTCTCCGTCCTCGGGTTCTCTGACGCCAAATCCAATCTGAACGGCGCGCGCGATTCTACCCCGCCCGTATTTCCCGCTCTTCGCCGCTCGCGGATAATGTTTATTCTTCGAGTTCGTGCCGACGTCGACGGCGCTTATTCTTTTCCCTTTCGGTGGGGAGTTGAAGTCGTGTTGTCGTTCGAAATCATTTTCATCGTCGTCGCGAATGTGTCCTCCAAAACCGCCGCCGTGTGAATTCCGACGAGAGATGATGGAACCGCTCGAGGACGGCGCGCCAGTTCCTCCTCCGTCGTTCACGCGCTCTTGCGCCCGGAGCTCTCGCTCCAGGATGGCGGCCGGATCCATTTTATAGTTGTTGTTTTGAAGATTTTTTTCTCGTAAAATGTCTCTCTTCTCGACAGAAAAACGCGCGTTTTTGTGCACACAACAAGAAACGAATCAAAACATCACGACATCATGTCCGATCATCAACAAATGGACCCGCGAATGCAACAGTTCCTCGAAGAAGAAAAGCGCAAAGCCGTGTTCAACGAAGTCGTGGCGCAGTTAGCGAACGTGTGCTTTGAAAAGTGCGTGACGTCGCCGTCTTCGAAATTGAGTTCGTACGAGGCGACGTGTTTGAGCCATTGCGCGCTGAGATACATGGAGAGCGGGCAGGTTATTTTAGGGAAGATGCAAGGGCAGTGAAAAATGCGCGTTGTTGTTATTTTCCAAACAGTAGTAGTGTACACGAGTAGATTAGTAGCAGAGAGAGTGTGTGTGTGTGTTCGCGCGCGCTAGCGAGAGAGAGAGAGAGAGAGAGGGCTTCTTCTGTTCGCGAAAGAGAGAGGAAAAGCGGCGGAACATTTTTAACACATGTAGTAGAGTTTTTAGTGGGTTTTGTGAATAGTGCGAACGCGATGGTACCGTTATTGTCGTTCTTTACAGAGCTTATCGCTTCGTTATTACTTCTGCGCGTTTCTTCTTTTCTAAATACAGCTTTTTATATCTACGGCGGCGGGCGGCGTATCCTCTCTCGCTCTCGCTCTCTCGGATCTCTGTTTTGTATGTTTTACATTTTTAGAAGTACGCCTCGTGTTCCGTTTCTTCGAGCGAGTCTTCGTCGTTTTCAAACTGACCAAAATCTTCCGGACCGTCGTCGTCGTCGGTTTCGTCGTTGTGTGCGTGGTCGTCGTCGCTGTGGTCGTCGTCGCGATTGTTCTTGCCGTGGTTGTGATGGTGGTCGTCCTTCTTTTTGGAGCCGTCGCCTCCGGTTTTGTTGGCGTCACGATCGGCGCTTCGGCCTCGGCGTCCGCTTCTCCTCGCGGCGGCGGCGCTGTCTTTTGTCCCGTGGTGGTCGTCGTCTTTCCTTCCGCCTTCGTCTTTGTCGTTGTCGTCGTCCGTGGAATCGTCTAAAGTCGTCGCCGATTTTCCGCCTCGTTTTCGTTTCTCCAACAACCGTTTCCGTCTTCGTTTTCGTTTCCTCTCCTCGGCGTCTCTGGCGGCTTTCGAGAGTCGAGTCAAATCCTTCCCGGCGGATTTCAACGTCGCCTTCCCACTCGCGGTGGCCACTTTATCATCGTCGTCCGAAGACGAGCGATATTCCTCTTCCTCTTCCTCGTCGTCAAACTCGTACCCGTCCATCTCGTCGTCTTCGGACGACGATTGATACTCGTCCTCTTCTTCCGCTTCCAACTCTTCCAGTTTGTTCAAACGTTCGCCAAAGTTGTCCGCGTCGCCGACGTCGTCGCCGCCTTTGCTCGCTTTCCTCTTTGCCGGAACCGTTTTCGCGTTCCCGCTCTTTTTCTCGTTGTTGTTGTTGTTGTTGTTGTTGTTGTTGTTGTTGTTGTTGTTTCGTTGCCGTTGTTGTCGCTCCTCTTTCATCTTCATCTTCTTCTTCTCTTTCAAATGTTTCGGCCGCAAGTGCTCGAATTCCACCATGATTTCATCCGGAAACCCGATTTCTTCGTCGAACATCCAATCTTCCACGGTGTCTTCCAGCGTCCAACTCTTCGACTTTTTCTCTTTCCCCGAATCCTGTTCTCCTTCTTCGCTTCCATTTTCGCCGCCGTTGTCGTCGTCGGTTTCTTTTCCCTTCTTCTTCTTCTTCTTCTTTTGCGCCGACGACGACGACGTCGTCGATTCGCGCCTTCGCTCCTCGTCTTTTTTCAGCTCTTTCCAACTCTTCGTGAACTTCTCGTCTTCGTCTCGCGCGGTCGTGTCTTCGCTGCGCATGTAATACGGCGACGTTCGGTAAAAGTTTCGAAACTCGGCCGCCAGGGCGGCGAGTTCGATCTCGTCCTTCGTCAGCGTTTTCTTCGCTATCCGCGAGTAGTCCAGAGGTGGGTACAGAGGGTCTCTTCTGGTGCCACCATCGGTGGTCTCTCCTTCTTTGTTCTTCTCGTTGTTCTCGTCGTTTTCGTCGTCGTCGTCGTCGATGGCTTCTCTCTTCACCGCCGTCGTCGTCGTCGTTCGCGCAGCCATTTTCTTTTCTTTCTTCTTTCTTTTTTTGTGTTGTTTTGTGTTTTGTGAGAACTTTTTTTTTGCATTTTTTTTTCCTCCCAACGAGAGAGAGAGAAAGATATTTTTTCTCGCATGTCTCTCGGAATGTCTTCTTCTTCTTCTCGCTTCTTCTTCTTCTTCACTTTTATATATCTTCTGAAAAAAGTACACGAATCCGAGGCGATGACGATCGATAACTTACACATTCACTTATGAGAGCGCGAGAGCGATGATCAAAAGACTGTATTCTGAGCCTCATTCTTCTTCTTTTTTCTCATTTTTTTCTTATTCCCGAGGGTGTCTTTTTTTTAGTGTCTCTCTTTTCGTCTCTCTCTCTCTCTCGCGCGAGCGATGTGAAGACGCGTGACCGCCCGAACCTCGACGAGATGAGGCGATGATATAAAAAAGTACCGTTTAATATATATGAATTCAATTCATGACTACACACTTCATCCTGAGCCTCCTCTAGGGCGCGCGCGGGCGGTAACGGTTCGTTTTTTTTTTTGCATCTCTCTTTTCTTCTTGGAAATATTTTTTGCCACGGTAGAGTTTTATATGCAATAGCAGGGGTGTCGAGGTGGTCTTTTTTCTTCGGCGATGATGATTTAATAATCCGAAATGTATTTATGATTTCACGACGCGGAATGCGCGTGATGTGGTGATTACAAAATTTATTTTGAGCCGAGGAACGAGCATTTCGACGCTTTTGCGTGAAAGGTAGAAAAAAAGGGCGATGACGAGAAAAACGCTGAATGAAAGCAAACTTGCGAGATGATTACAAAATAGTTAGAGTGTATATCTGAGCCCAAATACTTAGTAAGTAGTCGCTACTTATCGAATGAAGAATGCGCGTATCTCTATTTTCCTCTACAATATCTACTTTATGAAACTACCTGTGTTGTCTAGAATCTATCTTCCTCCTCGACTGCGACGATGTCGTCCTTCGCTCCTCTCTCTTCGCCGTCGCCGTCGTCGTAATCTCTCGCGTGTTTCTCAATGCGCGATATTATGCTCGCCTTATTCCCACCTTTCGGTAAATTGTGCGCGTCCAAGTACGTTTTCAACTTATCGACGGTGTACTCGCTCAAGTTACCTTTCTTCGCACTCTTGACAAAACTTTCAAATCCGGGATGGATTTCTTGGAGAACCGTTTTGATGGCGGCGTCTTTCGCGGCTTTTCGTTTTCGACCAACGATACCGTTCCCATCGTTGTCGTCCGCCTCCTCATCGTCGTCGCCGTTTCCTCCCCTGTCTTGTTGTTCGACGCCGTACGTCGCTCGACTGAAATTTCGAATGTGTGCGATGACGCCGTGCTCTTTCCACAGCTGTTCAATCGGCGGGGCGGTATCGTCGGAGATTTTCTCCACCTTGCGTTTGTTCAACGCGATCGCTTCCAGGGCTTTGTAGTGAGCCTGTAACTCCGGGTTCGAAATTCTCGTCGGATGGTATTCTTGAAGTTCTAGGGATTCCACCAAACCTTCCGCGACTTGAATTTGCGTCTCCGTCGCGCTCGTTTGCGCTGCATTTCCCAGCGTCTTTTCCGGTTGGCGCAAATCGTCCCGAAAAGGAACTCTGACCACGTGAAATCCCGCGGGAACACCTAAATACGCATCGTTTTCAACTTGAGGAATCAACGCGACGTACTTCACCTGCGATTTAGTGTTATACACGTCCGCGCACAACATCGACACGCGTCTCTCGGCGCACGCCGTTAAGAGAGCGCTGAATGCCTCTTTGCCGCCGAAAACAGTTTCGTCTGGTCGTACAAATTTGCCTTGACCTTTCAACAGTCGATCTCGTTGCGCCACTTCGCTCGTATCCACGAAACCCAAACAATGCATCCCGAGTTTACACGCGTTCGCGTGAAAGTTCTTGCTCGCCGCGTACGTCGCTTGCTTCTCCGTATTCTTGACGATGACTTTTTGCTTCTCTGGCCCAATCTCTAAGTACGACTTCTTCGGCGCGACGACTTCTCCGGACTCTTTGTCTAAATACACCGTTTCCGTTCTTAAATCTTGATGATCCTCCGCGTCCACGTACTTCGGAGCCGGTTTAGTTGTCTTTTGCACCAAGTGCACGATCGTGAACGGTAACGCGAACGTGCCGTCGTTGAACCAAACTTTTGTTTTTCTGGGGCGACGTCTGGAGACTTTACGTCTGGAAACCACTTCCAAGTTCTCCACTCTCGTTTTCGATGAGGCGACGATATCGAAACACTCGTCTTCGTCCGATGCTAATTCGTCGTTAATGTTGATGTTATTAACGATGGTCTTGTCTTGATGTGATACTTCGCCGCCGTTGTTTCGAATTTTCTTCCGTCTCTCCATCCACGCCTGTTCCTCTTCTTTCAACATCCTCTGCACCTCCTCGTCGTCTCCGGCGTCTTTCAGCGTTTGCATCACAATCTTCCGCCGTCGAGTCATTTCCTCCTTCTCGCGTTTCTTCCTCGCCGCGCGGAACTTTCTCAACACCTCTCTCCAAAACGATCCTTCGGAGACGTCGAAATCGTCAAACGCGTACTCCTTCTCCCCGTCGCGTTCGACGAGTCTCCCGTCGTCGCCGATTTTCGGTCCCGGGAACAGTTCTAATCGAACGCCCGCGTTTGCCATCTCCTCGCACCTCGCGATTGTCGCTTCTTTCGCCGTCTTCTTACCACCACTACTTTTAATCTTCTTATTTTTCTGTGGCGTGTCGTTTATATCCTCGCTCTTCGTCTTAAACACGACGTCGTCGTTCGTAAACACGTACGCGCTCCTCCTCGTCTTCGCGTTCCTACTCAACATGTGCGACGCCGTCCACAACGCGTGGTTCACCGCGTTCTCGCCCTCGTCTTCCTCCTTCCTGCTCCCGATCTGCTCTTCGAACAGCATCTCTCCAAACTCGCCCTCGTCGATAAAATTCGATATCGACCCGACTCTTTCCGCCGTGATCGGCGCCAGTTCGTGCAGGACGAAAATCTTGTCAAACTCCAACTCCCCTCGACGATTTTTCGTGTTGTACAACACGAGTCCGATTTCATCCTCCGGAGAAGAGACGACCCGGTCTCGAAGAACGTTCCGGTACGCGTTCAGAGCGACTTGGACGTAATTATACTTCGAAGAAGAAGATATTTCTTTCGCGTCTTTCTTCTTCGTCCCGTCCTCGTTTAGTTCTTCATCTTCTTCTTCGTCCTCGCGAACGTAAAAGTAATTTTTCGAAATTGGATGCCGGTTTGTTCTCGAACAATCGACGAGAAAAACGATCGATTCTCGCTGCGATTGGAGCGAATTTTTCGCGCCGAACGCTTTCTCGCCATCGTCGAGGGTGGCGTCCACGTCCGCGTACTCCGCGTCGGAGGAATCGTCGTCGTTATTGCCACCACCGCTCGAGTCTTCCTCGAACATATTTCTTTCTGTGTTTTTCAAAAAAAGAAAGACGGTGCGGTGCGTGGTGGGTGCGCACAAATTCTGAAGAAGAGAGAGACTCTGTGATAAATATACTTTTGTTTTATAATTTGACCGCTACCATTACGACCGCTCCTCGTCGTCGCTATCACTCAACGACGCCTAAGATTAAATCGTTTCTCAATCCGGACTGGTGCATCTTATGGAGCGAAATAGACCCGCGATAACCTCTCTCGACGCACCTCTGCGCGCGGTCTATTTCAACCGCGGATTTCGCTTTCGTCGGTAAGCGAGAGTGAGCGGATTCATCGTACGCGGAGACGGTGTCGTTACCGGACCAGTCGGCGAGTTTAGCCACTTCCATGAACGTTTCTTCGTCGCAGATTGATCGCATTAAGTTTGATCTCGGGTGTCGGATGATTTCGCCGTCGGTGTTTGCGTTCGGGTCTACTTTTTTTACGTCTATCAATTTTTTACGCATGCCGCCGACGGAGCGATGTCCGTTGACTTGAACTTTGCCGACGCAGCACGGCACGCACACGAAATCCTTCTGCTTTTCCACGCACGTTTGTAAAACAACGTCCGTAGCTTTTCCGCACACGTGTAACGCCAACGCGACGTCGAAATCTTCGTCGAACGTTTCGATTAAAGACAATTTCGATCGCACGTTTGTTAATTTCGCATTCGCCGCGCGTTCCTCGAGCATGCGAATCGACGTTTCGTTCAAATCGACGCCGATAAAGTCGTGCTCGGGGAATAAAAACGCCAAAGCTAAGAGCAAATTCCCAGTGCCACATCCGAAATCGACAATCGTTTTCCTTTTTTTCTCGTTCTTTTCGCTACTAGTGCTATTGCTATTTCTACGGTCGCTCAACACGTTTCGCGAGCGCAACGCGTTGTAAATCTGTTCGATCTGTTTCCGCTTCCGAATGCCTCTCGCTTCCGACGTTTTTTTCGCCGTTCCAATCGATTGCACCGGATCGGCACTCTTCGGAAACTCGCTCCAATTTATTATCATCGGTGCATCTTCGCGAACGTCTTCGATGTCTTCGTCTTCGCGAACGTACAACTCCAAAAACGAGTCGAGTCGTCTCGTCGTAGACATCGAAGACATCGAAGACACCGCGGCGCCATCTTCCGGAAAAGGCTTCAAAACCGCCAAAAACTTCCCCAAAACCTCCTCGACGACCTCGTCCGTCTTTTCTTTATTCCTTTTTCTGTTTCGTTTCCGATGGTCTCTTTGCTTTTGCTTCTTTCTCTCCTCCTCTTCGTCGTCGTCGTCGTCCTCCGTAACTGTCTCCTTCGCCGCCTTCGAATTGGAACGAAGACGACGTAAACGATCGTCATCATCATCGTCGCAGAGAAGACGGGGCACACCTGCTCCTCTTCCGCTTCTCGAAAAACCTCGAATGCATTTTTCATCGCATCTCCTCCTCCTCCTCCTCGAGACCACACCACCACCACCACCAGCGGCAAAACGAGCGGCGATGCTGTTGCTCATTTTCTATGTCTCTCTTCGCATTTTTTTTGTGGTGAATTAATTTGCGTTTTGGATAAAAAAATTTTCCCTAAATCTTCACACTAAAAAGCGCGCGCGGTGTGTCTGTCGCTGCCCCAAACATGAACGCAATGCACAACTCCTGCGCGAAATGCATCAGACTCTCCTCGCTCCGCGCGACCGCTTCGTACGGAGGAGGAGGAGGTAGTTCTGCCTTTAGAAATAATAATGCGAGTAATAAAAGAATGGTCAACACCGAGACGACGTGTAAGAAGAAAGGTTTCGCGTCTGAAATCCTGAACGCCGCCGTCTCTAAGACGAAAGAAAAAGTCTCGAACACGGTCAACGGCCGCTCGGAAAATGGCTTCCAAAACCGGAAAGCGTTGAAACCTGGGTTAGTGACGCCGATGCGGAAAGTATACGAGGACACGATGAAACCTCCGTACGCGGACAGCGGCGTTTTACCGCCGTATAACGATTCCAAGTATCAATTTGCGAGGACGGCGGAGGAGATCGAAGGGATGCGCGCGGCGGGGTTGTTGGCGGCGCAAGTTTTGGATTACGCGGAGAGTTTGTGCCAGGTAGGGGTGACGACGGAATTTATCGACGAGAAAGTGCACGCGATGATTATCGATGCCGGGGCGTATCCGAGTCCTTTAAATTACGGCAAGTTTCCAAAGTCGGTGTGCACGTCGTTGAACGAGTGCATATGCCACGGGATACCGACACCGGACGAGAGTTTGATGGACGGAGATATTATAAACGTCGACGTGACGGTGTATTTGAACGGGTATCACGGGGATACGTCGAGAACGATTCGCGTTGGGAAAGTTTCCGAGCAAGTGGAGACGTTGTGCAAAGTGACCGAGGACGCGTTGGAAGCGGCGATTAAGATTGTGAAACCGGGCGTGCCTTTGCGACGAATCGGAGCCACCATTCACGAAATCGCCGATAAATACAAGTTCGGCGTCGTGGATAAGTTCGTCGGTCACGGCGTCGGTAAAGAGTTCCACTCCGGACCAACCGTCAGACACCACAGAAACAACGACCCGGGAACGATCGAAGCCGGAATGACGTTTACCATTGAACCGATGTTAACCATCGGCGGGACGAGAGATATCATGTGGAAAGATGGATGGACATCCGTCACCGCGGACGGGAAATGGACCGCGCAGTGCGAACACACTTTGCTCGTCACCGATACCGGGTGCGAAATCATGACGCTTTCGCCGGCGAAGAGTGCTCTCGGGGACCACTTAATTCGAGGCGCGCGATGATATTTATACATAGCTTGTGTACCAGTATATACTACGCGTTTAAAAACTACGAAGAAGAAGACAACTCTCTGATCAACGCTTCTATTTTCCCGGTCGTCTCTTTCGCCTCCGCCTCGCCGTACGGCACCGCCTCGCTGGCGCCCCAAACCGGCCCTGGCCAACAAATATCGTTCTCAAACCGTCCTAAAATGTGGCAGTGCAACTGCCTGCACACGCACCCGATCATCCCGGTGTTTAACTTTGTTATCTCCGGCCACCCTCCGAGTAAAACTTTCGAGAGTAAACTCATCTCTCGCATCAGTTGCAGTTGCAAATCGTCCGGCAAATCCGTGTACTCGACGAGACCGTTTCTGCGAGGGACTAAAACGACCCACGGCCACGTGGAGTCGTTGTTTAAATAGACGTCCGATAAAGGGAGAGAGCAGACGAAGTGTTTGTCGCCTCTGAGCGAGGGCCAGATTTCAAACGGTCGTTCTTCTTCTTCTTCTTCTTTGGTGCTCATATTGTGTTTGATGTGTGCGTGTGCGCGCGCGCGCTTTTGCGTGTGTGTTGTTATTTCTTCTACTCATAAAAGAAAGAAATCTCATCGAATTGGAAAAAAAAGTGATTCATGTCTTCACTTTTCGAGGACGGACACGAATACGCCGTCGTCGTCGTCGTCGCGATAATAATGTCTTCGCGCGAAGACGAAATCGAGGACGACGTGGAGGTGCGCTCTTTTCCCGAACGAACGAACGACTCTTTCTTCGACGACATCTCTCGCTCTCATCTTTTCAACACAACAAATCTCAATCTCTCTCGTTGAAATCTTTTCTCTTTTCCGCGGTCTTAACACACACAGGACGCGCCTCCCTCGCGCGTTTCCACCATTGACGACGCGATTCACGGCGAACCGTTATCGTCCGCGCGCACTTTGTGCCGAAACTCCTACCGGTTAGGTTTTTTCGGCCTCCCGTTCGTCTGGGGCGCGTGCGCGTACTACTTTTCTTCTTCGTCGTCGTCTTCCCGGGAAGAAGACGCCATCGGCGTCGTCGTGAGAAGAGACAAAGTCGTCGACGAATACGTCTCTAAGATGCGTTTCGGGTTCACAGTTTGGGTCGCGGTGGCTTCCTCGTGGACCGTGTTTTGGTTGGCGTTCGGCGAGAGCGTTTTTGGACGCGAGATGTGGGAGAGCGCGAGCGTCACGGCGCGCGGCAACAACGCGTTGTCGTGGTGGTTCTTCGGTGGTGGAGCCTCCTGACGCGCCTCGTGAGAAGTGAAAATGGAATATTTTTTTTCCCCACTAAAGCGCGCGCGCCTAGTATGCTTCAAAGAAGCGCTTTCTTCTGCGCCACCACCGCCGCCGCCACCACCGCCGCTACCACCGCCGGTGATTTTTGGAGAAGGAGAAGGAACGCGTCGTCGTCGTTGCATATTATTTCGTCGTCGTCGTCGTCGGAAAGAAAAATGAAAGCGTCGGCGTCTTCCGATGGTGGTGATGTCGTCCCCGAAGAAGCGCGGAAACCAGGCGTCGCGTCCGACGAGGAGATGAAAGCGTTCCTGGAGAAGAACAAAGGGAAGAAAGTGACGGTGGTGGATTCCAGAAACCCGGATTTCACGGTGGAACCGTCCGACGAGACGTACGGGAAAGCGGACGGGCCTTTTCCCATCGCAGATTGCGGGACTGAAAAACGTCCCAACGCGGTGAATTTACCGTTCGATAGAGAGAAGAAAGCGCTGAGCGGGTTCGAGGACTCGATGTTTTCGGAGAAGGACGCGCCGATAATCACGCACTGCGGCGGCGGCGGGAGAGGGCAGAAAAGTAAAGAGTGGTTGAAGGCGAAAGGTTTTACGAACGTGATTAACGGCGGCGGGCCGCAGGTTACGGCGTTGTGGGATATGTTTGGTAGTTTGTAGTGCGCACGTCATCGCACTCTGCACTTCTCATGTTACTCTTTCTCTCTCTCTTTCTCTCTCTCACACACACTCTCTCGCATACAATTTTATCAATTCTCCTCTCTCTCTCTCTCTCTCTCTCTCTCTCTGTTGTCTAAATATATATATCTTCTTCTTACGTTGTTTTCTGACCCGGGACTTCTTTCGTTTACTGTTGAGCGCACTGCACTCTCTCGCCTCCTCTCTCGTCGTCGTCCTCTTCGTCGTACGCGTTCCCAGCCGCTCTCTTTTCTTCCTCTCTCCTTCTCGCTTCTACTTGCGGGTCGACGTCGTGCAACTCCGACTCCTCGCCGTGCTCCAAGTCTAATTCAACCGTCGGTCGTTTCGGCAAGATGTTCTCCAACGCTTGGATTTGGTCGCCGGACAACTCGCCATTCTTCGGGAACTCAATGGTAAACTTCACAAACATTTTCCCCTTGTTGAACGGGTTCCCTCGGATTGGCATGCCTTCGTTTTGGATGGATTTCAAATCTCCCGGGCGAATGATCTCCCCTGGCTCGCAACCGACGATTAATTTTCGTCCGTCCAAGTGTTCGATTTGAAACTTGAACCCGCACAACGCTTCCGTCAACGTCAACTTCTTCTCAATGAACAAATCGTTTCCTTTTCTCGTGAACGTCTTGTGCTCTTTCTGTTGAACGACAAAAACAATATCCCCGGGCACGGTATCCGGCGCCTCGTCCGCTTCGCCGTTGAAAACAATCTTTTGGTTGTGCATCATTCCTTTCTCGATGTGCACTTCCAAAACTTTCTTCTCTTGGACCACTTTTTGCGCCTTACATCCCGGACATTTGTCTTTTTCGGAAATCGTTTGGCCATTTCCGTGACAATCCGGACAGACGGTTTGCATTTGTTGCACCATACCCGGGGCAATTTGTCGAACGACCAACTTCACGCCGGAACCGGAACATGTTCGACACGTCCCTAAAGCACCCGACTTGGACCCAGTTCCGGTACACTTCGGGCAAATAATATTCTTCGCCAACGATAACTTCTTCGTCACGCCGTTGTATAAATCTTCTAACGATAACTTCAAACCGTGGACGACGTCTTCTCCTCTTCTAACTCTCGATCGACCGCCGCCTCTCCCGCCGCCGCCGCCAAACGGATTCCCGCCAAACATCTGCTCAAAAATATCAAACGGCGACCCGCCGCCGCCACCAAAGCCACCGCCATCTTTCAACGCCTCTTCGCCGTAGTTATCGTACAACTCTCTCTTCTCTGGGTCCGATAAAACCTCGTACGCGTGCGTGCACTCTTTGAACTTCGCCTCGTCGCCGCCTTTATCCGGATGGTTCTTAATCGCCGCTTTTCGGTACGCTTTTTTGATTTCCGTCGCGTCCGCGGATTTCGATATCCCGAGGATGTCGTACAGTTTCGTGTCGTTGGACTGTTGTTGTTTTTGAGAGGTTTGGTGATGAATGAGAGAACGTTTTCGTCAGCGCTTTTGTTTTGTGATTGTGATTATTGATTATTTCGCGCGTAAAAGACGGTCCAAACGAAGAGTTAAGAAAAGAAGGAGACGAGACCCTCCTTTTCTTCTTCTTCATCTTCTCCCGGGAATAAAAAAACGGAAAAATCATCAACTCGACCCCCATCTCTCTCATCATCGCGCTCTCGCGAGACGCGCGACGCGCCCCACCACGAGTTACGTTTTATCGTCGTCGATCTTCACGAACAGTAGTACTCGTGGTGGTGCAACAAAATCCCAGAACCAGATCGTGCTGCGCCTTCCGCGTTCGATCCAAAGAGAGAGAAAAGAGAGAGAGAGACGGCTTCACCCCCGTGGAAAATCGAGAGAAAACGAGCGTTTTAGAGAAACGTCAGCCGTCGATTGGTTTTTTCTTCTCTTCTTCTCTCTGCGCCGCACGTCGAGCAGTCGAGAGAGAAGAAGAGAAGAAGAAGAGATCTCGATTTCTTTCTTTTCCAACGAGAGAGCTTTTCTTTTTTACGCTCTCCCCCCTTGTCTTCTCTCTCCGCTTTTACGCGAATTGGAGCAGAGCGCACATCGCGGGCGACGACGGCGGCGACATCTCTCGTTTCTCTCTCTCTTAGCGTCCCGCTCTCTAAAAATATACATCGAGAGAAGCGCGCGACCACCGACGCCTGATGATGCGCCGGCGCGATTTCTCTCTCTCAACAAAAAGTCTCGTCGTCAAAGAAAAAAAAAGAAAGAAATGGAAGGGACCAGAAAAAAAAAACGCATCCCCCCAAACGAAGAACAACCGCTTTATTACGCCGCTGCTGCTGCGCGTTTTTCCGTACCTTGCGTCCGCGAGGCATGCCTCCGAAATTCATTCTTCTCTGTTATTAATACGCGTGTGTATTCTTGAAACTAAAAAAAAGAGGCAAAGAAGATGAGATTAGCGCCGTTCTCGTGCTAAAAAAGTGAAGAGAGAGAGAGAGAGAACGAGAGAGTTTTTTCTTCTTCTTCTTCTTCTTTTTCATTTTTTCATTTTTTTTTTTCGATCGACGCTTGCTTTCTTTTTTGGCGCCAAAAACGAAGTTCGTTGTGAATGTAGAGGGTGGTGCCAGACACCAACAACCACACTCTTCTTCGCGCAAAACAACGACTCTCTTCTTCACGAACTTATTATATTGTTTCATATATTTTCGTTGAGAGAGAGAGAGAGAGAGCGGATAACGAGAGAAGAGAAGACGAGAGAAGAGCGCTTGTGTCCCGGGGAAAAGTTTTGTGTTGATGATGACAACAACGACGACGATGAAAAGCAAAGAGGCTTTGGCAAAGAAGAAACAGAAGTTCATCGAGCGTTTGCGTCGATCGGTGGCGGACGCGTCGAGGGTTTACGTCGGCGGCGAGGAGTTTGAGAGCTGCGAGAGAGATATGGGCGCGCATAAAGGCGCGACGCCAGATGCGGTGGTCAGAGTTGTCTCGAGCGAAGAGGCGCAAAATATCGTCAGAGCGTGCGTGGAGTTTAAGAAACCGTGCGTGCCGAGAGGCGCCGGGACCGGTTTGGAGGGCGGGTGCGTCGCGTATTTCGGAGGCGTCGTTTTGGACACGTCTCTGTTGAAGACGATGTCTTTGGACGAGATGCAACGGACCGCGACGGTTGGCGCCGGCGTGTTGAAGAACGAGTTGAATAAATTTTTAGCGCCGCACTCTTTCGTGTTTGGGCCGGACCCTTCTTCGAATCCGTCCGTAGGAGGAATGGCGAGCACTGGGGGCAGCGGATTGTCCACGCTGAAATACGGCACGTCGAAAGAAAATATCGTGAGCATGAAGGTTGTCACTCCGAAAGGTGAACTCATCGAAACGAGACGCAACGTTAGAAAAAGTTCCACGGGATACGAGTTGAACGCTCTGTTTTTAGGCGCGGAGGGCACTTTAGGCGTGATCACAGAGTTGACCGTCAAACTGTTTCCGATTCCAAAAACGAGAGTCGGAGCGGTGGTTCAATTTGAAACGGTCAAAGACGCCGCGGAGACGGTCGTGTTGGCGAGAAACGCGAATTTAGAGACGCTGTTGAGATGCGAAATGTTAAACTCGGAAGGCGTGCAAGTCTCAAACGTCGTGTTTAAGACGAAAATGGTTGAAACTCCGACGTTGTTTTTAGAGTTTGTGGATTCCAAGCTTCCCGACGAAGGTGGGTACGAGAGATGCAAAGCAGATTACGAGCACTTCGTCGAGTTGGCGAGATCGAAAAACTGTCGCGAGAGTTCGATACAGTTTGCCAAAAACGCCGACGAGTTAGATTCGATTTGGGAAGCGAGACGAGGATGCTATCTCGGTGCGATGCGATACCGCGGCATAGAGTTAGGCACGCACAAGAAAGAAAAAGTATACGTCGGAGACGTGTGCGTGCCTATTTCAAAACTCGCAGAGTCGATAGCTAACGCGGAAAGGTTGTTTAAACGAGCGAGATTCCCGTGCGTCATGTGCTGTCACATCGCCGACGGTAACTACCACTGCTTGATTCCGTTCAACGACGACAACGAGAAAGAGTTGCACAAATTAGAAGAACAATTAGTTAACGCCGCGTTAGATGTTGGAGGAGTCGCTTCGGGCGAACACGGCGTTGGCGTCGGGAAGATGAAACACATCGTCCGCGAACACGGCGAGGCGCACATTGAAATCCAAAGGTCCATAAAGAAAGCGTTGGATCCTTTGAACATCATGAACCCGGGGAAGGTGATAACGTGGACGAGCCCTTCTTTATCTTCTTCTTCTTTTCTGAGATCGCGAAGTAAACTGTGAGAAGAGCAGAGATACCATTTTTAGCGATAGTTTTAGTTTTTAAATAGAGAGTCGCGCAACAACGTTTGTTTACAGCAGAGTTTGTACAAATACGGTAACTGGCACAACTTTACACACAAAGCATACATATAATAATACACACATCAACCTTCGCTCGTGCTCTCCTCTTCCGCCTCTGCTTTCAAAGATACGAGTTCTCTTCTGTAACAGACGTTACACAACCGATCTCCAGGTTTAAACTTGCCTTTAGTCTTCGGTATCGCCCAGTTCCCGCTCGTGTTCTCGCTTCGACACTCGGCGCACCGCACGTCGAGCGCCGTAGCTCTCTCCCGACAATAGCACGAGTGACACAATCGCCCGGTTTTCGCGCCCGTGAACTTGTTCCTGTACCACTCGACCGAACTGGACGTCTGACATATCTCGCACGAGTGAGTTTGCAAATCGTTCTTAATCCGAATTCGTCTCGTTCGGTTGTAGCACGCGTTGCACTGCGTCTTGTTCTTGTACCAGCGAGAAGAGGCGGTTCGTTCGCAATAGTGACACTGGTGTTGTTCCTTCTCTTGGTTGTTATTATTAGCATTATTACCATCATCATTTGTCGTGGTCTTCCTCCTCCTCCTCCTCCTCGCGGCTCCAGCTGCAGCAGCATTAGCGTTCGAGGCGACGTAGTACCCTTCCTCGTCGTGCGTCGCGCTGCTCAGCACGTTCATCATCGTCCTCGTTTTCTTCGTAACGAACTTTATCTGTTTTCTTCGCCCCGATTTCCAAAAAAAAAGCACCTCATCCACGTTCCAACCTTTTTTATTAGCGTCGACAACAACGCTCTCTTCCAAAACGCGACAACGAGAAGACATCGAGTGGTGGTGATAGCACGCCGGTGAAGAAGAAGAAGAAGAAGAAGAAGAAGAAGAAGGTGAAGCTGAAAAATAGCATCTCAGCGCGAACCCTGGGGTAGTAAACACCGCCATTTCTTTTTTCCCCAAGTGTGCGAGTGCGAGTGTGTGTGGGAAAAAAAAAGTTCTTCCAACAAAAAAAAACGAACAAAATTGTTTAGGGTTTCAACATCCTCCCCTTAAATTTTCTCCGTCTCGTTCGTCTCCCTCACAACAAAAAAAAAAGAAAAATCGAACAACGCGCGCAGAGCGCTCTTTTTTTTTCGAGAACACGCGCGACACCACCGCGATGACGACGATAATAGTGATGAGACGCGAGATGCCGTCGTCGTTGTCGATGCTAGCTATCATCGCGTTTTTGTTTTTGTTGTTGTTCTGCGGTGGTAACGCGCACGCGCAAGGATTCGCGGCGGCATCATCGGAAGGAAAAGAGCAAACGACGACGAGCAGCAGCAGCGCGAAGACGAGGAACATCATCAACAAATCGGACGCGGAGTGGACGTTCGCGACGCCGGCATCGAAAGGTTTGAGTCAGAGCAGTTTAGAGGTACGATCAAATTGTTGCGATATCTTTTTCTCTCTCTCTCTCGCGTGGTAGTTTTCTTATTCTTATGAGGTCCCCGGCTTTGTGGGATGATGCGCTTCGTTCGAGCCGCGGCATTTCCCTCTTGGGAAGGGCGCATTTTTGGGGAGCGCGCAAATCCTTTCTCTCTCTCTCTCTCGAGATCGCGCGTCGTGATTTCGATGCGTTCGCTTTGTTATCGTTTCGTGTTCGCTTCGGAGTACTGACCGCTCTCTCTCTCTCTCTCTCTCTCTCTCTCTCGCTTTCATTATTTCTTTTTTATTTGTTTTATAGACCGCCGATGCGCGTCTTTCCGTCCTTCCCGGGCGAGACTGCTTCTTAGTCGCCAAAGACGGCGCCATCGTGCACGAGAGCTACCCCGGGTTCGCCTCGGGCCCGGACGCCAAGAGAACGACGGATACGTCTGGCGTGCTTTTGTCTTTGGCTATGATTGGTGCCGCGGTGAAGGATGGGTTGATTGAACTCGACGCGCCGTTGTTAGATTACACGCCGTTGGCGGTTGAGATTTTCGGACGAGATACGACGGTGACGACGAGGCACATTTTGCAGCAGACGCACGGCGGCGCCGTGGAGGAGAACCAAAGAGCGAACGAGCCCGGGCAAGAGTGGGACGTGGACGATAGTTTCGATAGAGATCACAGGAATTCGTTGTATTTGAAAGTCGTGGAGGATGCGATTCAACACGCTGTGTTTAGACGGGCGAAGAGAGACGCGAGGGAGTGGGCGACGAAGGCGGTTTTAGAACCGCTCGGGTTGGAAGAGGCGTTTTTGAACGGAGACGATCAAACAGACGGAGAGTTCTCGTTGACGGGAAGGTTTAGTTTATCCTGCAGAGACGCGTTGAAGTTGGCGCAGTTGTTTTTGAACAAAGGCGTGACGTTGGACAAAACCGGCCACTCCATTCAGTTGTTCAACAAAGACTTCGCTTACGACGTGTTCACGCAAACCGAGCAAAACGATAAGCACGGTTTGTTGACGTGGGTACACCAACCTTTAGAGAAAGACGAGAAGATCCCGGAGAAAGCGACGTGCTGTTCGCCGGTGGCGCTGGGGTCGAGCCCGTGCGGCCACGCGGCGAAGAATTTGCGCGGTCCTCTTTTCGGCGCGTCGACGACGTCGTTCGTTGCGATGACTTTGGGCGATAAAGGATCCGCTATTTTCATGTTGCCGAAACAAAACGTGGCGATTGTGACTTTCGGGCGAACGAGCGGAGAAACGGGAAATTGCGAGAGTTATCAGAGAGACGATACGTTTTTAGCGCACGCGTTGTGGGGCGCCGCAAAGGTTGGATTAGAGCCGGATACGATTGGCATGAAAGGTTTAGACGATGGGAAGTTCCGCGTGGTGGACGGCGAGCCGCAGTTATCGGCGGCCGCGCAACAAGAAAGCGGCATTGAGGTTGGCCCCGACGGCAAGGAGAAGATGAACACAAAAGTGGTCATCGATCCGCAAAGCGGCAAACCGAAGAGAGTGCCGATTGGCGAGGGAACCATGGTCACGACCGCGGACGGAAGGAGAGTGCAAGAATACGAAGAAGACAGAGAGATCCACGATCAAGTCTGGAAGGAGATGATTGGCGGGTATTACGTGGAAGCTGTCAACTCCGCCGCGGAATTTTTGCAAGAGCACAAGAAAGCGGTCAAAGCCGGCCAGGACGTCTACGGGTCCATGCAAAGATGGCAAGACGCCATTCACATGTCCAAGCACGAACCGACCGTTGTCGAAGAGGAATATTACAAAGAGCAAGGTATCGACCCGAAATTCTTGAAAACGCCGATGGCAGAACTCGAAGAAGCGGCGGCGAGAACGGTTGCGGCGAAGAGGAAAGCCGGCGACGAAGACGCCAAGTACAGCGCCGTGCCGGAATATCCGGCTGTGCAACACGCTGAGCCGCACGACTATTCCGTCCCGAGCTTAGGTTCCGCGAAAGTAGAAAAGAAGAAAAGCTGGTTCCGACAGGCTTTGACGCCAACACAAAACATGGCGAGAATGGCCGTCCTCGGCGACGTTCCGGTGAGAGTCATGATGATGGGCACAAAGAAAGATACGGCGAAGCTCGGCGAAGGACCCACGTCCTCTAGAGAAGCGACACGTTTCGGCGAGTCTCCGTACGTGCATGAAATGCGACAGCGCAACGCGCAACGCAGAGTATTTCTCCAACCTCGATCTGAAGCCGCGACGAAAGAAAGGTTACTCGCGCCGAGAACAAATCGATTCGTTGAAAATGAAAACTCTGGATTGAACAGCGAGAATATTCAGAGAGTTGAGCGCAACATTCAACGCGAACAAGAAGCGCAAGAGCAGCAACAATATCGAGATGGAACAGAAGAAGATGCCGAAGAAGAAATGAGCGTATTAGGTGACGACAGGAGTCAGTTGCGTAACGGAATTAATCTCGCGCAGCAACGACTCACCGACGCGCCGATACGATCAAACAACTTTGAAGATTCACCATCAGCATACGGTTCGTGCTCGTGCGCGTGCCCGGGCAAAGCCGACGAAGTTGAACACCACTGCTACGATGTTGTCGACGAGACGCCTAACGGCGACGCTTCGATGGCGTGCGATACCGCGAGACAGCTCGGAAACGCGCAGTGCCCAACCTCTGGCGTCGTCAACGCCTGCGTTGAATCTTCCAAGGGCGTTTTGCTCGGCCCCGAACAGCATCCGGATCAAAGTTGCAAGCAAACGCGCGCGTGTCCAGACCCGAGCGCGAACGCGAGTGAGCTCGAAAGAAGTTTCGTCGCCGAAGTGTACGAGTGCCAAGCCGTTCGATACGCGAGTTGCTCGTTCTCGTTGAAACCGTGTAAGAAATCTACCATGGTGTTACGCAGAGCGAACACGGAAATGGAGTTCGCGCCAACGAAAGCGCCTGTCATCATTCGTGTCCCTGCTACGGGAGCTCAAGAGCAACCGCGAGTTCAGCAACTTCCGCAACGCACGTGGACACCGCGTCAACAAACCGCCGTTTCCTCATCCTCCTACGCGCAACCGATCGAGGATATCACCGACGAAGATTACGAAGTCGAACAAGTAAAGTATGAGCGACCGATGAGACCTGCTAACAAAGCTCGCGTGGTGCCCAAAAAATCTCTTCCTACTCCTTCTTCCAAAGTTCAAGAAGCTTTGAAAGAGACGAGCGGAACGGTTGAAAAGCCTTTGACGAAAGCACCTCGCCGCGCTGGCAAAATGAGCAACACTGCTTCATCTTCAAAGGAAAGCTCCTCTATCAGCAAGAAAGAGTCAGTGATGTCGAGTAATAGCAAAAGTAAACGCAAATCGTCGAGTAGCAAGAAGGAGAGTGTCTCTCCGCGCGACTTGACCGACGCCATCGAGATGGACATCAAGAAAACGAGAGAAAAGCCTCGCACACGCGAAGAAGCTTTCGTGCAGTGGGCAGAGTACTCTCCACCATTCATTGCGATCGGCACAGCGTGTGTAGCGTTAGCCGTCGCTTTGTTAGCGATCGCAAGAAAGTATCCGAGTTCTGTGTCGCATCCGTGGGCGATTCCAGGTGTGTTACAACGCCAAGACGTCGACGAAGAGAGCGGCGTGAAAGGTAAAGGCCGTCGGCCGATGCCTTCGCGAGGCGCATACGGCACCGCGAACAACGACCCATACGCAGACAAACTCTCCTCCCCAAGAACGCCTGAATTCAAGCAATCCGAAAAAGAACGCTTGCGCTTAGCTCAAGAAGAGCGCGAACGGATAGCTGCGGAGAAGATTCGCGCGGAGTTTGAAAAGGAAAACGAGGAGCGCAAGAAACGTTTCGAGCAAGAACTCGAGGAGTTGAAGAAGGAACGCGAAGCGTTTGAGACGATGAAGAAAGAGGAAGAGCGCAAGCGCAAAGAGAAGAAAGAACGCAAAGAACGAGAGCTTAAACGCATGAAGGAGGAGAAGGAGATGGAGAGCAAGTTGGCGCAAGCGAAGAAGGATGCCATGACGGCGGCGAGAGAAATCGCTCGACAGGAAGCGGAACGCATGCTTAGTAAACCGGTGATAGTTGAAGACGAAGAGGAAGAAGAGGTGACTGAAGAGGTGACGAAGAAGGTCTCGAAGGACGCGTCCATGACTGACCTCGTCGATAAGCAGCAGTCCTCTTCCAAGAAGAAAGGCTTCTTTAAGTCTTCGGCGGCAAAGAAATAAAATTTTTAGCACATGCATTGTACCAGTAATATCAACATTGAGTATCTAATAATATTTTATCTAAAATCTCAATCCTCCGATCTTCTGTTATACATTTCCTGTTATACATCTTTTTTTACAAACGTCTCTCTCTCTCTCTCTCTCTCTCTCTCTCTCTCTCTCTCCTTCTCTTTCTCTCACTCTACAGCAAGGCTATTCGAGCGAAGCGCATGGTACACAGCGTCGCTCTCGCGATGTTGGCGTAGTGAGCTCGGCGCACCATTCGCGCAGCCGCGTTTACGTTCCCGCCGCCCAAACCTTCACCACCACCACCGTTAAATCCACCACTATTACCACCGCCACTTTTATACTCGTAATCGTTCGTATGCGTCCCATCATCTATGGCGCTATTCGCCAACGCGTCCGCATCTTTATTAAATTCTCTTCTCACGTGCGCTATATCAAACCTGCGAAACTTCTTTTTCATCTCGTTACACTCCGCGTGCAACGGAATCAACCTCGGCTCTTTCACTTTCCAATCCCCTTTCACTTGACTGACGATTAAATTACTATCTCCTCTGACTCGAATATCCTCTATCCCAAGTTCAATCGCTGCTTTCAACCCGGTCAGCAACGCGTGGTACTCCGCTTCGTTCACCGTCGCCACGCCCAACGACGTGCAAATCTCCTTGATGATTTCGCCCTTCGCGCACTCCTCCTCCTCCTCTTCTGTTCTCTCCTCTTCCTCCTCCTGCACCGACGACGACGATACCAACGGAGCTCGAATCAACGCGCCGGCACCCGCTGGCCCGGGGTTTCCTCGCGAGGCGCCGTCGAATTCGAGAACGAATTGACGACGCGTCTGCGGCGCGTCCGCGGAAGCCGCTTTCGTGGATAATTTTCTCTTGTTGGTAACCGTTGTTGTTGTTGTTGTTGACATTTTACCTTTCTTACTCCTGGCGACGAGAGGAGGCGCAGTCGTTGGTTTCATCGGCTCGTACTTTTTCGCCCATCCTTCGTCTTCTTCGTCTTCTTCATCTTCTTCTGCAGTTTCTAGGTAATTTACGATGGAACCTTGCTTGGCGCTTGCGCTCGCTTTCCTCTTTTGCGTCGTCGTCGTCGTCGTCCTGCTCAGCGCGACGTCCAAAACAGCGGCGGACGACGACGCGTTTGTCTTTACCCACGCCTCGGCGTCTGCTCGCGCGGAAAAACTCTGCGAAAGATGAATCGGAAAGAAAAAAAACGATCGTGAGTAAAAGTTTGGTTCCCTCTTCCGTAAACGTCGCGTCGTCCGCATATCAAGAGCGCGCGCGCGTGTTTGGTTTTAAAAGGGGGAAAAGCACACGAAAAAAAAATGGAATGTGCATTATCACCTTGTGCGACGCGCCTGGATAGGAATACACCTGCGCTTTGCACTCGTCCCAGCTCTCGTAGACGCCCGGTTTACGACCAGAGGCGACCGCGTAGTACTTTTTAGACGACTTTGATTTCTTTCCTCCGCCCATACTATTTTGTGGTGCGCGCGTCGATGTGTTGTTGTTCGTTTACCCTAGAGAAGAAGAAAAAAGCTGGCACCTAGAAGGTTAGGGTTTAAGGTTAGGGTTTCAGATTTTGAGGACGTGCCGTTGTTCTTCTTTGAGATACACGGCGGGGACACGGGTCGCGAGATACGCAAGAGCAGCAGCGCAGCTGGGGAAGCGCGTTCCGACGCGAACAAAATCTCGAAGATGACGATGAATAATACTTTCAGATGTCTGAGTTATGAACGTGAATGACAAAATATGATTCTGATTCGGTTTTCCCCTCGCGCGCGCCCGCCTTTGTGCGCGCGTGCGAGTGTGCACGTGCGCACTTTCCCTCGTTCGTTTTTGGGTGTCTCGTTCTTCTTCTTTTTGCGCGCGCGCGAGAGAGAGAGAGAGAGGAAAGAAAGAGAGGAAAGGAACGCGAACCGACGATGATGAATAAACTTTACCAGCACGAGTTCGCAACTCTGAATGAATCGGTGGTTTCGCTGAGTCGGTCCGCGCGTTCTTTGATATCGTCGTATTTTTCTCTCTCGGAAAGCTCTCGTATTTTTTTCCTACGTAGCTCGCGCCTCGCGTTTCGCCCCAAGATCTCGACGATGATGATTACAAAATTTGAAGAAGTACCGAATTCGTCTGATTAAAACGTGATCACAAATTCCGTCTGAGTCGAATGTTTTTCTCTCCGTCGAGTGCTGAGAGAGAGAGAGAGAGAGAGCAGTGAACGGGCGTCCTCGCGCGCGAGTTTTTCGTTTGCTCTTTTTTTTCTCGCTCGCGAGAGAGAGTCGCGAGGTGTGTGTTCCTAAATATAGCGCAATAGAAGGAGTAAAGAGAGAGAGAGAGAGGAGATTGGGGGCAAGTTTCGACGATGATGTTTAAAAGTAATATTGTAGAATTCGATTGTCTGAATTCGGTCGCCCCTCGCGGATGTGAACGAGCGGCTTCCGTGCGTTGAAGATTCTTAATACTGAGTCGAAAAAGAATACGAGTCCTCTCGAAAACCTCCCTCGACTCGCGCGTCTTTCGTTACAGTTGTACCAGGCGATGATGTCCATAAATTTCCATGACTTGAAGATACTGAACACGTGATTAGAAGTTATTCCGACTGAGCCTAAAATCCACCCGCGATTCGAGACGTTCGCAGAGAAAGAGATAGAGAGACAGGGAGAGAGAGAGTTTCTACGCGTGTGCGCCCGAAGTGCTTTATTAGTCGTATTTTTGGGAAAACGTCACGGCGCCTTTTCGATATCACGTAGAAATCCACAAAACAAAACGCTCGCTCGCGCACACGCACACGCGCACTAGAATGGCATCAGCCACTCGCGCGTTACTCTCCTCGTTCTCCTCGTCGTCGCGTTTTACCACCAGCACGTCTACTCGCAAAGTCTCCTCTTCGTCTCTCAAAGTTCGTTTCAGAGGGAGAAGTTTTACGAAAGCATCGTCGTCGTCATCGACAACCGTCGTCAAAGTCGTCGTCTGCGCTAAGAAGATGGCATCGGACGATACCTACGAAAAGTTGAAAGAGAAACTCTCCGAAATCGATTGTCTCTCCTCCTTGGCCGGGTTAGCCGGATGGGACGAGTTGACGATGATGCCTCCGGGTGAACACGCGGCGAGTTTGCGGTCGAAAGCGTCTGCGGCGTTAGCCGGGGTGATTCATCAAAAATCAGTCGACGAAGAGTTGGGGAGATTGATTGCGAACGCGAAACCGGAACATCCGAAAGATGTCGCGAACGTGAAACGCGCGAAGGAAGATTACGAACGGTCCGCGAAAATACCGGGAGATATGGCGAAGAAAGCGGCGGAGTTACAGTCGGAAGGGTACCAGACGTGGGTGAAGGCGAGAACGGCGAAAGACTTTGGGATGTTTTCGCCGATATTAGGACAGTGGGTGGAACTCGTCAAGGCGCGGTGCGAGTTGATTAAACCTGGGGAAGACGCGTTCAACACGAGTTTAGACGAGTACGAGAGAGGGATGACTGCCGAACGACTCGATGAGATTTTCCCGGTCGTGAAAGAGTGCGTCGTGGATTTGATTCAAAAAGTGTACGCGAAAGAGTCGCCCGTGGCGTTGAAGAAAGGCGAAAACGTGGTGAGCGGCGGCTCGTTTGACGTGGACACGCAGGCAAAGTTATCGAAAGAAATCGCGTTAAAGCTTGGGTTTGATTTGGAAAAAGGGAGATTGGATGTTTCCGTGCATCCGTTTACCGGAGGATGCGGTCCCGGAGATGTTCGAATGACCACGCGATACAAAGAAAACGATTTGAGCGAAGGATTGACCGGCACAATCCACGAGACCGGGCACGCGTTGTACGAACAAGGAAGAAACGTGACGGAGTACGCGAACCAACCGGTGTCTCGTGCGCACTCGATGGGCGTTCACGAATCGCAATCGTTGTTGTGGGAACGCATGGTGGCGCTCTCGCCGTCTTTTGCCACGTTTCTTTTACCGGAATTGAAAAAATCGTTCCCGAAAGAGTTTGAAAACGTGACGGAAGCGCAGTTGCACGCGTCTTTGAACGTCGTGAGAAATCCGTCGGTCATTCGAGTGGAAGCGGACGAGTTGACGTACCCGTTGCACATTTTGCTGCGAACAGAGCTGGAAATCGGTTTGATGCGCGGGGAAATTGCCATCGACGATTTGCCGAAACTTTGGAACGAAAAAATGAAACAATATTTGAACGTAGACATCGAAGACGATTCGCGAGGCGTGTTACAAGACGTCCACTGGTCGTCCGGCGCGTTCGGGTACTTTCCAACGTATTTATTAGGTGCCATGTACGCGTGTCAAATCTTTGAAGCGGCGAAGAAAGCGTTGCCTACTTTGGAAGACGACATTGCAAAAGGCACGTTTGCGCCGCTTCGCGAATGGTTGCGCGTAAACGTGCACGACCGAGGGAGCGAATGCGATTCTGCGGATGACTTGTTGGTGTTAGTCACGGGCAAGCCGCTCGATGCGGAAGCGTTTACGAAGTACTTGACGGAAAAATATACCAAGTTGTATAATCTCTAAAGAAAAAAAGTCTATGAATATGTTACAGTGCTTATCATCACTCATCTTCTGCTACAACTCCTAACCTACGCGTGTGCTACTACTCTATATCTGCTATTAAATAAAATCACTTCTTGGAAGATGTCAACTTCTTCGCTTTCGCCGGCGCTTTCTTCTTTGGCTTTTTCTTCTTCAACACGGCATCGGATAATTTCTTCCCATCGCCGGGCAAAGCCTCGTCCCACGTTTTCGCGGCGATTTTTGCTCTTTTCCGCGCTTGTTTCTTCTCCGCTTTATCGAACATGTCGTCGATGTCGTCTCCTTCTTCGTCGCTCGATTTCTCTTCTTCATCCTCCCCGTCAGAAGATGAAGGGGATGACGAAGACGACGCGTTCTTCGCCGGAGGCTTCAACGAAACCAAAGGCACGTGTTCTTCTGCGTCGTCGTCGTCGTCGTCGTCGTCATCCGAAGAATCTTCGCTCGCTCGCGCTTCGGCGTCCATCGCTTCGGCGTCTTCAAGCAACGCGTCCTTCATGACATCCTCTTCCTCTTCTTCTTCTTTCTCGCCGGCGGCGGCTTTCATCGCCGCGCGTTCCAACGCGTCCGGGTCGTACTTCCGGCGTCGCGTTTTTTCATCCAAACGCTTTTGTTCGAATACTTCGTGCGCGTCCTTCATTTCTTTACACACCTCTTTCGCTAATTTACTCGCGGTGGAGTGCAGGCCCGCCAACGTCGTCGCGTCCACGCCTCGCGTCACGCTCTTACCTAATCTCTCGCCCATAAAATCCATGGTTGAAAAGCACGTTTCTCCGTGTTCATTCACCGCAATCGTCGCAAAACCAATCGCGCACGCCTCTTCTTCAACCGTCGCGTCAACTAACACGCCGTATTTCTGATGCGGCTTGCTATTCTCGTCCTCCTCGACGTTCTCCTCGCCTTTATTTTCTTCATCGTCCAACCCGCTACCTTTACCATTCCGTCCATCGTAAAACGCGAATCGCACCGCAACTGGATGGTGCATCAGCTGCAACTTTACGCTTTCTCTCTCGTCGTGGAACGTCACGCGATTCGTCTCGTTATCCATCGAACACTCGCACCTTCGAAAACTCCCCAAAGCGCAGTTCGCGCCGACGCTCGCCGCCAGCGGCAAATCCCCGCCGTGATTCAAAATCGTCACATCCAGCCGCAAATGCCACACGTACCTCCCCGCGCTGACGCACAAACTCTCCAAATCCAACGCTCGCGCATCTCTGAAACATTTCTCCAACATTTTTTGCAACCCATCGCACGTCTCGTGTTCCCTTCGCTTCTCCGCCGGCGCGTCCGTCGGGTGCGCCATCGGCGACATTTTCACATTCACTCGCAACGACCCTTCCGCCGATCTCCCGTGCGGTGCGTTCAAACTTCCACCAATCGCGCAGTGCACTTTCGTTTGCGTGTCGTTCAAATCTCCGTCTCGCGCTCCCAAAGTGACCACGCAGTTCCCCTCGTCGATGATTTCTATCCGCATCTCACGAAGTGCGTTTTGTTCTCCGTTTTCTTCTTCATTCTTCTTCGTCGCTTTCTCGCTTCTTCGGGAACGGTCTCGGCGGGAGCCTTTCTTGACCAGCGCGTTCGTAAACGCGAAATCGTTCAGGGAGATTAAAGTGTCGCTCTTGTGCGTGCCGATGCCCATTTATTTATTTATGCGCAAATGTGTATCTGTTTGTGTGCTCTTTCGTGTTGTGCTCTCTTTCTTTATTCGCGCGCGCGCGTTTAGTGTGAAGTCGGCGCGCCGCGAGACGGACAGACGACGAGAGTGAAACCCTAAATAAACGAAGTTCATTTTTTGAAAAGAGGTTGTTGAGAAAAGACGACGATACAAAAATAGGCATCGTGTGCGCGCGCGTGTTGTTGTCTTCTGCGATAGAGAGATAGATATAGGGAGGAGAGAAGGAGCGCGTACTTTTGTGCGTGTGTGTGTGTGTGAGAGAGAGACAGAGTGAGGAAGAGAATCATCTTTTCTTTTTAAAAATTTCTCCCGGGAAAAGTAAATCTTTTCGATTTGAATTTTTTCTCACTCTCCGCGCTTTGTCTTCGTCGTCGTTCTTCGAAGAGAGACAGAGAGATACATCGTAATCGACTGCTTTTGATACGCGCGACAGATAACACGCGCGCGAAGAAAATGTCTCCGAACAAGCGTCAACCGCCGATGTGGCTCAACGAGGACCAAGATTACATCTTCCCTCGCATCAACAATCTCTTCGCTCGAACGAGTTTGTTGAACACGGAGGAAAAGTTTAAAAAAATCGACAAAACGAACGCGCAGGATCGGGAATCTTCGTGGAGAGCGTGGTTCGCGTACATGTCCGCGAAACACGTTCAAGCGGATAATATTCAGGGGTTAATGCCAGATGAGGTGAGGAATAACGCGATGTTCTTGGCGGATTTGATGGAGAAGGAGAGGAGGAAAGTGGTGGAGAAGAGCGGGAAAGCGCCGGTCGGGAGGCCGAGGCAGAAGAAGAGAGAAGAAGGAGGAGGAGGAGGAGGGATGAAGACGCCAATGCAAACGACTGACGCGAAGAATAGGACGTCGATGATGACGACGACGGGTAAGAAGGGCAAATCTGATTCGGCGCCGGCGTCGACAATCAACATGGACCAAGCGAAGGCGATTCAACACTGCGACGACGGTAAGAAAAAAATAACCATTCGATTTACGCCAGATTCAGAGCTGATATCGAAAATGATCATATCGACGAAACACAATCCAGTCGTAGACTTGACGTTCCGATTGAGAAAAAAGTTGGGAGATATTTGCGATCACTTCAGCGAAAAGTGGAAGGAGGCGGCGCAACTGTTGGAACAAGTAGCGAGAGAGGAGGAGAGGAAGAGAACGGGAAACGAGAACGGTTTAAAGAATAAAGCGTTCATGTTTACGATGCGCCCGAACATGCGAGGGGATAGTTTGGTGAACACCGAACCTTGCGTTGTTTGGGATAAGCAGATCATCGGCGACATGACCGCGGTGAAAGCGTACGAGATGCGAGGGTATCCGGAGACGTTTGAAATCAAATACAGTTGGAGGTTCGCACCGTTGCCACCTCCGGACGGCACCGGAGATAAGAAGAGGAAAGATTACACGTATAGAACTAAACTGGCGATTAAAGATCAAATGATAGCGAACAGAGATAGTGCGAATAATAACAAGTTTAACCTTTCGACCGTGTTTGACGAAAAGACGCGAACGCCGTTCCCGCCGCCAGAATTTACCATGTCGGCTTTTGATGTTGGGGCGTTTGTGAATGGCAACGAACAACCGTTCGAGACGACGAGACCCTCCAGTCAAGAAAAGAAGCGTAAAATAGATACCAATAGCAGCAAAAAGGGTAAAGGGAAACAGTTTTCGAAGAAACCAGTCCCGAAAGAACTCAAACCAGAGACGGATTCGATGTTGGCGTTAAAATTGCAAGCCGAACTCAACGGCGGCAATCGCGAAAGACGCTGCCGCAAACCGATGCTCGAAGCCGAGGAAGAGCCGGAAGAAGAAGAAGAGGAGGAGGAGGAGGTGAAAGAAGAGTACGGTGAAGAAGCTGATTTAGAAAACGACGACATGCCAATAAAGATGGCATTCGGCGAAAAGGAAAACACCGCCAGCGATCTTCCTCAAGGATTGGCGGGATTTGATTCCATCTTCGCTGGTATCGGTAGAAACGACGACGACGCATTGCGCCCATGCGGAGAGTCGACGATGAATGGATTGCAAGCGTTCTTCGGTGGTGGTGGCGAGAGCAAAGATGCCGCGGCGGTGGCGGCGTTTCTTCCAAAGCGAAACGTGGAAACAGGACCGAGTAATTTCGCGGGATTGTTGAGTTAGACATACCTAAATATTGAAGCGCCGCGAGTAATAAAAGATAAAACTAATCGTATACATACTGGTTCATCATTAAAACGCGTTTCTACCTTTGGCATTGTATCTCCACAGCGCGGCTACCTTTTCTGAGTGCGTGCGAAGCTCGGTCACAAACTGCTTCGCCTTTTCGTGTTCGCAGTTGTTCGAGCGCTCGAGCTGTTCCATCGAAAAAATGTTCTCTTCTGCGGATGAGGCGCGACAATCCGCCTTCGCTTTCGCGCTAATCAATTCCACATTTTCGAGCTGGTTGCAGTATAACTCCATCTCTTTAGCCAATCCGAGTTCCCAGTTTGCGTAGACGTTCGCGAGCGCTATGGTGCTCACATCCTCGACCATTTCTTTTTGGTTGTTGTTGTTGTTGTTATTGCCGTTCAACCCGCACGCCCTGTACATGGATGCAACGCTTTGCTTTCGATTTTTCTCACACTTCTTCTTCGTTCGTCGTATTTGTCGAGCGCGATCGTGCGCATCCGCCGCGATACACTCCAGCCACGCCGCGGATGGATTGCGTCGAATCAAATCTGCGCTCAGTTTCGTCACGCCTTTCAAATATCTCGCTCTTCTACACGCGGCATCGATGAAGACGCCATCTTGGTCTTCCGCGCCTGCTTCGTTCTCGTCGTCGTCTTCGTCGTCATCTTCGTCTTCGTCGTCCTCGTTGTTCTTGGTCTTTTTGCTACTCGTCCTAGTCGCGGTCGATTTCCTTCTGATTTTGAATTCCTCCTCGGTATCGTCAAAACACATCGACGCTTCTCGCACCGCCTCATCTTCGCCTCGCGCCATGGCTCGCGCGAACGCGACCCAACTTTTAGGCACGCTCGCATCCGCCTCGAGCCGTTTCATGATGAAATCCGACAAACCAATAAACGCGCTGCTTTGCTGTTGTTGATGATGTTTCATAGAAACCGTCGTCTCTTCCTTCTTCGCGGCGCGGTACTTCTTCCCTTTCTTCCCTTTCTTCTCCGTCTCCGCCGCGCACGTTGTAAAATCCAACCCCTCTCCGTCCTTTCTGGTCGCCGCAATTTTCTCCTCGCCAACCGCCGCGGTGTTAAACTTCGCCGACAGTCGCCGCTTCGTCTTCGTCGTCGTCGCCGGAGTCTCCGCGTTGGCACTCTTCTTCCGCTTCCTCTGTCCATTTTTGTCTCTGTCGTTGTTGTCGACAGAAGTGGTGTTCACGTTGTTGTTATTATTATTCTTCACGTCCGCTTTTCCGAGAGCGGCGACGGCATTCTTCGTCGCGCCTCTAAAAAACGCGCCTCCTCTTCCTCCTCGTGGATGCGAAGAGGACATCAGCTCGAACAAAATAGCTGCCGATTCGTGTTCTTCCGGGGAAGTTTTCTCTTCCCGGTGGTTGAGAAAGAACGGCAACGCGTCGTCGTCGTCGTCGTCGTCGTTTTCGCCGATGCTTCTTCGCCCGACGAGAGATGCTTTTTTTGCGGTCGCGCGCGTCGATTGCTCGTTTTGATTTCGAGGATCGTCGTCGTCCTTGGCGCCCGCGGCGACGACGAGCGGCGTGGCGAACATTTTCTCACTCTCTCTCTCTTTTGAATTTTGAAATTTTACACCCCACAGGAAACCAACCGCCCGCTTTTTGATGGAAGAAGAAGAAGACGTGGATGTTCACGACGTCTCGTGGAGGCGAAGAAGCGAACGGTGCGCGTGTGTGTGTGAGTGTGCGCGCGCGGTGGATTATTGATGCGTGCGTGCGGATGATGCCTTTTTTTTGTGTGTGTCGTATCTCTCCCTCGTGTTTGTACAATTTTGAAAATCTCAACTTCTCAAAAGTGTCAAGTCTCTCTCAAAAACTTCCTCGAGTTGCGGTCCAACTTTGTTAGAATATTATGCGTTTGCACAACCCGCGGATACTCGCCGAACAGCCGATACAAAAACGGCGTCGGCGTTGTCGTTTTCCGATGGCGCGGTTCACGGAGCATCCGTCGCCATCTTTTTTTAATCCGAATACACTTCGCGTGGTACGATGCAAAGCGCGCGTGACGAGCGTTATTTCTTTGACCCGGCGCGTATTTTTTCTGTGATGGACATTTCCACACAAAAAAAGTTAGGTAAATAATTAGGTGTGCGAACAAACGATGGGACAACTCTGCTACGTACTGATCCCGAAGGCGCTCGCAAAAACGTTCAAAACTGCGTGGGAACGCGCGAGTTCGTGCCTCAAAGACCACCCGAAGTATTCGTACGTGTTGTGCGAGAGCAGTTCAGAAGAGCTTTGGCGCGAATTCGTGACAAAATGTATCCAGAAGTCGGCGACGGCGACGGCACGGGAGATCGATAGTAGTGAAGACCCCAGTGACTTTGTGTGTTTCCCGATCCGCGAGGACGAGCGGGAAAAGATGAACGAGGCTTTTCGAGAGGTGGCGGGATCAAATGCAGGAACTCTCGCAGTCGCGGACGCCGACGAGTTCGAAGGGGATTTGATTCGGTTTTTAGAGCAGAAGGAAAAGAAGAAGAAAAAGAAGAACGGTAACGGCAGCAACGATGATGTTCAAGGGCGCGTGATGGTTAAGGAGGCGTGTCCTCCAGGTAAGTACGTCAGATCAGATGAAGGGAAATGTCTGTGGCCGCCGGAATTAAAGCGTGTGTCAGATTGCTTACCGGGTGTGAATAAATACGCAAAGTCAAGCAAGGACATGCCCGAGTACCCATTCGAAGCTATGACTGATTTGGCCAGTCAAGATTGTCAATATCCGTTTAAGTATACCTCAGATGAAGTAATGGTGGAAGGCACACATAGCGAGGAGTTTCTAGGAGATTTGATGGTGGAAGTACACGTGATTGATGTGAACGGAAAAGAAGGTAACGCGCACGTCGATCTCGCCGGGCACAGGAAACCAAACACACCGAGGAATTTCACGTTTCAGAAAATGCCATGGCGAGAGATGATTCAGAGAATACGCAAAGGAGAGAAATTGTACATGCGCCACACTAACGGATCGAAAAAAGCAGCGAACGTGTACAAGGATTTCCAGGATCCGGAAACTAAGCGAAATCCGTTTGATACACGTTTGTTTCATAAAAGATGTGGTCATTCCAAGAATTTATTTCACAGTTCTGTTTTACGGGTCAGCTCGCCGGGGACTACGCTATGGATGCATTTCGATACTCGAGATAACTGCTTACACCAGCTGAGTGGTAGGAAACGCGTCATCTTGTACGGGCCGCAGTGCGAGCCGTACTTGAACGTCGAAGGCTCCTCGGCAAGATTGAAATACATGCGTGGTGTTGAAAATTTCGACGAGACGATTTTGAATGAGCTCGACACCGAAGAGATTCGTAGATACGAGTGCTTTGAAAGTATCAGATTAGAACACGCGCACGTGTGTACTCTTGAGCCTGGAGATGCTTTGTGGATACCGGCGTTTTGGTTCCATAGAGTCACATCCCTCCCGAGCGAGACGAACGAACCATCAGTTGCCGTGAACGAGTTTTTTAATGACGCCGATCTAGAAGCCCAAGATTACGACGCAAAAGATGTATACGGGAACAAGGATCTCGTCAAGGGGAAAAAAGCTTTGCAAAATGCGAGCGAAATCGGTGCGATGTTGAGTACATTACCTTCCCAGTATCAGGAATTTTATGCGAGACGTTGCTTAAACGAAATCGCGGCACAGCTTGGGATGCATTTGCATGTCCCACCTTTACGCTCTGGTCATAGTGAGCATGGTATTGGTGAAGAAGCAATTAAAGCTTTTGAGGATTAGTGATAGCGACAGTATATAGATATTTATAGTGTTTTTAGATCGATAGTGATAGTTGTATTAGTGATATAAAGTTGAAAAAGCAAGTTTTTAACTGCGCACGCCGAATCGCTTCGGCACCGGCGATACCATATCCACGAACGAGCGGCTCATTCTTCGTACGCTCCCTACGACTACATCTTCCATCCGCTGCACATGCAATCGCAAACTCTGTTGCTCTTTAATAATTCTATAACACACGAGCGCTAAAAATACCGCGTTCACCCTCGTTTGCGTGCTCGCCAATTTGAACACCATAACCGATCCGCACACTCCGCTCGTCACTTTCGTTTTCGGCGAAAACTCTGCCCACTTCGCCTGCATCGCCATTTGTACTTTACAATACATCTCGTAAACGGTTACCTTTTGTTTTTCCCAAGCGCACGGCATGGTGAACGCTCCTATATACGCTAAAAACAACAGTTGTCTCGTGGACAACGCGCTGCCGACGAATTTTACAACTTGTAACGCGAGAAATGCAATCAACGTCGCCCTGTTATCCCTCCCTGCAAAAAACCGCTCGTGTCTCTCCGTGAACGCGTTGAATTTATAAGACATATTTCTCGCTCTGATTGCCATCTTTTCCGGATTCATCGTAATACCTTTCGCCGCGTTCGGGAACGCGATGGCGAAAATATACTTCCCCATTACGACCAAGGACATCGCGTACGCCAAATGCGAAAACACCGACGCCTTCGCCGCAGATAACGCGTGAAACGTGCCCATGAGCACAAAACCACCAAAAAAGTGTAACGTTGTTCTCGCTGGATCTTTCCAGTAAAGCACTTCCGGCACAACAAACGACGATATCGCCATCGTGCTATTCGATCCGTCGCGGCTGCTCGCGTGCGTATACGGTTGTTGTTGTTGTTGTTGGTTCGTGAATCCATTCGTAAACATCGGGTGTTGACTACGATACGTTGCCCCAACCGGCGTTCGATGTTTCATCTCCTCCTCGTCTAATGTGTGTGCAAACTCAAACGGCTCGTCTTCGTCTTCTGGCGCACGAATGTTGTTGTTAGGAGCGCGCGTATTCGAGGTGTTCACTTTTTGAAAAGGATTCGCTCGTCCTGAATTCTCGTGAATCCCACCAGATATGGAACCATCCTGGCGTCGAATCCTCGGATCTCTCGGCAAACCCATTTTCATCGACCCCCTCGACACGTTCAAATTCTCTTGATTGTTGTTGTTGTTATTCGATATGTCTTGAAAGTGCTGCCTCTGCCCGCCGGTGTGCGTTTTCGGTTGGGGAATAGTTTTGGTTCGCGTAAATTTGTTTTTGAATTGCGTGGGCCATTTCGACGCCGTGCGCGGGTTTGGGTCCTCGCTCGTGTCGTTCAAGATGTTGGACATGTCGTTGTTGTTGTTGTTGTTGTCCTCGAGTACTAACGTTCTTTTTGGTATGCGGTACTCTCCCGTCGCGGTGGACATTTATTATTACGCGGGCTCGCGCGGTTGAAAGAATGAGGAAATTCGAGATTTGTTCGTCTTCCCCCTTTTCAAAAAAAAGAGGCAAAGAAGCAAGAGGCATTCATATTTTAGGTATTCTTACGCTTACAGCTTTACAACGCATTGCGCGATTATATTACAACAACAACATCAGCAACATCAACAGCGACGACGAGAAACAACAACGATTACTACACCGAAGGTTCATCGTTCTCATTGTTTTTAGGAGAAGGAGAAGATCCGGGAACCTTTAAATTCTCCAACTTTTCCCTCGCTTCTTTTTCTCTCTTCTCCCTCGCTTCTTGTCTCTTCTTGGCCGCCTCGAGCGCTTCGTTGGCGACCCATCCTAGCATGCTGAGCATGCCTTTACCTACTTCTTTTCCTATGTTACCCAAGTCTCTGGCGAGCTCTTTCAAGTCGCTTTCGGGCTTTGGTTGCGCTTGACCGCCGAGTCGAATTTCACCTCGCGAATCTGCGTCTATGATGTTCGTCTGGCCGGAACCCGATGTTCTATCTTTGTACAACGCGGAGTTTTCGTCCGCGGCTTTCAGAGAAATTCGAAACGGACGCGTTTTTTCGAATCTCTGATTCTCGTCTTGCTCGTATTTGTCGTGCTTTTCTTGGCTGAATTGAACGTTGGACGTTTCTACGTAATCTATGAGACAGTCAATGGTCCAATCGACTTCTTTCTCGTCCGAAAAATCGTGCGTGGACTCTTCGTCTAGGATTTCGTATATCGAGCTAGATTCTCCTTTTTCATCTCCTACTGTTGCCCCTGTATTCTTGCAACTACTATTCAGATGGAATTCTCGATAACTGGACTGGATAGCTTCGTCTAATCGATTATTCTTGTGCCTCCTCGCTTTCCTGGTTTCCTCTTGGACTAAGTTGCCCGCGATGTACCCCAAAGCCGTCCCCGGTGGGCCCATCATAAAAGTCCCTATTGCGCTCAACCCAGTCGTCAAAACGTCACCAACTTGACTAGAATGTTGAAACCCATACCTGGCCCACGTCGCGAAATGCTCGCAATTATTCCCAATCACCGAGTACCCTCCGAATTCCTTTTCGTAAAACTTGTGCTCTAAAGCGACAAACGCTCGATGTAAAATCTGACTCGGACGCATCGGCGTGTACAACGAATCGTACTTATAATTCCCACAAAAAGGTCTCGGCGCGTCCTTCTCGCAATTCACCTCGCTCAATTCGCTATAAATCACCACCGCGTCGTTGGACATCGATCGATCCTTCGCGTCCGCCGCTCCCCACAAGTGCACCACCGCTTCCGGAAAACTCTCATCTTCTACAAACTTATTCCCAACCGGTTTCCTCCTCCCAATGTACACCGCCCAGTGCGTGTACGCGATCGGCTGGTCCGTCCTCGGCCAGAACAAAATATCCCCGGGTTGCTTCCTTTTGTTCGGCCGAGGCCATTCCACGCGCTCGAACGTTTTCGTTTCTTTCTTCTGCTCGCGTTGCGCTTCTTCGCGAGTCACCACCATCCTCTTCGACCGGCCGTTTCCTTCGTCGTCTTCGTCCATCGCGACGACGGCTTCTCGAAGCGAAAGGCGACACAGACGCCGTCGATATATAGATAACGAACGACTTTTGACGGCGAGAAAAGTTACGCGACGACGACGAAGAAGATGCGAATAATCAGAAGAAACCAAAGAGAGCTCTTTCTCTTTTGTTCGTGTTTCTTTTCCCTTTAAAATTTTGGAGTTTTGTGAGCTTTCAGAGAGAAGAAAAATTCCTCATCAGTAACTCGCGAGCGCACTCACACAGAGAGAGAGAGACACACACAGAGAGAGAGAGAGAGAGAGAGAGAGAGAGAGAAACACGCAGAGACGGGAAGATTAGTCTCGAGCGTTTCTCTTCGCGAACGGCTTTATTTTTCTACTTTTCAGTCGCGTTGGAAGCGAAAAGAGAGGGAGAAAGAGAGAGAAGCCCCCTCTCCCCGGGAAAGACAGAGAGAGAGAGCCGTCACGTGTGCATCATCATCGAACGCGCTAATTTGATTTAAAGAAGAAGAGCACGAAAGAGATGTCGACGCCGTTCCGCCGCTCGGCGAAACACGTCGCCAAACACGTCAAAGCGGCGTCGAAGCAGCTCATCACGAAGTGGAAAATATTCACGGGAGATCGCGTGCTCGTGACCGCAGGGAAAGATAAAGGGCAAATCGGGCAAGTCACGAGAGTCTTCAGGAAAGAGAACAAACTGATCGTCGGCGGGTTGAACGTGGTGAAGAAACACGTGAAACCTCAGCCGCAACCCGGGGAACCGAATCCACCGGGACAAATTTTATCCGTCGAGCAACCGATACATTACTCGAACGTGAGTTTAGTAGATCCAAACACCGGGGGGAGAGTTCGAATTCAGACGAGCTATTTAGACGACGGGACGAAAGTGAGAGTGACGAAAGGCCGGCTGAGTTCGCAAGCGATCGTGCCGAGACCGGATCAACTTTTGGAGAGGAAGACGCCGAGAGGGACCGGGGTCGGGAAGAAAGATACCACGGAGGATTTGGTTAGAGAGGTGACGTATTTAGGACCGAGATAGAAGAGAAGTCGTTTGCTTATAGTTGTTCTTTTGTATTTTATATAGTAGGTATATAACACGTTAGAGATTTCTCTCTCTCTTTCCAAACGAGATGCGAGACGCAAAACACACTCGCATCTGGTTGAACTAATAAGCACACATACACACGCGTGCACACACGCACAGACAAGCGCTCCTCATACTTTACATCGCCGCATCGCGTGCATTTGCACAGTAATAATAATAAAAACAATAATAATAGAATAACAAAATATCGTATTGGTACAACTCGCCACTTAAACAGCTTTCCCTTTATTAACACGTCTCTAACCGCTCAAACTGTTCCAAAAACGAACTCGGAGGCGTCGACAAAATCACCCCACTGCTAAAAAAATGCGGCGTTGGTTTGTTAAAAGGCGTCTTCTCTCGGTTCGGCGGTTCAAAGTTCCCCGAGCGAAACTCTTCCAAGCGTCGTTCCACCTGTGCGTTTCAAACAAAATGGGCACAAAGAGTGAGAAAAATGCTGAGTCAGACTCCCCCCAACGAGAGAAAAAATCATTTAGCGCGCGCGCGTAAAAAAGACGTACCATTTGCGCTCGAGTCCTCTCTCGGTTCTCGAAGTGTTTCCTCGCCACGTCTTGCAACTGAATCGGCGTCATCGTGTTCTTGTTGTGCTCTTCTGAAGTCGTCGCGGTCCGAGACGACGACGAAGACGAAGAACGAGGTTTAAACGCTTCTTCCCGCCTTTTCGCGAGGGAATAATTTGACCTCGAACACGTCGCGAAAGCGCTCGATAAAACCCGTTTCTTTCTTTCTCGCGTCGTCGTCTGAATCGTCGTCGAGAGAGAAGAAGAACGAGAAGTTGAAACGAAAGCGAACATGGATTGGTGTCTGTTCTCGAGGAGGTGCTCCTCAAAGCCGAAAGAGAAGACGGGTTATCTTTCTTTCTTTTTTTTGAAGGGTCTCACTCTCTTCTGTGGAGAAATTTTTGTTTTGTTCGCACAAAAAAGAGAAAAAATTGATTTTTAATTTTCAAACGTCAACAGAACAACAACGCGCTCGCTCTGCGACGAGATATATCTCTCGTCGACGAGATCTTTCGCGTTTCCTCCTTTTTACCCCACGCGTAAAAGCTTCGTCTTCTTCTTCTTCTGGTTCTCGCGTTAATAATCTCCGCGAATGGCGTGGCGTGGTGGTGGCGTTTAAAACTTCTTCTCGTTAAAAAAAATGGTGCAGGAGGTGTCAAAGGCTTTTACGAAGAGTAATAAGAAAAGAAAGCGCGGCGAGAAGAAGAACGTTGGTGAACCCGAAGAGGAGCGCGTGCGGGGCGAACCCGTTCGATTATGGCGAATCGTGACGGATTATCGCGATGTGTTCAATAACTTTATCTTGCCAAAGCTGAGCGGGAACGACGTCAAGTTCCTTTACGACGTCAACACCGAAAGTCGAGAGGCTATAAAACGTTCGGGCGTGCGTTTGAAATCAAGTTTCAAGATTCGAGATTTCGATACGATATCGCTCGTATCTTGGGCTTTTTCAAGGGCTAGAGGTCAGAGGCAAATCTTTTGTGAAACAATGGCTCGGAATGGTAACTTAGAGTTGCTTAAATCTTTGCGCCTTCAAGGATGTTCTTGGAATGTCAATACGTGCCACGGAGCTGCCGAAAATGGTCATCTCGAGTGTTTGAAATACGCGCACGAAAACGGGTGTCCTTGGAATGCCAACACTTGTTCTAAAGCCGCCGAAAATGGTCATCTCAAGTGCTTGAAATACGCGCACAAAAATGGGTGTCCTTGGAAACCATGGACGTGTTCTGTTGCCGCTCGAGGAGGTCATCTCGAGTGTTTAAAATACGCGCGCGAAAACGGGTGTCCTTGGGACGGTTACACTACGTCTAAAGCTGCCGAAAATGGTCATCTCAAGTGCTTGAAATACGCGCACAAAAATGGGTGTCCTTGGGACGAATGGACTCCTCGTAACGCCGCTCGAGGGAAAAAAAAAAGTCATCTCGAGTGTTTGAAATACGCTCACGAAAATGGATGTTCTTGGAATCTATTGACGTGTTGTGATGCCGCTGAAGCAGGTCGCCTCGAGTGTTTAAAATACGCGCACGAAAACGGGTGTCCTTGGGACGATCAGACTACACGTAAAGCTGCCCAATATGGTCGCCTCGAGTGTTTAAAATACGCGCACGAAAACGGGTGTCCTTGGGACGGTTGGACTACGTCTAAAGCTGCCGAAAATGGTCATCTCGAGTGTTTGAAATACGCGCGCGAGAATGGGTGTCCTTGGGACGAATGGACTCCTCGTAACGCCACGGGGCGATGGAAAAAAAAAGGTTCTCTCGAGTGTTTGAAATACGCGCTCGAAAACGGGTGTCCTGGGAGTACGATTTATGCGCACCTGTTTTCTTCTTGAGAAGAGAATTTTAACTTCTCTCGCGCTTTAAACTTTTGTAATCTTCAACGCGCTGTCACGCAACTATTTAGTTTATAATTTGGGAAAAAGCAGAATCACACGCACCTCGTTCTTCATTTTTACGTCAAGTCACACACAAA
>Ga0255763_1000310_pt1 | contig 53731 bp, 30 predicted proteins | sample 041ome_2_FD_179963 | JGI IMG/M metagenome (GOLD analysis project Ga0255763, IMG submission 179963) | Coastal salt marsh microbial communities from the Groves Creek Marsh, Skidaway Island, Georgia - 041406US metaG (version 2) | ecosystem: Environmental > Aquatic > Marine > Intertidal zone > Salt...
GATTGAATTTTTCAACATTTCCACGATAGACCAAATTGATCAAGCAAAAAATTTGACGACTATTGATGCGATCTCGTGGATCGACCGCGTGGATGCGAGTTCAAAGACGAGCGTGGTGTTTATTTTGATCGCAATGTTTAGCGCGAGCTTTATTATGGGGGTGAGATATACGGCGAGAAGAATGGGTGGTTTTTCAAACGTCGCTGGGTGGATTTTTGGCATAGTTTTGGCGGTTTTGGCGTTTACGGTGGCGAGGTCGACGTACCGGGTGAACGATGCAATCGCGGTGGATTTGAACACGAAGTTTGTGCACGAGCAGGACCCCGGCGGTGTCCCGTGGAGAGCGATTACATTGAAGGAGACGTTGGAGCAGTACCCGGAGGACATTTTCTTACCACCGATATTTCATGAACCGCCTCCGCCTGCTCCGTTACCGCCGGGTCAGAGTGAACCGCCGGCATCTGACTCGCCTCCGGCACCGGTCGGCAAGTGGTACGCCGACGGCGTATGGGTCGAGTACGCGAGAATGACAAAAGTCAGCGAGATTCAACACGACGTGTCGTGTCGATTGGCGCTGACTGGGGTGAACCACACGGAAGGGAGAGTGTCAACTGACTTTGTGGATTGGATTAAGTTCCAAGTGGCGGATTATGTCGATATAGAGATGTCCAACGTGGAGTTTTTGTCGACAAAGGAAGGCGCTGAACATCCAATCGCCGGAAAACACGCGGCGAAAACGTTGGGAGGAGCAGCAGTTTTTGTAGTGATTGCGTCGGCGGCGGGGATTTATGGAACATTGAAGCACGATAGACGTTTGTTGGCGTTACACTTGCTCATTTCGGTTCCGTGCGGTATTTTTATAGTCGTCGCGGCGAGGAAGGCGGCGGAAGGCGCGGATGATACGTTCGAGTCCATGCGTTTGCATTGGCACGCGTTGCAACACGCGTACATCGGACCGGCGGTGACCACTGGTTCCGCTGCCGCGTTCGCATCTGCGCATTTCAAGCAAGCCGCGGCGTTAGGTGCGATCGTCGCCAGCGTTATTTGGCTCGCGATTTTCAGTTCGATCGGTATGATTATTACCCACGACGCGACGAGAGTCCCCGGGTACCAAAGACCGGGCGACATCGAAAACCAACGCTTGGCGTCTGGTCCGTCCTCTTCCGCATCCCCTCTCGACTCTGCCAAACTCGGCGGCGGTGGTACCGGTAAGATCGCCGAAAACATCGTCGAAATGAAGAGTTTAGCTGCGACCGTTCGAGATGCCGCCACGGGGAGAGGCCAATTCAAGCCTGGATTTAGACCCACGGAGTTGAAAGACACGAAGAAGAGCGGCGCGACGCCGGCTCGAGGCGGACGACCGAAAGGTGGCGATAAAGATTTGGACGCCAAGTTCTCCGTCGATTGATAATTTTTATACCCGTAACATATCAATATATATATCTAAATTACATTTTAAAGTGCTGTTGCACCGTACACTTGGGCTCGCGTCTCGCTTCTTCGTTTAAATAAGCTTCCTCTCATATTGTTATTTTGTCCTCACTCTTTAACAAAAACAAACCGCGCGCTCTCTCCTACTCTTTCCCACTCTCTCTTTGAGCGCATACTTAAGCAGCGCTGCGATTAAAAGAAAGAGAGGAAACAGAAGAGCGATCAACGAGAGATCTTTCGGTCGATCGATAACCATGAAACCAGACTTGACGATAGACCCGCCTTCTTCGTCGGGAAACATCAACAACTCCCTCGGCGCGGAAACGCCTTCTTCGTCCTCGAAACTCAAAGGCCATCCGCAATGCCTCACCATTACCGTTTTGGGTGCCTCTGGCGATTTAGCGAGGAAGAAAACGTACCCGGCGTTATTTTCGCTGTGGAAAGCCGGTCACGTGCCGTTCAACACGAGGATCATAGGCTACGCGCGATCGAAACTTCAACTGGATGAATTCAAGAGCAAAATCCGGTCGTTTTTGAAAGACTCTTCGAGCGAGAAAATCGAACATTTTCTGTCGATTTGCGATTACGTGCAGGGGGACTATTCATCGATGGAAGAAGGTCCACCGTGTTTTTCCGGGCTGAACGAAGTCATCGAGCGTTTGGAGAGAGAGGTGGAGATGAATTGGAAGGAGAATGCGTTTATCACCACCCCGTCGTCGTCCTCGGCGGAGAATAAGAAGTATAAGCGAGTGGTCGGGAATAGAATTTTTTATTTAGCGTTACCTCCGGTGGTGTATCCGTCCGTGTGCGCGGAAATCAAGGCGTGCGCGATGTCGAGCACGAAAGGAAGCTGGACGAGAGTGGTCGTCGAGAAGCCGTTCGGGAAAGATTTAGAGAGTAGCGAAAAATTGAACCAAAGCTTATCGGCGTTGTTTAGCGAGGAGCAGTTATATAGAATTGACCATTACTTAGGGAAAGAGTTGGTACAAAATTTAGTCGTCATGAGATTTGCGAATCGGTTTATTTCCCCGCTATGGAATCGAGATAATATTGCAAATGTCCAGATTATATTTAAGGAACCGTTTGGGACCGAAGGAAGAGGAGGATATTTCGACGACTACGGCATCATTCGCGACGTGATTCAAAATCATTTATTACAAATAATGTGTTTAGTGGCGATGGAGAAACCGTGTTCTCTGTCTCCAGACGATATTCGGGACGAGAAGTTGAAGGTGCTGAGATGTATTCCGCCGGTGTCGACGGATAACGTGGTCGTTGGGCAGTATTCGACCGGTCCTCACGGGCAACCGGCGTACGTGGACGATCCGGGCGTGCCGGAAAATTCTACGGCGCCGACGTTTTGCACTTGCGTAATGTACGTTAAAAACGAACGTTGGGACGGCGTCCCGTTTATTATTAAAGCCGGTAAAGCGTTGAATGAAGCAAAATGCGAAATTCGTGTGCAGTTCAAGGACGTCCCGGGTGATTTATTCGAAAGCCGACGCGTGCAAGGTAAACAAGCCCGGAACGAGTTCGTCGTTCGTTTACAACCGGACCCGACTATTTTTATGAAGATGACTGTCAAAGAACCCGGATTAGATATGAATTTAGCGCAAAGCGAGTTGGAACTTCTGTACACCACTCGTTACCAACGCGTCGCCATCCCAGAGGCGTACGAGCGTTTGATATTAGACTGCATCAACGGCGACCAGCAACATTTCGTCCGGAGAGACGAACTCGTCGCCGCGTGGACGATTTTCACTCCGCTTCTGAAATACATCGACGCCGGCGGGATGAAACCGTACCCGTACCCGTACGGTTCGGTCGGACCGTACGAAGCGAACGCGCTCAGAGAACGCGTTGGCCATCAGACCAACGTCATCGGGAGAGACATCACGTGGGAGAAGCACGGATTGAATAGTCAAGAGTATTAGAGAGAGAAAAACACGATTTTTTTTTTCACATCAGAAAAACATTTGTACAACATCACAACAAACATGAGCCAAACGCTTTGTCACCTCTGCTCCTTCTCTCGTCGCGCGTTTTCGCGCGACGTCAAGAGATGCTTCGCGAACAAACAACATCGCGCAACATTTTCGATTCGAGTTCTCGCGAGTGACAGCGACGACGACGACTACCACCATCACGGCGACATTCTCCAGCGCGTTTTTAGCCAAAAGTTCATCTCGGACGAAGAAGACGTCCAACTGTTTGAATGCGGGAAAACAATCTCGGGAAGGGAGTTTGCGGACGCCATTTCCAGAAACAATCCGGACGCACTCGGGAAAAAGAAGAAGAACGAACCGAAACTGAGTAAAAGTGTCTCTGGGCGGGCGCTGAGTTCGTTCAACATCGCGCTTTCTGCTTTGTTGGAAAATCAGAGGTATCAAGAAGTTGAGAAGATGTTTGGTATTTGGCGAGACGAGTTTGAGCGCGTGGAATTAGATTTGGTATCGGTATCTTTAGTCGCGACGGCGTTGCGCCGAATGCGAGATGACTTTGCAGATGTCGAGCGATTCGTTTCTGAGCAGAAATCTAGTCTGTTAAAACGCCCGAACAAGAAAGTGGCAAAGAAGAAGATCAACGTGAATAAATACGAGCGAGAAGGCTTGCTTCCAATGGACGTAGTGTACGAAGACGAGGATGTGATTGCGGTGAATAAAACGAGCGGAATTCCATCGACGAGCGATCCATCGACGCCTTCGGTGTCGGAGTTTTTAATGACCATGAAGAAGGATGACGCTTCCTTCTCTTTGAGCGAGATGAACGGTGCAGAGGCGAGAGGCGTGGTACATCGATTGGACAAGTTCACGAGCGGAGTAATGCTGTTGGCAAAAAACGATGCGACGCATTGCGAACTGGTGAGTTCATTTTATAGGAGGAAAACAAAGAAAGTGTACAACGCAATTGCGAGTGGGATTTTTGAAAACGGCGAGGGAGAGATAGATTCTCCGGTGGATAATCGCGAAGCGTTTTCCAATTATGCGGTGTTGGAAAGATTGCAAAATTCAAGTCTCGTGGAAATCTTACCAAGAACGGGAAGGAAACACCAGATTCGAGTACACTTGTCATCAATCGGGCACCCGCTCGTGAATGATGCGATATATACCCCGAAAAAAATTCGAAAATCCGACGACAAAGCAACAAATACGTCAACGTTTTTCCTACACGCGAGATCGCTTGAAGTGCCGCATCCGAGAGATTCATCAAAAATCTTGAAGGTGGAAGCGCCTTTGTCTGCTTCATTTTTAGCTGAGTTAGATAGATTACGTTAGTTAGGCGCTCGGTATCGTACTGCACGGTGTATTCACATTAGTTTTTTATTTGGTTCTTATTATTAGTTATTTAAATCTGCTATTCATGTTTATCTTCCCCTCTCCGTCTCTCTTTCTACTGCGTGTCTTCTCTCTTGTATTAGTTGTTCGCTAGAATTTATTTAGAGAAAACGAATTACATGCCATAACCGGAGTTGTCAAGAGCGCCGGCACCACCAGTCGCTGCTTCTTCGTCTTCTGGGATTTCGCAGACGACAACGTCGGAAGTCAAAAAGATTTTCGCGACGGAAACAGAGTTTTCTAAGCAGCAACGGATCACCTTAGTCGGGTCGATAATGCCAGACTTCATCAAGTTTTCAAACTTACCAGTGGCGGCGTTAAAACCATAATCCGGGTCGCTTTGGCTCAAGACGTTTTGGACCGTGACGGAACCGTTAACACCAGAGTTGTACGCGACTAATCTCATCGGGTAAGACAAAGCTCTCTTGATGATGTCCGCACCTAATCGCTGTTCGTCGTTGTCTAATTCTTCCTTGATGCCGTCGACGAATTGACCAAGCTTCAAGAAGGTTGTGCCTCCACCAATGACAATGCCTTCTTCGACCGCGGCTTTCGTCGCGTTCAACGCATCTTCAACTCTCAACTTTTTCTCCTTGAGTTCAGTTTCGGTTTGCGCGCCAACTTGGATGATGGCGACGCCGCCGGAAAGTCTCGCCGCGCGTTCACTCAATTTCTCCTTTTCGTATTCTGCTTCTTGAACTTCAATCAAGCGGTTGATTTGTTTCACTCTCGCTTTGACTTCCAAGTCCGTGGACCCGTCACCGACGATGGTGCAAGACTCTTTGCCGAGTGTGACTCTCGCCGCGTTACCCAAAACTTCCGTGCCAACCTTATCCAAAGACAAGCCGAGCTCTTCCTTGACGACAGTACCGCCCGTCAAAATGGCAATATCTTCCAAGTATTGCGATTTTCTCTCGCCAAAACCAGGGGCTTTCAACGCGCACACTTTCAACGCACCTCTCAATTTGTTCACGACCAAAGTCGCCATCGCTTCTTGCTCAATGTCCTCCGCGATGATCAAAAGCGGAAAGGAGTCTTTGATCGCCGCTTCGAGAATGTTGATCATGTCTCTCGCCGAGGAGATTTTCTTGTCGACTAAAAGCAACTTGCACATTTCGTAGTCGCAAATCATTCTTTCTTGATCGGTGACAAAGTACGGAGAGATGAAACCTCTTTCGAATTGCATACCTTCGACGACGATCAAGTTGTTATCGACCGATCTCGCTTCTTCGAGCGTAATCACACCTTTGCGACCAACCTTCGCCATCGCAGCGGCAATCATTTCACCAACTTCCAAGTTACCCCCGGCAGAAACCGCGGCAACGCTCGCCAATTCCTCATCAGCGACTTCCTTGGACAACTCCTTCAATTTCAACACCAACTTGGCCACGGTTTTTTCCATACCTCTGGTCAACTGGACCGGGTTCGTACCCGCCATGACAATCTTCATACCTTCCGTGATCATCGCCGCCGACAACACGGTCGCTGACGTCGTACCATCACCAGCTTGGTCGTTTGTTTTCTGCGACGCTTGTCTCACCAACTTCGCGCCAATGTTTTCCACCGGATCTTCTAATTCAACTTCCTTCGCCACGGTCACCCCGTCGTTCACAATCTTCGGCGAACCGAACTTGGATTCCAAAACAACGTTTCTCCCCTTCGGTCCTAAGGTAACGCCGACGACGTGCGCGAGCTTATCGACCCCTTTTTGCATCTTCTTCAACGCCAAACCGTCTTGCGCGTTAAAGTATAAATCCTTCGCGGCCATGTTCGTGACCGAAAGTTGGCCTCTGCCTCGGACAACCTTTTTCGATTGAGAAGTCGAAGCCATTCGAGTCGAACCGGCTAAGGCCTGTTTGATTTATTATCGTGAAAGTGTGATGATGAGAGACGTTAAGATTGGTTAGCGTTACGAACACAACGCTCCTCTGGGCGAGTCGCGAGAAGTGCGCGCGCGACGAAGCATTCCGCATCGCGCGAGCGCGGCGAGCACGGAAAAGAAAATCAAATCGACGAAAGCTTCTCTCTTCAGGTTATAAGGTTTTTACCCACGACCCGTCAATTTTTAGATAAAATCCATTTCCGCGCGCAGTGGACGCTCACCCCTTAAACCATCGAAAGAACGACCGAAGAGCACCGAACGATATCGTTTCTTCGCGAAAACATCGCTCGATGCGCTCCGAAAGCTTCGCGAGACCAAAAACGCTCGCCGCCGCCGAGTGGTACGAGGCGAGAGTCGAGGGGTGCCTGGAAAAGCGCAGCCAATCCGCTTTTCTCAATCGAAAAAAAAATTTAGCGCGCAAAATTACGCGCCACAGAACCGCCACCGGCAACCCGAACGCGAACGCGAAATCCGCGCTTTGAAACCACATTCGCGCGAAAAAAGAAAAGAGGAACGAGACGAACGTACCGTGCGACTGGTAAACGTGAGCGACTGCATTTTGTTTTGAGACGCTGGATGTTTTTTGTTCTTTGTGAGGAGTGGAAGAGAAGGTTGCTTCTTTTTTTTTGGCTGCGGAACTCCTTTTTTGGCCGACGTGTCCTACTTTTTGCTAACTTTTGAGTTTGAGACGAGAGAGGGAAAAGGAAAGAGGAAAGGCGGCGAAAATTCGCGAAGAGCGAAAATGTAAAAACAACGGTGGATGAAATCAATCGATCGACGAGCGTCAAAGTTAAACGAAGAAGCTTTTTTGCATCGATGAAAAAATTAATAATAACGTCTTTTTGTCCTATATAATATAAAAAGCACGATCTCAAAACAACAACGGCGCCGCTCGAAATCAAATCCGCCAGACGAAGACGCCGCCTTCTTGACCGCAACTGACGATTCTCTCGCCGTCGCGACTGAACTTGAGTCTGTTGATGCGCGTGGAGTGGGCGCGACCGATGGCGAGGAGCGAAACTTTTTGTTGATTCTGATTTTCTTCTTTTTGTTCTTTTTCTGGTTCTTTTTCGCTTTCGTCTCGGAAGAGCTTCACGACGGGGTCGGCGCTGCCGCCGGAGACGGCTAAGAGGAGGTTTTTCGAGCCGCCTTTCGACGCATCGAGGGCGTGTAAGGAAAGTGACGTCACTTCGCTCGTTTCGTTCGCTTCGAATTCGCGCGTAGGTTCGCCAGTTTGAACGTCCCAAAAAATTATTTTTCTATCGGAAGACGCCGTGACTAAAATCGAATCGTCCGCTGGATGGAATAAAGCAGACTTGACGAACGCGTTGTTGAAGCATTTCAGCATGCGATAGCGGGAGTTTTTTTTCATGTTCCAGAGAATACACGCTCCGTCGTCGGATGCGCTCGCGGCGATGCTTTCGTCGTTTGAAAAGACGACGCTATTTATTTTGGCACGGTGTTCTTTCATGGACGCTTTCAGCGCGGCGGTGGCGTATCCCCCTTCCGGAAGAGTCCACACTCTGACGGCACCATCTACGCCTCCGGAAATGAGCGTTAAACCGTCTCTAGAAATCTCTAAAGCAGAAACACCAGCTGGGTGACAATCTTCCATGGTCGCGAGTAGTGTTCCAGACTTTGGCGAGTGAAATCGAATGTTACCGTCGCTCCACGCGGAGATGATCGAGAATCCGTCTGGAGCGAAGACAACGTTTTCGCACGTCGAAGAAACTCCGGAGGCGTTAATGCGCGATAATTCTTCGCAATCTTCGGTCCTCCATAAACGTATTTCTGTCCCCGCACATGTGGCGAAAAGGCCTTCGCAATTTCGAGGAAACGCGATATCGTTGACTGGAGCGTCGTGGCCGCCGCAAATCAAAACTTTTCCATTGTCTGATTTATTTTTTATAGCAGCAGGTGAAACGAGCGATAACGGCTTTTCCGCTTTGGGCGTAATTTCGCCCGTTCCGTACATGATGTCGTTATCATCTCTGGTTAAATGAAACAACTCGATGTCGCATTTTGACGTTCCCACCAAAACAATGTGCGTCGTAACGATGGCGTCGGCGTTTTCTCTCGCCGCGCGTTGACGTCGCTTGATGGTCGCGTTCGACGGCGGCACTTTTACAATCGTCGCGGGTGAACGACGATGGTACTGTTTATTCACCTGTTCGACTGGAACGAACGTCTCCACCGTCGTATCGTCGGAACGCTCTTCGTCTTCGCTTTCTTCTTCCGACTTGAGCACGACGATGGACGTAATCTTTCCATTCGCAAAAACCTTCCCGTTCCCTTTGCTCCCTTTCAAATGATGTTCATCCATCGTCTCCGCGTCCAACACGTTCACGCTCCCGTCACCGCCGCCTACTAAAAGTAAATCTCTCCCTGTGCTTTTCACCAAAGCCAAACTCGTCACTCCACCGCTCGCTTTGTAGTCGCTTTTCTTCTTAAACAATCGATCGCCAGTCAGCGACACTTTCAACACGTCGCCCGTTTTCGTCCCGAGATACGCGAACTCGTCGTTTTCGCTCACCGCGACCTTCACCGCGTCTCTTCTAATCTGTCCCAATCGACACTTCTCGCTCGAGAATGATCTCTTCGCGCTATCGAATTCCCACACGACCACGCCACTTTCGTCAGCGCCTGCTGTCACTAAACTCGGATTGCCGCTCGTTCGGTGCAAGAACGCCGTCGTCGTCGCGCCGAACGTGTTCCGTCCGCACATCGCTTTCCCGTCTTCCAACCGCCACAACACGAGTTGATAGTTATCGCTCGCGCCGCCTAAACTGGCGAGAAATTTCGAGCACGGCGAAAACGCCAGCGCGATCACCTCGCCTTTGTGCAAGCTCAGCTTTAACGCCGCCGCGCTCTTCTTTTTTTCTCCTTCTTCTGTGCTTTGCTTCTTCGTCTTCTCTCGTAAACGTTGACGTCGACGCTCGTCCGCCTCGTCGACCACTCTAACGGGCCACACTCGCACGTGCGCGACGTTCGTGGACACGTTCACGCGAGACCCCGAGGCGATAAATTTCCCGCACGGCGACGTCGTCGCGCACGTGATTTGCGTCTGGTCGCGAACGTCCGATTCGTCGCAGAAGAAGATCGTCTTCGTTTCATCTTCTTCGTTTTCGTCGTCGTCGTCGTCGTCGCCGGTCTTCTTCCCGGTCGTATTTTTGGAAAGTTTTCGGAGGCACACGGACCCTCCCAACGGGTGCGCCAACATCAAGTCCGAAGAAGGCGATTGACGATTTCGATTTCCAGAGACAACGAGCGACAAAAACAACGCGTTGACGCCGTCGCGGCACTCGCCGTTAAAGCCTCTCGCGGTTTCCAGCTTCATGTCGTTGTTTTTCGATCGATTTTTTTGTAAAGCGCGGTTGGGGAAAAAGAGTGTTGACTTTTGCTTTGACTAGAACTTTTATTTTTAAAATAAGATGAAAATATTGTCTGTGTTTGCTACGATACTTTTAATTTAATCGAGAGTATCTGTTTGATCTCCCTCCGGATTTAACGTTTGTTGCTGTTGTTGCGCGGGCACTCGCTCGTCGTCGGCTTCGTCGACGTCCATGTCGTCGAAGGGTTTAACGACGTCGACTTTTTCTTCTTCTTTTTGCTCTTCGGCGGCTCCGTCGCTGAAGTCGTCCGCCGCGGTGCCAGAGTGATTGATGCACGTGCTTTTGCCTTCCATGGCGGGAAGTTTACACTGTAAGCCACTCTTGGCGATGGCTGAACACCGCGCTCTGAATGTTTTCTTCTCCGCGAGCGCGTCTTCTTCTTCTTGCGCGGAGCGGAGTTGTATCCGTTCGTGCATTTCACCGAGGAAGGTTTGGATGGTATCGTTGAAAACTTTCGCGCAATACGCCAGCACCGCTGGGGTGAGCTGCGTTTCGCTCTCCCCGAGGAGCGTTTTGCGCCAGGCGTCGCGACGTTTGTCGTAACCGGGGTGTTTCCATATACTCGCGTCGTCCACATCTTCTCCTAATCGATCGTTTTCAAAGTCGTCGAACATTTTCGCGCGCACCGCATCTTCGTCTTCATTTTCTTCCGCGTTTTCTTTCATGTGTTCTTCAATCATTTCTCGGCGGCGAGCTTCGACGGCTTCTTCCAAGACTTCTTGAGGAAGCATTGCAGCAAGTTTTGAGCGCGCCATTTTCCACGATCGCATGTCTCGGTCTGTGTGTTTTAATACCAACTGCTCCAGCCTGTTTTTAGTCAGTTCAGGTGGCGCCGGAGCGAGGAGATCGGCTTCTTCCTCCGCGAGCGCGAATTGCTCGTTTTGAAACTCGTACAATTTTTGTTCGAGATCCAGGAGCGTCTTGGAGAGGTACGATTCATCGAAACTATTGTTCGAAGATCTGCTGAGCTCGTCGCGTTTGGCTCTCAACGATTCCATGCTTTCACCGGCGATCGATTCCACTGAAAGTTCCAAGACCTGCTCGACAATACGTTTTATCACTTGTCTCGCGTGTCGAACCGCGCTGTAGTCGTCAAACGCGAGGTACGCATCCAAGAACTCTTTCTGCACAGCGGTGGCTTTTGCGCTCAGTTTCGCTTTGACTTTAGACGCTTTAACCATACGTTGAGAGCCTGGCGAGAGAACAAACTCCTTTGGCGCGTCGTCAATCTCGGATGGGGCCATAACTTTTTGTCGCATCGGTCGGGCGCCAGACTTTTCTCTTTCCTCTTGTTCCAACTTTAAAGCCAGTAACCGATCCTTCTCTTTCTCCTCCTGTTTGCGAATCTTTCGAATTCGTTCGAAGGCGTCCTCAATCATATCCGCGCGTTTCGCCAAACTGTGCTTCAAAGCAGCTTCGCGCTCGCCTTTCACGTTTAAGGCCACGTTCAACGCATCGATTTGATCTTGGCTGTCGTATTTGCCCCACTTCCCGTCGAACGATTGGACGTACACCGCATCCGTGCGCCCGCCAACGCCAAACCAATACGTAGCCATACTTCGATCTCGTCCGAGCGCTCGAACGCGAACGCGAACCATGTCATCCTCTGCTTGGTATCGCTGTAACGTTGCCTGCCATTTTCGCTCGCGCATGGCTTCGCCGTTCGCGCCTTTCATGAGTTCCGCTTTCTCGATGCGCTTTCGTTCGCGCTCTTGTTTCAATTTTTCCGCTTCGTATAATCTGCGTTGTTCAGCGAGTTCGCGTTGCGCTTCTTCGCGAAGCTTTTTCCATTTAAGAAACCCTGATCGATCCATTTCGCTGCCCGTGTATTTTTCAAACTCTTCGGGTAAGGCAAATTTAGCGTCTAAATCTTCCTCTTCTTCCTCTTCTTCAAGACTCATCGGGATCGGTTCTCCCGCCTCTCGCGCTAACCGTTGCTTCTCGAGTAGCTCCTTCTTTGCAAGCGCGTCAGCTTCTCGTTTCAAACGTCTCTCCTCTTTCTCTTTTTCTTCTCGCAGTTTTTGTTGTTTACTTCGTTTAGCTCTCTCTTCGAAACGTTCGGCCCGATAAATATCCGCTTGTTGCACTCGCGCTTCCAATTCTTCGTGACACGGGCTGCTATCGAGCGCTAAATCGGCTAATGCTCGTAAAAGCGTCAAGTTTTGCTGAAGCGTGAGCTTATCGATGCGCCCACCATCCTTAGATAAAGAATTTACAATTTCCATCGCGCCTTTTCCGTGCGCACTTTCGCCTTCTAATTGTAAAAGTTTCACAATCACTTGCGCCCAGACGATGTTATCGTTGACGGAGCGTAATCGAGTGACCCCGCGTCCAACGCCCGTCGCGTCTTCGTGTAACGCCCCTTGCAATAGCGCGCGATAGAGAACATACAACTGCCGCTTATCTTCGTTTTCTAAACATTCGCGAACCATTAAGTATGTTCGCAACGGCGGCGCACTCAACGCTTCGCTAAAAATGGCGAGAAATTCAGCCAACGCGCCTTCATCTGCTAAAACTTGTCCGTTCTCCACAGGCACGGGTTTCGGTAGCGGTCGCAGCAGCGATGATAATTCCATTCCCTTCTCTTCTGCCTCTTGTATCAACTCCTTTCTCAAGTCGTCGTCATCGATAGGATACCTCGCATCGTTGATTCTTTTCCTCTTTTCTTCCTCCTTCGCCGCTTCTCGATCGGCTTTTTCTTTTTTCCTCTTCTGCTCAGCCTCCTCCGCTTTCACTTTCTTTATGCGCACTTTTTCCTCGTTCAAGCGCACTCTCTCTTCCTCGGCCTGCCCTCTAGCGAGGAGTCTCATTTTTTCGCGATCCGGAACCGCTTCCAAGCTTTCTGATTTCGTTTTCTCGAGGTGCAAAAACACGCGCTCGAATTCTCCCAGTTTGTTTGTATATTCCCAATCGTTTACGTCAGACTCTAAAATGATTTGGTCCCTAACTTGCAACGCTTTGTGGACGTCTTCGCACGCTTGAAGATGCAATTTAGATCGTTCGAATGCAACTGTTGCGCTGGTAAGTTGAGACTTTATCCTCTTCGGGTCCACTTTCAAAGCCGCCTGTTGATCTTTCATCTCTTTCCTTCGTTTCTCCACGTACGCGTCGACGGCGGCTTTAATCGCTTCTTCAGCTTTTTCTCTCCCTTTGAGCCATTTCGATAAAGCTTGTCGGTCGTTCTTGTTTCCGGTGAACTTTAAGAATTCTTTCGGTAAGCCCTTCTGACTGGGACATCCATCTTCTTTCTTGAACTGTGCGGGCGTTTTCAATTTTTCAATCTTTGGTCGTTTCGCTGGGTCATTGAAATCCGCCTCTTTCTTCTTGAGCTGCTTTAGCGTTTGTTGGTATCGCTCCATGCGTTCTTTGGCGTCGTTAATATCTTTGGTCGCTCGAGAGAGACGAGCGACGTTTGATTTCAAGGCAATCTTTAATGGCGATTCAGTATCGTCGCCGTTGTCGTCATCACTTTGCGTCTTCTTCGCGTTTCCGGAAAGCAAAGCCTGCACTTTGCTCAACAACTCGCCACTCGACGGTCCTTTCAGCGCAACCGATCTGATTGGTCCCGTCGTAACTTTTGGCGAGTCATTGTCCAGTTTCTCCTCCGAATCGTCGTCCGTCTTTTTCTTTTTCGCGGGCGATTGAGCGTTCACCACTGCGGCCGCTGCCACTTTCTTACTTCCGACGAAACATCGCAACGCCCACTTTCCCGTGGCGGTCGAACCGCTCGAACCTCCCGGCACTCTCACGAACACCGCGTCGTGTGACAATCCAGACGCTAAAACCGCTTTAGACTTCCCGAGGCTCCGTTTCTCTCTCAAACCTTGCTCCCACAGCTCGTTCGTATCTTTCATCTCTGGCCAGTGCTTTTCGAGCATCTCGTACGCCTCTCTTTTGAGCGTACCTTTTTTAAACTTTTCGCGGTCCGCGTCGACGTCGAACGCAGACGCTGGAAACCCGTCCTCTTTGTCGTCGTCTTTTCCTCCTTTTTCCTCTTTCGGCTTTTGCTCAGAGTCGTTTTTGTCGTCGACGTCCATCTTCTTCGTCTTCTCGTCGTCGTCGTTACCGTCGTTCAATTTTCTCTTCTTGTTCTTCGAAGACGACGACGCCGACGTCGACTTCTTCGCCGACGACGTCGTCTTCGCCGCCGCCGACGACGTCTTTTTCTTGCCGTTCGCGCTCATCGGAGAGCGGCGGAGGCTTCACGCGCGAAGCGAAGCAAACAGTCTCTCTCTCTCTTCTTCGGCGATGAGACACAAACACACGAAGAGCGAGAAGAGAAAAAATAAATAAACAATCCTCTCGTTCTAAAGCGAATCTCGCGCGTATCTCTGCGTCGTCGTCTCGCTTTTCTTTTCTCTCTTCTCGTTTGTTGTCGTCGTCAAAACGTCGTCCGAAATCCGTCGCGGTTTTCTCTCTGTCGTCCTTTTTGCTCGCGTCGTTCGTCGTCTGTCGTCGTCTGTCGTTTTGAAAAAAAGGATCTCGCGGCGCGATTTTTTTTTTTTTTTTTTTTTTGAAAAAAAAACAAAATTTTTTATCCACAAAAAAACAAGAATCCCCCCACGCGCGTTGTTTTAAGAAACAATATCTTAATGTTTGCTTCTGCCGCCGCTCCACGCGTTCAAAACGGCGTCGTCGCCAAAGCCGTCGTTGGTGGTCAAAAGGTGAGTGTGTGAGAGAGAGAGACGCTAATTGTTTCTTTTTTTCTTTGTTGCGATTGGTTTTGGATTTCTTTTTTTACGTAATCTTCTGTATCCTCTCTCCTTTGTTTTTGTCTTCTCTCGGATCGAGTGACGTTTTATTATGTGTGAGGTCTCTCTTCTTCCGATGAACGAGTGCGCGTTGAACAGCGCGTCCTCTTTTTTAGTCGCGCTGACGCTCTCTCTCTCTCTCGTTCTTTCCATCTTTCGCGATTTACGCGCGCAGGTCCAATCTTCCATCAAGCGAACGAGGAAAACGTCCATCATCAAATGTAGCGCTTCGTCCGAAGAGGAATCCTCCTCCTCCTCCTCCTCCTCCTCCTCTTTGTCTCGACGCCAGGCGGTTTTATCCACCGCGGCTGGCGCGGTCGCGTTAACGCAAAACGTCAACCCGTCTTACGCTTTGTCTGGTTTCAACGTCGTCAAGGAAACGAGAGAAGGTTATCAGTTCATCTACCCGGTTGGATGGCAAGAAATCTCCGTCGACGGGCAGGCGAAGGTGTTCAAAGACATCATCGAACCGTTAGAGTCTATTTCGTTAAACATTTATCCGACTGAGAGAGAATCGTTGAAAGATATTGGCACCGCGCAAGAAGTTGCGGAGACGTTGGTGAAGCAAGCGTTGTCGGCGCCGGGGGCTTTGGGGAAGTTGTTGAGCGCTAAGGAAAGAACGGATAAGGACGGGCACTTGTATTATTCGTTTGAGTTTGTGTCGAAGACGAAGAGTTACGAGAGACACGCCTTGACAACTGTGACGATTACGCAAGGGAAGTTTTTCACGTTGACGACGGGAAGTTCGGAGAGAAGGTGGGATAAGATGAAGGATCGACTCAACGCGGCGAACGATTCGTTCCTTGTGTACTACTAATCGTGGAAGTTGGTGAAAAAATACGTACATGAAAGACATGACACGCGGCAGATTATTACTATACTCATTATATAATATTAATTTTAAAACTACAACACATAGACTTTACATGATGGGACGCTTTTTCTCAATATACAGGATCAAAACGTCGCCTTGTTCCCTTTCACGTTCATTCTACCGCGCTCCGGGGACGCCTTTACGATTTCAATGCCTAACTTTTGCGCAAATTTATCCAAGACGAAGTTCTCCTTCTGTTCGCTGATAGAGACGACGACGCCTGGAGCGCCCATCCGACCGGTGCGTCCAGCGCGGTGGACGTAGTGGACTTCGTCGGTGGGTAACTCGAGATTGAAGACGCAATCGCAATTTGGTATGTCTAAACCTCTCGCCGCTAAATCGGAAACTAACAGCGCGCGAATTTCCCCAGACTTGAACTTTTTCAAAACTCGTTCGCGTTGAATCTTGTCCATGTCGCCGTGTAATGAAGCTACGGGCATGCCTCGAGCGGACAATTTACCTTCGATATCTTTCGAGCGTCGTCCAAAGTTGACGAAAATGAGACATCTTTGGACGTCCATCGCGTGAACGGCTCTTCTCAACGCATCCACTTTGCGATTTCTCTCGGCTTCTATAAACAAGTGTTGAAGGTGTGGTGGCAGTGCAACTGCGCCTCGATTCATCACTTGTTGCTCTTCGGCGTTGATCATTATTTGTTTCTTCATTTGAGCTTTACGACGAGCTTTTTCGACGATATCTTCGTCTTCTCCGTCTTCTTCTCCGTCGTCGTTGACAATCTCTTTGGTTTCCTTTTCCTTTCCTCCTTCACTTGTTCCATTCGTCACACCTCCATCATCTTTAGCCGGCTTATTCATCTCGTAATCCGCCAAGACGAGTTTTAGATCAGGTGCCACGTACGCGTACGCATCTAACGTCTCTTGCTTCAGAGTTGCCGAACATATGATGGTTCTCCTCCCGCCTTTCGCACTTTTGCCGCAGTGTTCGTTTATCCTAGCCATGTCTCTTCGAAAGTTACTCGCCAACAAGTCGTCTGCCTCATCGATGACGAGCGTACTCACACCGTGTGTTTTCAGCACTCCCATCCGGGACATCTCTGCAATTCTCCCGGGCGTTCCGACGACAATAAACGGTCTTTTTTTCCTCAAGCCTTCCTCTTGTCGCCTCGCGTTCGCGCCTCCAATCAGCTGTTGCGTAATATCTCTCCCGTACGGTCCCAACACAGTTTCTATGGTTCTCACGATTTGCATCGCCAACTCTTGCGACGGTGCAACAATCATCGCCCGAACATCGTTCACGTGCCTTTTTTGATCTCTATCCATCTTCTCCATCGCCTCTTCCTCTCGTAAGATGTCGCAGAATATCGGTATCAAATACGCCAAAGTTTTCCCAGAACCGGTGTGCGACTGCATCGCGATCGATGGCATTGATACACTCCACGCCTTATCATCTTCATCTTCTATCTTTCTCAAATCAATCAGCTCCGGTAAAGCCGCTAATTGCGCCACCGAAGGTTTCTCGATGCCAGCTTTGCGCAGTAAATCTACAATTTGCTTCGGGACGCCCAAATCTGCAAACGACTTTTGTCCCTGTTTCTCCGACGACGACGACGACGCATCCGCATTACCCTCAGCAGACGCCGACGCGCCGACACCACCACCGCGAAATTCCCTCGCCTTCCTTCCGTTCAAAAAATAACCAATCCTCTCCCCTCGAGCAAAACAAGAAGAAGAAGAGGAAGAAGAAGAGCGCTTTTGCAGCCGCCGCTGATGATTAAATTGTCCACTCGTGTGATAACAAAACCTCGCGTTCGACAGAGACGAAGAAGACGAGCTGCTGCACGTCGTCGAAGAACAAAAGGAGCGTCGAATAATGCTCATCGTCTCGTTCGTCGTCGCTCGTCGCGGGAGTCGTCTGTGAAGCAGCGCGCTGATGATAATGGTTGGTCGTGCGTTGTTGGTTGGGCTTCTTCTTTCTTTAACAGTGAAGCTCTCTTTTCCCGAGAGAAGAGAAGAGAAAATCGTGTGCTTTTTTGGATAGTTTAGGGTTTCAACATCGCTCTCAAACCCTAAACCCACATCAACAAAAACCAAGAAAAGAACGCGACAGAAAAAAAGAAGAAAATCTTCCCGGACTGACTCGCGCGCGCGGACGTTTGAGCACACAAAACACGACAACAACAACCGCACCACGCGGGGAGAGAGCGAAGAGCGCGCTTCTCTCGTTCGCTTTGCTTCGATTTTTGCAAACCTGTTCGAAGAGAGAGAGAGAGCGTTTTGAAGAGTTATTAGGGGAATTTACAATTCAAACGGGTAAAAATTGAAGGTCCGAGATATCAAATTTGAAGAGAGATATGGGCATCTCTTCCGCGCTGTGGAACAAGTCCTCGCCGATCTTCGCCACGCTGCGGAAGAAAGTGTTTTCGAAATCGAGCGCCAGTCCCGGGCCGATTTTGATCGATTTGAAGACGAATGTTCCACGCTCTGGGGAAGCGTTGTCCGGTTGGGTGGTGAACGTCACGTCTCTCGTGGAGAGAGTTCCGTTTAGTCAGTACGCGCCGAAAACGAAGGAGCAAGTGCTGCAGATACTCGTGTCGCTGCTCGTGTTGTTGATCAGCGGGAGGTGGTTTCTCGCGCAATTCGCGCAGCACAGGAGAGAGCGAGAAGGATGGTGGCATTTTTTGAAGAAGTCGCGACACGTGCGGTTGATATTGCCGCCGGAGTGCGTCACGGAAGCGCCGATGCGGAGCCCGCTGAAACGGGTGACGAGGAAGATTAAAAAGTACATAAAGAAGAAAGGGAAGAAAAGTGGGAAGAATGGCGGAATTAGTAACGGAGGGATTCAGCAGTATTTCATGGACGACCAAGACGCGTATTCGCCGATTTTAAGCGTAGACGTGGACTTGTTGCCGGAAGACGCGATGCCGTTGTTGGTGTTTGTAAACTCGCGCTCCGGCGGGCAAACAGGGAGGCATCTGTTGGAAGCGATGCGTCAAAACTTGAATCCGTTGCAAGTGGTAGACTTGCACAAGACTGGCCCCGCGCCGGCGTTAAAATTATTCGCGAGCGTGCCGAACGTGAGAATTTTAGTCTGCGGGGGAGACGGAACCGTCGGTTGGATTTTGCAAGCTTTAGACGATTTAGCGCAAGAGGATTTCGACGCGAGAATGGCGAACGCGAGCGATGCCGTGATGAACGCCTCGGGTGGGAGTAATCGCAGCGGCATGAATGGAAACATCGACGCGGATGGTGCAGATAGTAGTAATACTAATATCAACAATAGTTTAGCAGGTGGAGCAGGAGGATTATCGACCACATTTAGAAAACCGCCGGTGGCAATTTTGCCGTTGGGCACCGGGAACGATTTAGCGAGAGTATTAGGTTGGGGCGGCGGGTTTGGTTTTCAGGAAGTCATCTCTGAGATTTTGTTGCAGGTGATGGAAGCGCATCCGACGTTGCTGGACCGATGGACGGCGACTTTGACTCCTTTACCGAAGAAAGAACTTTCCAATCCGCAAACGCCGAAAAACGTCAGCGGAACTACGACTCCTGGAGGAGGCGGAAAGAGCGACGGAGAAAAGAGCGGCGGTGACAAAACGCCCGGCTCACCGTCAACGCCGAGATTTGGGTCTATGGGAGGATTATCGAGCGGCGGAGACAACAACAACAAGGACGACAAAACCAAAACAACCTTACCGCCAAACTCCCCGCAAGTCCCCAAATCTATCGACGAACACGCGTCGGATGACAAGTCTGCTGGTTCGCTCGTCATGGGTCCGAACGGCCAATCTGAGATTGTCTTCCAAAATTACCTCGGCATCGGCGTCGACGCGCAAGCCGCCTTGCGGTTTCACCAAACTCGAAACTCCAAACCAAACCTCTTTTTCAGTCAAGCGACGAACAAAATCCTCTACGGCGTCTTTGGAGCGAAAGATTTCCTGGAACATTCCATGGCTGGTTTACACCGCGATTGTTTAATCTACGCGGACGGCGTCTTGCAAGACATACCGCAAGAAGCCGAAGGTATTGTACTTTTAAACATCAACTCTTTCGCCGGCGGCGTTCGCATGTGGGAAAAAGATGGCGATTTTGGTGCCTCCTCCATGCAAGACGGCTTGATCGACATCGTCACCGTCCACGGCGCGTTGCACTTGGGTCAACTCAACTGGGGCGTGGACAAACCCGTCCGCATTTGTCAAGCCAGAGAAGTTCGCATCGAATGTCTTCGCAAACTCCCCATGCACATCGACGGCGAACCGTGGGAACAACCCGCCTGCCAAATGGACATTCGATTAAAAAATAAATCCACCATGCTCCGCCGAACGGTAGACAGCCGAGGCGCGTCCATCTTACAAATGCACGAAGCCTTAGAGTGGGCGAATTCAAACGCCATCATCTCCCCGGACCAAAAAGAGATGATCATGAGCGAAGTCCACCGCCGCGCCGAGCGAGAAGACGACGACCACCGTCGCATGCGAGAAAAAGAGAAGCAAAAAGGCAGCTATAACAATTTAATGGGCCTCGCCACGGGCAGACGACACCACCGCGAGAAGAGAAGAGGGTCCATGATGTGGGGCAGTCGAGATGCTTTAGCCTATTAGTAGTAGTAGTAGCGTCGTCATCATCCCGTTTTGTATATTCCTAAAATTTTTTAGAAATCATGATAAAAAATTTCACATCACGTCGTTTCGTCTTCCATTTCTTTACAAAAAAGAAGGACTTGACGCGCGCAATATCGAAGCGCGCGCGCGCGTTGGATATAAAAAGACGAACGCACGCGCATAAACAACAACAACAACAACAAATGGCAAAACTCGGCGAAGGTGACCCGCGTTGGATCGTTTCCGACCGTCCAGATGGCACCAACATCAACGGTTGGCACTGGGAAGAGACGAACAAGATGAAGTTTTGCAAAGAGTTCTTCGAAGACTTTTGCGCTCTCGATTCGTCGTCGTCGCCGGCGCGAAAAGCGTCGCTTTTGCTCTCCCGAAAAGGCTGCCAAAAGTGCGCGATCGTGTCGTCGACCGTGGACGGCGAGTGCTCGATATCGACGAGGAAAAAAGGGAAGAAGTTCGGCGTGTTCGATCTGAAGGTGACGATGACGTACGAGGTAGAGCTCGAGTGCGAGGTGAAGACGGAGAAAACGAAGAAGAAGAAGAAAAAAGAAGAAAACGTGGATGGATTAGACGGCGAGGAAGAGGAAGAGGAAGAAGAGGCGAAGACGCGAAAAACGTGCGCGGTGAAAGGCGAGATTTGTTTGAAGGAGTTTTCGAACTTGAACGAACCGGACGAGTACGAGTGGACGACGAAGACGACCGGTGGAGAGGAGGAGGCGAAGAAAATCGTGAAAGGGTGGTTCACGAGGCCGGTTTTAGAGGAGATGTTCGAGGAGACGCTGGAGACGTTTGCGCGGAAAATGAATGAATTCTGCGCGGAGGGCGGATGAGGAGAGAGAGAGAGAGAGAGAGAGAAGAAAAGAATCCCAAACAAAAACAGACACGATAGCGAATACATATAGCAACTACTACTAAGCACGTATTATGCGCATTTACGTAATAAAACACAGAAGACGAGTGGTTTTTTTTAAATGAATGTGAAAATTACTACAACTCGTATTATTTTTATGATTATTATGTTTTCTACGTTTTTACCTTCTAATCAAGCGAACGTATCGTTCGTCCTCGGAGAGTTCAAACACATCCGCGTGATCTAAAAAGAATTCTTGGTACGATTCACCCATAGTTAAAGGCTTCTTGCACAATTTGAATAAGCTCGGCTTGGATTTCGAGCGTAAACTAATCCAGGTGTTATCGTAATCGTCTTCGAGTTGGAACCGCTCGGAGAGGAACTTCGCGACTTGTTCGAAATAGCGCTCGCGAGCGTTTTTGAAGCCAGCGCCGTCAAACCCGATTTCTCTTCGCATAGGCTCGTGAAAGTTTGGAGAAGATGAAGTTGGTAGCGGTTTTGGGCCACTTCTTCCCATGATGCCTCCTCGAGTGAAGCTTCCGGGAGAGGTACCTAAACTTCTCGGCGAACTGCCGAGAAACGTGCCTTCTCGAACTCGAGGCGAAACGGACCTCGCGTGTTTACTACTCATCGACGCGGGAGATTGCGCGTACGCGTAAAACGCCACCGGCGGAGAATCCGTTCCTGCGTTGATCAAATCTCCGGTTTTAAACTGGAACGCTGGTGAGAACGCGCTCGTATCGTTTACGTCGAACTTATCGCGCAGTTTATCAATCTCCTCTTCGAATTCTTGGGACACGCGATGCGCCGCGTGTGGCGCCAGAGGCGGCTTTTCCGTGCTACTTGCCAAATCAATCGCGCTAAACGCCGAAGATAATCCACCACGCCTGGGTGACATCATCGATGGCGGTCTCTGAAATTCGTCCATCGACTTACGCCTCGCGGATTCGTCTTCTTCTTCTTCTTCCTCCTCTTCGTTTCCTTTCCTCTCGTCCTCCGCGTCGCCAAAAGTGCCGCCGCCGCTCGACATCATCCCTCCTAACTTTGGCGTCCCAATCTCCAAATCCTCCTTAGAGCTAAATCCTCTCGGAAACGTCACGCTCGGTTCTCGTCTCAGCGCGGAGAGTTGGTCGCCGTGACCGTCCTCCTCGCCGGCGCTTTCGTCGCTCAGCTCGAACGAGCGTCCTTCCTCTCCCATCTTTAAAATTTGAACTCTCTCCTCTCTCTCTCTCTCTCTCTCACAACCACGCGCTTCCGTCGTCGTCGTCTCCTCGTACGGATGGTTTCAACTCTCGTATTCTCCGGCTGATTTCAAAAATCTTCGACTGGTGCTCCGGTATCGCCTTCGCGTTTTCTTTGATCGCTCGCCTGTAAATGTCTAAATCTGCTTCTTCCTCTTCCTCTTCTTCTTCGATCGCCTTCTCCAAGTACCGGTTGCTCTCCTCTAACTTCTCGACCGCGTTGGTTAATCTGCGCAGTTCGATTTCGAGCAGTTCGACGGAATCTTGCTCCAGAATTTCTTTCGAGGACCGCGAGAAGGACGGCGGCGGCATCCAAGAGACACGGTTGAGAAGAAAAGAAAGTTTCTCTCTCTCTCTCTCTCTTCGGGATAACTGTATAAAAACGCCGGGGAAAAATGTGTTTCGTGTGGTCTCTCTCTCTCTCTCTCCTTTTCAAACGAGGAAAAGAAGACGAACGCGCGGGCGGGCACAGAGAGAGGAAGAGAGAGGACGAACGAAAACGCCCTCCTCTGCGTCTCTCTCTCCCTCTCTCTCTCCGACGCGCGAAGAAGGGAAAAAGGGTAAAAGTGGCACTTTTTTCTCCTCTCGTTTTGGGGAAAAGTTTCGATCGAATTCCTCTCTCGGAAGATGCTTCAAAAGGAAAGCGCGCACACACAGACACAGACACAGACAGAGAGATAGAGTGTGTGCGTGAAAAAGTAGAAGAAGAGACGACGAACGACGACGCGTGTCGTAAAAAATGGAATCTCTCCCGCAAACGGCCCCGACGATAACCGTCTCCGAACTCACCGAGCGCGTCGTGGCGACGTCGCACGCGGAGTTTGAACTGTTGCTGAACGCGCTCGCGGCGGGCGATGGGAAACAAATCAACGCGGTGGAGAAGAAAAGAGCGCTGATGCATTATTTGAACGCGCTGAAGCAAAGGCTGGTGCGGTTGCACGCGCTCGTGTCGTGGGCGCCGAAGAACGCGAAGGCGACGCTGGTCGCCGAGAACGCTTGCAACGCGTTGGAGGGGCATTTGGAGCAGTTTAGGGTAACGGCGGATACGTTGCACGGGGTGCACTCGCGGTTGCTCTGGGCGCGAGCGCCGATGTTTGACGTTTCGGCGAGCTTTGACGTGCTGTGTCGAGGCGGGTTTGACTGCTTAGATCGCGTGGAAGGGATACGGAAGGTGGCGATGGTGCAAAAATGGAAGGAGCAACGGGAGAAGGAGACGAAGAAGAACGGGCGAGGCGCCGGCGACGCAGACTTGGAGGAGGAGGAGAAGGGAAAAGAAGACGAAGAGAAGACGGAAGAGGATGTGGAGTTAGCGAGGAGGAAAACGTTGGACGCGAAGTACGCGTTACTCGTGGAGAAACACGCGTTGAAGAGGTTTCCTTCGATGGATGGAGAGAAGTTTACCGTTTTCGACGTCGTCGCGGGAGAAGTGAAGTGCGGGGTGGAAAATATGTACGAAATGACGCTGGTTTTGGACGACGCGCCGACGGAGGAACAAGTGTTGTGGACGTGCACCGGGGTTGACATTTTGTGCGGGGAAGAATCTATGGTTGCGAGTGAGGACAACGAGGACGACGGAAAAAGAAAACGCGTGAGCTACCAGGCGACGAAGGAGGAAGTGAAAAGTTTGACGTTCAACGCCACCATGCGCGCAAAAGGCGACGGGACGGAACAACATCCAGCGAGAGGGATTCTTGGCGCGCACGAAGCGATGATGGACGCGGTGACGAGGCTGATTTGTGCCAAGACGCTCGCGCAAGCGGGCGTGTTGAGAGATTTAGCAGAGGAGAATGGCGATAAGAGCGCGATAGAGTGGACGAGGAGAGGCAAAGTGATCGCGGAAATAGTGAAGCATAAAGGCGACGTGACTGGATGTGCGGTGACGCTTTGGAACGCAAGAAAACGATTGGAAGTGAAGTTTGAAGTCGACAAGCGCAGAATTACAGCTTCCGTCATCAGCGTCGAAAAAGTCAAAGAAAAGAAGGAAAAGAAAGACGAAATTGCGGCGGCGGAGGCGACATTACCATCCGTGGCATTCGAAACATTCGAGAACACGAGAGAACCGGTCGAGTTTGACAACGGTACGATCTCGCTCCTCGGTGCGCTCGATCTAGCGAGTAAAACCGCGACCATTTCGACGTTGACATCCATCAGAGACTTTTTAGTGTCCCAGCAGAAAGCGGCGGCAACGCCGAAGAAGAGTCCGCAAAAGGCGAAAAAAGCGACACCGGCGGCAACAAAGAAACGAAAAGCGGCGGCGATCGAAGAAGGGGAGGAGGCTGAAGATGAGGAAGAGAACAAAGACGAGACAGTGAAATCTTTAAGCGGCGTCACGATTTCTGAAATCGATGCCGATGCTTTGACTCTTTCCATCGATTTCGATCGAGACGAGGTGGACAAAAATAACAAAGAGTTAGCGTCCGTATCCGCGACGGTGTCGGTGAACAAGTACACGGGTATCGTTCAATGCGCGTTTAAAGCCACTCCGGATTCTATCATCGACCGAGACGACATTGACGATATCATATGTTACGGTTCTTTTAAACAAAAACTCGCGCGGTGCCTGGAATCCGCGAGCGAAACCAACGATCCACAAAAAGTGGGTTCGGTCTTCCTCGAATTTCTTCCAGAGATGCGCAAGATTGCAAAGATGTTTGTCGTTCGAAAATATCTCGAACCGTCCATGCGTGCGTTGTTCGCGCCTTATTCCATCGAGAAGCTGAAGGAAACTTTGGACACGACGCGACGCATCGCAGACACTAACATCGCCGCGATTATTAAAACCGACGACGACGAACACCTCTTGGAGAAAGAAGGTACTTTCGTGTGCGTTTGGGAAGACGGCGCGACGATGACTATCAAATGCGCGAAGAGAAGATCGACGCTCGAGCGATGGCGCGTTGAGACGTGTTCCGAGATCACTCGAAACGGCGAAACGCTCGGTGGTGCTAGCGACGGTGCCGGTACCAAACGCGCCAAAACGACGAAAGGAAAGGCGAAAGCGGCTCCTTCTCCGGCGGAAGAACCGTTTGAAGGCGCGGCAACGATTTCGATCGAATCGCTCGCAAAAATAGCAACTGATGCCGTGAAACAGGCGTTAAAATGAGGCACGCATAAATAAATAGAATATTATTCATAGCACACACACACTAGTTCTTATCTCACGCCGATGGTGATATGATCAAAGTTTCAATCCTAACGACATACCGGCTAACAATCCGCCCGCGGACGGCAACGCGCTCTCGAAAAATCCAACCGCTTTCATCTTCGCGTGCTGTAAATCCTTCGAATCTATCTTACCGTCGTGATTTAAATCGGCCACCAGAGATGCTTTCTTGACCAGTTTATTCACGTTCTTCCACTTCACGTCGACGAGATCGTTCATCTCCAACCACTTCAAAAGCGCGAAGAAAGAGGCGAAGGACACCGCGGCGACCTTTAATGCCGACTTTAGGGCACAACCGACCCCCACGCCAACTATCCCGGATACGCCAAACTCTTGACAAAGTATCGAAGAAAGATCAACCACGCCTAGTGAAACGAAATCGCCCGCTTTTTGTTGCTGTTGCGCGTTCTTTTTCTTGTTGTTCGACGACGACGACCCGGCGAGCGCCGCGCGCGTTGGTTGTGCGAGCGAAACCGTTAAAACACACAAAACGCCTCCTTTTCCCGGCGGGGTCAGCGCTTTCCATGACGATAAAGCAGAGCGATGGTGCCGTCGAAACGAGGACGAGTTCTCGCGTTTGTTTCTGCTGCTGCTGTTGTCGCGGTTGAAAAACGGAAGGTTATTCGGTAGAATCATCGTTACAATAAACACGCGCGTGTTTTGTGTGTAAGTGTGTGATGGCTGAAAAAATGTGAAGAAGATATTTGTACGCACGCGCGACTAACACGTGATATTTATTATACTATATTACTATTACACACACGCACACACACACAAACACACATAGTTCGTTCATTCGTTCGTTCTTAATTGTTAAAGGTAAACTGAATCCCTCCGTCTGAACTCATCATCTCCTTCTTCGCTTCTTCGCCTTCCGCCGGTTTCGGTTTCTTCCCGTACGACCTCTCTTCCGCCGTCATCTCACCTTCTCTGGTGCACAGTTCAGGCTGAACGCACTCGCATTCCGCTCCCGTGACGAGCTTCACCTTCATCTCGTACCCGGGCCCGCACGCGCCGCCGCTCTCCTTGAACAAAGATTCTGCCGACATGCCGCCGTTGCCGCCGTTGTTTTTATTCTGCTCTTCCATCTGCCGCATCATCTCCTCGTACGCGTTATTGTTGCCTTTTTTGTTCAACCCACCGGCAAAGGCCACGCCTGGGGAAGATTCAACGGAGTCGTCGGACAGCAGTAAAGCCGCCGGGTTTTGGGAGGAGAACAGCATCGCGAGCGAGAGCGACGCGGAGAGCATCGCGGTCGTTCCTTTTTTCATCTTCGTCGCTCCTGCTTTCGCATCATCGCAGGAAGAGGAGGAAAAGGAGGAGACGACGGTGGTCGTTTGCTTCTTCTTCTTCATCACCGTTTTGTCGTTGCTCGACGACGCGCGAAGAAGAAGACCATTGTTGTTACCGATGACGGCGAACATCGCGTGAGATATAAAACGACGCGCTCTCGTAAACGACGCGCGTAAAAATGGAAAGAGGAGGACAACAACAAGAAACAGCCGAAGAAGAAATAGGGTTTAGGGTTTGGATAAAATGACAAAAAGATATCGAAATCCCCACGCACTACTCACTGCATAATAAGCACACGCATAACAGAAGAGCTCCTCGGATGACGACGTCGACGACGACGACGGCGGCGACCGCATTCTCCGCTCGCTTTCAGCAGCAGCGAGAGCAGCGACAGCAAAGAGCGTCGTCGTCGTTCATCAACGCGTGCTCGACTTCGGGAAGACAACAACAACAACGACACCAACGCAAATCATCCACTCTCCCCTTTTCTTCTCGCGATCGTCTTTCTTCTCCTCCCGGCAACCGGGCGACGCAAAAGAGGACGACGAGACGAACGAGAACGGTTTCCGCGTCCTCGTCGACGAAAATTGCAGACATGACGAAAACGTCGCGAACTTCCGGCGCGAGCAAAGATTACAACGTCTCGCCGTCGCACACGCCTTCGGAACGCGCGAACTGGTTTCCAGTCTCGTTTAGTAAAAACGTAAAGTTCAACCAGATGATCCCTTTTGATTTGTTCAACGTGCCGTGGGTGTTGTTTCGAACGAAAGAAGGAGAAATTGGGTGCGTGAAGGACGAGTGCGCGCACCGAGCGTGTCCTCTGTCTTTGGGCGTGCAAGTGGAGGAAGGGCACGTGCAGTGCGCGTACCACGGGTGGGAGTTTACCACTCGCGGGGAGTGCGTGAAGATGCCGAGTTGTAAGACGGTGTTGAAAGGTGTGTACGTGGACGCGTTGAAGACGGTCGAGCACGACGGCATGGTGTTTGTTTGGGCCGGAGACGAGGGATCGGAAGTGCCGGACGAAAAGGATCCGAGACATCCGACGAATTTGTACGTCGGAGAGAAGAGCTTGCGAGCGCCAGAGGGAGGGAGCGTCAACGGGACGCCGTTTTTAACGTGCGCGGAGATTGAGTTGGAGTTTGCGAACGAGTGCGACGTGTTGACCGAACGGTTGTTTACGCTCACGCAACGGGCGGTGAATAAAGCGAAATTGGTAGAGGAGAAGACGGGGAGCTTAGAGAAGATTTTTGATTTGGTGGACGTCAGCGCTCAAATCGCCAAGGCTTTGCGTTGGGGTTGGCGACCGGTACCGAATGAAATTAAGTTTGTTCCGAGCAGCGCGTTGGTCAGCACCATTGATATTCAGAGAATGTATGGGGATTCCATACCGAGACGAGTCCATCAGGTGCACGTGTGTTTACCGTCTAGACCGGGCAAAACGCGAGTTTTGTTTCGAATGGCGTTGGATTTTTTACCGGAATCGGCCATGGTGGCAGATAAGGTGTGGGAGAACTTAGCGAGGCAAATTTTGAAGGAGGAGTTGAACGACGTCGAGGAGTGCGAGATTAACGGCGAGTGTCCGCTGATGAGCGTTGACGAGGAGGAGGCGATGGGAGATTATTTGAGTTACCGTTCGTCTTTGAAGGATACTGACACTAATAATAGTAATTCTAGTTCTAGTAGTAGTGGCGGAGAAGAAGAAGAAGAAGCGTAAGAGAGAGAGAGAGAGAAAAGAGGACCCCCCGTTGTGATTATTTATAAACTATGCATATGCGCAGCTACTGTATTAAATTTACATCATAAACGAGTGCACGTTCATCTAGTGACTAATAAGAATATGATCATCATCATCATTATCATCATCATCGCACAGAAAGACTCACGCTCGCTACTTTCTTCTTCCCGTTCTTCGTCTTTCCAGTCTGCGCCGCGCTCGCGTCTCCGTTCGTCTTACTCTTCACAAACTTCATAAACTCATACGTCACCCACAACTTCCCACCAAACGTGATTGGTTTAATAAACGCTCTCAACGTCAAACTCTCCGCCAACGCGACGGTCAATCGCGTCGGATCGGCTTTCGCTAACATCGGTATTCTTTTCACCGCCGCTCGAGCCGGTCCGCTCGAGCTCTCCAGCATTTTAACAAAGACTGGTTGAACGTTGTTTTTAATCGCTCCAATATTCGCGAACGGTTGGCAAATGGTCTTGGACGGTTGAATGCCGTACGCGGCAACCCACGTGGACGCCGCGAACGCGATGGAGAACACCTCGTGGAATCTGTTAAAGAGAGAGAGAGAGAGAGAGAGAGAGTAAGAGAGAATAAGATGTGAGAGCACTTTCCAATTTGGATTTTTGTCTGGTATAGGAAACAATATATGAGAAGAAGAAGAAGATAAAGACGGAAACAAAAAACAGAGGAAAACGAGTAAACACGCACGCGAACGCCAGAGGTATATCTTTCGCGGTCAGGCCTTGGTCCAGGAAATGCTGCTTGATCCTTCCCATCGTTTTTTAAAGTTACTATGAAGCGCGCGTGCGTTGCTCAGAGGAAATTTGCGTTTAGGTGTTTAGGGTTTTAGATACATTGCTTGGCCGCGGGAGAATTTTCAGTTCCCGCCGCACTCGCGCGCGCGCTTTTCGCGACGACAGCACACCAATCGAAGAGAGAGAGAGAGAGAGAGAGAGAAAAAAGAGAAATGACGCGCGACGACGACGACGCGGAGCGTGCGACGTTGCTGCTTCTCGACAACAAGAACACCAACAGTTTCGCAAAACCAACGAGACTCGCGGCATCAAAAAGAACTCCTCCGTTCAAAGCGTTGGCGACGACCTGTCTGTTCTGTTTCGCGCTCTTCTCCGTCGCGGTGACGAAATCGAAAACGTACCGAGAAAACCAAGCGATATTACAAACGTTAGGCGTGAAACCGATATCGTCGTCTTCGATTTCGTACAAATCGTGCGAAGATATCGTCGAGGAAGAGACGAGAGCGATGACTTTTTACGCGACGGATTTGTTCGGGTGGTCACCGTTCGTGGACGCAGAGGCGAGTTACAGAAGGAGAAGGCGTTTGAAGTATTCTTTGAGCAAGAGCGGCGCGAGCGCGGTGGAGAGCTCGGAGCCGTCATCGAACGAAGAAGCGGAAGACGCGGGGGACGCGGAGGTGGTGGCAATCGCGAGTCCGGAAGAAATCGAGGAGGAGGTTGGCGGGACGGACACGTCGGACGACGAGAAAGGAGAACGTCAGCAGCAACAGTTGGTCGTCGACGAAGGCGAAGAAGAAGAGAAAGAAGAGGCCGCGACGACGACTGCAAACGGAAACGATGATGATGATGATGATGCAGAGAGCATCGAAAAAGCCGCCGCGGCAAAGTTGTCGAACGCGAAAGAGTTGCTCTTTGTTCCTCCAGACAAGACACCGTACAGGTACGCGTACATTGATTGGTTGAAACCGGCGTTACAAGACGATCCGCGGATTGCGAATCACATTAACGACGCGGATATGGTGCTCTTTACGGATTCCTTTGCGGATGCGAATCCGTACATGGCGAAGTTTTTACACGAAAACGAGGACGAGGACGAAGAGTCGCGAGCACAATGGTGGTTAAAGCAAAAAGATAACGCAAAAATATTGGCGCAGAACTTATTTTCGAGAATGTCCAAGGAAAGAGATATCGCAAGCAGAGCTGTGGCGTTTTCAAACTTCTTGTTCCCGTCTGAGCGTTTTATTTTGCGTGAAAAAGATGAGATTGGAGTGCCGGAATACGCGCAAGTTGGCAGCGACGCAGTGGTGGGCGATAACAAAAAGAACTCGAACGTCTTCTTAGCCGTGACGGATGTTTCGCCGACGCATATTTGGGAAAAAGCGTACAAGACGAACGGCATTGCTATGCTTGTGCCTTTTACCGCGAATTCGGACATTGCTCGAGCGTCGTTGAAGTTGAAAAACAGTTTCTTCTACGAGCGCGAAAGGCCAGAAATGTTTTATTCCGGCGACTTGGAATTTCTTCACAAGACCATGCATTCGCCAATGAAAAAATTAATCAACGTTGATGGTCAAAATATCCACTTGGGTCTCTCAAAATCTTTAAACTCTGATAATGACGTCAGAGATTACGCCGAGGGCTCTTTGCGTTCGTCATTTTGCTGGATTCCGAGATCGTATGATAAAGCGCGATTTGAGACGTCGACGAGAGTCATCGACTCGATCGCAGCTGGATGCATTCCGATCGTCGTCGTTGATACTATCGCAGAATCTCTCCCGTTCAAGTGGGCAGTGGATTATAAGTCATTCATGTTGCAAGTGCCGGAAAGTATCTTCGTGAAGAATCCGTTGGAAGTTGCAGAGGCAGTTTCTAAAATTTCACCCAATGCGTTGCAAGCAATGCGCTCTAAAATGTTGGATGCGAGAGCAAAGCTCGTCTGGAACGACCGTAACGACGCAGGAGACGCGTGCGATAAAGATACGGGTCGATGCTCGTTAGCACCGAGATTATTCTTGGACGAGATGTTGTATCGCGTAAAGCAAAACAACGCGGAGATTCAATCTGCCATGTGCGACAAAAGCACGGACGGAGACGGGAGTTCGGATTGGGTCGACGGTGGCGTGTGGACTGGAGAGAAACTATGCGCACCGTGGTTGGCAAAGACTGGGTTGTGCAGAGCTTCGGAGAAAGATTTGGAACGAGAAGGGATGGAAGAGAGCGCGTTATCGAAGAAGGAAAGCACCGCCGAGAAAGAAGACGGTAAACGAGAAGAAATAGATGAAAAAAAAGCGGAATCTGAAGGAGAAGAAGAGGAAGAAGATGGCAGCTCCAACAACAGTTTTGATATCAACGAAGAACTCGAAGCGGCGATTTCCGGAAAGTCTCGAGCGGAAAAGATGGAAGAACTCGAAGCGGAACAAAAGGCTGCCTTGGACAAGGAACAACTCAAAAGGGCACGGAAAGAATCCGAACGTAAACAAATTGAAGAGGCCTTGAAACGTCAAGAGGATGGAACCTACTCGTCGGAGGAAGAGGAGCCTATCGAAAAAGAAGAATTTAAGAAAGAAGTCGAGGAACAAGCTGAAGCGGAGGAGGAAAAGTTGGACACCATCGCGATGGAGAGCAGCATCGAAGACGAAATCGAGGCAACGGTACATCCTGAAGTAAAGGACGAAGATGAAAAGGCAAATTCTGATGATATCAGAGAGAAATACGAAGAGAAGAAAGAGAGAGAAGAAGAAGAGAGAGATGAAATCGAACAACGCGCGGAAGAAGAGGAGGAGAAGATGGACACAAGTGCAATGGAGAGTAGCATCGAGGACGAAATTGCGGCAACGGTGCAAACGTCTTCTGATACTACCAGCGTCACTGCCAAAGAAGATGGTGAGGGAGAAGAAGAAGAACTCCCGGAAGAGAAGGAGAAAACGCCCGAGGAAGAAGCGCAAGATCTCGCCGACGACTTCGCCTCAGCTTCCGATTCCGGCAAAGACTCCGAATCCTTCGGTGAAGACTTGTACAACAAAATCATGGGCGGCAAATCAATCAAGAGCGCCACCACCACCGCCACAACCGACGACGAAGAAGAAGAAAATAACCATAACGATAGCAAAACGTCGAAAGAAGGAGAAGAAGAAGAAGATAACACCGGCATAGATTTAGACGCGTTCACAGTCTCCAAAAAAGACGCCTCCAACGACGACGACGCGGAGGAAATCTCTCGCGAAGACGTCGAGGACGGCTGGTCCAGCGCTTTAGACAACGAATCGTACTAATAGTAATCCACGCGGTGAGTAGCTTCTTTTACTTTGTCGCGTTCTGTTGTAATGATACTGTATCTTTGTCTGTGTATAGTAGTACGTTCATCATTATCATTATTATTATTATTATTATTGTATTTGGTGGGTTGAGAGAGAGGCGAGAGGCAACTTTTTTTTTCATTTCTCTCATCGAGAAAAACGACGTCATCTTCTCCACAAAAAACGTGTGCCTGCTCCGCGTGTAATCATCTTCCGCGAATAGCAATAATACGAGCAAAAATGCACCCGTCCGCATCGATTTCACGCAGCAGCGCATCCTCTTCCCTCGTCGCTCGCCCATCCTCCTCCAATCTGTTGAAATCCAGACGACAACGACGACGACAAACCGCGACGACGACGACGACGACGCGCGCGATTTTCGGCCTCTTCGAGAAGAAGAAAGAAGACCAAGACGACGACGGTTTTTTATCCTCCGATGTCGATTCGAGGGCGAAACAAACGCCGGCCATTTCGCAAACGTTGCAATCTCTCGACGATTTGCTCGGGGAGGATCCGAAAATCTTAGCCGAGAAACGCGCCGACGAGCGCGCGAAAGCGCAGTTCGAGATGCAAGAGAAGAAGAAGCAGTTGAAGGAAGAGACGAAAAAAATGTACTCGAAACGGTTCGAGAGGTTTCAACTGGCGGTGAAACAATCGACGTCTATACAGCGGTTACAAGCTGTATTTCTGGAAGGATTTTTACTCCCGACGACGACAAACGGTAAGAACGAGGAAGGGAGAGCGAGGGAAAAGATTGAATTTTTCGATTTACCGAGCGAAATCATCGATCCGAGAACGGGCGATCGATTGAAGGCGAACGCGAAGGCGACTTCATCGAGCGATAGTAGTAGCGGCAGCAACAGTAGCAGTAGTAGCAGTAATAGTAATGAAGGAGGGTCTTCGACGACGACAACTATAGATAACAGCGCGGTGAATAGATTGCCCGGGGAGTTTCAAATTCCGATTATCCCGTACGGCCACGTGGTGGTTCCGGGCGCTCGAGCTAAACTGAATCTTTTCGAGCCGAGATGGTTAACGCTCTTCTCTAAGCTTTTAAAGCCCGAAGACGCCGAGGAGGATCGAACTATTTTGACTTCCCATCAGTGGGGTGGCACACGAGATGCAAAAACAATCGATTTTAGTAAGATTGAAATGATTGCGGATTACGAATCTGGGGAGAGACGGTTTGATATCGTCCCCGGGGCGAACCGGTACCCGGAGGACGGCTTCGTGGGCAGCAACGCGTTTGGCGCGGTATACAGAGGCATCGACGGCAAACTCGCCGGTTTGGGCGTCAAGATGGAAATCGAGGCGCACGATGTCGCCGTGGATGGAATTTTACTCTCCGTGTGCGCTCGCGCGAGCGCGAACAGGTTCAAAATCTTACGAGTTGTCCAAACGGAACCGTACATCATCGTGGACGCGGTGCCGTATGACGACGATTTTGCCAACGCGTCCATGGACGAAGACGTCACCGAAGCCGAAGAATGTTTACTCGACGCCTTGGAAACGTTAAAATCCAACGACAACTATTACTACGAAGCCGTCGGATTACAGTACGACGAAGATCCATCCACCGGGAAGATTTCCGTGAAAAAGCTCATCGAACCCGAGTTCAAATCGTTCACGTTTGCGGAAATCTTCTTATACAACAAAGACGACGTCGCGTTACAAATCCTCGCTAGCAAATCCCCAAAAGAGCGCGCCATCATGGTCACCAACATCGCAAAGCAAATGAAAGCCGGGATGAAGTTCGGCTTGAACCCTCGAAACGCTCGCGTGTTGAGAATACTCACCTTTTGGGGCTCTCTCTTCGCCATCGGAAGCGGTTTGACGTTGGTGCGCGACATCGCCGGTTTCTAAAAAAGCGGAATTCGAGGAAGAAGAAGAGACGGAACGAACGAATAAAGACAATACTTTGAGTAACCGCAGCAGCAGCAGCAAAAAACATAACCAAACGCGCCTGATTGTAATAAAAACAGCCTCCCTCGGTAGTATTTGCATCTTATTACTAAATATCTTCAATCACCAAAATGAAAAAAATGCAAAAAAAGACGAAGGCACGTCAACAGGAAAAAAATTTATCTACATCGAGAGGGGACTTTCGAGTGCGAAATCCGCCTTAAAAACTACACGCATTTTTTAGTACAAGTTTCGTATTCACGTTATTATATCGCAACGAATAATAGCGGTTTACAACAAAAAATCTCCAATCACAAACGCACCTTGAAGTTTACGGTCGAGACATCGCACGTCTTTATCGATCGAATAGGTGTTCGCGTCCGTCGTTTGAGATCAAGAAAACCTTTCTTCATTTTTTACGCGGAAAAAAATTTTTCGAGAAGCTTCGGTGGTCTTCTCTTCTTTAGCGATATAATTGTGTGCCGAGAGAAAAAGGAGTCGAAATGAGCGCTATTTCGTTCTCTTCCCGAGCGTTTGCGACGACGAAAGCGACGTCGTTGGAACAAAAACAAACGGTTCGATCGAATTGCGCGGCTTCAGTGCCCGGATTCAAGTCGCGAGTGGCGGTGGCGCGCGCGCATTCGAGAAATTCGTTCCTCTCTTCCGCCTTGGCCGGAACGAGGAGTGCTTTATCTATTTCCGCGAAGCATTCGTTATCGATCAGCACGGCGGCGCTCAGAGTGCCGTTTAATTGCGCGATTAAACCTGCGATGAGATCATGCTTGAAGGTCTTTAACGCGGTGAGCGATTACGCGGGAGCTGAGGATCAAGGCATGCGATCTGTCCCGGATAAAAGCCAGTTCAACGCCGCCATGAGGATTCCGAGCACGGCGATGGCAAAAATCGGCAGACAGTTGGGCGGCGGCGGTGCGGCGACTTTGGAGAAGGTGAGCATGGATTTATCGAGTTCAGTACAATCAGTTGCTGCACCAAAGTTATCCGACGGCGATAACGGGGGTAACAACGGCGGGAAGATTAACAACGGCGGTGGCGGAGGCGACGGCGACGAAGGCGACGACGACGACTGGTTCGACGAAGAAGACGGCGACGGCGACGAAGGAGGATACATTTCTTTGAGAGAAGGTATCCCGGAAACGTTCGAAAGAGAAGCAATTCAAGCCGTGTTGTCCGAATGGTTCAAAACGATCGCGAGCTTACCGGCTGGTTTGAGAATGGCTGTGGAGATGGGCGTCGTTTCGAGCGCTCAGTTGGTCAGATTTATGTCGGTGGACGTTAGACCGTCCGTGGTGAGAGTCGTTTCCAGATCTACTCCGCAGTGGGCGTCCAGAGCGTTCGTTGGTAGATTAATGGCAGAACCGGCGTTCTTGTACAAGCTCGCGTTTGAACAAGCCGTGACGGTTGCGGCTGGGACCATGTACGAAGTCGCGCACAGAGGAGATAAGTTGAAGAAAGAGTGGGACTTGGCGGCATCCAACGTAGCGCAAATGTGCGTCGCGAACTTGGCCACGGTCTGGTTGTGCACTCCATCGCGATCTTTTGGCGGCGTCCAAAAGTTCGGGTGGCAGAAAGCCTTGGCTGCTATGCCAAACAACGCGTTTGACCGCGCTGGACCTTTGCGACCGTACAACACTGGCACTCGAATCGCCTCTGTCGTCGCGAAAGGCGCGGAGCTTTCTGCCGTCGGTGTCGTCATCGGTGGCGCGTTCAGCGGCTTAAACAACTTATTAGTCAACTCACACAAGAAAAAAGAAGGGAAAAAATGGAAACCAGCCGTGCCTGTGCCGGACGTAAAGACGTCCGCGTTGGGTATGGGAGCATTCCTCGGTTTGTCGTGCAACGCCAGATATCAATTGATTGGTGGTGCGGATCGATGGATGACGGATCGCTTGACGAGCTTAGGATCTGCAATCACCGCCACGGCGTTGATGCGATTAACGAACAACCAAGTTGGTGAACAAACGAGATTGTTCTTGCTTGGCTTGCCGTTGCATGCGCAAAGAGAGCGAGTTCGAGGCACGACTGGATACACGCGAGCGTCGTCCAAAAAGTCTGCGGGGGGTGTTAGGAAAACGAAAAAGGTGAAGCGAAAGGTGAAGCGAAAGGTACCGGCGGCTGCTGTTGCGGCTGACGCGACCGCCGCTCCGCCCGCGACGCCGGCCATGGCTTAAAAATTATTTTTCGTTTTTCAAGACGCCTCTTGAGAGATACACACACTTTTTGATGCCAGCACAGTGCGTGAAATCTGGCTTTTTGATTTAGTAGCATTAAACAACAACCTGCGCAAAGATAAGTGAAACTAGCTATTCATTTATTGTAAATACGATCGTAATACATGTCCATCTGCGTTAATTAAAGTACTACTCTGGTATTATTCTTATTCTCAATCTCCTCGTCGTCGTACTTCGTTTTTCGCATGCACCTCTCTCTGCTTTTCATCTCGAATCTTCCTCAGACTTTTTGCTCTTTTGTGCGATGCGATGATGACGGCAGCAGTTTCTCCCGGTCAACTCGCCGTCGTCCGTTCTCCTCGGACGACCTCATCCGCTCGCGCGTCCTGCTCGATATCCGACGCGACCACGCAGAAACAGCGGAAGAGTACGACGACGACGGCTTCTTCGCGTGGGAAAAAGAGTTCAATTCGCCGCCTTCGCGCGAAGTCGTCGTCGTCTTCGTCGTCGACGATGGACGCAAAAACAGACGACGACGAAATGATCGAACGCGCGTGCATACTCGCCGACCAATCGTCGGGCGAGTGCGCGCCGCACCCGAAATTCGCGTGCGTGATTGTCGACGCCAAGACCGGCGACGTCTTGTGCGAAACCTTCCAGTTTGGCCAAGCTGGAGAGAAGTGCGAGACGATTGCGGAGAGGAAAATGCAGAATATTTTCAAGACGAGCAAAGAGGACGACGGAGAAATAGAATGCGACGTGTATTTGAACATGGAGCCGGTGCACGGGATAGACGTGAGCGGGGAGACGCGTTCGGTGGATGCTTTGACGCGCATGCGATTGCGCATTCGACGGATAGTTATCGGCACGTTGCACCCGAACAAGAAGTTTCGAGGGAAGGCGATCACGGAGTTGATCGAAGAGAGAGGTTTTGAAAAGGAGCAGATCGTGGTGTGCGAGACGAACACGCGAGCGGCGATGTGTGCGAGGAAAGTGAACGAGGCTTTGTTGTATAGGTGTGCCACGGGCGGGTACCCTCACGGCGTATATAAATACGCGATGACTTTAGACGGGAAGATTGCGAGTTCGAGTGGGAAATCAAAGTGGGTGACGGGACCAGAATCGAGAGAAACGGTGTTTCACGAGAGGGCGAGGTCAGATGCGGTGATCGTCGGTGGCGGAACGCTGCGGACGGACGATCCGAGGTTGACCAGTCGGAATGCGGATGGGACGTTGACGCACGCGTATCAGCCGGCCAGGGTGGTGTTATCGAGATCACTCGACGTGCCGGAAGACGCGAGATTATGGGATACGACCGTCGCGTCGACGATCGTGATGACGTCCGCGAGTCACGGGAAACCGACGTTGGCGAAGATATTAAGAGATAAAGGTGTGGACGTTGTAGAATTCGAGGGCGAGTTTACCATGGATAAAGTTTTGGACGAGATGCGCCGAAGAGGCTGGTTGCAAACGTTTTGGGAGTGTGGCGGAACGCTCGCGGCGCCAGCTATTACCGCTGGCGCGTTTTCTCGGGTGCTGGCGTTTGTAGCGCCGAAAATTGTCGGCGGTGGTTCGAAGGCACCGACTCCAATGGGTGACTTTGGATGCGACGCCATGGCAGACGCGGTGCCTTTGAAGGCGACGGACGCTAAGGTGTACGGCAGAGACGTTTTGATAAGCGGATACTTACCGAACGCGTTTGCAAGAGGGCGATTGAAACAATTCGTTGAAGGTGGATGGATGGACGGTAAACGGGATGGATTCGTGGACGTCGGTGAATCCTCGGACGATTCTGAACGCGTGGATACGTTTGGCGAAAACGAGCTTCTGGCGGACGTAGAGCAGTGTTGCTCGGACGAAGCAGAATCTGATGACGATAAAGACAACGAAAACGGAATCGATGAGATTCGGTTTTACAAGTCATGGGACACCTACAGCGCGCTTTCAAACTTTAGCGCGCACGCGGTCGACATCGACGGAGAAACCTGGCTGACATCTGAATCGTATTACCAAGCGCAAAAATTCGACGATTCGCAACCCGATGGCGTAAAAATAAGAAATGACATTCTTAAAGCGAATTCTCCAGAGAAAGCGAGCCGAATTGGACGGTCAAAACAACGCGAAAGACCAGATTTGGTAAAGAAGGATTGGAACTCGATTAAAGTTCACGTCATGGATCGCGTCTTGCGCGCGAAGTTTACGCAACACCGATCGGCGCAATCCTTACTGTTATCCACCGGTCGAAAACGTTTGGTCGAAGACTCCCCAGTCGATAACGTTTGGGGGAATGGACGAAATAACGACGGCGAAAACTTGCTGGGAAAAGCGCTAATGAAGCTTCGCGATGAGTTCAGAACGTCCATCGTGAAGGACTTCCTCGTTGATGAATTGGAAAGACTGGACGAAGAAGATTTAGCGAACATCGAACAGCCCAAGTAAATATGTATAGCTTTTTATTTTTGTAGCGCTTAGCGTGCACGTACAATGTATGATGCGTTGTGCCTAGAATTATGCTGTAGTAGTAGCTTAGTTTCTGACGTGATACACACTCGATTACCTACGAATTTCTCTAATCTCCCTCAACAAAGCTTTCGCCGTTTGTTTTTCTGGTCCTTGAAAATCGAGAAGTTTTGAACAAGCCTCCTCGGCTGCTCCGAATTTACCCGCACCTTTATAATATTTCGCCAAGAATAACAAACCATCGATGGAGTCTTGCGTCTCCGCATAACTTCCCGTCTCGCGTTTCAAACGTTCCAAGTTTCGCAAGTGATAATGCGCCGCCGCTTTCCAATTCTTTTGTTGCTCGTGAAGCTTTGCTAATCTCCCGAGTGCAATGCCTTCCTTATCGCCGCATGCCACAGCCCTTTGGTATACGCGAATGGCTGCTATCGGTTGACGCAATCCATCCGCTTCGTAGCACGCACCAATAGCGCACCACATTCGACTATCGTTCGGTCGTAATTTGGCCGCTGTTTGATAGTAATATACCGCGTACACGTGCATGGAAATCAACTCGTACATTTGGCCCAAACCGTACCACGCGCGATAATCTTTCGGGTTGATATCCACGGCGCATCTGTACGCCTCAATAGCAGCTTTGGGGTTCTTCATTTCCGTATACTCGTGACCTAATAAAGTCCACGCGGACAAATAATCTCGATTTAAACGCAACGCGCGACGGAAGTACGTCACTGCTTTCTCGTGTTGTTGTTTCAACGAATAATAGTTTCCGATGACGCAACACGTCTCCGGCGTGTATTTGTTCGTGTTGGAAATTCTGTGCGCTAGATGTGCTAGCTTGGCAAAATCTTCCTTCACGTACAAGATATTTGAATACGCGTCTATGCCTTCAATTCTGTGCGGATCGACTTCGATCACTCGCTCAAATAACTCTTCGGCTTCGTCGAACTCTCTCAAGTTGTATTGCGCTATGGCGCACTTTGTCAAAATCGAGGACGACCGCTTAAAAATCTCCGAGAGCCTATCAAACTGTTGCATCGCTTCGACGTTCTTTTGACACTCCAAGTTGAACTCCGCGATGAACCACTGGTAACACCAATGATGTCTCGGTAACTTCAAGTTGGCGATATCGTCCTCGTTGCACAAATCTACCAAACCTTGCCAAGCGCTCCAAAAAGTTGGATACAGCCTCGCCGATTCCGCAAACTTCACTTTCGCCGCGTCCAATCGCCCGCGCTCGCGAAATACCAACGCCTGTAAATAACAAATGAACGCGCATTTGTTCTGATCGCTATCGCTATTACTAATGTTGTACTTCTCGTACTCATCTAACCCGCTCTGCACGACGTCCAACTCTGGATTATTCGCCAATCTCCCGACTAACTCGCCGCGAACTCTCGGTCCGTTCCCCGACGTTCCCTCGTTCCCGTCCAAATCATCTTCACCCATATCGTTCGGGTCCGCACCGTTCCCTTTCTTCCCATCATCTCTATCCCCAGCCGCTCCCGTTGGACCCCTTGCCCGCACATTCGCTAGGTCTCTCCTCGTTGTCTCGCCCGCCAAGAAGAGAGAGTACAGTTCGAGAAACGTCTTCAAAGGTTTCCCGCGCGCGGACGCCGGCGAAGACGTCGCCAACAAATCCGCGCACCTTCGATATTCGCCTAAATCGAAATACGATTTCGCTAACACGTACGTCGGATCGTTCTGTCCGTCGTTCGATGTCGTCGTCGTCGCGTTCGCGTTATTATTAATACTGAATTCATCGTCTCCACCACCCCCGTCGCGAAACGCGACGTCTCCGATTGGTGCTCCAAACGAAATCGCACTCGTCTCTCTTTCCAAAGCCTCCTCCCGATACCGACGACGATGCGCCTCGTCCTCGAAATCCTCCTCCGCGAGAAGGTCCTCCTCCTCGACGTCCAAACTCGGCGCTCCGGGTAACCCACACAACTGTTCCGCGGCCCATTTCTGCGCGTGCTTCAATCCTCTTCGCTGCGCGTCCGCGACGGTCGTCGCCAACTCCACGCGAATTTGCGCCATCGAAGTCACAAAAAAGGTACCCTCCGGGTTCATCTTTTACTTTCCTTTTGCTTTTTTTTTACTTAATAAGATCGCGTCGTATTTCGATCTCTCTCTCTCTCTCTCGCTCCTCTTTCTTCTCTCTTAACGCTCCCGCGCGTCGCTCTCCGTTCGTAGTATATGTGCGCGAGAGCGAGTCGTTTTCTCTTTTCTTCTGTTGTGCTTTTTTCCCCAACCGCGTGTGCGTTTTGACTGTTTGAGCTTTTTTTTTATTTTTGAATTTTTTTGCTAAAACCCTAAACACAAAAAAATCCAAAAAAAAACGAATCGAATTTTTGGTTTTTCTTCATTCACACACACGAATACATCTACAAAAACTATACAAATTCAATAATGTTTGCCGCTACTCAACAAATCGCGTCCGTCGCCGGCCTCAAGGCCACCAAGGTCCAAGTGAGTATTATTAACTGACCGTTGTTGTTTTTTTTGTGTCTCGTTGTTCTTTGTTCTTTCGATCGATTCAAGGATACGCGCGCATCCGCGAAGAAGAAAATTCGAAAGTTGTTTCTTTTATTCCGTATCTTTTCTTCTCCAATTCTTGGCGCGCGATGTGTTCTGATGATGCGAGTTGAAGACGTGAACGATCACCGATCCGCGCAAAAAATGAACTCAAAACGCGAATCAACGCGCGGTTGTTCGTTATTTCCGCGCTTTGGTGTCGATCTGATCCGCGAAATCGGTACATCTCCGCGTCGACGATCAAAAAAAGGAGAGAGAGAGAAGAGGAGAAAAAAGCGGTTTTGCGATGATACGCAAAAAAGATTTTCTCATCAGATTTTTTTTCTTTTTGATGAGATCTCCCCACTCCACAAAATAAAGTAACACTAACTGACTCTCTTTTCTTCTCTTCTCTCAACAACGTAAAACCAGTCCAAGTCCGTCTCCAAGGTTGTCAAGGCTGACATCTACCCGGAATTCGGCACCTACCCGGGTGGGGGCGAATCCCCGATCATCCCGTTCGGCAACGAAAAGAACGCCGAGCGTGAAATCATCCACGGCAGATGGGCGCAATTGGGCGTCACCGGCGCCTGGGCCGCCGAAAACGGCACCGGCATCCCGTGGTTCACCGCGGGTACCTTGTGCACCCCGGATGACTGCACCGCCGTCGCGGACAAGTTCCCGGGCGCTGTTGCCCCGTTGGCGCCGGAAGGCTCTGGCTACCCGTCCTTCTGGAACGTGTTGATCATCGAGACCATCTTGGTTGGCGCCGCCGAAGGTTACAGAACCGGTTTGATCGACCCGGTCTTCGACGAACTCTCCGTCGGCGACGTCTCCCCGGGTGGCCGATTCGACCCGTTGGGCTTGGCTGAATCTGGCGACTTGGAAGAGTTGAAGATCAAGGAATTGAAGCACTGCAGATTGTCCATGTTTGCGTGGTTGGGCTGCATCTTCCAAGCCTTGGCCACCCAAGAAGGTCCGATTGCCAACTGGCAAGCGCACACTGCGGACCCGGTCCACGCCAACGTGTTGACCAACGCCGCCAAGGGCTTCGGCTTCTACTAAGCGATACACTTCGTTTATATGTTCTGTTATATATATGTAGCGTAGTCTGTATCAAAAATATGAGAAGAATCATTCAGTTGTAAAACAATTATTCAAGAATGCATTCATTAATAAAGTTCATCATTAAACGAACCTGTACGCGCTCTAAAACAAAAATACGCTGCGCAGATCCCGTCCTTCTCATTTTTTGTGCGGCGAGTTGTGTTCATTTCGTGTATATTCTTTTTCATTTACAACAAAGTTCAAAATGTCACACGTATATTCGCGTTATGATAAGTGTATCGAAGTGTATGTGAACTTTACTAATTTATCGTTCCTAGTGCTCTCGTCGCGCGCCTACCTGCTCGCGTTTGCTCTTGTTCCACTGGAAACCTTTTCGCCGCCACTGCCCGAGTCGGCACATTTTTCTTCTTCGCAGATGTCGCGGCTGGTTTCGTGGTTTTCTTCATCGGAGGTTTCGGAAGAGCATTTGCTTTCTTATTACTCGCGATTTTAGTCTTCGGCGCCGAAGATTGGAGGAATTTCCGCTTCTTCTGCTTCTCGGCGCCGAGCGAAACGGCGTGCGGCCCTCCCAGTCGTCTTTTGATCAACGCATCTTCGACTTTCTCGTTCGCGATGGTTTCAAACAAAGCGTACGCGCTCAAATCATCTCCCGGGGAGGAAAGAAACCGTTTGATATACTCGGATGAAACTACGAGTGCGTCCGGGTACGCATCCATGGCTTTCTTGACGCGTCCAGATTCTGCTTTGTCTTCGTTACAAACGATGATATCGACCGCATCTTCTTCATCCTCATCTTTTTCTCCATCATCTGAATCTCTCATATCCATCTTGTCTTCGTGAGTAATCGTCGCGTGGACGGGTAAACTCGCTTCTCCGTTTGCGGAGATTGTTCTTACGTTAGCACCGCCGACGCGAAGCACGTCGCACACCATCTGATGTTCGCCTTTTGCGTTTGCGTTGGAGCCGAAGGACGCCACCGCAATGTCGAGATTTGAAAATGGTTTCTTAATCGTTGATGATGCATCCATGCCGCGGTTTGTGGTGGGTTTCGACGCCGAGGCGTGCCAACCGTACCAAAATTTCGATGCCGACGCGCAAATCAGCTTGTTCTCTAAGCCTCTTCCACCTTTGAAAAAGTGCTTGTCCTCGATCGGCGGCATCGAGTCTCTCGAGCTGTTCTGCTCCTCGCACTCGTCGAGGTAAGATTCGTTCAAGACGTGCGCACCGCTCGCTAAAGCGGCGAGAAATTTCAAACTACGCGTGCCACGAGCGCCGAAAATGACGTGCGTAACAGACTCGTCCCAATCGTGGCCGGAAGAAGCGTAAGGGATGTTGAGTTTTTTCAAAACGGATACGCGTTTCTTGAGATCTTCGGAATTGAAACCAGAGAGCGCCACGCGTACTACACTTGGCAGTTTTTTCGTCGCCACCTTTCGGACGTGTGAACTCTTGCCCCGCTTGATGGACGTTGCCGGCAATGCCTTTTCTATTTGCATCGCTTTCCGTTTCGTCTTTGGCACCGGCGGTGGTGATGCTGTTCTTTTTGTCTTCTTCCCCTTCTGCTTGGCCGCAACCTCTTCTTTCGGCGACCTTTCGAGCGATTTGCGTTGCTGCTCAGCCGTAGGCGCGCAAATCCGAGTCGACTGCTCTCTTCGTTGTCTGGTCATCCGCTTCACCGGAACCGGTTCCAAAACTGGAGGTGCTTCGTCATCTTCTTCAGCGTCGTCTACGGCCGCCGTTGCTTGCGTATCCTGAGCTGTCTTATACCCGCCATTGTTCGATTTGGAGGTTGACTTCTCCATGGATCCACTTATGTAATGCTTCTTCTCTTTCGATCGCTCTTGTTCGTCACATTCTTGAGTCTTCTCCACCGCGTTGAACTCCTCCTCTTCCTCTTCCTCGAGTGCAGGCATAGGTTCCTCGGCGCCATTTTCTTCTCCCTCTTGTTCTTCGTCTACATTCTCTTCATTTTCACTCGTGGGTTCCCAGGTTTGCGTCGCCGCAGGCGGCTGCGTTGCGAGCTGTGTTGCGAATTGAGTGAGATCTACTCCTTCAGGTGGAGACTGATGAAACATCTGCTGCGAGATATTCTCTTTCCTCGCCGAAGGTTGCGTCTGCACGCGCTGTGTCAAATCCGGCTGCGTCGGACCCGCTAAAAGCTCAAAAAATCCAGCCACGACTTGACCGATGCTTCTATCCACTGATTCCAAAACCACATTCGGTAGATTTCCGGGCTTTCTTTCTGGCAACGTCACGACAAAATTCAAGTCCTGGATGATCTTCGTGCCGTTATTCGTCATAAACGTCTCTCGAACAGCTCGCGGGGTATAGTTGTAACCGAAGCGCAAATAAACATTGACAAGCGTAGCTAAAAGTGCATCCGGATCATCACTAGCGTTCGAATTCAGCAACGTTCCGTTTTGTGCGCGTTCGAGCGCCAAGCGTGACGTTACCGCGCGACCGAGCGGTCCGCGTTCGCCATACCTGTCTGCTTCGTTTAAGCACGCCAAGGCGTTTGCGAGAATTTCGGCAAAATTATCGTCGTCAAGTTTTTTTAAACTAAAGCACACCGCTTTGTACGTGTCGCTCTTCGCTTCTCGTCGGGTCTGGTGCACTTTATGCCGTCCTTTAGAAACGTTGAGTACCTCGACGCCAAATTCAGATCGAAACAAATCGACATCGATATCTTCCATGTCGCGTAAAACTTCAAACACTCGTTCGCCCTTGGACACTCTGTCTATTTTCGCACTGTTACTCTCCCCATTAGCTAAAGTTGGAATTTTACCAGCCATTAAGAGCTCAAAAAAAGAATCGTCGTCGATCGCTTTGCACAAAGGACCATCGCCATCGCCAAAGCGCGGAAATGAGTTTGCCATCGCAAATTTTCCACCGTTATTTAACGCCGCTTCGACATCGTCCGCATCGGCAAGCAAACCTTGGAACTCGTTCGAAGACTTCGAATGCGTTGGATCGATGATGTTACGAACACATCTTTCAACCTGCTCTGGTGGAAGATTATTGTAATCAGGTGACGGATATTTTTTTGTATCCGTCGACGGATGCGCTTCTTCTTCTTCTTCTTCTTGTTCTTCTTCGCGAGCAAGCGCCACTGGTTTCGCTCGCGCCTCCGTCGCGGGAATCTCTGTCTCTTCATCCTCCTTTTCTTTTTGGACCGTTGTTTTCTCCACGCTCGGTTCCGTCGGCGTTTCCGAAACTTTGTTGACGCGCATTTCGTACACGCTCATATCTTCTTGCGTTTCCACATTATTGTTGTTATTCAACTTCTTGAGCACCTCAAACCGAATGCTCTTTGCGCTCTCGTTGTCATCGTTTTTACTACCGCTCGCGGTGTTGTTGTCGTCGTTATTATCATCATTGTTATTACTATTTTCTTTGATTTTCTGAGCGCTCTTCTTCATGTCCACCACGCACACCACGTCTTCAATCGCATCTTCAATTTCTTCTCGTCGTTCTTCTTGTTGTTCTTCCTTTTCTTCATCCTCCGCTTCCGAGTCCGGCACCACGTCCTTCTCCTGCGCCAACGCGTCCTCCTCCTCCCCGCTTCTCATGTACCTCGACGCGTCCACTTTCTCCCCGCTCACGTAACACGCCTCCAACCACGCGTGACTAACAATCGTTGTTCCATCAGATACCGCTTTTTCGTATTTCTTCCCTTCAAACTGATAACAACACAAGTGCGTGCACGTCTTATCGAACGGCTTGGAATACTCCGCGCCTAACCGCTCGATGAGCGTCTTCACGTCGTTCCTTCGCGGACCCGTGTACGACGTCTGGCAAATCTTTAAACCTTTGAGAATCTTCAGTGACGTCTTCGGTGGTCGGAACAAAATGTTCGAGTTTACGTCCAAGAGCGTTTTCGCCTCGGCGCTTCTTCGCGCGAATTCAAACGTGCACTTGACAGGTGGTGCCTTGCTGCTCTCGTCGTCCTCGAAGAAATCAAAAAACGAGTGCGCGTCGTTCTGCGACTCTTCCCAGAGCGACCCGTACTCCGTCTCGGACGCGCAGACGACGTGCGTCGCGTCGCTCGTCTTGAGCGAGAAAGATTCGATGACTTTTTTACACCCGGCTTCTTTTAAAAGCTTCGAGTGCAGGCGTATTTGCGCGTACGTTTCCTCGTCGTCGTCGTCCGATGACGATGAAGAGGGCGGGAACGCGAAGAGAAACACCGCGTTGGCCAACGAGGAGGTTTTATTTTCGTCGCTCATCTTTTCTCTTCCGACGATCAATGATAATAATAATAATAACACGTATAAAGACAAAAAGCGTATTCACCTCTCTCGCTCTCCGTTCGTGTTTACGTGCGTGCGAGCGCGCGCGCGTGCGTAAAAGTGAGTCTCTCTCTTCGTTCTTTTTTTTGAATTTTGTACTCGTACGAGGTTGCCTTTTTTTCTTCATTTTTTAGGGTTTCAATTTTCAATTTTTTTCTTGTCTCCTTTTTCCCTCCTTTTCTCTTCAAAAACAACGACACTCTGCAGTGCGTTTGAAACACACACGTTTTACACGCACACGAATAGATACATAATGACGACGACGAAAGCGCCTTTGCCGGAAAACCTTCTGCAAGACAACACGAACGTGACCCCTCCCGCGTTGTCTGAACCGTCGTCGTCTTCGCCGTTGAAACAAGTCCCTTCGAGCGAGACGTTGCTTTGTGTACAACGAGAGAATGCGAGAGCACCTCTTCCTTCAAAGTCGTCGTCGTTCGGGAAAGATTTGAATTTTGAAACCCAAAACAACCCAAAACCGGTTTTGTCGCGAGCGGCGACGACGACGGTTGCGACGAAGGAGAACACGCAACCCGAGGAACAGAAAGAAGAAGAAGAAGCTCCTGCTCCTCCTGCTGCTGCTCCCGTTACGAATTTCATGGACGATTCAGACGACGAGCTCACCGAAGAACAAAAGAGAGTCATCGCCGAGCGCATCGCCGCGTTGCAAAACCGGTTTAAAAAATTTGAAGAGAAGAGTTTGGAGGTGAAAATCGAGGAATTGGTGATGCAACACGGACACTTAAATCTGAACGAGAAAGAGGCTTTAATGATATTAAAAGTGTGCGAGATGAACGAGTTAGACGCGGAAGAACGACTTCGACGAGTGAACGATTTGTATCAAGACGTGGACGAGACGCCGGATGCGTATTTGGCGCGTATTTTGGACACGGAAACGGGGATATTTTTGACGCAAATACGGGACATGGTGATGGAGGAAGAATACGCGAAGAAGGTTTTGCAAAAGAACAAGAAGATGAGGAAGATTTCGGAACAGCGCATCGCGAGAAAGATTAAGCGGTTGTCGAATAAGAAAGTGTTCGACGAGGACGGGAACGAAATCGTGGATTCGGATTTAGAGGCGTGGGAAGAGTACGATAACGAACAGTTTTTCGAAGAATACGTGGAAGTGCCGCCGCCGAAAGAAGAAAAAGTGGATTTGGGGCCGATGTTGGGTGAGGACGGGAAAGAAATGGTCATCGCGAAAGACGATGCGTTAGATGGGGTGAAGTTTGTCCGACACGAGAGGAAAGCGCCGAACGGGGAGAACTTGGAGAAGGGCGCGCACACCACGGCTCGGTTAAAGTTGGACGACGCCGTGGCGAGAGCGAACGCAGTCATGGAAGCGCAAATGAAAGCGAGAGAAGAGAAGAGGAAAGCGAAGGAGGCGAAGAGATTGGCGAAATTGGCGGAAGAAGAAGCGGCGAAGAAGAAAGAAGAAGCGGTCGAAGCGGAGCGTAAAAGTGAGGACGTCGCGATGGAAGTAGCGCCAGCCGCTGTCGAGACGGGGACTGCTGGCGAAGAAAAGAAACCAGTCGACGAGACCACCGATGCTACAAAAGCTGCCTCGACTGATCCCATGGACGTCACGACTACAGGTACCGATGTTGCCCCAGCACCTGCAGCAGCAGCAGTCGACGACGACGACTCGGACGACTCGGACGACGACATCGAAGCGCCGCTTGAAATCGACGAGTCCGAGCTCTTCGCCGGATGGTCCGAAGCCAGAATCAAAGGGTGGAAGAATCGCATCAAGAAACCGAACGCGTACTATTACCGATTCAACGCCCCAGGCGAACGCCAATCGAACGGCGGCTGGACGCCAAAAGAGCACGAGCTATTCATGGAAACGTTGGCGAAACTTCCGGACGGCAAAGCCAACTACGAATGGGGCACATTTTCCATCTCCATCCCGGGCAGAGTCGGCTACCAGTGCTCCAACTACTACCGCTCGTTGGTGAAAAACGGCGTCATCCAAGACGAAAACTACATGTTGGACGAGAAAGGAGAGTTGCGTTTCCACTTCAAAAACAAAGGATTCGACCGAACAACGATTGGTACCAAGCCGCCAAAAGCCAAACCACCTCCAAAGCCAAAGAAACCGAAAATGCGTCCTCCGCCGAAAATCAAAGCACCAAAAATGAAGAAACCTAAGAAAGAACCGAAGAAGAAAAAGAAGAAAGACGAAGGCGACGACGATACAAAAGGTGACAAGACCTTTCGATGCAGCGTCAAAACGGGTGAAATTCGCCGCTCTAGTCGCAACGCCGGCAAAGAAAGACGAAAGTACTCCGAAGGCGGCGAAGGCGAAGACGGTGAAGAAGAGAACGAGGACGACGAAGACGGCGAGGACCAAGGCCCGCCAGTCTTACCGCCTGGATTCTTGGACCCAATCACGCGCATGCAAATCGAGGAACCGGCGGCGATCTCCCCGTACGGCCACGTCGCTGGTTACGAAACTTGGTGCCGAATCCTTCGCAATCCAGAAGCGCCGGACACGTGCCCGTTCACTAAGCAAAGTTTGAAACGTCGCCAACTCGTCAAACTGACGCACGAGAACATCGCCGAGTATTTGGATAAAATGGTCGACGTGCAACAAATGCGATAGTCCGCGGGAAACAGGAATAGAGAGAAATACAGAAAGAAGGAGATGCATCTAAACAAACAAACGCGAGGCGAAATGCTCGCGGAAATATTTTACAGCGTGAAATACACAAACTCACTATTATATAGAAAAGCTGAAACAAAGTAAAGAATTACCTAACAAAAAGAATGCCTTCATCATCATCATCATCATCAACATCTTCCGATGATGCCAAGAACAAACACGGCGTCAACGAACAAAAATACTCGTTCCGTCTCCACCAGAGAGTCATCACTCCGACGCACCCGACCGAGGGCGATTACATCTCCTTGAACAGCGAACAGTTTTTAGTCTCTCTGGTGTTAGTTTTCATGGCGTATAAAGCGTTCAAATCTTTTCGAGAGTTGAAGAGTTTTTTGAAGCTTTTGCGACGACCAGGCGGCGACGCGAGAGTGACGCACAGGAAATACAACAGCGAGGAGGACGAGGACGGGTTTGGGATCGTTTTAGACGAGGACGAGGACGGCGACGAGGGAGAGACGAAGTTAGATTAGAGACAGTTTTAGAAACATCGACTAGTTTTTTTTAGGTGATTTGCGTGAAGCGAGAGTTCAGTCCTCTGTAGCCGAACTCGCGAGGCGATGGAGTTAAATGTAGTATTTATTATGTATGTAGTCGTAGAATTCGAATGCTTTCTTCTTAATACAGGAGAGAGCGAGTAACATTTCGCGCCTGCTCTGAGATTTCTCTCTTTTTTTTTCTCTCTCTCTCTCTTTTATGCCTTTTGCGGTCGAGGTGCTCGCATTTGGAACACGTGAATGTCCTTCGCTTTTGCGTCGATGCCGGAAATATTTTGCGGCGTGATGAGAATGAACTGTCTGCTCGCTTCCTCGTCTCCTCTAGCGAATTCCAACAAGGAGTCCATGGAAACTTTTCGCGCGACTTCGTCCATGAAAACGTCGAATTCGTCCATGGCGCGAAAAGGCGCTTCGCTGAGTTCTCCCATGGCTAACGTGAGAGCAAGCGTAGTGAACGACTTTTCGCCGCCAGAGAGCCCGGCGACGCTCGTGACGGCTTTGTTCTTCATCTGCACATTCATAGTTAACGTGCGATTAACGTCGTCAACTTCCAATATTCCTCCGCACCCGGCCTTTTTACTCAAGTGAAAACCAAAGGCACCGGAGACTTCTTTTTTCGTGTACTCGGATGCCTGTTGACACGCCTTCCTACGTTTCTTCACCATCGCCTTCAAAGCATTCTTCGGATCCGTCGCATATTTAAGCGTTCTCTTGGTCTTGTTGAGTTTAGCCTTCGCCTCGTCGAGTAGATCGCGCACTTCTTCGAACGGCCGCTCTTGTGCGTCGTTCTCTCTCGCAATTTTAGCTTTAAGCGATTCGACATATTTGTCAGCCGCCTCAATGCCCTTGTGAATGTCAAACTCGGCTTTGTAGGTCTCGGCTTCCTCGAACGTTAATAAACCGATTAGCTTTCCGTGTTCATCATAAGCATCTCTGAGAACAGCAGCTTCACCCTCTACCAATTCGGCCTTTTCTTGGTCGAGAGCATCAACAAGTTCAGCGCGCTCTTTCAACTTTTCTTCTTTTATGTGAGAGAATTTTTCGATGTTCTTTTCGGTATCATTGATTTTCTTTCGACATCCATCGATCTTCGTTTGGCAATCATCGAGTTGACCTTGCAAACCCGTCTGATTATCGATGAACGAATCGAGCGCAGCTTTCTTGGCCACGTAATCATCTTTTTTCTGCTTGTGATCTTCCATCAAAATGCGTTTCTCATCTTCGCTCTCCTTCAAAGCTTTTTCTTTTTCTTCCAACTCGTGCTCGAGTTCTTCCAAATCCACCTCAGCCACATCTTGCACCGCTTCCTGCGCTTCCTGCTTCTTATTTTTGTAGTCGTCCAATGCTGTCCGAACGTTTTGCGCAATTGTCAGGCGTTTGCTTTCGATCTTTGGCACCTCAGCTTTCGCGTCGCTCAGTGCTTTTCTTTTCGCTTCCATCGCTTTCTTCGCGTCTTTCAACTCGGTTTGAATCTCAACCAAGCGCGTTTTAGCTTGATTGATTTGGGCCGCAGTATCCGTGCTCAGACGCACAGGAGCATCGAGCACTTGTCGTCTGAAGGCGTTCGCTTGCTGAGTACCCCCAGTTTGCTTGTAACTGCGCATTGCCAGCGTCAACGCGTATGCCACGTTTTTGCTCTTCGGGTGCTTCGGTTCCCCGAATTTGTGGTGCACGATTGTCGTAGCTTGCTTCTCCTCCGTACACAAAATAACTCTCTCAATCTGCGCTTTGTCGACCAAATAATTGAACACCGCGTTGTTTGTGAATTCTAAAACGTCCAAAACAGTCAAAAGAGAACCGTCCGGGGAGTTTTCCTTCGTATTGTATCTTGGCGCGTCAAAGTTCATGCAACCAATCACTGGAACCTTACAATTTGCATCCTTGGCAATTTTTTGAAGAACGCTCACGTCTTCAGGTGAATGGACGAGGAACTTCTCGAACTCGCGCCCGCAACACTCTTCAACGCAAAGGCCCCATTTCGATTGTTTGAGTTGGACGTTTGCACCGACCGGTCCGATCGGCGGTCTTGAAAACTTCTTCTCGTTCTTCTTGATGACGTCTAGAAGTTTCGGCACCCACTCGCCGAATCGATTGTTGGCGTTTTTGCTCACGTTTTCCAATCTTTTAATCGTCTGTTGCTGCTGATTCACGCTTTGCTCTGCGCCGTAAATCCTGTTTGAGATATTTTTGCACTCATACTCAGCCTCTGAAACCCGATCGTTCACTTCTTTTACCGCCCTTTCGAAAGCTTCCTTCTCCTCGTATGCTTTTTCGTATTTGGCTTTCGCCGCTATCAACGCCGCATCGTTTTGTCCACTCACATTTTGCGTCGCCGACACGGCTCTTTCCTTCTCGGTTTCCAACAGACGTTTTTGGTTATCGCGTTCTTTCTTTTTATCCTTCACGTTTGCCTCTGCTCCGTCCAACGCGCGCTTTGCGCTAATCATATGACGTTCAGCTGTGTCCATCGAGTCCTTATATTCGATCTTTCTTTGCAAAGCTTGACCAATTTCTTCATTTGTTAAACTCTCCACTTTTTCGCTGTACTCTTTTATTTCGTCTTCGTACTTTTCCTTCTTCGTATTCGATGACACTATCCTGGCGTCGCATTCTTGCACTTCTTTGTTACACGCTTCGATCTTTTCCATCCTCAACTGTATTTTGGCCTTCATATCAGCAATCCCGCTCCATGGCAACAATTTTCGGCACAAAGCAACTTTCTTTTTCAAGTCATTCGCGAGCGTGAAATTCGCCATCTCTGTTTCCAAACTCGCCACTTCTGATTCCATCGCTGGAATTTTTGCTTCTTCTTGTTTTAATCGCTCGCTCATCTGGTGCAATTTGTCTTTCGACGCTGACAATTCGCTAAAAATCGATTCCAAAAGCGTCGCTTTCATGTAAAAATTGTACTTATCTCGGTCCTTCCCGGAATTCAAGAACTCTCGACTCCCGTCTTGCGTCATCACGCAAATTGGATTATCGCAGTTCAAGTTCAAGTGATCGCACATCCTCGCCAAATCCTCCGACTTTGTGTACACCGTTGCTTCCTTCTTCTCGCTCGCGCCCGGGCCGTGTCTCGTTTTCATCTTCATCGTCGATGCGCCCGTGCTGACTATATTCTTCTCAATAATAATCACGTCACCAAACTTATCCGGCTCGAACGCGTCCGATCCTTCGTTTCGTAACTCGACGATAATCTTCGCGCTGGGTTGCCCGGTTCGAATCAAACCTTTCACGCCGTCTTTACTCGTCCTGTTCGTCTTCCTCGCCGAGGTTCCCAACGCTAACGTCAACGCTGTCAATACCGCCGACTTCCCGGACCCGTTCTCTCCGGTGATGAAGTTAATCCGCGGCCCTAACTCCACGTGCAAATTCTCGTGGCACATGAAATTCTGAAGCCGAACGGATTTGACCGTCCCGGGCATGATTTCAACTTCTTCTTCGTCGTCATCTTCTCCTCGCATCATCTCGCCCTGCGTTCGCTTTTTTCCGCTCATTATTTTTTCTCCGTGTGTGTTTTATTTCTTTCTCCTTCTTTTTATCTCTCTCTCTCTCTATTTACTCTCTCGAGATCGAACCGGT
>Ga0255763_1000322_pt1 | contig 52846 bp, 20 predicted proteins | sample 041ome_2_FD_179963 | JGI IMG/M metagenome (GOLD analysis project Ga0255763, IMG submission 179963) | Coastal salt marsh microbial communities from the Groves Creek Marsh, Skidaway Island, Georgia - 041406US metaG (version 2) | ecosystem: Environmental > Aquatic > Marine > Intertidal zone > Salt...
CGGGGATGATCGGACAACCGGCGTGCGGCTACGTATACTGTGTATGGTATAGCGCTATGTGGGTATGGTTTGGGGGTACGAGACGTGTGTGTGTGTGTGTGTGTGTTTTGTGTGCGTCTATACGGGCGTATGTGTATGTGGAGTATGTGAAATGAGGGTTTAGGTGGATATGACGCAGGATTCGATCGCCCATCGTGGCGCGGCGTGCGCGCGTCAATTCGCGTCGCCGCCGACGACGATGGGCGTGCTTCGCTACGTCCCGACGTACGTGCGCGTGCCGGCATTCATCGACGACAGCGTATCGTTCGTGTTGGCGTTCTACGGCTTGATCGCGCTCGGCACGTACTGGGTGCCCAAGGCGCTCGCGTCGGCGCTGCCCAAGCAGAATTTAAAACACAAGTACGGCGCGTCGTGGGCGCTCGTCACCGGGGCGTCGTCTGGGATTGGGAAATCGCTCGCGATAAAGCTCGCGGAGCAAGGGTTGAATGTCGTGCTCGTGGCGATCGATGAGCCGTTGCTCGAGACGACGTTCGTGGAGCTTAAGGAGCGATTCGGCGCGCGCGTCGAGTTTCGCAAGGTTGGGTGCGATTTGAGTCGAGGGGAGTATTTGGAGACGATTTCGAAAGCAACGAGCGATATCGATGTGCAGTGCGTGTTTAATAACGCTGGGTACATGCTCACGGGGTTTTTTGATAAGCAACCGTTGGATAAATTGATGGCGAATCACGAATGCAACGCGACGAGCGCGATGAAGATTTCGCACGTCTTTGTGACGAGAATGTTGGAAAAGAAGCTCAAGGGGTGCGTGGTGTTCACGTCGAGCGCGGCGGCGTGTCAGCCGACGCCATTTAGCGCGTTATATGGCGCAACGAAGGCGTATATTTCGTCGTTTGCGGCGAATATTGGCGTGGAATTGAAGTCGCGAGGCATCGACGTGTGCGCCGTGCATCCATCCCCAGTCGCCTCGGCGTTCTACGACAAGGCGCACAAGCTCGACTCGCTCAACTTTTTCATGAAACTCGCGGTGAAGCCGGAAGAATTACCCGATGAGATCATTCGCCCCATTGGTCGCGTCTTATGGCACGATATTGGAGGCGTCGCCATCGGCTTTCGCATGTTACTCAAGCTCTTTGATTACGGCTTCTTCGCCACGCTCATCTCGCGTTTCGCGCACTTTATGGGTGACTACAAAAAGAACCTCTGAATTTAAAACCCGTCGCGATGATGAGACATACATATTTTGCCACTATCCCTATCGCGTTAATGCGTTGCAATGCGACGTACGCTGTGTTGTAATCCAAAATATAGTCGACAAAGTCTACGCCGACAACACCAAAAAAAATAACGACGATGGATCTTCATCGCCACACGCGCCACTCGTGCGCGCGCCGTGCGCGATGACACGCCGTGCACGCGCGCACACGACACCATGGCGTGTGTCTGCGTGCGTCGCGCTCGCGTGCGCGATGATTGCCGCGCGCGTTCCAGCACACAGCGTCGCTGTACACCACGACACCGCGAACGCATCATCAGCCATCGACGACGCCCTCGACGCGCTCGACGCGGTCTCGAGCGCGATCGCGAACGCAACGAATGGAGACGTGGGATTGAATATCACCGATGTCCTGTCGTCGGTGATGGATGTCGTGAACGCGCTCGACGGGGAGGGCGACGCGGCGAGACGCGTGGAGGCTGGGGACTCGAGCGCCGACGCGATTCGCGCGCTCGAGGCTGAAATGCGCGCGGTTCGGGATGGCATGCGCGAACCTGAGACAAACTCTAGTACATCCAATGTCGACAGTGATAATTCGACGGCGGCGGCGGCGGCGGCGGCGGCGGATGATGATGACACCACTGATGGGTCGGAGACAGGCGTCGAAGACGAAGCGTCGAACGCGGACGACATCGAAGACGACTCGGGCGACATCGAGGCGTATTTATTCGACACATCCGCCGTCATTGAGCGCGCAATATCGCCCAAAATGGTGGACCCGATGATTGAGGGCACGTATGACACCATCGGTCTCGTGCTGGCGGATGTTGGGAAGGCTTTCGGGGAGTCGGCCGCGGCGTTGGCGCTCGGACGCCTGGCCCAGCGCCTGGGCTCGGCGATGGTTCGACCGGGCGCGTGCGCGTGCGCGAGCGGCAAGGCGTGCGCGTGCGACGGCGCGTGCGTGGTGAGTGAAACGTCAGTCATGGATCAGATTCGTGTGGTGGGTGGTGTGGGAAATATTGCGGCGATTGTGTCGAGCGCGCCGCGGGCGACGTGGATGTCAGACGTGGCGAAGAGCGACGCGCGATGGGTCGGCGAAGTCGCGCATCCCGTAGAGTTTGCCTTTGAGCGACTGTATCGCGCGGCCAAGCATTATATTTTAAACGGCGACGACGAGTTTGCGCCGGTACCGGCGTTATTAAAGTGTGCGGCATTTACCAAGGCGTTGAAGCCGTTGCGGGACAAGTGCGCGAGCGCTCGATGCAAGACGCGCTTTGAGGATATGCGTAGGTACGTTGATGCCAACGCCAAAAGGCACATCATGTCCAAATGCGGCGGATTCATTGACAATCCACAGACGAAGCATTTGCGAGGGACGACGGCGAGTTTCGCGACAGAGACATCGATCAGCGCGTCGAGGCACACGCGCGCCAAGTACGCGCTCTTGTTGCCGCTCAGAGGAGCGAACAAAACGGACGTCGACGACGCCGCAAATTTGGTGGCGTTATCGCGCGCGTTTGGACTCAAACTTAGTGATTTATTAGTGTACGTTGGGCCCGCTAGCCGCGCGAGCGCCGATCAGGATGGGTACGACGTCAGCAAGGAGCCAGAAGATTTGATTCTCAAGCTCACTAGCGAAAATAGAATCGACGCCAAGCTCTACGAAGACGCACAAAGGCAATTGTTAGACGAGTACGCCGATTTGACGCTGCAGGCGAGTCGCGACGCGCTCGATGCAATGTTGAAGGCTGCGGCACTATTTTGTGACGAGCACAAGGTGTGCGCATCGGGTGGACGAGCGGCAAAGGATACGCTCGACATTGACGCAGCGCACGCAAACGTGCTCGGCGAGTTTCCAGCGTCGTGCGGTACGCGAGAAATCGCGCGCGAGGTGACGTGCGTTCGAGATTGGTTCGCGTGTGAAGGCCCCGGGGCTTCTGGCTCGATGTGGTACTCATCGAACGGCGGCGACAACATGGCGCCCTCGTCTGACGCCACGACCACGAAATGCGAGCCGACAAAATGCGAGCCAACCGCGTGCGTGGGTGCCACCGACGACGATCAAGCTGTTGCAAGCGGTACCGCGCGAGCGAGCGAAGAAACAGCGCGAGCGAGCGAAGAAACAGCGTCCGCGGTGGCGAGCGCCGAAGCCTCAAACGAAATGATGCCCGACGATACGACGCCCAAGCCTGCTCGAAAGTCAGTCACGGATGTCACCATAAAAGCCGCGGTGAACGTCCATCGCCAAGCGCCTTGGATGTGGTATTCGATGATATTCATCTTGATCGCTGTCACATTGACGTCGTGCGCGCACGCGCGCTTGGTCAAATCCGGTCCCGCGAGCTCGCTCGAGCTCGGCGCCTCCATCGTTCGCGATCGTCCGGTGAGCGCCAAAGAAATCGGACGCGAAATGTCCGCGAATGATGAATTCTGGCAAGGTGGCGGCTCGCGCGCGTCAACGTCGGCATCACCGCACGCGAGCGGGCGAGGCACCGGTCGAGACTCTGGTAACGCCGGTCGTCGTCCCTCGGCGCGCGGTCGCGTCACGCGAGGACCCATGACGGCGGAAGAACGCGCATTCTACGATGAGCTTTAGTGCGCTCAAATCATCACGGGGTTATGTCGCTTTCCCGTACTAGTATACGCCATCACGCGCGGCGGCGGTGCCTTTTAGCTCGAGCACGCGAACGCGTCGTTGTACATCACGCACGTATTGTTCACAAAAATCCACACTCTTCGACGCATTGCTCGCCGCCCGGACGCGCGGCACATATTTAACGCGCGTGCGGCACATGCGCGCATCCGGAATCGTCGCGCGCGCGCCCTTCGCGTCCTCGTCCTCGTCGTCCATGTCACGGCTCGCGACCGCGCGACGTCCCGCCACTCGCGTCGACGACGCGTCGACGCCGAACCCCTACCCCGAACTCGTCGTCTTCGACCTCGACGCGTGCTTCTGGGACGAAGAAATGTATACGCTATCGCATACCGTCGATGCCGCTCGAAGCCAACGCGGGTCGCTCGGCGAAGGTATCGGTGAAGGCGTCGTCGCCGCAGCCAGCGGCTCGACGATGATTCGCATCCACAAAGGCGCGTTGCTCGCGCTGCAAAACTTCCATCTCGGGCGCTATCCGGGCATGCGCATCGCGGCAGCGAGTTCAGCAGACACCCCTCTCGCGGTAAAGATCGGAAAGTCAGCGCTCGCGACGTTGGAAATTGTCCCGGGCGTGCGCGCGAGAGACGTCTTCGCATCCGGTTGGCCCGACGGCTTCGAAGGCAACATGCAAATCGGTCGCACGCCTCCGCTGAGTGCGAATAAGGCGGCGACGCATTTCCCAATATTACGCCGCGAGACTGGCGTGCGATACAGCTCGATGCTGTTCTTTGATGATTGTAATTGGGGCGACCATTGCGGGGCGGTGTCTCGCGAATGCGTGGACGACGAGAGCGGGCTCGGGCCCGTCGTCGTGCGCACGCCGAAAGGGTTGGGCGTCGAGGAATGGATGCGTGGGTTAGAATTGTACGCCGAACGCGTCGCGAGTCGAGTGGATGTTGCGTGAGCTCGCGCGGCGTGGTAGTATTTCATCGGTAGTCGCCCGTCTTTGTCGGAGTCGGAACATCGGCGGCTGGATGGATGGATGTTTTAAGACGAATGTCTTGTTTTCGACGCGCGCGTTCGTCATCGCGCGAGCGTGAGCTCGCACTCGTCGGCTTGTTTTGTAATCGCATTGGATAATATCTAGCTCCACCGTGCGTTGGCGACGCGATTGTCCTTTTTATCGTCCGCGTTTGTCTCCACAAGAACATCAGTCATCGCGCTGATGTGCATCCACGTCACTGTCGCGCACGCCTCCGCGGTCGTCGTCTCGCACACGCACGCACGCGCACGCGGGAACGGCGCTGCTCTGCATTCACGCGCGAGCACCGCACGAACCGCACCCAAGCAACGTCGTCGTCGCCATCATCATCTACAAGATTCACACATGAAAGTCACCGCGTTATCTCTGTGGAAATCCAACGGCGACGACCGCGAACCGCACGTTCTAGGCAAAGCAGAAGATGTCGCCGAGTTTGGGTTCTTTCAGCGCCCGAGCGTGCGCGAGATGCTGGTGTTTATCTCGCGCACGGTGGCGAAACGTACCGCCGTCGGCGCTCGCCAATCCGTGGCGCAAGACGCGTACATGGTTCACGTGACGAATAAGGGTGGGTTGATCGCCGTCGCCGTCGTCGACGCCGAGTACCCGAGTCGTAGTGCGTTCTGTGTATTATCTGCTATGTTGGAGGAGTACGAGACGCGCGTGGTGGTGGGCGACGCGTGGCGCGCGTTGTCGGCGGATGACTCGAGAGGGGACGAAATGCTCGAAGGCATGTTAATCAAGTACCAAGACCCGAGCGCGGCGGATAAGATTTTGAAGATTCAGCGCGAATTAGACGATACAAAGGTTGTTTTGCACAAGACGATCGATAGCGTGTTGGCGCGTGGGGAAAAGCTTGATAATTTGGTGGACAAGTCGACGGATTTGAGTCTCGCGTCGCAAATGTTTTACAAGCAAGCGAAGAAACAAAATCAGTGTTGCACGATGATGTGATGTGTGTTTACTACCGTCATCATTGTAATATTTCTATCGCTACGTCTATCTAGAAAAACTATACCTTGTCGCGCGCGAGCGCTTCGTAGGCGTCGTATACGCCTTTAAATTTTGCCTCAGCCATCGTCTTTGATGCGTCATCGTGTCGATCTGGGTGCCACTTCATCGCCTGCGTGCGCAGCGCTAATTTAAGTTCGTCCCAGGTGATAAAGTCGCGATCACTGATGCCGAGCGCGACGCAATGTGGACATCGAGACGAAGCGAAAAAGCCGGCGTCCGACGCCGCTCGACGCGGCGATGAAAACGAGAAAGACGACGACGACGACGACGACGACCTCGCGCGACCGTTATTCAAGCGCTCGAAATCATCGAAAAACATCTTTTTAAACGCCGCGCGCGTGGCTGGGTCATCCATACCGCCACCGAACCCGCGAGGACCGGCGCGCGACCAAAACATCGACGCGACGTCTTCGTCGTCTTCGTCGTCAAAAACATCTTTCACCCGCCCTCGTGGTTCTCGCCACGACCACTTCGACGACTTCGACGACGACGGCGACGCACGACCTTCATCTTCACCGCCTCCTCCATATCGTCCACGCCGCCGCGTCGACGATTCCACCCTATCGAACCCGTCCAGAAACGCGTGCCCAAACGTCCCGCCTCGCCTCTTCGTCTTCACATCGCCATCGCCATCCTCCTCGCTCATCGCCCGACGCACCGCGTCACGCACGCCACGTTTCGCCTTGGCTCGCGCCGCGCGTATCCCCCGCCGTCGCTCCGCGTCCTCGCGCCACCACGACGACGAAAAGCAACGCACAGCGCACGCAGAGTCTGTCACACCACGGCGCACATGTTCGACGCATGCGCGCACCGTGCGCGCCATTCGCGCGCTCTGGCGTGCGAATCCCATCACGCGCGCGCGAATGCGCGTGTGTGTGTCGCGCAGCGCATCGCCCGGCGCGCGCGCGGCGATCTTTAGCGCCGAAGAGCCGTCAATTTGCGCAGTGCCAGGGACAGAAACAACTCTATTTGTCGGTGGTGTCTCCCTGGTCATGATTGGTCGATGACCCCCCATATATGCTCTAAACCCTTAGGGTTTAGCAAATATGAACAGACCCTAGAGCGAGATTTCGAGTGAATCCCCCCAGCCATTCGTCGCCACACCGCGCCGCGCGCGACGCGTCGCACGCGCACACCACGCTCTCGAGCGCGAGATAAAATCACCTCCCACCCGCGCGCATCCCCGGCGAAGCGCATCATCGCCCGCATCGCGCGCAACCCCGCGTGAATTCACACCCATCGCGGGTGTGACGATCAGCGTCGCGATCGCGCCAATTCCGATCGCGAATTCCGCGCGCGAGTGCGTCGCGCGACGTCGCAAACGCGGGTTTGACGCGCCAGTCGCGTGCGTGAGTGTTTCGTTCATCGTTTGCGACCGAGCGGTGCGCGATTGAAGCGAGGAGAGGCGTGGACAGGGCGCGTGAAGGGGCGCGATCGAGCGTCGGTTCAGAGTCCAGAGATTTGTCCCTCGGCGACGGGACTCCGCGCGAAGAGCGATCAAATTGACTATAGGCGTCGATTCGAGACGCGATGGCGACGACGACAAATGAGAGTAATAAACACCACGCTCGCGTGTTGGCGCTCGCGGAGGTGGAGGATGACGGTGGCGAAAGCGATAGGCCAATCGCGGAGGAGTATTCAGAGCTCGTCGTGGCGGTGAGGGCGAATCGAGCGGCGGAGGCGGCGCGTTTGGCGGATATGCGGCGCGATGGGTCGGTGGGTGGTGGTGCCAGGCGCGGCGATGATGCCACGGGCGTGACGGGTGGTGGCGGTGGCGGCGGTAGCGGTGGTGAAGACTTTGCCGTCGTCGCCGCGGAGGACGACGACGCCAAGGCGTTTTTAGCGCTCGTCACGCCTCCGGGCTCCGTCGTCAAGGCGCCGACGAGCTTGCCCACGTCGGCGTCGGGTTTGCCCGAAACCACCCCGGGTGGGACGGTAAAACCGCGCCCGCCGAATCAGTCGCGCGAGAACCGTCGCGTGCGTCAGTTTCGAAGCGCTTCGGAAATTACGCAAGAAGAACTCGCGTCGTGCTTTCACCTGCCGAGCGAAGCCGCGTGTCGCAAACTCGGCATCGGATTGACGGTGCTCAAGCGTCAGTGTCGTAAATTTGGCATTAAGCGCTGGCCGTTTCGTAAGATGAAATCCCTCGATCGTTTAATCACAAACGTTCAGGCTGGAATCTCGCCCGGGGATCAAAATAAGTTGCTCGTGAAATCCGTCGAAGAGTTGGAGGAACAAAAGCGTCGCATGGAGGAGTGTCAAGTTTTGGATTTGGACGACACGACGAAGCGGTTACAGCAGGCGTATTCCAAAGCGAATCACAAGGCGAGACGGAATCGTTCAGAGGCGTCGAAGATACGCGCCGCGGCGTCGTCGATGGCGATTCGCGAGCTCGAAGCGCGAGGGAGGAAGAAGAAGTCGCCGACAAATCAAGAAGACGCGTACGGGTTGTTGTCGCTCGCCGGCGTATTGAGCGGCGGCGGAGAGTACGGAGATGAGGAAATCATGGATGATGACGATGAACAAAGTGGTAGTCGTGGTGGTGCGAGTGGCGTCAGCAGTGGCGTCAAGTGCGACGAGCATGGGGTTGAAATCAAGCAAGAAATCAACACCAACGCGTTGCCGAGCAACGTCGTCGGCGTCGTCGGCGCCGCCAGCGCGCCGATTCTCGCCACCAAGTCGCCGCTCGGAAACAAGACCAAAGAATCCGTTGCGTCGGATAAAAAACCCGCACGCGGTAGCGCTGGAGCGTCTGCGTCCAAGACGTCAAACGCCATGGTGAGCCGAGGTACGTATTACGCCAACGCCGAGGAGTTTGAAGTTGAGGAAAAAGTGCTCACGGCGGTGAAGGGCGCGTGGTCGCCCGCGCGTCCCGCGGCGCGCAAATCCGACGCCGAAGACACCGTAGAGGCGTTCTTATCGCCAGTGAACAAACGTAAAGCTCCAGTCGGGCGACCTAGTAAAGCTGACGACGACACCAAGCGCGCCAAGCCGTACACCGGGGCCAAGCGCGGGCGCAAGAAGAAAAACGCCAGCGAAGACGACGACCCGCTCGCGTCGCTCGCCGCAGCTGCACTCGGGCTCAAAGCGCCGTCAACGCGCGGCGTAGGGCGACCGCGGAAGCATCCTTTGATCGCACCCAAGGCGGCGAGCGTCGGTGGTGCCGGAGCGTCGGCGAAAGATAGCAAGGAATCCTCCGCCAGGGGCGCGGCGCCGACGACGACGACGACCAAGGACACCGCGGCGTCGTCCGCCGCCGTGGACGCCGCAGCGGCGACGACGACGTCCGCAAAGGACGCCGACGACACCTCCGAAGACCATCCCGCGTTTGCCGTCCCCGTCGTCAAAGGCGCGCGCACCGCGCGAAGTCGATTGAACCCCGTCGATCACAGCTTTTACAAGCGTCACATCGAAGAACGCATGGCGGAGCTTCGCGAGCAATTAGTCGGCCGAAAAAGCGACACCGGTGGCGTCGATCTCGACATCCACGCCGAAACGAGCAAACTCGTGGAAGAACTCGAAACGCTCAACGCACCTACATCGAAACGATGAAGATACATATACTGAACATCGAACGCGAAACGAGCGTTCGCGAACGCCGACTCGGCTCGGCTCGGCTCGGCTCGGCTCGGCGTCTCGCGCGCTCGCTCTCGATGTCTCAACCTCGCCCTTTGACGTATTCGCGCGATAGTACCACACCGCGCATGAAGAAACATACATACGTATCGTGTAATTATATATGAACACCCATCACTCTCGTCACCACGGCGTTCGACATCAAACGCAAACGAACGAACGAACGCGCGTGGAAAAACTTTTTCAAAACCCTAGGCAAGACATCACACCTCGCCGCGCTCGTCACCATGGGACCGCCGCTCGCGAGCCCCGGAACGACGAGCGTCGTTCGCATCGAACCCTCCGTCGTGCTCACGATGTGTGACAGGTGCGTCACCCGCGATCGCCGACCGTCAAAGGATCACTCGTCGCGCGCGCGCGCGCGCTCGCGCTCGCGCCCGTAAGCTTTTGGTTTCACGCGCGCTTCAACGACGATTTCAACGACTGACGCATCACACGTGCCGTCGTCTCGCACCTCGCGTGCGCGACGAACGCCACGCGGTTCGCGTACACAGCTATGTGCGCCGAGGTGAAGGCGTATCGCGCGTGATCGGCGCCGCGCTCGGGACGCGCTCCGCCGACGGCGCTCGGTGCGATATTAAATCCGCCTACGCCATCCCGTGCCACGAACGAGACGGTGAGATGTTCGTAGATATTGAGTTTCATCGCACCATGCTTGGGTTGCACGCGCGCGTGAATGAGAGCGAACGTGTGGTTGGATGGTTTAGTTGCGGGACGCTCGAGCCGACGGCTAGGGCGCTCGCGCACGAGTTTTTTGCGAAAGAAACCGCGGGTGGCGCCCCGGTGCACGTGATGTTAGACACAGAGTTCACGAGCGCAAGGGCTGGGGATTTGCTGCGCGCCGAGGTTGGGGAGACGGTGCTGGCGGTGACGGATCGCGAGAGCGGAGAGAGCCAAAGCGCCGGGGTGAGGTTTTGCGAGGCGTCGTGCGAGGTGGACTTGAAGAGCGCGACTAAGATTGGTATTGAAGCGTTGACGCAAACGGCGAGTGTGAAGGGTGACGACGACGTAGATGGGTTGCGCGCGACGATTGGTAAGCTTGCTGGGTTGTTGGCTCAGGCGCAAGAGTATGTGGACGCCGTGGCGAGCGGGGCTTCGCGAGGCGACGCCGCCGTCGGTCGCGCGTTGTCCTCGGCGTTATCCAGCGTTCCCGAGCTCACCAAGGCGCAGTTCGACAAGGTGTTCGGCGATAGTATCGAGGATGTACAAATGGTGCAATATTTGACCAATTTGACCAAGATGCAATTGACATTGGCGGAAAAATTGCACACCACGTCGTTGTTGGTGTAGAGGCGTCGACGACGCGCATTGTTGCACACAGAAAGACAAGTATTATAATACACACACATTCACACAATCACACACACAGACATCTCTCTATCTCTTCCTTGTACAGAAATGATTGAACACGAATACTTCATCGCACGCTAGGCGTAAACGTCTCGAGCAAAGCTTTATTACCAGAAACGCTCCACGTTTGCCGCTGCTCGACGATGAGCCCCGCGCTCGGCGAACCATCATCCGGCGCAATCGTCCACACGATGTGCCCCTCATACGCCGGCACCTTGGGGTTCCAAGGTAACTTTAAATACCCTTCCGCGACGTAATCGCCCTCAATCGTCGTCGGACTCGTGAGCCGCAACGGCGCGAGCAAACGCACGCTGGACCGAGAATCGTCGAATAACACCCGCACCGCGCGTAAATACCGCTCTACCCCCTTGACGTTCGTCGTGGGATCAATAAACCGACACTCATCGGCGAATATCTCCGTCGTCAAATCCCCGGTGAAGAAATAGCGCTTATTTGCGAGGTCGTCGGTGAGCGTATCGACGTATCGCTCCGCCGTCGTCTTCATCTTTGTCGTCTTTGTCGCCCCTGAAGACGCCGATGACGACGATGGTGGTGGCGCGTATAACCCATACGGTATCGGCGCCGCGAATGCCGCGCGCGTCGTCGACGTCAGCGCCACGAGCGCGATGAATCGCCGCGAGATTGATGATGATGGCGCGTCTTCAACAACAACTTGTCCAAAATCATCATCAGCATCACCCTTCTCGCGCCCCGTCGCGCGCGCGCGAGCGTCGCACCGCACCGACATCGATCGTCCTCGTCCATGCGCACCGCGCACCGCGCACCGCGCGCGCGACGCCCCGCAACTCGTCGTCGCAAGGCGCATGATTAAAGATTTCCAGAGCGGCACTCTCTGACGCACATCATCTGGATCGTCCATGTCCTCGTCATCGCCGACGCCCGTCCGCGACGCGCCCGCGGTACCGACGACGCGATTCACCGCGCGCGATCTCGCGCAATCGTCCGCGCTCGTGCTCGCGTGCGACGGCGTGGTGTTCGACGTGAGCGATGGCGCTGATTTCTATGGCGACAATGGACCGTACGCATCGCTCGCGCGCGTCGACGCCTCGCGCGCGTTGGCGACGATGAACCTCAAGCTGACGCATGAAGAGCTCGCGCGCGGGTGCGAGGGGTTGTCCGCGGACGAGCTCGCGACGTTGGCGGAGTGGAAGGCGAAGTTTATGAGCAAGTATCGAGCGGTGGGGACGTTTACGCGCGAGTAAAAGTTTGGTTTTTGATTTGATTTGATTTGATTTGATGGCGATGACGATGCGACGCGTGTGTAATATGATAGATAAAAAGATGCATCGATGATGTGCGTGCGCGCGTGCGCGCGAGTGTGTTATTTATTTCATGAGGTCTTTGATGAAGTCGAATTGCGGGACGGATTTGGCGCGCGCTTCGGCGGATGGCGGCGGAATGGCATCTAATGCGGCTAATCCCGGTCCGCGCATGGGCTGCGCGGGTGGTTGGTACGCGGGTGGATACGCCGTCGACGTCGTCGTTGTTGCCGTCGACGACGTGACGAATGGGTCGAAGGCGGATGTCGAGGGCGGCGCGGCGACGGCTAAATCGCCGAGTTGCGACAGTAAATCAATCGGTGTTGCTGCCGCTGTCACCGGCACTGGCGCTGGTATGGCTGGTATGGCGTGCGTGCCGTGGCCGCTGGCGACGACGCTGGATAGCGCGGCGTGCGTGTCGGTGAACTTTTGTCGGAGCTGCGACTGCGCCGACGCATCCGTCGCCGCCGACATCAAGAGCTCCATCGCGGATGAATTCGCAAACACATCCACCAACCACGCACCATGCGCGCCGCGCGTTCGACTCGCGTACTCGAGCACGCATGCGGCGCGGTAAGCGCTCTTCCAATCGTTACCCGCGTACGTGACGAGTTTTTCAGCGAGCGCCGTGACCACGCCTCGCGCGTCGTAATTTGTCGCTCCGTCGCTTAAAAATCGTTCAATATCACCGTCGAGCGGTGCCAGACGCACGCCACTCGGCGTACACAACGCGTTTATCGCACAAAGTTCTTCCGAGCGCTGTACATCAAACGCGCCGCCGCCACCACCGCCACCGACGACGACGTCCTTTGACGTCGTCTGCGTCGCTGAAGCCGCGCCGCCAGCCGCGAAATCGCTCAACAAATCCAACGTCGCCGCCGCACTCATCGGTGCAGACGTCGATGACACTGCTGGTGCAGCACCACTCGTGCTCGCCCTCGTCGATGTCTCCGGTGATGGCGGCCGCAATGGCTTCCATTTTGTCCCGCCTTGACTGACGTTTAATTTCGGCGTCGACGCCAACGACGCTTCGAGCGGCGCCTCCAACACCCCTTCGCGTCTCGTCGGTTTCGTCGGCGTCGTGCGAAACGCGTATGCATCGTCATCCTCGTCGTCGTTCGCTCGTCCGCTCGTCGCGCCGCTTGTCGCACTCGTCATCAACGTCCGTCCCAAAGGAACGCGCTGACTCGTCGGCTCCCCTCCTCTCGCAAACGTCACCGCCAGCACTTCTCGCGCCGCCGCGCGCACGGAGGCGTTTACGCTATCACCCTTACTCGGATGCGGCGCTCCGGTGAGTTGTTCAGCCGCACGAAGCGCAGATGCGTTTTTAGCGACGTGTTTTGCGACGCGACCGCCGCCGCTCTCCACCAACGCCTTCAACACTTTCAACGCCTTACGCTTCACGTACGGACTTTTATGCTCCACGCGATTGGCGAGATGTTCGACGACATCGCGCACGCTGTCGTCATCGAGCGTGCGCGCGAGTTCAACGAGGGATTCCATGGTGTACACTGCGCGAACGTTTCGTGTTCAACAGTCAGTCAGTCAGCAGCGCGTTGACGTTCGTTGGCGCTATATCGACGACGACGGGCGAGCGATGGACGCACCAGCGACTGGGTGTTCATCATCGATGAGTGCTTGATCGAATTTTACGCGACGGAGTCGACGTTCGATGAAGGCTGCCGCCATGACGAAGAGAGCCGCGCGTCGCGGTGTGACGTCGTCGACGCGACATTGTTCAACCAAAATCAATACCAATTACATAATTGTACACGCGCGCGCCAGACGAGCGCGCGATGGTGGCTATGTTGTGTCTATGCGAACGCGCCGTCACGGCTTGCGCCCGAGCCTGGTCCAGGAATTCATGCCTTTGATGGTTTTCAAGTTTTCATCCATGTCCCGTTGGGCGCGACGCGCGGCACCTCCGGCGCGAATGAGCGATTCGCGCTGCGATGCGAGCGTGGCTAGAACGCCTGCACCGATGTCATTCACATCATCAAGGGTTGTTTTGCACTGCGCGAGCGTATCTGACGTCGCATCGAGACGAGACGCGGCGGTGAGCGCCGAAACGCGCCTCGCCCGCTCTTCGGCGTTCGACGACAACACCGGCGCCTCTGGCGCGGTCGAGGGTTTCCCCGACGCAGACGCAGATGCAGTTGATGACGCGCTCGACAACAACGCGCGTCTTTCAGCATCTGCATCGACGCGTGCATCGACTGCGGCTTTCGATGTCGACGTCGACGTCGACGTCGACGTCATAGCGCCTCCTACGCCGGCGCCGACGCGCGCTAAACTCTCCGCCGCACCCTCGTACCACGTCGCCTTACCAACAAACCCATCATCACGATTGCCGTCCACATCGTGACGACCATCGTCTCCATCGTCACGACGACTCGCAGACGCCGAAATCGAAGACGCCGCTTCGCGTTCGCGCTGCTCGCGCGTATATCTCAGCTTACCAATCGCCTCACCTCGCCCCGCGTCCTCGCCCTCGCCCCGTTCGCGCGTCACCGTGAGTTTTCGCACCGCGTGCGTGATGGCGCCGAAGACATCCCCCCACGCGGGCGTCGACGGTGTCGGCGTCGGCGTCGGCGTCGCGCGCTGCGGCGCTCGCTGCGGCGGCTCAATCAGCTCCTCCAGCGCCGCACATCGCTCGAGCGCCTGCGCCTTACCGCGCGCGCCATCCACGAACCATGCGCTGCGTGCGTCTAGAATCTGCGCGCGCGTCGCCCGCGCGTGTGCGCGTGCGCGCGCCGTGAATGTGGTTAATCCAACACGCAACGAATCGTCACCATCATCGTCATCAATCGCCCCCGTGCGCCTAGCGTGCGCGCGGAATCCAACCTCTGCGCGCATCTCCTGCACGCGACGAACGTCATGCTCGAGCGCATCGAGCGCGCGCGCGATGTCGCTCGCGATTGACGTCGATGGCGACGTCATGATGCGATGAATCACAAGTGCATGCGTCACACACTGGCGCGTCTCTGCGACGCGCGACAACCATGCACGCGACCGCGGCGCGCGTAAAGCACGCCTCGGTGTATCTTGCGACGCCTCGTCGTCATGCCGCGCGTCATCGCGCGCCGCGTCGCGCCGAGAGAAGGATGATACAGATGTCATCGTCAACGTCATCATCTTCATCTTCATCTTCGACGCCGAGGAAATCTATCGCGGTCGTGAGCGGTGCGAACACTGGCATTGGGTACGAAACAGTCAAGGCACTTCTCTCGTCTGGGGCGTACGACGAAATCATTCTCGCGTGTCGCGATGAGGAGAAGGCGCTAAAGGCGTGCGCTCGGCTCCGCGCGGATGTCGGCGGCGCGTCTTTGGGGAACACCGACGACGACGAGACATCGACGACGAGACTCACGTGCGAACGATTGGATTTAGCGTCGTTAGAATCCGTGCGTGCGTGCGGCGATAGGCTGAATGCGCGTGCGGCTGACGCAGGGATTGATTGTTTAATCTTAAACGCCGGCGTCATGGCGGTGCCAAATTTCACGCCGACGGCGGATGGATTTGAACTTCAAGTCGGCGTGTGTCATCTCGGGCACTACGCGCTCACCGCTCGCGTGATGCCGGCGTTGGAACGCGCGGCGGCACTGCGCGGCGAGGCGCGCGTGGTGACGGTGTCGTCGGAGGCGCATCGCATCGCCGCGAAGGGCGTGTCGCGCGACGATTTGTTTGGGCGCGAGTACTCGGCGTGGGGACAATACGGCCAAGCAAAGTTGGCCAACGTGTTGTTCGCGTTCGAGCTCGCGCGGCGTTGCGCGCGTAAAAAGAATGGCGTGTCGTCGAGCGTATTGCATCCAGGCGCGGTGGATACCGAACTTGGGAGATATTTGCAACCCGAAGACGGCGACGTGAAATGGTGGCAAAAGGCGTTGTATGATTTTATTCGTACAAACTTTTTGAAAACGCCCGCGCAAGGGGCGGAGACGTCGGTGTTCCTCGCCAATGGTGTCGCGGATGGTGCGTCAACGAGTGGAAAGTATTACGCGGACTGTAAGGAGAAGACGGTGGCGAAACCGGCGTTGTCGGAGGCGGACGCGGCGTGGTTGTGGGAACGCTCCGCCGAACTCACGGGCGAGGCGTTTGCCGATTTGTGAGGCAAGAGATTACTTGATGGTTGTACATGAATCATTACTGCTGCTACACAGCGCTAATTGCGTGCTAGAGATGCGTGTGTGTCTATTCTATTTTGTCATTCATTCATTCATTCATTTCATTTGCCTCCGTCGCCTTCGATTTCGGCGAGCGTTTGTAAAATCTTAGTCGCCTCGTTACGGGCACGCGCAGCTTGACGAGGATCATTCTTCGTGAGCACTTTCGTGGTGAAACGCGTAGCAGGGATGGATTCGGTGTTCCTCAACACCGCCACGGTATTCGCCACCGGCGCGGATGCCGACGCCGACGGTTGCAGAGGGAAATACGATTTCACGCCGCCCGCGCGACACTTTTCATCGTCAAACACCGCATCCAAAGGCTCGTTCTTTTCGCATTTGACAAACACCGCGCGTTCGGTGGCGTTTTTAATCAGCGCTCCCCATAGCTGGTCGGTGGAAAGCACGCTGGCGTCACCGACAATCCAACAGGAGAGACGCGCGCGCGTCAACGCCACGTTGACCCGGCGCGCGTCGTTCAAAAATCCAACCTCCTTGGACGAATCCGAATCCCTCTCGCGCGCGCGCGCCGTCGTTGACGTCGTCGTTGGTGGCGTCGCACTATCCTTCGCCGGCGCCGGTCGCGCACGCACGCATGAAATAATCACCGCGTCAAACTCTTGACCTTGCGTTTGATCCATGGTGCACACGTCCACCGGCGCGTACGTGGTAAATTCGTTATTCTTCTTCATCGAACGTTGCAGAAATTCTCGAATCCGTCGCACTTGATCGACGTATGGGGTGATGATGCCGACGCGAATCTTACGCACGTCTCTCGCGGCGTGGCGACAAATTTGTGCGTAGCATATGGATACGAATTCAGCCTCACGAGAATTTGACCACGAATGCGTTCCTGCGCCGTATCTGTCGCGGTGCATTTGCGCCCCCGGGACGTGGAAAAATTGATACGGTCCGAGGTTGGGAAATCCGTGATAGGGTGCGCGACGTTCTTCGTTGTTACTGCTGTAGCCGCAACGCAGGCGGCCAGAGTAAAAGCACGAGCTCGGGAACTTCATGATTTCTGGATGCATGCGGTACTGCTCGTGGAGCAAGTAGGCGGGCGTCCCGGCGCGCTGTAAACGATCGAATAAACTCTGCTCAAAGTTTGCATTCTTCGCAGCTTTGGACACGATCGTAGGCGCGAGTTGTTTCGGGTCACCAATGAGCACGAAGAGCCCGCCGGGTTTGAGCCACTGCATGGGAATGAGCGCTGCTGGTTCAACCGCTTGCGACGCTTCGTCGATGACGACGACGTCAAACAAATTCACCGCGCATAATTGCTTGGCATCCGGTCGGGTGTTGGCTGTACTGTTTGGCGCGTTCGATTGAGGCTTTTTGGCGAGCTGCGCCATGGAAGACAATGTGCCGCATACGATGTTTGCGCGATCGACGACGCGCTCAAACGGCGTCGTCGTTGGCACCGACTCGGCGCGGCCCTCTTGCGCGAGTTTTTCCTTGTGCTTCTTTTCCGCCAAATCGAGCACTTCGTACACCGCCTTGAGCTGCGCGCGCAAGTTGTCGAGATTTGCGCTTTGAACGGGGACGTGGTATCCGTGATCGCGCCGAACGTCGCGAAATACCATCTTTAACCGCTTCGTTTCTTCCTGAATTTTGCTCTCAATGGCGCGCTTCTTCTTCTTGGCTTCATCCATTTGTCTGAGGTAATAGTCGCTATTTTGTGCGTACGTGTTGAAATCTGCGGCGTTCGGGTCGGTACCAATCTCGCGTAATTTCCTGCTCACGTGGCATCTCTCCGCTGCCGAACCTTCGACAATCTTCTCATCCGAACCGATGCGCACGACGTTGACGCCTTTGAGCAACGCGCGGAATTCGTCATCCATGGAATCCCAACCGTCAACGACGCGCTCGACGATTTCATCAATCGCGCCGTTGCTTTGCGCGGCGCATAAAATACGTGCGCGTCTAGGTTCACCGTATTCGTCCACACCGTTCAATAGCGCGGCGATGAGACTCACGATGACGTGCGTTTTCCCCGTCCCGGGCGGTCCTTGAATCAACACGGGCGCCTCGCGCACTTTTTCATTGCTCTCGTGCGGCCGTGACGTCGCGCCGACGACGGCGTCGAGTTGACTCTGATTGAGCGTCGTCCGGATGACATCCAGCGCTCTCGGTTCGACCCATTCCCCGAACGATTGACGTAACGGAAACTTGGTCGGCTTGATGAGCGACGGGAAGAACGACGAACGCGGGGCGTCGATGACGGCGCGCAACTCTCGAAGCTGGTTTTGAATCTCACTGACGCGAGAAATCGTAAACGAACTCGCCGTTTTCGCAAATGCGCGAGAAATTTTATTGTGACGCAACGTAGCTTGGTTGCCTCCCAAAAATACGCGCACACGAAGGGGTGTTTTGGACGACATTGCGCCGGGAACGGCTTCAACCCATCCCAAGACGTATGGCTTGTCCTCCTTCTTACGCGGGCTCAGCGCGTCGCGATCTTTCGAACGCCAACTGTCGGACACGCCCGCGGACATAGAAGACTCGATGAGCACTAAATCATCCACCTTAAAACGCACGGGGTCGGGTGTGCGGCCTCTCGAGTCCACCTGATCGACGCGTTGGTCGCTCTTTGCAAATTCCACGACAGAAAACTCAGCGCCGCCGACGCCTGGATGGAAATTCACCACGCTAAGCTCCTCGCTGTCGAGATTTCCAGCTTCAATATTTCGACTGGCTTCGTGTCGAAGCTCAGCGATGATGAGCGGGATGAAGAACTCGCAGTACTCGTTGCCAGACGTAAACGCGATGGGAGCGTCGTCTTCGAGATGAATATCCTTGGGTTCGGGCATCAATGTGTCGCGTTGTAACGCCTCGCGCGACTGTTGTAAGACATCGCGAATGTAATCCTCGGGGCGGAGTCGAATGGTTTCAACCAGGCGCCCTCGGCCTGGAAGTTTCAAGCGTGAGGCGCTGCTCGGCGGCATGGTCGGGACTTGCACCTGCAGCGGAGCGGCGACGGCGGCGCCTCGAGCCGACGTCGAAAGCGGAGGAGGTACATCACGCAACATGGACGATCGCTTGTACTTTGAAGACGATGGAACCATCTCTGTGGTCGGTGGCGGCGGCGGCGGTACTTCTATCAAGCCATCAGTAGCGGAATTTTTTGATGTCGAGTCGGCGTACAAAGACCGTTTCGCGAGCGCCGAACCCGGCGGCGCCGGCGTGACGGTTGGTGTCGTCGTTTTCTTCGTCATGAGTTTGGTAATCGATGAAGGCTTTGCGTACGACACCGATGCTGAATCCAGCGCGAGATCGAGCGCCGTCACCGGCTTGATGACGTTACGCGGGTGTGAGAGCAACTTTTTGCCACCTCGAATGTCTTTCACCGGCGCAAGCGGCTTCTTGGAAATCAACGACCATTTCCCACCAGTCGCGCTCTTCTTAGGCACAGACGCGGCCACTGTCGTTGTCTTGAGAACTTTGGCCGGAAGAACGACTGTTTTTGGTTTTTTACGCTTCTTGTCAGAAGCTAATAACCACGACGGTTCGCTCGGCGCCGAACGCTTGTTTGAACCCGCCGCGACGGCGGCGGTGTCTTCCTCGTCACGATCAATCTCGCCGCCATTGTCGTCGTCGCTACCATCGTCTACACGATCATATCCGGCACCGTCAACGAACGCGTCGGCAGTGTCCACGGCGGCGTCAGCGCCATCGTCTTCATCGTTCCCGAGGTCGATCACCGGAGCCGGAGCGGAGATTCGGAACGGCGTAAACGTCGACTTGGTGTTCGGCGTCTTCGTTGCCGGCGATGACGTCGGGGATATTTCTGGGAATGTCGCGCTCAGCTTATCTCGAACGCCCGTGGACAATCCATCTTTGCCTTCGTCCGCGAACAAGGATTCGACGTGTGTTTTAATCGAATTCACCAAGGTTGACTCGCCATCCGCGTCGAGGTCGACGTCAGTCATATCCTTGCGCAACAAGAACACGACATCCACCCACGCCGTGGCGAGCTGTTCGTTCTTCGCAAACGATGCCGGTGGCCACGAGAGTAAGGATTCTAAAATCTTCAAAGGGTGCTGCCTGGTGAACGAACCTTGCGAAAAGTATTGGCGCTTCTTTGCCAAATCCCAAAACAAGTACAAGTAGAGCAATGCGTTGACCAAGTGTTCGTCATCGTCTGGTGCGACGCGATGCGGACCGTGCTTGACGATGACTTCGAACAAGCTCATGGATGATATCAACACTTTGCTCACGTGCGAGCTGAACGCACTGACGCGATCTTCGTCCTTTGGATTGATGGCGTCGATGAGGTTGCGCGCGCGAGACAGCGGAGTGTGCGCCGCGGCTAACAACTCGCTCACCTCTTCAGGTGTATCGCTCGGCATGCGTTTGATATCCTTCAACATACTGTGCGTCGCCGCAAGCACTGCACGCGGAATGACGTAATCGCCTTGAAACATTTTCCGGAAGCACTTGGGTAAATCCTTTTCATCGTAGTGTTTTTTCAACACCTCGCCCGCGCACGAGACGAGCGATTTACGCTGCGACATAGTACACAATACCGCCCCTTCCGTGCATTTGGCTTCGTCTTCAGAACGCGCGAGGGGCTTCTTCTCGGTAATTGTTAGTGGACACTCGAGTAAAGATGTAAAGAACCACTCGCCGCACTTGGATAAAATCCCGCGCAACGCGTTCGCGTCGTCTTGCTCACCATACGCAATTTCAACAAACGCGTCATACGCCTGGCGCGGTGGCTTGATAAAGTCATCTCTCGCGACAGGCGCGAGCAAGCCCATGGCGTACATCACCGCGCTGATGTAGTTTGGCGCCCAGTTCCCGACGTAGGTACGATTGATTTCAGACATTCGATCAAAACCGAGCGCGTACTTCCAAATCGCCGTGCTCACCTTCCAACGCTTCTCTGTGCGCACGGTGTTTAGAATTCTCAAATGCAGCTTCCCGAGCGCTGTGTCTGGATTAATGCGCTTATCTCGGCGCCATCGATCTTCGTCAAACGTGAGGAAATCGGGATCTGATAACGCCGACAACGCCACGGCGTCGGCGCAGATGATGTATCCAAATGTATTCACCAACGTCCGCGCGACAATCTCTCGCTTGAGATGCGCCGTGGGCGAGAGAGCCTCCGCCTGTCGAAGACTTTCAATCAAGTCGCGTCCAACGCGGTCGTACCAGTCCCCGATCGTTAAGACGGCGTCGTCGACGCCGATTTCAGAATATTGCTCGAGCACGGCGGTGCACGCCAAAAGCCGGCTCTCCCATTGCACTTCGGTGTCGTAAAACTTTGTGGAGTGCGGGATATCCTTCACCAAGCAATCCATGATGCGCGACGAGCTAATTGCATCGCCACGCGGAAGCAACAAGTACGCCGATTTCAACGCAACCAATGCGGTGATTTGATCTTGAGGTCTCTCTTTGCTCGCCATGCGCGCCGCAGCGGCGAGCGCGTCAATCGTTGTCGACGGTTTCACGCATGTAAAACGCCAAAACGCATTCGCGTGCTCTATCCCTCGTGGATATGACGCTAAAATCAAGTGTACCACATCGCACGCATTACTTGCAAGCTTGATCATATGCATATCCTCCGCCGTCGGCGGTTTCAAACGCGGATTCTTTGTCGACCGAACCAAAGCCTTCACCGCCAACTCAAACACAATCGGATGCTGCTCAACCACCGCCTGCGTGATCGCCGCGTCTGACATCCCGAGCGCAAACGCTAGACAAAACCACAGCCGAGATTCACTCGGAACGAAAGGTTCGACGACGTCTCCATCAAAGTCAACCTCTGGAACGATGGCGGCGTACGCGCGCCTCGCCCCACCGCCGTCGCTTTGACGCTCACGTTCACGCTGCGCATCCGCCAAACACTCCACCCAATACCCAAACACATCAAACAATGCGTTTGACGCATTTTCGTATCGCAGTGTGCGATATCTCGTCACCTTTCGCCCCTTGATGTCATCGCTCGCGAGCGTTTCTTGCAACAACTGTTTCGCCAGCCGCTTCACTCGAGCGTCGCCGCTCGCGAGCATCGCAAACGTCCCAGGATACGCCCCACACGGCTTCTCGCGAATCAAACGACACAAACCCTTATCGCTATTATCCATATCGTCGTCTGCGTCACCATTCGTCGTCGCCGTCGCGTTTGAACGCGTCCTTTGTTCCGCTTCGGCTTGAGCTTCGGCTTGGGCGCCGCTCGCAAACGCCTCAGCCGCGCCTTCAAATACCTTTGCCCCTCTCGCCGTCGCCGGTGCGAGCATCACTTCCAACAGCGCGCTCTTTGTCGCTAATTTCTTCGCATACGTCTGTGCAAAATCCTCATTCGCGCGCGATGCGGGCGCACAGAATGCGCTTTTGAGCCGCGCGAGATCAAACGCAGTCAACGCCCGCGCGCGCTCATCATCATCATCCACGCTCGCTGCCGCCGACCTCAAGTCCACGTACGCCTCTACGCACAGCACACACGTCGATAACGCATGCGTCGTGAGTTCGCGCGCGTCGAAGGAGACGTACGCGCCCGCGTCGTCGCGCGTCGCGCGCGTAGACCGTCTGCCTTTGCCTTGGCTGGCCAATCTGCTCACGTCATTCGCGAGCGCGGCGAACACGTCTGCGGCGATGGCGGCATTTTCGCAGTACGGATGCGAGCGGTGGATTTCGTTCAAGTGCACGAGCTCGGGCGCGGGCATGGCGCGCGCGGGCGCACGGGCGCACGAGCCGCGGTTTGACGATGTGCGATCGATGGGTGTCGCCTAACGGTGTCCAATGTCGCGCCTTGGCGACCCATCGCGGGCGCCGCGGCGCAAATGATGCGTCGCGAATGATACATCGCGAATGATGTGCGCGTTCTGGCGCGCGAGCGCGCGCGCGGCGACGATGGGCGACGCGTGCGCGGCGACATTAGAGCGTGAGACACAAGACGCAGACTGAGAGCGACGGCATACCGTGACACGCGCGGTGGTTGTTCGACGCACACGGACGCGCGAGAGGACGCGCGAGAGGACGCGCAGGTGTTGATTATTGTGCGCTGTGGTGACGGTGCCATTCGTCGTCGTCGTCGCACGCCAAGGGGCTAAGGATTGAAAAGCGCGTTCGCGTGCGCGAGGCTGACATGTCGTCACGTCGAACGTTAGTGATTCGACTGCGTCGCGCGAGCGATGTCGAACGTCTCGGTCGCGATCAATTCATCAATCGTGATGCCCTGTCGTGTTCTGCTGGCGAGTCGGGCGCGGATGCGGGGACGGGACCGATGCGTGAAGTGTACTGCGCTCGAATTCGAGACGCGGCGGCGTCCGCGGCGCTCGATGGCGCGCAAATCATCGTCGCTCGCGTCGATCATCGTCATTTCGATGATACATTCGATGCAAATGCATGCGTTGAGCACACGTATGGCGCGGTTGAGCACATGGCGGCGCGGTGCGGCGTCGAGGCGCGCGATATTTTGTATTCGGGACGACGAGACGACGCGATTGCCGCCGTCGCGCCTCTCGTATTCGCGCATCGGACGCGTAAATGCGCCACGGATCGCGACGTCGGCGACGTGGTGTCGCACACGCACGATACCGTCGTCGATGCTCTGCGCGTCGCGTGCGATGCACCGCGAAAATCGATGCGGTATTCGACGGATGTCCGCGCGGTCGGTCGAGGCGACGCCATCGAGAGCTCCTTTGAAAACGTCAACGTGACGACGATATTTCACACTCGAACGACGCACAAGCCCCGCCGTGCGACGACATGGCGCCGCTGGCTCCCTCGTGATCGTTCATGGCCGGAAACTCGACGTACGCCGACGTTGACGCTGAATGAACGCGTCGTGACGGTTGATACGCTCACCGTCGCCACCATGGTCCGTCATCGAGCCGACGACGTCGCGGCCGACCGCAAAGGCGCCGTTTCCGTTTCCGACGCCGACGCTCTCAACCCGTCGTGGGCGTGCGCACGCACGGGTTCAATCGCAGACTGCTTGACGCACACCGCGCTCGTGTGCACGGACGGACGCGCGACACGCGCCGCGTCTGGAGTACACGTCGGCGACGTCTCGCGCCTCCGCCGATGCCCGACGTTTACGTACGTCGAATGCGTCGACCGCGCCGCTCGCGCCGCCGCATTCATGCGCGACGTCCTCGACATTCGCCCAGGCGATGTCGTCGGTGTGCTGTCGTCCAACTCCATCGAAGTCTTTGTCATTCATTACGCGTGCGCGATGCTTCGATGCGTATTGTTGAATTTGAACACGCACTTGGTGCGGCGAGAGTCGGCGTACATTCTCGCCGACGCCGGATGTAAAGCCGTCTTTGCGCGCGCGGTGCCGCACGCGGACGTCCTGCGCGACGTCATGATGGGCGATGGTGAGCGACGCGATCGCAGCGACGTGCCTCGTGATCTCGTAGCGATCGTATGGATTTACGACGACGACGACGATGAGGTTGTCGACGGGACGAAGCGTTCGTCCCCGTACATTCGCGGCGTTCGCAATTTCGATTGGCACATCGACGTCATCGCCGACGATGATGATGACGTCGACCGCGCCATTCCGTTACTCACGCGCGCGATCGCCGCGCACACGGACGCGCATCTCTACTACACGAGCGGCACTACGGGCAATCCAAAAGGCGTACGCCTCTCGCACGCCGTCGTCCGCGCGCACGCCGACGCCACCGCCGTCGAAATGCGCATCGGCCTATCGGACACTTGGCTCCACGCTGCCCCGATGTTCCATCTCGTCGATGCTTTTGCCATTTATTGCGTCACGCATCTCGGCGGTCGACACGTGTTTCTTCAGCACTTTGAGCCCGCGAGAGCGCTTCGATGCGTCGCCGCCGAACGCGTGACGTGCTGCAATTTCGCCTCATCTATGGTGGCTATCATGTCTCACAACCCCGCGTGTGCGGCGTGCGACCTCTCGTCCCTACGCGTAGTGTCATGCGGTGGCAGTCCATTGCCGCCGACATCCGTCAGGCGCGCCATCGCGCTGTTTGGATGCGAATTTTTTATTTCTTACGGCATGACAGAGTGCTGCGGGAAAATTTCAATGAGCGTGCTCTCGTCGGCGTTTCTTCAATCGTCAACGCCTCGCGAGCAGCTCGATGCGATATGCACCAGCGGACGACCATTCGCACTGATGCGCGTGAAAGTCGTCGACGACGCACGCGACGGCGGGGCGCTCGTGCCGTGCGATGGGCGATCCGTTGGCGACGTGTACGTAAAAGGATTGACTGTCTTTGCCGAATATTGGCGGAATCCCGACGCCACGCGACGCGCGTTTGATCAAGACGGCTGGTTCGCCACGGGTGATCTCGCGTACGTCCGTCCCGATGGCGCGTTGGTGATTGTTGATCGTAAGAAGGATATGATTTTGAGCGGTGGGGAGAATGTGTATTGCGTGGAGGTGGAACGGGTGTTGTGCGAATGTCCCGCGGTGGCTCGAGCGGCGGCGTTTGGAGTGCCACATTCGGTGATGGGTGAAGTCGTGCACGCCATGGTGACGCTCACGCGCGAGAGCGAGAACGAGAGCGAGGATGAGGTGATGCGAATGCTCGATGCGCATTGCTTGAAGCATTTATCGCAATTTAAGTGCCCGAGCGCGTTTCACATCGTGGACGCGTTGCCGATGAACGCCAGCGGTAAGGTGCTTAAAACGGCGTTGAGGGAAATGGTAGCCAACGCGTCTCGCGGGCGTCGCTCGGGCGAAGGCGTAATGCGTCGGCAGTTTTCACGCGCGGTGCTCGCGGTGGATGCGAATGTGAACGCCAACGCCAAGAAGTCAACGTCGATGATTGACGCGTACGAAGTCACGCTCGAAACGCTCGCGGGAGACGACGACGGAGGTCATCACGCATCGCTATCGTCAGACGAGTCGTCGATATGTTTGCGCGGGCAAACGTGGCACATCCTAGGCGCGCATCCTCGCGTTGAATACTGCTTGCGAGCGCTCGATGCCGATGTGCGCGTGCGATGCGCGGATGATTTCGACGCCGTCAAGGAACGCGGCGCTCTGGATTGGCTCTTCATCCTTGAGCGCTACGCCTCGGCGCTTGCCGACGTACGATCTGGCGATACCATCGTGCTCGCCGAGTGTTTACGATGTTTCTCGACGACGGCAAGCGATGCATCAGCGCAGGTGGCGGCATCGACGGCGCTCGCGTCTGGATTACTTCTCGCGCTCGCCCAAGCGCTCGTCGCTCACATTTCAGCGACTCGCGCGAGAGACATCCGCGTCGTTGTCTTAACATCCAACGCATTCGTGTCTTGCGACACCGAGTGCACGGACGATGGGCACATCGCACACAGCGCCGTTATGGCGATGTTGCGCGTGCTTCGGCGCGAACACGGAGATGAGGTGTCATTTTATTGCTTGGACGCGCCGCACGATTTTGACCATTTGGCGTCGAGCGCATTGCGTTCGGCTTTACGGCGCATGCTCCGCGGTCACCACCGCAGCGGTCATCGTGACGACGACGACGATGATGATGATGATGGATATGAAGAGCGCGAACTTGTTCTCCGTGACGCCGTCGTCGCCGCTCCGCGACTCCGCGCGCGCGCGTCCCCAATGCCGACCCCGGCTCCCAACGCCCTCCGCTCGATGTCCGGCGCGCGTCCACCGCGCGATGCTAATAGTGGTCGTACATCGTCGTGCGTCATCATTGGTGGACTCGGTGCGCTCGGTGTGTTGCATTTCGAATTTCTATCCGCGCGACTGGGCGTCGAGCGCTTTGTATTGGTCGGCCGCAGCGTCCGCGACGCCGCGCTTCAATCCGTAACCAACGCGATGCTTTCGTCGCCTGAAGGCGATGACGATGACGTTGAAATTAAACATCGCTCTGGATACGCGTTTGACGTCGATGTCGTCGCCGCAGATTGCGCGGACGAACGGCAATCCCGCGCGGTGTTTGCGCTCGCCCATCCCGTGGCGCTCGTCTTACATCTCGGCGGCGTTTTACACGAACGCGCCGCCATCGACATGACGCGCACCGCATTCATCGCCGGAACAGAGGCAAAAATCTCTGGTTCGTTACACGCGGCGTGCGATGCGGCATCAGATGTGTTCATGTGCTCGTCTTCAATATTTGGCGTGCTCGGGCAATCCCGCTTGGCGTCGTACGCGGCGTCAAATGCCTTTCAGGATGCGTTGTGCGCCATGAGCGATCGCGCGGCGCATCGCCGGCGCGGCTCGGGCGCAAAACGATTCATCGCCGTGGCATTTGGTACCTGGGCGGAGGTTGGCATGGCGCACGAGAGCGGCGAGGGGTTTGAAAGATACTGGCGGTCGGTTGGCATGGGATTCGTGGCGCCGAGCGCGGCGCTGGAATTCATCGGCGCCGCGCTCGCAAACGACGCCGGTTCGTCGTCAGCGGCGTGTGTTGGATGCTTCTCGCCTGGCATAGATTGGGGCACGTACGAGCGCGCCGTCAACGACGCGTCGGCATTTTTAAAACATGTGACGCCAAAGCGGCGAAGACTTCGTGACGGTTCAAGTTCTCCTTCGTTGTCGTCGTCTTCGTCTGAACCGCGCCGCTCTGTGGCTTTACCAGAGGACGTGATCTCTCGCGTGCGTCGGTGCGTGTGCGATGCGTTACGTTGCGATGACGACGACGCCTTCGTGGACGATGACGCGCCGTTATCGTCGATGGGATTGACATCCGCGCGCGTGGTGGCGCTCGGCGAGGCGTTGTCGCGCGAATTTCAGGACGCGAGGGCGCGTTTGAGCGCGACAGTGGCGTTTGATTATCCAACGATTCGCGAGTTGGCGGGGTTTATTATGAGTTATTCGGGTGATGCTCGCAGTGGTGCATCGGTACGGACGACGACGAATGCGGTCGAGGATGTCGTGCGGATGACGATTCGAGACGTCCTCGGCGTCGACGCCGCCGAGCGGCTCGACGTCGATACCCCGCTCATGGCGCTCGGATTAACATCCGCGCGCGCGATTCAGTGGACGGCAAAACTCTCCGCTGCGTTGTGCGATGTCGTAGATGTCGACGTGCCGGCGACGTTGGCGTTTGATTACCCGACGACGAGAGACGTGGTGAAATTTTTAACCCGCGCAGAGTCTTTGGCGTCCTCGGCGCCCGCGCTCGTGAACTCGTCGTCGTCCTCGTCCGACGCGGTGGTGTGTTCATCCGCGGCGGCGACGGCATCTGTCATCGTCGTCATCGTTGCATCCAGTGCTGGTTACGCGTGCGCGCCGAGCGCCGACGCCATCGCCGTCGTCCCACTCGCCGACCGATGGGACGCCGACGCCGACGCTCTGCGATGTCGGCGCCGAATACCACCTTTCGGCGCCTTTATCGCCGACGCCGCGCTGCTCGACGCCCACGCGTGTGGCATCGTCGATACTGAAGCGCGCGTCATTGATCCGCAGCAACGCGTGATTCTTCGCGCGGCAACGCCGCTGATGATGATGGAACCAGATGGTCGACGAGGGTGTTCGGTGCACGTCGGCGTGTCGCAAATTGAATACCAAACGTTAACGCCGCGCGACGCGTGTTCGCCGTACTACGCCACGTCAGCACATCTCAGTGTCGTTGCTGGACGAGTGTCGTATACGTTCGCGCTCACTGGACGCGCAGAGGCGATCGATACCGCGTGTTCGTCGTCGCTCGTCGCCGCCCGAAACGCGAGCCGAGGCGCGGATATCAACAGTCACACTGAGTTCCACGCGCACGCGCTCGCCGGCGGCGTAAATTTAATGTTTGACGTGGCGTGGACGATCGCGTGTGACGCAGCGAACATGCTTGCGAGCGACGGGAGGTGCAAAACGTTCGACGCTGAAGCGGATGGGTATGTGCGCGCTGAGTTTTACGCCCTCGTAAAATTAACGCTCGCCGTCGGCGACGCGCGCAGCGGCACCCGCACCGAAACTGGCGTCGTTGAACTCGCACACGTCGCCGTAAATCAAGACGGTCGTTCAAGTTCATTGACTGCGCCGAATGGTCCGTCGCAAACGCGTGTGATTCGAGAGGCGTACGCGGGACCGCGAATACCCGTCGAGTCGGTGTGTCTCCACGGCACCGGGACGCCGCTTGGCGATCCCATCGAGCTCGGCGCGCTTCGTTCAGCCGCAGCCGAGGCGGCTACCGATGACGAACGTTGGACCACCGTCATGCGCGTGTGCGCGGTGAAATCATCGATCGGGCACAGCGAACCCGCGAGCGGCGTCGCCGGGATGTTGTGCGCCGTCGAAAGCCTCAGCCATAAGACGATACACGCGATGATTCACGTCCGCGCGCTCAACGCGCATCTCAACGCCGCCGCGTCTTCGGTGGTGCATGCAACAGTCGTGCCGAGAATCGTCGCGGGTTTCATCGGCGCGTCGTCGGCGTCGGCGTCGGCGTTCGCGTTTCAAGGCACAAACGCGCACGGATTGGCTCGCTCGCGTTCGTCTTCGTCTTCGGTCGTGGGTCGTACTGCAAAGCCGCACGGTGCGTCGTCGTTTTGGTTGGATGAACGCGCACACTGGCTCGCTCGGCGTAATCATGCGTGGATACGACGCGCGGATGTCGCGTATGGACGAATTCTCTACGTTGCTCGAGCGGCTCGCGGATGTCAAAGGCGCGACGCCGGCGGGACGCGCACCGCATCGCTGCATCATCACGTCATCCACGGCCGAGCCATCGCGCCTGCGACAGCGTTGATTGAATTGTTTCTCGAATCTGCGATGGATGGGTCGCGAAGCGTGGGATCCGACGTGGTCATTCCGCACCCGCTACGACTGAGCGCCGAAGACGACGCCAAAGACGCCGAAGACGTCGTGATTCATGTATTGGTGCGCAAACACGACGGTCGCGCATCCGTCACCACAGGACCGTTGTGTCGGCCTCATACGCATTTATTTGGCCGCATCGTCGTCGTACACGTCGTTGATTCGCGGGTTCGCAGCTCGTCATTCGCATTCGCGCGCGACGTCAAAGTTGGAATTCGACGACGTCAAAAACACGCACTCTCGGCAAAAATCGCGCGCCGCGCGCCGCGTGACTGCGGGCTCCACGTCGACGTCTATGCGCTCGATGCCGCAATTCACCTCGCCGAAGGCGTGTTACAACATCGGCGACGACGCGACGATGACGATTGGTGTCCCGCGGCGCGCGTGCCCGCCGCGCTCGCCGCCGTGCGTCCCGCGCCTCGGACATCATCGTCGTCGTCATCAGCGGCGGCGGCGAGTTCCTCACGTGCGTCGTGCGCGTGTCCGCGCGGTATCGCGCTCGATGCGCGCGTCGTGCACGAGCATTGGATGCCAGACGTCGCCACGCTTGATGGATTAGACATTAGGCCACCGCGAAGAATGACGTCTTCGACAAAGACAAAGACAAAGACAAAAGCAAAGACGACGAAGACGACAAAGACAACCATGTACGTCACGAGAGCACGCACCACCGATATGACACCGTCTCGTATTTTCTCGCATGGAAACATCGCGCGCGGCGTTCGCGCGCCGATGACACATGTGAGCGCCGCGCGAGCCACGGCTTCGCTGACGCAGCGTTTCGCCGCCGAACGACGCGTCGTCAATCGCATCGCCGTGCGCACAACGACGCGAACAGCCGGTGGTAATGTAATGTGCGGTGCGATGCGTTCGGCAGCACATGAAATCACGTGTGCGATATCGTGTGTCGACGTGCACGCATCGCAGGTGAACGCACCGACGGATGTAGACGACGGGGACGTATGGACGACGCCGACTGAGGCGTACGGCGCGCGATCCATTCGAATGCTCGACGCGGCATGTGTGCGTCGCGACGGCGGCGGCGCGCGCAGCGCTCGACATGAACTACGTTGGCGCGACTGCACGATTCGCGCGCGCGAATCGCGACGACGAGTGATGATATTCGGTGGATTGGGCGCGCTCGGCCGCCGCTGCGCTCAAAGCGTCTTTTCGCCCGCGGCGTCAGACGTGCGTCTCATCGGACGTTCGGGAAGATCGCGCGCGCGCATATGCGCCGCATCAATCAACAATGCGATGATGACTGCGGTTCGCGCCGACTACGTGATGCGTGAGGAAGGACGATATACGATGCCATCGTGCGACGTCGCGCTCTACGCCGGCGGCGTCCTCGCCGACGCGGGAACGCCAAACGTCACGTACGGCAATCTCATGACCGTCTGCGCGCCAAAAACTCACATTTCGGACGCAATAACGATGGCTCGAGCACCTAGTATGCATGTGTTCTTTAGCTCGGTCACCGCATTGCTCGGGAACGCCGGACAGACGGCGTACGGGGCGGCGAACGCGCATTTGGACGCGCGCGCTTTGGCCACGTCTCGCGCGGGCGTGGACTGCGCGAGCGCGCAATGGGGCGCCTGGGGCGGTGGCCAAGGCATGGCGGCGCACGTCGAGGCGCGCATGAAAACGATTGGTATCGGTGTGCTCGACCCGGTCGTTGGCGTCGCGGCTTTGAGGCGGATCGTGAGCGGCGTCTGGGTGAGTACGAGGATTATGAGCGTGAGCGCCTTTGATTGGCAGCGGTACGCGAACCGGCATGCAAGTGTTTTCGCCGCGTCAGCGTTTTTGAAGCACGTCGTCGTGCGTGATTCCGTCGATAAACATTCGCGCAGTGCGAGTAGTGACGCCGAAGACGATCGCGCACGCGTCTCGGGTGCGCCAAAAGTCGGAGCTTTCAGAGACGACGCGCGGGACGTCATCCGCGACGCCGTCGTCCGCGCGCTCGGCCATCCGCCGACGAGCGACGACGCACCATTTTTCGAGCTCGGCATGGATTCACTCGGCGCCGTGGAGTTTACTACTGCGCTTGAGCAGGCTTTGGGCGACGTGGCGTGTCCGGCGACGTTGGTGTTTGATTATCCGACGCCCAAGGCGCTCGAGCGGTTCATCGTCGCCGCTCGAAGAGGAGAAGGAGACAGAGAAACACGACGCGCCACAGCGACGGTGACCGCGCCCGTGACCACAACGGTGACTGCGAATGAGAGCAATCTGAACCCTGCGTTCACCATCGTCGTCGCGGCGACGCGTAAGGACGTTCCGGGGCGCCACCGCGGGGACGATGGCGTGACCCGCGTCGACGAGCGATGGTCCCCGGGCACCCTCGCAACGCCCATGTTTAGCGGCTTTGTCCTCAATGCCGACATTTGGCGCGCATTTGACGCCGTGGCGTTCGGTATGCAGCGCGCCGAGGTCGTCGTGATGGATCCGCAGCAAAGACTCGTGCTCACGCACGCCGTAGACCTCGCCGTCTCGACTACGTCATCGGCTGATCATGGACGGCGTCGTCAGTCGATTGACGACGCAGCTCTACGCGCTCACAAAAACGCAATTATCGTTGCGGACGACATAGGTGTCTTCGTCGGCGCCGCGACGTGCGATTACCGACGTCTCGTCATCGACTACGGATACGCACAAAGTCCATTCATATCCACTGGCGCGGCGTTCGTCAGCGTCATTCCCGGGCGCGTGTCGTTCGCGCTCGGATTCTCAGGCCCATCTGTGGCGATAGACACCGCTTGTTCGAGTGGACTCACCGCGCTCCATGTTGCCTCTGCGTCATCGTCGTCGGGTTCCATCGTCGCCGGCGTCAACGCGCTGTTTGACTGCGCCACGAGTGCGATGTTTGCCCGCGCCGGCATGCTCGCGAGCGACGGGCGATGTAAAACGTTCGATGCGTCGGCCGATGGGTACGCACGCGCCGAAGCTGGAACCACGCTGGCGTTACGGCGTCAACAGGCGACGTCAGCGTCGGCGTCAGTCATCATCGTCGGCGCGTGCGCAGTGAACCAAGACGGTCGAAGCTCATCGCTCACCGCCCCGAATGGCCCATCGCAAACGTCGTGTATACGAGCGGCGATGCGCGCGACATTGGCGGCATCATCGAATAATGCAAACGCGGCGCGGCGCGGATGCGAGGCGCACGGTACTGGAACACCGCTCGGGGACCCAATTGAAATCGCCGCCGCGCTCGCCACATTTGACGCGAGCATCGACGTCGAAGCCGCAAACGCATGCACCACACTCGCGACGAAAACCACCACGGTCATCATCGGCGCGACGAAAGCATCTGTAGCACACGCAGAGTCGCCGTCGGGGTTGATTTCGCTCGTCGATGCGTGCGAAACGTTGATGACGCGTGTTCGAGTGGGAACGCCGCACACGCGAGCGCTCAATCCGTACGTGACGCGCGCGTTTGACGCCGCCGCTCCGACAACAGCCGTGCCCGTCGTGCCTCGCACGCGCATCGCCGCGACGCGTGATATATACGGAGTGTCGGCGTTTGCGTTTCAGGGCACGAATGCGCACGGTGTGGTGTTCGGTTCGGGGCGAGGACACGGAGGCGTCGCGAGGACGCGAACAGACACATGGGACGCCAGGGACACGTGGTGCTGCTCGCCGCCATGCTCGGCGTCACATGGCTCGCCTCGCATTCCACTTGCCGCCGATCGCGTGATATTTGTAGTTCGCGCACAGTACGATGCGTGTGGCGATCATTGCGTGCGCGAGCGTGCGATATTCCCCGCTGCTGGGACGATGGAGCTCGCTAGCGGCGCTTTGACATCCGCCCGCGACCGCGGCGTCGAGCGATGCGTCTTCATCGCCATTTTACCCGTGAACGAAGCATTTACAATGGTGTGCCACCTCGTCACGTCTGGCATCGATGTCGCGCGTCTCGATGGGTCGCGCGCCGCACGGGCGCAGACATTGCGCGCGACGCCGCGCGTCGAGTCTCGACGACGAGCGCTCGGAGCGATGTCATCCGCGTCTGCGCCTACGGTTCACATGACCGTCGTCGTTCGCGCCGTCATCGCTCGCGCTCGCGGCGATTCGCGCGCCGGGGAAATTGACGCCGCGTTTCACGCCATCGCCGCCACTTGGCGCGTGAATGACGGCGCGAAAACGTTACGCATCCCGGCGACGACTGAGGCGTTTCGGCTCGACGCGGCGCAGACATTTGGTGGCCACGCGTCTGACATCCATCGCGCGTTATCGATGAGCTCTCACGTCTCTCGCGACATGTATACGCGGCAACTGCGCACGAAATGCATCGAGCGTCGTGTGCGCGGTGCGTCAGTGCGCACGTGTGCGTACGTGTGTCGACGCCGTCGAGTAGCTGCGGGCAGAGCGCCGATGGTTCGAGCGAGCCAAGGCGCGCGAACGCCAAACGCGAGGCGCGTTCTCTCAGCACTCCACGCGCCGTGGACGTTTTCGCGCGCAAGGGTGACAGAAGATGGCGTGTCTTATGGTATTTACGCCGCGATGCGATCGGTGGCGCTGGAAACGGCGACGATGAGTCGGGTGGAGCTCGACGGAGCCGAAACGAGTCGCGCGAGCGTTGAACAGCTTTGCGCGGCAAAGGCGACGCGCTCGCATCGTCATCGTCGCCTCGGCGCGACGCTCTCACTGACAAGGGATGTGAATGTGGTTCGATATTGTGAGTGCATGGTGATTATGGGTGGTACGGGCGCGCTTGGGTCGTGCTTTGCGCGCGATTTCATGCCCGCGCGATTCTCAGTCGTCCTCGCCTCGTCCCGCCGCGGCCGAGCGCGTATACTCCCATGGACCTCGTGCGGCGAAAGACTGCTGTGTATTCACACGGGAGTGGTGCAAGCATTGCTAACAACGAAGTTTTCACGCGATGCATCGACGGTTGTACACGCCGCGGGAATATTGGCAGACGCGGCGTGGAGAACCATAGCGGCGAGAGCCGCATTTGCGAGCGTGAGCGCCAAATGTGGCACATTTTCGCAGCGCGCCGATGACGACAGTCGTCACGCCATAGCGCATGTCGCTGTGTTTACATCAATTGCGTCGTGCATCGGTTCGTTGGGCCAAGCAGTGTACGCGGCGGCGAACGAAATTCTCGACGCGCGATGCGAGGCTGGAGCTCGACGGGGCGAGCCAACGCGCGCGGCGCAATTCGGACCGTGGGCGACGTCGTCGCGCGGTATGGCGACGGGCGAGACGCAATCACGACTAGCGTCACTAGGCATGCCGTCTATGGTGCCTGCGGACGCGATGGCGATGTTTGCGCGCACATCTATGTATGAGACGTCTTTGACGACGACGTGCATCGCTCGCGTGGATTGGAACGCGTACGTGCGCAACTCAGGTCGCACGCGCGATGCGGCGCTGTTTGAACATCTCATTAATTTCAGTGACGATGAAATACACGTCGACAAGACGTCCCCAAAACCGAAGCCGGCGTTTCAGCAGCCGAATTGCGCATCAAAGCAGCCGACGGCGACGTCGATGGATGACATTCTACGCAACGTGTGCGGTATCATCGAACGTACCGTCGGTGCCGCATCGATACCGGCGGCGAAAATCAACCCGAACGCACCACTCATGGATGTTGGTGTGGATTCTGTGTCGTCTACGGAACTCGCGAACGCGATATCGCAAGCGTTTCACGTGTCGCTGCCCTCGACGGCGATTTTTGACTACCCAACCGCTCGGGCGCTCTCGACGCGCGTATTCAATGAAACCCGCGTGCAATCCGCATCAATGATAGCGAAAGATCCACCACTAGTCAGTGGTATGACACCGATGACGCCGCACGCGCCGCCAGCGACGACAGTGATATGCATCCACGCGCGGTGCTCTACGGAATCCATCGACGCCGACGCCGTTCGGCCCATCTCTCGCAAACGTTGGGACATCGACATCATGCGTCAATCAAACCACGCCAACGTTCCAGCGACGTTCATGACTCACATGTCCAACATCGATGTCTTCGACGCCGGTGTGTTTGGCGTACACCGCGATGAAGCCGCGCGGTGCGATGTCCAACAGCGATTACTCTTGCGCGCGGCGCTCGACGTCTTCGGTGGCTCTGGAGAAATCTCAAAATCGTCATCGTCGTCGTTGACGGGCGTATACGTCGGTATTGCGAGTCGCGATTATGCCGAACTTGCCGCGCGCGCATCGTTGGCACCATCTGCGTACGATGCGACGAGTCATTTCATATCTGTTGCGCCCGGCCGAGTGTGCTTTACGTTTGATTTCGCCGGCGCCGCCATCGCCATAGACACAGCATGTTCCTCTGCACTCGTCGCCGCGCACCACGCGCGCGTGGATATGGTTGTTAAAAACAGTATTCTAGGTGACGTGCTCGTGTGCGGGGTGAATGTGATTCTCTGTCCGCGCGTGACGGAGCAATTCCATCGGGCGAGGATGCTGAGCCCAGAGGGACGATGTAAGACACTCGACGTCGCCGCGGATGGATACGTGCGCGCTGAAGCGAATCGAGCCGTGCGTCTGTGTGCGCGTAAAGACGGTGATGATGACGACGACGCAAACGACCACGTTGGCTTTGAACGCCGGTCGATGTGGTTATCGCTGACGGTGCGCGGGACAGCCGTCGGGCAAGACGGACGAAGCTCGGCGCTCACCGCCCCAAACGGTCCGGCGCAATCGAACGTTATCGCCGCCGCCATGCGCGGTCACGCAGGCGATAACGCTAATTTACATGATTTGTTGTTATCGTTGCATTTGCACGGCACGGGCACGCCGCTGGGTGATCCAATTGAAGTCAACGCGCTGCCCGCCGACGACTCCCCGACGAGGCTCGAAGCGTCAAAGAGCTTCATCGGGCACGCCGAACCTGCGTCGGGGATTGTGTCCATCACCGCTGTCATCGCGCACAACGCACATTTCATCAGCGTTGGCGTGCGCGGATTGGCAACGGTGAATCCGTACGTTGCCGTCGTCGTCGTCGCGCAGACACATTCGATGGCTCTGGGTGGCGGGACGTCGGTTGGACGACATCGCGCGGGTACATACTTTTCACGCGCCGGCACGAGCGCATTCGCATTTCAAGGCACGAATGCGCACGTGAGTCTAATTTTGTCGCCGTCAGTTGCGCGTGTCGGGCGAATCACCACAGCGCAGTCGCACTGCGCGACGATGGACGCTCGGCGCGCGTGGTGCGTACCATCCGTGCGCGCGGCGCCGTTCATCGCTGTCGCCATCGCGCGACCGCGCAATATCACCTCACCACCCTGCACGTTGACGTTCACGGCACACGCCATGGCGTGCGTCAGCGCCAAAGACCACACCGTGCGCGCGCGCGCACTATTTCCAGGCGCAGGAATGCTTCGAGCCGCTGTCGCCGCCGGACGCCTCGTCCTCGACGACGCTCCGCTCGCTGCCACATCGTGCGCCATTCCAACGTCTCTGCACATTTCCGCGAAACTTTCATTTCACGTGACATTGAATGCTCGTTCGGGGGCGCTGGCGATGCGCGGCGGCGCGACGATGACGATGACGTGCTTTCTTTCGCCAGTGACCGTTCACGTTCCTCAACCGACGTCGCGCGGCGGGTTCGCCTTTGCAAATCGTCGCGCGACTAGCCACCAAAATCGTGCGGCAACGATCACGCGCCCTCGCGCAAACGCCGATGACATCACATCTTACATCGCCGCCGTGGATGGCACGATGCAGCTCGCGGCGGCGACGACGTCGAGGAGAAACCTGACGCTTCGCGTCCCAGTGGGCTGCGCCGCGTACGTCGACGGCGGTTTCACCACCCGCGTCTCCTCCGCGGCGTGCATCGCACCAACGACGTCACCAGCGACGACACAACATCATCTCAACTCGCGAGCATGCATCGTCGATTTATGCGCCAAAGCATTCGGATCGATGATGACGACGATTGACGCAGAATCCGGTCGCCGCCCGCCCGCCCGCGCGTACGCAGCGACTGTCGCGGCGACGCCCTCGCGGCGACCAGCGTGTCCATCGCTCGCGACAACACCCCGCGATGCGACACGAACGACGACATCCATCATCGCGTCGTTTCAATGCGCTAAACCTCTGCGATGGTTTTCGACGCGCGGCGCGACGTACGCGGATGGACTATTCAAGTCGCTCGAGCTCGAGGACTCGGCTGAGAAACATCCGTCGGTTGAATTCAACGACGGCGACGTGGTCGAATTACGCGCGCATGCCGCCGTGCGACGCACCGACGTTCGACGACGTCGTTCTCGAATGCAACCACCGGCACGGGCCAAGGTGCGTGTGCTCGTCGTCGGTGGATTTGGAGGCGTCGGCGCGCTCGCGGCTCAAATGTCGCGTCCCGAATGTCGTCTCGCGCTCGTCTCCAGAACCGCACGTGCGACGTGGTTCCACGACGACGGTGACGATGTGACGTGCGCAATGGCATGTGATGCCGCGGCGCGCACGGACGCCCTGGCGGATGCGGACGTGGTACTCTACGCCGGTGGAGCGTTAGCCGACGGAGCGCTCGCGAGACATTCCGCTCGACGCGTCCGCGTCGTCTTCGCCCCAAAATCCATCGCCGTCGCGATGCGCAGCGACGAGCGCGCGGCGACGCCAACGCGCATCATCACATGTTCATCCATCGCCAGCGCGTTCGGCGCGGCTGGGCAGGGGAATTATGCCGCGGCGAATGGTGCCATGGACGTCGACGTCGCGAGGCGCAGAAACGCCGGCGCGGATGCGCGCTCGGTCCAATTCGGACCCTGGGCCGACGTCGGCATGGCGACGCGGCACGCGCACACGTTCAGAAGATTACAACACATGGGTATCTGGGCGCTGCGCGCGCGCGAGGGCGTGGCGGCGCTATGGCGCGTCACGTGTCGCGCGAATATCATCGCTGCGGCGCTCGACGTCCACGCGTTGGCTCGCGGCTTCGCGGGATTTAGAACATTCTTTCCCTCGGCGCACACGCGTCGTCACGTCGAGCCGAAACACGACGCGTCGAATGCGTTGCCCTCGACAGTGCTCGATGAGCGCGCGATTCGCGCCATCATCTCGACGTGCGTCACTCAGGCACTCGGAACGACGCTCGGCGTCGACGACCCGTTGATGCAGCACGGATTGGACAGTTTGTCCGCCGTCGACTTGCGTGGCGCCGTGTGCACCGCTCTGGCGCGTTCCGACGCGCCGAGCACGATATTTTTCGACTACCCCACCATCGCGAGCGCCGCCAAGGCGCTGGCCGCGACGTCGTCGTCTTCGTCGACGACGACGACATCCAAAGTCAAAGTCAACGCCGTCGCGAGACGTCCCGAGCCAACCGAACCGCGCGTCTCCGCCGCGGCGTCCGGATGCGCCCACGACGCCACCCCCACCGCCGATGCCGTCATGAAAACCCCACTCGCACGGCGATTCGTCGACGCGCACAACGATCCAATCAACGCGTTCGGCGCGTACGCACCGACGCATGTGATTCAACGCGTCGACGCGAGTCCATTCGAGCCGACGACGTCGGTTGAAATGCGCGCGTGCGATCCGCGACAGCGCCTGCTCATCCGCGCCGTCGTCGTCTGTCGCGCCATCGCACCGATGGATGACACGCATGATATTGGGTCGTATATTGGTGCTTCGGGGAAAGACTATGGAAATCTTATACGAATCGTCGGCGCGCCCGTGGACGCGTACGTGGGCGTCGGCGCTGAGGCGAGCTGCTGCGCGGGCAGAATTGCATTTATATTCGCCTTGCGCGGCCAGGCGCTCGTGATCGACACCGCGTGCTCGTCATCGCTCTGCGCCATGGCGCTCGCGAACGAAGCCATGCGCGGTGCTGGAAGAATCGCCGGCGCGTGCGTGGGCGGGGCATCGATTATGTGCGCGCCCGACACGCATTCGGCGCTCGCGAGCGCCGGCATGTTGAGCCCGAATGGACGTTCAAAGACATTCGACGCCACCGCCGATGGCTATGGGCGCGCCGAAGCCGTGGACGTGATTACTTTTGATGCGCGTGGCGATCACGGACGATGCCCTCAGGGCGTGGTTGTGGCGTCGGGGCGGATGAATCAAGACGGCCGAAGCGCGTCGCTCACGGCGCCGAGCGGAGCGGCGCAGCGGGACGTCATCCAATCCGCGTTGATCTTCGCCGACGCGTCATACGCGACGGCGGTCATGGTGCTGTACACGCACGGTACGGGAACTGCGCTCGGGGACCCGATCGAAATGAACGCCGCGACGGCGGCGTACGGCGACGTGTGTCGCGCGCTCGAGCCGCGGGCGTTGAAATCCTGGCGCGGCCACGCCGAACCCGCGAGCGGGACCGCCGCGCTCGCCCGCATCATCCATGCCCTCACCCGCGACGCGCGCGCAAATGAAGGCGTGTGTCATTTACGTCGCGTGAATGCGCACGTGGGCGAGGTGTTTGCGACGGCGCGCGTGGTGGATGTTGGATTGGCGCGACAGACGCGAATGAGCGCCGGATGGATGTCGACGTCGGCGGCGAGCGCGTTTGCGTTTCAAGGTTCAAATGCGCACGTCATTCTGCGTACGACGAATGCGTGCGTGAATGACGTGCGCGTGGTCGCACATGCAGCGTGTGTGGTTGAAGATAGACGCACGTATTGGCCGCACCACGGCGGAGAGTCGATGATGATGCGCGTAGACGCGCGTTTGGACTCTGCGGCGTTGAGGTTTACGTCTCATTCGTCATCGTCGATGTTCGAATGCATCGTCGCAGTTGCCGAAAGAGCGTTCGATGCTAATGGTCGTATCATTCGTGCCTTCGTCGCGACGACGACGACGTCGACGTGGCACATGGAGATGAAAACAGTCAGCGCCGTGGCGTATTCGAGTCGCGGAGCCATTCGAGCCGAATCGTGTCGCGCGTACGCGGAACGTTTCATATCTTCGTCAGCACGCACGGCGGCGGCGCGCTGGTGGGCGTGGACTGTCTCGCGAGACATCACGCGCATCGCGCGCGCGGAATCTGGCGCGCCGTGGTGTCAACGCGTGCGAAGCGTCGACGTCGCGCGCGCGACGACTGACCAACCAACCGCGGCGTCGGTTGGCGTCGAACGGGGAACCGAATCGTCATCGCATTGGATCGATGTTCGCGACGGCACGGTGGTGTTCAGCGCGCGCGGTGTCGTTCGCGACGACGACGAGTGTTGCGATGACGTGCGGCGGCGGCGACGAGTTTGTAACGCGTCGATGACGCGTCGCGTAACGTACGACGTACTGGATGAAAGCGCGACGCCTCGCGAATGTCGCCTCGTCGGCGCCGCCTTGAGCGCCGCGCAACTCTACCAAGACGCGGTACGAACGGCAACGACGACGACATATGATGCGTTGAATGCTATATTCGCGTGTGCGCGAGCGGAACGTGGCGAAGAAGCGACGACGACGCACGGAACCGTGCGCGACTCGGCGCTCGTGCCACCGCGCGCGCGACACCCGCATCCTACGCGCGGCGGTGTGCAGATTTTAGGCGGCACGGGTGGTCTCGGTGTCGCCATTGCGCGCGTGTTGCTTGCATCCGATTGCGACGTGCGTCTCGTCGCCCGTCGCGGCCGCTGTGGGTCGTCGCCGTTACTACATGACGGTTCGTATTCTCCCTCTCCGCGTCGCGTCGTCACCGCATCGAGCGCCGACGCATCTTCCCGAGCCGACGTCAACGCCACCGACCTCCTCGCGAGTCGCCAGCACTTCCGCGTCGTCCTCCACGCCAGTGGCGTTCTCCGTGACGCCGCAGTACGCAACCAAACGCACGACGCGTTACGTCGCGTCTACGCTCCGAAACTCACGCTCTCGCGCGTCGTCCTTCGACAGAGCGACGCCGCTCCGCCCGCATCTCGCGTCTTCTTCTCCAGCATCGCCGCCTCCGTGCTCGCTCCGGGACAGGCAAATTACGCCGCCGCCAACGCCGCGCTCGATGCGTACGCGCTCGATGCGTACGCGAGTGGATTAGACGTGCGCTCCATACGTTGGGGCGCGTTTGACTACGCCCGAGGCATGGCGAGCGCAAGCGGGACGACCGAAGCGCGGCTCGAGCGCGTCGGTTTGCGCGCGCTTCCATTCGACATTGGCGCGCACATCTTAATGCGCGTCATCTCGCACGCGAACGACGGTGCGCGGCATCCGTGCGTCGTGGTGTCGCCGATGATTGAACGACGACGCGACGCCGAGCCGACGACACGCGGAACGCCGGTGTCCAATCCACACGTCGTCATCGCCACCGCGCTCGATGTCGTGCGGGACATCGCGCAATCACTCGTGGGTAAATCACTCGAGTGTTCAGCGCCGATGATGGATGCTGGGCTGGATTCTATTGCGAGCGTCGAACTGCGCCGGCGCGTGTCGAGCGCGTGCGACGTGGATTTGCCGGCGACGGTGGCTTTTGATTTCCCGACGATAGACGCCCTCGCCGCGTACGTGGATTCAAAACGCAACGCGACGACGACGCAGACAACAACGAGGCATGGTACGACGCGCGTCGTCGTAGATGATGCGCCTAGGTTGACGATGGCGTTCGCGGTCGTCGCGCGCGCCGGACGATTTCGTCCCGTGGCTGACCCGGCGACGCGCGTGCCAGTCATCCGATGGACCATCGAACCCACACCCGCCGCCGACGCCGACGCAGGTATGCGATTTGGTGTGTTTCTACCGCGCGTCGACGCATTCGACCGCGCGTTATTCGCATTCACGAGCATTCACGAAGCCGAACGTGTTGACCCGCAACATCGAGGATTTCTCGAATGCGTCTTTGAATGCGCGACATCAACGCCGTACGGCGATGATACCAACGTCATCGTCGCCGTCGGCGCGCAGCACATGGAATATTCTACGCTCTATGCGCCGTACATCGCACCGAGCGCGCATTCGGCGACGGGAAGCGCATTGAGCGCGTGCGCCGGGCGGACGTCGTATACGTTTGGCTACGTCGGCGCCTGCTTCGCCGTCGACACCGCGTGTTCGGCATCGCTCGTCACCGTCCACATCGCCACGCATGCGGCGACGGCATCGTGCACGTTTGCAATGTGTGGCGGTGTGAATTACCTGTTGAGCAAGCGGACGAGCGACGCCATCGCGGCGGCGCGGATGCTCTCGAGCGACGGGCGGTGCAAGACGATGGATGCCCGAGCCGACGGCTACGGACGCGCGGAATCCGTCGCCGCCATGGCGCTCATGCGATGGCGACGGCATCCACAACCAGAGCACAACGCGAAAAAGACAACGACGAGTGACGCGACGACGACGACGACGACGACGACGATGATGGTCGTGCGAGCGTCGGCGTGCGGGCAGGATGGTCGGTCCGCGGCGCTCACGGCGCCGAATGGCGCCCAACAGCGCCGCGTCATGCGCGACGCGTACACACTCGCGCACATCGATCGCATTCGCGCGCGTGAGGTCTCTATGCACGGTACTGGAACGCCTCTCGGTGACCCGATCGAATGCGGGGCGATTGCGGAGACATTCGGCGATGACATGTCGACATCGCGCGTCGTCGTGGCGTTGAGCGCGAGTAAGACGTCGGCGGGACACGGCGAAGCCGCCGCCGGGGCCATCGCGCTCGAACGCGCGTGTGCGGCGTGTGATGCGGTGATGACACCTGTCATTGTGGGATTAGCGCGCGTAAACGCGCACGTGGAACGGGCGTTTGCGCGCGAAAGTGATGGTATTGGATGTGTGGCTATCCCGCGGACCGCCGTCGGCGGCGCGACATTGACGTCGTCGGAGGAGGACATCTCGCGCGTCGTCGGGTGCTCGGCGTTCGCATTCACGGGCACAAACGTCCACGCGGTGTTGTGCCATCATCGTCGTCATCATCAGCGCGGCGCGACGAGCGCGCGCGGGGCGCCGGTGGTGTACGCGAGGGAATCGTTGTGGTTGGCGCCGACGCCGGCGCCGGCGCTCGAGGCGGCGGCAGACGTCGCGCTCGATGTCCATCGTGTCGTCATTCGCGCCAAGCGCGCTGAAGGCGCCGCGGTGTTTTCGTGCGAAGCCGCGGCGAGGTTGATGTTTGCATGCGCGGATGCGCTGGGGCCGCCGCGTCGCGACGCGCGCGAGCGTATGGCCGCGCTCGACGTCGTCGTCGGCAGCCGCGGGACATCGAGTGGGTCTTCTGACATGTCGCTCGTCGTCAACGTGCGCTCTGGGCGCGTGCGCGCGAAAGACGCGGCGTATGCTCGCGTGTGTCGAGCGACGACGCGCGGGCGCGGGCGCGGTGCGGTGCGCATGGTGAGGTGGAATCTGGTGCGCCAGATGGGCGGCGGTCGCGCGTTGACTCGGCATCGAGGCGACGTCGGCGTCGGCGTCGGCGTCACTCAAGGTTCATTGCCAACGTCAGCCATCGCAGCATACGTAGGACGCACGATGGAGTCATTGTCATCGCATGTTGATGACCACGACGGCGGTGGGTTGAGAGAGATGTCGACGGCGTTCGGCGAGGAGACGATGGTGAGTTTCACGGGCGAAACCGCGCTCGGATGTCAAACGTCGCCAAAAAGATCAATACCGCGACGAGTCGATCGACCGAATGCCGTCTTTCCGATGACGACGCCATCGCGTGATGTCGTGAATATAGCGAGCGTCGTGTACGACGCGCTTCGCGACGTGTTCGGGGAAGATGTCGGCGCGAAAGATGATTTAATGGCGATGGGCGTGGATTCCATAGGCGCCGTGGAATTGGCGACGACGTTGAAGCGCGCGATTAAAATTGATGAGGATATCGACGTTGCGACGTTAGCCACGCAGCCGACGCCGTTGAAGATGATTGCGTATTTGGAGCATCTCGTGTCGAATTCGAATCCGTCGTCGATGTCGACGACGACGACAAAGACGGCTTCAAACGCAAAGGCAAACGTGGACATGGTGAAATGCTTAAAGTCTCAGGCGACAACGCCAAATGCGCTCTTTCTCGGTGCACCCGCGTTTGGGGATGGTCCACTGGCGTACATGAAACTTGTTGACGCACTTTCACTCGGCGCACACCCAGTATTGACGCTTGAACGCGATACGACAGAGCAGCCGTGGCCGGATGCGGCCAACGCGCACGCATTTGCCATGCACGCGCAACAAGACGATGATTCGCCAATCATACTCGGCGGACACTCTTTAGGTGGCGTGCTCGCGATCGAGAGCGCGTTGGTGTTGGAGAATGTTTTAGATCGCACCGTGTCGCTGTGCTTTTTGTTCGACGCGCCGCATCCGGTACAGTTCAAGTCGGATTGGAACGACATCCCCGACGAAAATACCACCGACGACGACGAGAGTCCCGATAACGAAAGCACGGGATTGATGTATATGGAAGTCGCGCTTTCGTCGTTTCATTTCGACACCGTCGCCGCGGGTTGGCAAAATCTCTCACGAGAAGAAAAGTACGCGATGTTCGAAGACGTCGCGCATCAGGCGCTCGGCCGCGCGTTCAACGCCAGAGAACTGGACGAGCAAATCAGTAAAGGTCCGTACGCGGCGCAATGGAACAGCGGTATGAACCAGCTCGAAGATGGTTCTATCGATTCCGGCGCTTGGCGCATGCTTCGCGGCGTCGAAGCGGATCCAGCGTTATCGAGCCGAGTCCCGCGTAAAATGTTCTCTCGCGTCCGAGGAAAAGTCATTCATTACAAAGCCGGCACCGAAAGTTCCGCACTTTTCGAAACCGATTTACGCCTAGACGCGCACGGTGGGTTGTTACAATCCGTGAGCGGGTACGTGTGGCCGTTGGCGTGCGATCACGTCGAAATCGTACACTGCGCCGGGTCGCACATGAATTTGATGACGTCGGAGAGCAACGGAGGAGATTTAGACGAAACAATCGTACCGCACATGCGACAGCAGCTCGCGAGCGAATGGGATGATTTGGGCCATCACGCAAACGCTCGAGTGCGCGCAGATGTGCCGTGGATACAAAGCATTTGGCACCCTGAGCTCGGATTATCCATGTCTGCGTCGCCGTCGCTCGTATTTGGCTCACACGGTCGCCAGACCGACGCCACCGACGACGACGACGACGATGCGAGCCCAGGATTAACGCAAGCCATCGTGCGTGCGGTGGATTGTGAAGAATATTTCGACGCATGCGCGTTCGGGTTGAACCACGACGCGGTTTGGACGGTGGAAAACCATGTCCCGCGCGTGTGGCTCCTCGTCGACGTGCTCGCCGACGTCGAACGCTGGTCATTTGCCTCATTTGCTTCCACGCTTCCCGTGCACGGCATTCATCTTCCACGCACGATTTCGGCACACGTCGCGTCATCATCGTCGTTGAATGACCAGTATACGTCGAACGTTGCGGCGCGGTGCGTGAAAACGATACTGAATGCGACATCGAGCCGGCGTGCGCCCGTCGTCGTCTGCGCGCTCGCCGCGAGCGACGCCTCAGCAAGAATAGCATTTGAAATCGCCTTGCAACTCAATCGCCGCGGCTGCGGGCCGGCTATTGCGGTCGTCATTGACGATGGTTCGTCAAAGTACGAGCGCCAGCGGCGCGACGAGACGTCTCGCGCAGAATATCAAGCGCTCGCGGCGACGCTCGCGGACACGGAGCATCCCGCCGGTTGGCGCGCGCTTCCTCAATTCCTCACCGAGCGTCGTCGTGCGCGGCGATATAAGGGTGATAAAACCCTTCTCGATGCGGCAAAGGTGTTCGTACGGGCACAGCGTCCGTTGGATGTGACGCCACACGCGTGGAGTGCGGATATAGAACACGCCGTGAGGGCGTGCGAGGCGCTCGTAGACGTCGCTCGGCACGGCTTTTTTCCCAAGCTCATTCTCGCCCACGCCTTTGTGTTCGCATCGTCGCACACGTAGCTGCACGAGAGCGTGATGATGATGATGATGACAATATTAGTATTGCAATGCAACGCGCGCGCGAATTGTAATGATATATCCTTCCTATTGTTCCTGTCGTACTACTTTGTCGGGCGAACATTCGCCCAAGACGTCGCTCAAAATATTATTCTCCAAACTCGTCGGCACCGCCTCGAGCGCCTCACGAATGAGTTCCATACCCATCGGCACAGCCTCCTTGGACAATTCCGCCAAAGGCACGCACAGCGTGTACGCGATGCGTAACAAAGAATCAGCAAAGAGTTCAGGCACGGGTGGCGTCGCGCGCCTCGACGACGACCGAACCGCTTCGGCGGCGTCTCGCATCGACTGTAACGCCTCTGGCGCCTTTTTAAGCCTCGCGTACGACTCTGCGAGCACAAATCGCGCCATAACTTGTAACGGATCAACCTCAATCGCCTCCTGCGCTGTTTTAATCGCTACATCCACCTTGTCCTTGAACATGTAATCCCGGGCGTGCGCCGACAACGTCTGCGCGCGCTGCTTCCCCGTCGTCGCCGCCGCCGCTTCATACGCCATGGGCGTAAACCCCCCACCGAGTTGCTCCGCAAACGCCACGGCTTCGCCTAAATTCACCGTCGCGTGCCACCAATGCCCGGGTAAATACACCGCGGTGTTTGGCGGCTGCACGCACCATTGCACGCCCGACATGGACGCCTCGCCCCTGTGCTTCAACGCGTCCTCTAATAACATGTACCCGTACCCATGCATGCTGTCAAACACAAAATCCGGCATTGCCACCTCGGGCGCAGCCACGAGCCACAACTTGTACCCGTGCAACAGCGTCAATAACGTCGCGTCGTGCTGATGCATCGCCAATCCCGCGCCGTCGCCGCCGACGCTGAGCACCGGAATCACCGCCTCTGGCTCATCCACCGCGTGCCCCAATCGTCGCGGCACGAGTGATTTCCCGCTCGATTTCGACTTTAACCGTTTGTCACTCAACACATCTGACATGGAATCAAACACAAAGCTCACGTTCGCCACGTCATCGGTGCGCAAATACCGTTCAATGAACGTTTCGAGCGTCGTCATCCGTTCCACCGAACCACCCGCGACGATGTGATACGCCGGATGCGCGTGCTGCACCGACGTCTTCCCGCTCCGTTTCAATAACGCAGGCAAAGTAAATGCATCGCGTAACGCGGCGGTGGTGACCTTTTTCGTAATTAACCGCGGTTGGGCGCCACGAACGGCGCTCGAGACGGTGGGCGCCGACGCGAATGCGCACGCGTCCCGCTCGCGTTCGAGAAATCGCGCCCCAATCTCGCGCTGCGGTGGCAGCCATTCGTTCGCATCGCCAATGATCGCGCGAGGACCGTCGTGTTCGGACGGTGCGTCGGCCGTCATGACCACGTCGTCGCCCGTGCGCTGGGAATACCGCGCGCCAAAGATTAATCCAACAATCGCGATCACAGTCATCATCATCATCATCATCCGTCGATATCGCATCGCCTCGTTCGACGCTTTGGCCCCTGACGCACGCATCGTAGGCGGCGTCACCTTTGCGCGCGATGGCGTCGCCCGTCCATCGCTTCTCGGCGCCGCAGATCGACGCATCGTGCGCAATTGTGACGCAAAAACGAGATCGCACGACACACGCGACCGCATTCTCCGTCGCGATGCGCCTCACCGTGGCCGTGCCCTCGATCGATGGCGTCGTGAGCATCACCATCGACGGCTCGGCCACGATTGCCGATCTCAAGGCGGCGGTGGGCGCGGAACTCGACCGCGACGTGCGCGCGCTCATCGCCACGGTGGATGGACGCACGCTTGAAACCGCCTCCACGTCGTCGTCCTCCGCCTCCGATCGCTCGCTCGCGCGGTGTGGATTTAAAGATAATGATTTAGTCGCCCTCGTCGCGCCCGGAGGTGGGCACGCGGCGGCGACGGCGACGACGAACGGGTCGGGGAATTCATCCATGGGTGGGGCGCGGGCGACGAGCTCGGATGGTTCCGCGGTGGATCCCTTGGCGATGATGCGTGCGTTCGCCGCCGATCGCGTCGCGATGGAACGTTTGCGTATGTCGGATCCGTTGTTCGCGCGGGCGATCGATTCGGGGGATGTGGAGACGTTTCAGACGCGCATGCGGGAGTTTCATAGCCGCGAAGCCGAAGCGATGAGAATTCGCAACGAAGAGCTGGCGTTGTTACATAGCGATCCGTTCGACATTGAGGCGCAGCGAAAGATTGAAGAGGCGATACGTAAGGCGAATGTTGAGGAAAACATGCGGACGGCGATTGATGAAACGCCTGAAGTGTTTGGACAAGTGGTTATGTTGTACGTGGATGCCGAAATCAACGGCGTGGCGTTGAAGGCGTTTGTGGATAGCGGCGCTCAAATGTCCATCATGTCGGTGACGTGCGCGCGCAGGTGTGGTCTTGAGCGATTGATTGATGATAGATTTCAAGGAACGGCCAAGGGCGTGGGCACGCAGAAGATTTTGGGGCGCATTCACCAAGCGCCGATGAAGGTGGGCGGAACGTTTTTATCGACGGCAATCACCGTTTTGGAAAAGGAGCAAGATATTGATTTTATTTTCGGTCTCGACATGTTACGTCGGCATCAGTGTACGATTGATCTGCGCAAGAACGTCCTCGCTATTGGTTCAGCGGATGTTGAATTGCCATTTTTAGGCGAGGCGGAGATTCCACGCGGTTTCGACGGCGGCGCCTCGCCGCCCACGGCATCCGCGCCATCCGGTTCCGTCGTCGACGCTCTCCCGCGCTCGGTGAACGAAGACAAGGTATCACAATTAATTTCTCTCGGGTTCACCCGCGCTCAGGCTTTGGAGGCTTTAGAAGTCACGGGCGGCGATGTTGATTTGGCGGGCGCCATGTTGTTTGGATGATGAATTTTTGTGAATTTTTGGAATTGTTTTGAAGTTGAAAGAAAGAACTGGCTGATGTACGACTAGCGCCGCTGAAATGTTAAAACGTAAAAGTAAAACGCGAAAAACAAGGTCACGCGCCTCGCCCTTTATAACGATGCGTGAAACGTACGACTGATGACCTCCTCTTGATGCTCGCGCGAGAGCTTGATGAAATTCACCGCGTACCCCGACACACGAATCGTCAGCGTCGGGTACTTATCCGGATGTTCCATCGCGTCCACGAGCACGTCTCGCGTCAAACAATTGACATTCAAGTGTTGCGCGCCTCGAGCGAAATACCCGTCGAGCATGGCGACTAAATTTGAAATTTGCGATTCGCGCGACTTGCCGAGAGACGGCGCGGTGATGGAGAATGTGTTTGAAATGCCATCCGCGCACGACGGGTACGGGAGCTTGGAGACAGAGTTCAACGAGCACAACGCGCCATTTGCATCGCGGCCGTGCATGGGGTTGGCGCCCGGTGCGAACGCAGCGCCCGCGGGTCGACCATCTGGAGTCGCGCCCGTAGCTTTGCCGTACATCACGTTGGATGTGATGGTCAAAATGGACAGCGTGTGCGTGGCGCCGCGATGCGCGGGAGTTTTACGCAAGGCGCGAATGGTGTAATCCACCAAGAATACCGCAATGGCGTCCACGGCGTCGTCGTCGTTGCCAAACTTTGGGTACTCGCCTTCGATGGTGAAATCTTTCGTCAATCCAGTCGACGCGTCTCGCGCGACGCGCACTCGAGCGTGCTTGATTGCCGATAACGAATCCGCGACGACGCTCAATCCGGCAATGCCAAACGCCATCGAACGTGACAGCTTTGTATCCATCAACGCAAAGAAAATGGCTTCGTAACAGCGTAAATCGTGACAGGCGTGAATAACGTTCATCGTTTTCACGTACAGCGCGCACAACCAATCCATGTAAGCTTTAAATCGATTCATGACGTCATCGAATGACAAAATCTCGCCATCTCCCGGGACATCCTCAAACAACGCCGGGGCGACTTGCGCGCCGGTGATTTCATCCTTGCCGTTATTAAGCGCCATGAGCAGTAACTTTGGCATGTTGTACCGCGCGCCAAAGTATTGCATATCGGTCCCCAAGCGCATGGCAGAGACGCAGCAAGAGATCCCGTAATCATCGCTCTGTAACATTTCGCGCATCAAATCATCGTTTTCGTATTGAATCGTCGACGAGCCGATGGAGATTTCGGCGCAGAATTGCTTGAACGGTTTCGGCAGCGCCGAGCTCGACCAAAGCACGGTGAGATTGGGTTCGGGCGCCGCGCCTAGATTTCGTAGTGTGTGCAAGAAACGCCACGACGTCTTCGTCACCATGTGTCGACCATCGCCGTCGAGCGAGCATCCGGCGACGCACGTCGTCGACCATTGCGGATCGCCCGCGAAAATCTCCTCGTACGCGAGCGGCCGTAATTGCCGCACCATGCGCAGCTTTAAAACAAAATTGTCAATCAATTCCTGTGCCTGCGATTCGGTGATTTTCCCGCTCGTCACGTCGCGCTCGATGTAAATGTCAAAAAAAGCATCCACGCGCCCGAGCGAAATCGCCGCGCCGTCGTGTGATTTCACCGCGCAGAGATATCCAAAGTACGTCCATTGAATCGCCTCGCGAGCCGACGTCGCGGGCGGACCAATGTCACACCCGTACGCCTTGGCCATGTCCTTCAGCGCGCGTAACGCGCGAATCTGCTGCGTGACTTCAAACTTACACCTCAAGTCGTCCTCCGTGTCCACGGGCATCGCCTCGGCGTCCCGGGATTTATCCGCGAGCAACGCGTCGACGCCAAACAGCGCGACGCGTCGGTAATCGCCAATCAATCGACCGCGTCCGTACGCATCCGGTAGCCCAAGCAAAACGTGTGCGCGCCGCGCAGCTTTCATCTCATTCGTATACAGCGCGAACACGGCGTCGTTATGCGTCACGCACCAGTCATCCATGAACTTGGTCACGCCGACGTCGACGGCGCGCCCGCGCTCGGCGCACGCCTTCTCAATCACCCGCATGCCTCCGAGCGGTTTCATCGTCCGTTGCAGCGGCACCGGGGTTTGCATGCCGACGATAACGCAATCACTCGCGTCGTCGGTGATGTACCCGGGCCCGTGCGACGTGGCGTGCGACGGCGTGGAGGTGTCAATGTCGAGCACGCCGCCGCGTTGGCGTTCCAAGGCGAACAGCTCGCGCGCGCGGGACAGCAGTGCGAGCGTGCGCGGCGTCGGCGGTGCGAGCGAGGGTGCGAAATCGTCATCGTACGGCTGCGCGTGCTCGCGCACGAAGTCGCGCACGGTGGACATGGGGCGTGCGGCGTGGAATGCGGTCGTGCGGCGTGGTCTTGGGTGTGACGGTTCATATTCTCGACATGCATGACGACGACGACGACGACATTCAACGACGATGGAGGACGACATCGAGGACCTGGCGGACGAAGACAAAATCACCGGCTACGTGCACAGCATCGATTCCTTCACCGCCGTTGACGGTGCGGGCATCCGCTGCATATTCTTTCTCCAATCCTGTCACAAACGCTGCGTGTTTTGTTGCAACGTGGACAGCACCGACGCCGCGCTCGCGCGCGCGAACGCCTCGACGCCGACGCCGCTCGGGCGACGAATGCGCGTGCGCGAGTGCGTCGACATCGTACGACGCAATCTTGATTACTACAGCGCGTCTGGCGGCGGCGTCACGCTCAGCGGAGGCGAGTGTTTGTTACAGCCAGAATTCGCGCGCGCGGTGTGTCGAGGCGTTCGCGCGTTGGGCGTCGGCGCCTCAATCGACACCGCGGGCGCCGGCACTGATAAAGAATGGAATCGCGTGCTTCCACACGTCGATTGCGTACTGTTGTGTCTCAAGAGCGCGTTTGTCGATCGATACGTGGCCATCACTGGGACGAGCGTTGAGGAATTTGAGCGATCGCGGCGATTCTTGCGCTCGTGCGAGAAGCACGGGACGCCGACGTGGTTACGTTTCGTGTTGATGACGAATCCTAACGACGACGAGAGATTTGCGGCGTACGCGACGGATAGCGAGGAAGAGCTCGTTGAACTCGCGCACGTGGCGAAATCGCACGCGTGCGTGTTGGGGATTGAATTGTTGCCGTATCATCGACTGGGGGTGTTCAAGTTTCAGGAATTGGGATTGAACTATGCGCTCGAGGGCATGGCGACGCCGACG